>FWPU01007799.1_pt1 | contig 19198 bp, 20 predicted proteins | sample 2228361 | NCBI WGS metagenome assembly FWPU01 (sample SAMEA103939777, study PRJEB20133) | metagenome
GCGCTACTGCGATTCTAATGTCCTAAATGCTAAAAAGGCAGTAATTGGCATTTAGTAGATAGCATTAAGGTTTTTAATTCCTAAATGCTAAGTGCTATAGTGGGATTTCCTCAGGCACTTTCATGACTTCATAATGACAATAAGGGAGGATCTCACGGAAAAGGGAGACGGGAAAAGGTCACCTTTTACAATTTCACCGCCTGCTTAAGCCCTGCAGCTACAGCATATTTTTTTATATTTATAAATACAATGTTAAAATAATTGTATGGAAAAATATGATTTAATAATTATTGGTGCAGGAGCAGGGGGAATAACTGCTGCTATAGAAGCATCTTCCTTGGGATTAAAGGTTGCATTAGTTGAAAAAGAAGAAAGGATTGGGGGAGCTTTCATTTTGACAGGGACAATCCCTTCCAAAACCTTAAGAGAAACGGCTGTCTTTTTAGATGAATATAAAAATAGGAATCTCTATGGGATTGATTTGGTATTGAAAGAAGGATTAACTATAAGAAAGATTATGAAAAGAGAAAAGGATGTTGTAAGAAAAAGGATTAAAGAGGCAAAAAAAAGGATCTATTTAAAAAATGTCAAACTTTATAATGGCTTTGGCACCTTCCTTGACAAAAATAAAATAAAAATTTTAAAAAAAAATAAGAAATCTGAAATAATTTATGGTTCTTATATTATAATTTCCACTGGTTCCAAACCAAAAAGGAATCCCCTTTTCCCCTTTGATGAAAATTTAATTTATGATTCCGATTCAATTTTAAAATTAAATGAGATTCCTAAATCCTTATGTATAATTGGAGCAGGAACCATTGGCTTGGAATATGCTTCCATTTTTTCTCTTTTAGGAATTAAGGTTTCTGTAATTGATTCAAGAAAAAAAATCCTTTCCTTTCTTGATTTTGAAATAGTTGATAGGTTAATTAAAAATATGAAGGAAAGGGGAATAAAATTTTATCTGGGAAAAGAACTAAAGGGGTTGAAAAAGAAGAAAAAAAGCATAACTTTAACTTTAAGTGATAATAAAGAGGTAAATTCCTCAAAACTTTTAGTTTGCTTAGGAAGAATAGGAAATACAGAAAATTTATCCCTTGAAAAAGTAGGTGTCCAAAAAAATGAAAGGGGTCTTATTAAGGTAAATTCAAATTTTCAAACTTCAATCTCAAATATTTATGCCATAGGAGATGTCATTGGAAAGCCTGCACTTGCCTCTACTGCAATGGAACAAGGAAGATTAGTTGTGGATTATATTTTTAATAAAAAATATGAAAATACTCTCCCTTCCATTTTACCTTATGCAATTTATACAGTTCCAGAGATTAGTATGGTTGGGCTTACAGAAGATTTTTTAAAGGAAAAGGGGATTTCCTATGGAGTTGGAAGGGCAGATTATCTTTCAATAACAAAGGGTTCAATAATTGGAGATGAAAGGGGACTGATAAAACTTTTGGTTTCAAAGAGAGCCCAAGAAATAAAGAATTTTGATTTACCTAATTATTTAGCTCAAGACAAAAAAATTAAAAAAAACCAACTCTTAGGTGTCCATATTATTGGGGAAAATGCTTCAGAAATTATTCATATTGGACTTGCTTGTCTTTATTATCATGGGACAATAGATTATTTTTTACAAAGTGTCTTCAATTTTCCTACCTTATCTGATGGTTTTAAGATAGCTTCCTATGACTATTTTTCAAAAAATAAATAACTATGTTAAAATTTAGTTATGAAAAATAGATTAATTTTAGGTTTAATTTTTATACTTTTTGGAACATTCTTTTTATTAAAAGACCAAATTTCCAATTACTTTAGCTTGTTTCTTCTCCTCTTAGGGATTTTTTTTGTTGTAATTTATCTTATAACTAAAACCTATGGATTTCTTATCCCTGGTAGTATTTTTTTGGGAATTGGGGTAGGACTTTTTCTTGAAGACAAAAACCCTGCCTATTTTTTAATTTCTTTTGGTTTGGGCTTTATTTTAATATACATCTTAGGATTTATTTATAAGAAGTCCCCTCCCTGGCCTCTTATACCAGGTGCAATTTTTTTAGGTATGGGTATTTATAAAATTTTAATTTATAGAGGAATAATTCCTAAGGGCTTTTTTGAAGTTGTATTACCTTACTGGCCAGTTGTTTTAATTATAATTGGAATTTACTTGATTTTAAAGAAAAAATGAAGGGAATAGTTTCTGGCGCAAGTAAAGGAATTGGCTTTGGAATAGCAAAGGTCTTAAAAGAAGAGAGGTATGAAATTATTTTGAATTCTCGTTTTGAAGAAAACTTGGAAAAAGCTTCAAAATTATTGAATATAAAAAATTATATAGCAGCAAATTTAAATGAAGAAAAAGAAAGGGAAAAGCTAATATCTGAAAGTTTAAAAATCTTGGGGAAAATAGATTTTTTAATTATAAATACAGGGGGACCACCTCAAGGAAATTTTTTTGATACTTCCTTAGAAAATTATGATGCCACATACAATTCCCTTTTAAAATCTACAATCCACTTAATAAAATTAACAGTAGACCATTTTAAAGAAAAAAATTTTGGAAGATATGTTATAATTTCCTCCTTTGCTGCCAGAGAACCAGTTCCTGATTTAATCTTATCCAATACTTTTAGGTCAGGTCTTTTGGGTTTTGTTAAAACCTTTTCAAAGGAAGTGGCAAAGTATAATATTACATGTAATATAATTTTACCCGGATACATAAACACAGAAAGGTTGAGGGAGTTAGGAGAAAAAAGAGGGGGTTTTGAAAAATTTAAGGAAGAAATTTTAAAAGATGTACCCTTGGGTCGCCTCATAGAACCAGAAGAAATTGGACATTTGGTAAAATTTTTGATTTCAAAAAACTCTTCTTCCATTACAGGTACAGCAATTCCCATTGATGGGGGATTGCTAAAATCAATTTTATAAATTTAATTCATTTTTCCCTTCAACTATTTCAATTGTTTCTTCCCAAATAACTTTATTCCCATAAAATACTTTTAAATTTATAGGAGAAGTTAAGTTTTTAAACTCCTTTTCCTCTAAATAGGGAACCCTTTCTTTTATTATCATAAATTTAGACCTTAATTCAATATCATAAAAATCCAATTTTGGCTCCAGACTTGAAATTTTCAAAATTAATTTATTGGGGGGATTTAATTTAAAAACTAAATTGTTTAAATTTCCATAGGGTAAAAGTTCACCTTCATCCATAATTAAAAACCCCTCTTCTCCTTCTGCATAAAGAAAAGAAATTTTATGCTTTTTAAAGGGAAGTTCAAAAAGAATCTTTCCTTCTTCATCTGTTAAAGACATTGCAGAAATTGTAATACTATCTTCTAAGGAGGTAATAATAAAGGATACATTTAATTCAGATATAGCCCTATCATCTCTATCTTTAAAATAAATTTCCAAAAATCTTTCTTCTTCAATTTCTTCCAGGGGCTCAAGGGTTACAATTCCATAGTCGTACTCCCTATCTGCTAAGATTAAAAATTTTTCCGAAAAATATTCCTTAAAAACTCCCTGAACTGAAAATCTATAATAACCCTCTTCCAGTTCAGTATCATATATCAATTCTTCACCTCTTAAACTAAACCTCCCTTCTGGTTTAAAAAATTCTCCATTTTCCTTTAAAAATTTTATAGATTCAAAAAGCTTGGGACCAAAATTTGCATAATCTTTTAAATAAAAAGAAACTTTAAATCTACCTAAACTTGATAAAACAATAGGGGAAAGGGGATTTTCTAAGGATATATCTTCTAATTTTAAAGAAGTATAACCCTCTGCAAAAACCCAAACTTCATCAATTTTTTGACCCCTATATTCAATTTTAAAATCCCCCCTTTCATTTGTCTTTCCAATTTCCCTTCCATTACAATTAAAAGAAGCTCCTGAGATTGGTTTTCCATTTTTTGATATCACTTTCCCTTCCCAAACTCTCAAATTTGGAATTTCCAAGTTTAAGGAAACCCTTTCTCCTACCTTTAAATAAACTTCTTTCATAACATAATTTGGTCTTGGCTCAGGCATAGAATAGATGGCAAAATCTTCACTTACAAGTTTTGCAGAGGTCTCATTTTTTGTTTTCAGTATAATGGTTCTTTTTTCTTCACCTATTAAGTCTGAAGAATCCTTAATAAAATAATTTCCCTCCTCTAAATTTGAAAATTTAAAATACCCCTTTTGATCTGTTTTTATTCTTTGCAAAGGTAAAAGATTATCTTCATAAAATAAGCTCAAATCATAACCTTGAACAACTTTACCACTCTTTTCCTTTAAAAATCCTTCTATTTCCCCTAATCTTTTTAAAGTAAAAATTTCATCTGCCTTTAATTCTTGGTTTGAACCCTTTTTAGAATAACCCTTTGCACCTTCGCAAAAAATTCTTAAAAGATAGGTACCCCTTTTGGGAAATGTAAAATTATAATTAGAACCTTCAATATGGTAAATTTCTTTAAAATTTAAACATCTCTTTCCATATTCAATATAATTTAATTCCCAAATACTCTTACAATTTTCAAAGGGAAATCCTAAAGGATCTTCTATGGTAATTTTTGATTTAAAAGAAGGATAAAAAAGGATTTCTCCCTTAAAATTTAAAATCCTCTTATTCAAATACCTTCCTTCTATCTCTTCTATAACATAATCCCCTTCTTTCAAATTAACATTTTCCTTATCCTTTAATAAAATAAAATAGTATTCCTTTTTTAAGGGAAAATCCTCCTCTACCTTTAAGGGAAAAATTTTAAAAAAACCCCTTACTTTTTCATAATTTTCACAATCATAAGCAGAAAAGGGAAAACTTCTCAAATTTTTTTCTTCAAAGATTTTTTCTAAATCCTCTCCTTTTATTTTATAAATAAGGGGAGGAGACCCATCGGGATAAAAAATCAAAAAACCTTCTTTGAAATAAACCTTTGAAAGTTCAAAACCATCTCCTTGATTCCATTCTTTTACAAAATTTTTACCTTTATCTAAGAAAACTACCTTTAAAAAATCATTACCATAAAGTAAAAAGGAAAAGGATAAGAGGAAAATTAAATTTCTCATATTTTATATTTTAGCATAAAACTCAAATACAGTTATTTCTGGGGGGCATAAAAATCTTAGAGGCAAATGGATTGTCCCTATTCCCCTTGAAACATAAAGGAAAGAATCTTTAATTTTATAAATTCCCTTATAAAGTTCCCTTCCATGGGCTGGAAGTAAAAATAGGGGACCCAAAAAAGGGAAAATTATTTGTCCCCCATGGGTATGGCCAGAAAGCATCAAATCAATTTTAAAATCAAAGGAATATTTTTTCCAAAAAAGGGGGTTATGGGAAAGTCCAATCTTTATTCCTTCCCCTTTTATATATTTTAAAGTTTTTTCTAAATCTAGTTTTCCAGTTTTATAGTCATCAAAACCAAAAAGATAAAGAATATCTTCCCCAGAAATAATCTTGGCTGAACTATTTACCAGTGGTTCAATATTAGATTCTCTTAATTTTTTTATCGTTTTTTTGGGACTCAAATAATTATCGTGATTTCCTAAGATTCCCCACATACCTAAGGGTGGATTTAAATTTTCAAAGGGTTTTAAAGCATCTTCTAAGTACCTTAAAGAAGCATAAATGTAGTCCCCTCCAAATAAAATTAAATCTGCTTTTAATTTATTAACTTCATCTGAAAGGGCTTTTATAAAATTAAAAGAAGTAAAGGGTCCCCTGTGAAGATCAGATAAAAATATTATTTTCAGACCTTTCCCTTTATAATTTTTTAAAGGAAACTTTATATAATCTTTTAAAATTTTTTTCCTTTCATAAAATCCATAAGAAAAAAAAGAAGCCCCAAAGAGGGCTAAGATTGAAAAGATAAAACTTCTCCTTGAAATTAAAAATTTTCCTTTAATTTTTTTAGCTTCCTTCTAATTTTTTTATCAGGTTTTTTTGCAGGAGTCCAAAGTTCTTTTAAGGTTTTATCCATTTTATATTTTTCTAAGATTTCAGGAGTTGGGTAGGGCTGAAGAACTTCATAGGAATTTCTTGCCTCTTTTTTAGGGATGTGTTTATCAAGCAATTTTAAAATTTTTACAACCTTTTCCCCATATTCAAATTTTATGGAAATCTCATCCCCCACCTTAACTTTATGAGAAGAATTTACTTCAATTCCATTAATCTTTACCCTTCCCAGTTCTATTGCTTTTTTTGCTTGGTTTCTCGTCTTAAAAAGACAAGAGTAATCCAAAAATTGATCTAATCTTACTCCTTCTTTTTCCATCCTACCATATGCAGTCTATATCAGGCATCGCTGAAAAGGATGCTTCAATATAAGTGGGATCATTTACTCCATTATCTACCTTTGAAGCATAAGCCATAAAAGCAGGTAAAATTGGGTTTGGATTTGAAGGATCATTGTCCTCCCAACTTGTAATTTCAATAACTGCCTTATAACCTTCTCCAGTAACTCCCAATTGGGATAAGATTCCATTAATTTGATAATGTGCCATAGGATTTAAAGTAACAGGAATTTCCCCTATTAAAGTATTGGAAGAAGAATAAACCTTTATAGATATGGTTTCTGTTAACCTGTCAGAAATATTTAAAATGCCCAAGTTTGTTCTATATTTATCATTTTGTTCTAACCCCCATAGATACAATTTATCTAAATATTTATCAGAATATTGTGGATCTCCATAATAATACCAGGGGATACCTGGAATTCCTTGTCCAAAGGTTCCCTTATTTTCTGGGTCTGGAGTATAAGTCCTGGAGTTTACTAAAATATTTGCCTCTTGACCAGTAGTGTTTTCTCCCCAAACAATTAAGGCACCTACATCATAACCAGAAAAATAGGTTCCTAAAACATCTTTGATTGTATAAGAGCCACCTGCACCTATGGTTTGAGGAACTTGTACAATTATGGGATTTGGACCAGAGCCAGAGACTCCAGAAACAATAAGCTGCAATTTAACTTTAATGGGGAAATTATTGGGATTAAAAATGTATAAGTCACTTTGCCAGTAAGATCCCCCTGCACCTTCTGTCTTTGCAACAGCAGGTATAATAACAGCTTCTGCTGCCCTAAAAAAACCAAAAGAATAAAAAGAAATAGCTAAAAATAAAAAAAACAAAAAAAACTTCTTCATATCCTTTCCTCCTTAAATTTATTAGGACATAGTATAGCATTAAAAATAATTCTATTCAAACCATTTTGAATTTTTATAGTATAAAATTCTAATTTTTCCAGAAGAGGGATAAACCCTTACAACCCCTTGTAATGTTTTTTTATCTGTAAAAAAAATACTCCCAGAACTTGATACTCCATAAGGTGAAAAACTACATATATCACTTTGCCCAAATTTTATTGGATCCTCTGGATTGGAAATTTTTTTCCCCGTGGAGGGATCTTTTAACTTTGGAGAAAGGATGCCTGGCTTTACAAATTGGTTAAATTCAATTTTTTTTGTATTTCCAAGGGGTTTGTCAATCTTTTTTTCAATATCCCTTTTTCTTATTCCATTTCCATTTCCATCTTTATATAATCTATAATTTAAATTAAAATCCCTATCAAGGGAAAAAAATATTCCCACATAAACATTTCTTGTAATTGCTTGTTGTCTTCCATCCCTTAAAACAGAAACTAAATCCCTTAAACTTTTTTCCAACTCCCATCTTTTTATAAAATACTTTGTAAAAGGAGGGATGGCAACCATTAAAAACATACCCACAATTAATAATACAATTAAAGCTTCTAAGATTGTATATCCCTTTTTCATGTTTTCCTCTCTAAAAAAAGGCGGGGCTTTTAAAGCCCCGCTTTTTACTTGGACCTCCTTGAAAGCTTTATCTTTTCTTTCAAGGTGGTCTCACCCGAAATGGCAATGTAGGGTTTTAATGTCTCAAACATCTTTTTCCCAATCCCTTTTACCAACATCAAGTCCTCTAACTTTTGGAACTTTCCATTTTTTTCCCTAAATTCCACAATTCTCTTAGCCACAACATCACCAATTCGGGGAAGAAGTTTTAACTCTTTTTCTGAAGCAGTGTTAATGTTAACTACTCCTTTTTGGTTTTGGATCTCAGCCATAAGCCCTAAACCAAAACATAAAACAATAAAAAGTGCTGCAAAAAAGTGTTTCATAAGACCTCCTTTAAAATTTTTTTCTCCCCACTCCACACACCCTAATAAATTTCACAATTTATGCCAGTATTTGAATTTTGCTCATTTAACGGATAATTCGTAAATTTTTAAAAACATAGGGGGGTAAAATATTTTTCCCTTCAAGGAAATTATTTTTCCTTAAGGAAAAAATTTTTCCTTTGTTGTAAAATATCTTAATGGAAATTTATTACAGGGATCCCTATATAAGGGAAATTGAAACAATAATTTTGGAATTTGGAACTGAAGGAGAAGAAAATTTTATAGTTCCTAAAGAAAATCTCTTTTATTTAGGAGGCGGAGGCCAACCTGAAGATAAAGGGTATGTAGGAAATATAGAAATAAAAAGAATAGAAAAGAAAAAGGGTAAGGTCTTTTATTTTTTGAATGAATTACCCATGGAAAAGGAAATCATATTAAAAGTTGATTTTGAAAGAAGATACTCCTTTATGCAACACCACTCAGCCCAGCATTTAATAACAGCTATTGCAGATAAGAATTATGGATTAAAAACAATATCTTTCCATTTAAGTGAAGGGTATGGTTTAATTGATTTTTCTGGAAATTTTGGAGAAAAGGTGCTTTTAGAATTGGAAAATATAGTAAATAACAAAATTAAAGAAGCAATTCCCATATCCTTTGAATTTTATAACTTAGAAGAATTTCAAAAATTAAATATTAGATCAAGGGGGCTTCCTGAAAAATTTGAAGGAATGGTAAGGATTGTGTCAATAGAAGGAATTGATAAGAATACTTGTGGGGGGCTTCATGTAAAAAATTTATCGGAAATTCAAATGATTAAATTTATTTCTTTTGAAAAAATAAAAGAAGGAATAAGAGTTTATTACAAAGCAGGAGATGAACTTTTAAATTTTTTTAGGGAAAAATTAAAAGATGAAGAGGAAATTAAAAAAGTTTTAAACTGCTCCCCCCAAGAATTTTTAAAGGTAATTTCTTCCTGGGAAAAGGAAAAAACCCAAGTTAAAAAAAATCTTAAAAAAATTAAAGAGGGTATTATAAACTTTTTAAAGGAAGGAGAAAAAAATTTTTATTTTTTCCCTGGAGGGGATATGGATTTTCTTCAAAAAATGGGAAACCACCTTTCATTAAAATTTAATGATAAAACTTTTCTTTTAATAGGGGAAGATAGTGAAAACTTTTATTTTTATATAATTGAAGGTGAAAATTCTAAGGAAAAGGCAGAAGAAATCTTTTTAAAAATAAAGGAAAGGATAGAAATAAAAGGTGGAGGAAAGGGAAAGACCTTTCAAGGAAGAGGAGAATTGGGTTCTAATTTTGATAAATTAATGAACTTGGCAAAAAATTTAATTCCTGCAAGCCCTTAAAATTTCTCCTTTTTTAGGAAAATATCCCTCTTTTTTTACCCAATCTTTACCCTCCAATACCTCAACACAAGAAAAATAAAATTTTATTGCTTCACCATCCTGTTCTAAGAGATTTGACTGCATCCACATTCCAAACATTGGCTGGCTTACATTCCCACTAAAACCAGTAAGGCTTAAGGGTTCACCCACTTTTACTTCCTTTCCTGCTTTTGTTTTAAAGCTTCCTTCTTTCAAATGGGCAAGGACTAAATATTCTTCATCACTTATCCTTAAAACAATTACATTTCCCTCTTCTCTAAAAGTATTTGGCTTAGATGGCTCATTTTCAGGAACTTTATCTATCACTTGCCAAACCCTTCCATCTAAGGGTGCAAAAACTTCTTGCATTTTGCTATCCAATACTTCTCCCTTTTCATTTACCTTTTGAAAATATAGTGAAAATGCCTTACTGTATGATTCTTTAAAAATATTTTTTTCTAAATCATCCCCTCCTTCTTTTACAACCCAAGAGCCCTTTAAGGGAAAAGATAATTTTTTGCTTGAAATTTTTGGATCTTCAAAATCTATAATTTTTAAAGGGGTAAACTCAAAATCATCTATTTTACCATCTTCTAAAAAGATCAATCTTAATATATCTTTGCTTTTTTCAAATTTTACTTTAATTTCATATACATTTTTTCCCACTTCTTTTGGTGGCATTTTATGATTTATCCAGAGGCCCTTGACCATAAAATTATTAAGCAAATATCCTTTCAAAGTTTTATCCTTTTTTTCCTTTAACCCTTCTGAAAAATCCTTTGAAAAAGATTTATGGTCACCTTTATTATAGGATTCTTTTAAATTTTCTAAAATTTTTTCCAAATCGTATGGATAAGCAAAAGATGAAAATAAAAAAAATAAGAATATAAAAAACATAAAACCTCCCTTTAAATTAGTTCAAATTTTGCAAAAAAGAAATCCAGCTCCCTTTCTGCTGCTTGCAAATCAGCAGAACCATGGATTGCATTCCTTTCTATATTTGTACCGAACAAAGCCCTCAAAGTGTTTAGTTCTGCCTTTTTTGGATCTGTTGCTCCCATAAGTTTTCTTAAATCAGAAACAGCATTTTCCTTTTCTAAAGCCAAAACAATTACAGGTGTCTCCGTTATAAAATTTACAAGGGAATTGTAAAAATCTTTTTCTTTATGTTCTTCATAAAAAGCCATGGCTTGTTCCTTTTTTAAATGGATAAGTTTAATTCCCACTATTTTAAAACCTTCCTCTTCTATTCTTTTTAAAATAGACCCTGCAATTCTTTTTTTCATTGCATCGGGTTTGATTATACCCAAAGTTCTCTCCATCATTTTAAATTACTCCTCACTGTTTTTCCAATTTCAGCAGGGTTTTCAATTACAAAAACATTTGCTTCCTTTAATGCTTCCATTTTTTCCTTTGCAGTTCCCTTTCCACCGGAAATTATTGCTCCTGCATGTCCCATTCTTCTACCAGGAGGTGCTGTTCTCCCTGCAATGAAAGCAAAGACAGGTTTTTTTACATATTTTTTAATAAATTCTGCTGCTTCTTCTTCTGCTGTTCCTCCAATTTCACCTATTAAAACAATTGCTTCTGTTTCATCGTCCTCTTGAAATGCCTTCAAGCAATCCACAAAATTTGTTCCAGGTAGGGGATCTCCACCAATGCCAATGCAAGTTGATTGACCCAAACCATTTTTTGTCAATTGATCTACTGCCTCATAAGTCAAGGTTCCAGAACGGGAAACAACCCCAATGGGACCAGGTTTAAAAATATACCCTGGCATAATCCCCATCTTACATTGATTGGGAGTAATTATGCCTGGACAATTGGGTCCAATCATCCTTGTGGAGTTTTTCTTTAAAAAATGATGCACAATTAACATATCATTTACAGGAATTCCTTCAGTTATTACAACAACCAATTCCATTCCTGCATCAATTGCTTCTAAAATTGCATCCTTTGCAAAGGCAGGGGGAACAAAAATTAAGGAAGCATTTGCCCCTTCCTTTTCTTTTGCTTCATAGATATCGTTGTAAATGGGAATCCCTTCATGGAGAATTCCCCCTTTCCCTGGAGTTACTCCTGCTACAATTTTTGTTCCATATTCCTTACAAAGTTTTGTGTGGAAAGTTCCTTCCTTTCCTGTTAATCCTTGCACAACTACTCTTGTTTCTTTTTTTGCCCAAATAGCCATAATTTCCCCCTTTTTATAATTTTACAACCTTTTCTGCTGCTTCAGAGACCTCTGAAGTTAAGAAAAAAGGTAAATTTGATTCCTTTAAAATTTTTTTGCCTTCTTCCACATTTGTCCCTTGCAATCTTACTACAACAGGAATGTTTAGATTAACTTCCTTTGATGCTTCTACAATTCCCTTTGCAATGATATCACATCTTACAATTCCTCCAAAAATATTTACAAGGACTGCCTTTACATTTTTATCCATGAGAAGTATTTTAAAGGCATTTGTAACTGATTCTTGGTTTGCCCCACCTCCCACATCCAAAAAGTTTGCGGGTTCTCCTCCATAAAGTTTTATTATATCCATTGTAGCCATTGCAAGACCTGCACCATTTACCATACATCCAATATTTCCATCTAATTTAATATAATTTAAATTAAATTTAGAAGCTTCCACTTCCAGGGGTTCTTCCTCATATATATCCCTTAGTTCCACAATTTCAGGATGCCTGTGAAGGGAATTATCATCAAAATTCATCTTTGCATCTAAGGCAAGGATATCTCCATCTTTTGTCAAAATTAAGGGGTTTATTTCTGCAAGGGAGGCCTCTGTTTTAAGATAACAATTACAAAGGGCTTCTACAAATTTTTGGGCTTTCTTTGCCCCATCTCCTGACAAATTTAAAAATTTTGAAATTCTTCTAAGTTGGAAGGGCTGAATTCCACATAGGGGATCAATATGAATTTTTAAAAGAGCTCCTGGATGTTTTGCTGCAACTTCTTCTATTTCCATTCCTCCAAAGGGAGAAGCCATCAATACAGGCATATATTTTGATCTATCTAAAACCATTCCAATATAAAATTCCTTTTCAATGGGAAGAGCTTCTTCAATTAAAACTTTTCTTACAATCTTTCCTTCTGGACCCGTTTGATGTGTAACCAATGGTTTACCCAACATATTTTTTGCAAATTCATATGCTTGATTTGGGTTTTCTGCCAATTTGATTCCACCACTTTTCCCCCTTCCTCCTGCATGGATTTGGGCTTTTACAACAACTTTATTTCTAAGTTCTTCTGCAATTTTTTTTGCCTCTTCTGGTGTCTGGCAAACCTTCCCCCTTGGAATGGACACTCCAAACTTTACAAAAATTTCCTTAGCTTGATATTCATGTATTTTCATTTTTTTTCTCCTTTATAATTTTTAGGGTATATTATACCAGAAAAAAAATTTGAGTTGAAAAAATAAACCCCCTTACTGAGGAGATTTTGTTTGGTCTTAATAAAAGTTTATGGATTTCTTTAAATTTTAAAAATTTGGCTTTAAATTTTTTAAAATTGCTCTATTTAAATGGGGTTGGTTTATTAAAAATTCTTCAAATTTATCTGTGGAAAGGATAGGAACAGGTTCTGTTGTATGTCTCTTTGTTTTAAAGGAGAAATCCTTTAAATTAAAACCACCTGTTTCATGGTCTGCTGTTATATATAAAATAAAGTCCCTATTTTTTAAATAATAATCAATTAAAAATGCAATAACCTTTTTTGCTTTGCTTATTTCTTTCTTTAATCCTTCTAAATCATTTTCATGACAAGCCCAATCAATTTTCCCCAGTTCAATTAAAAGAAAATAGGGTCTTTTATCCTTAAATTTATTCAAAGCAAATTTAATATAATCCAAATATTCCCTTTTTTCATCAATCTTGATAAAATTTTTTTCCACATTTAAATTGCTTTGACCTATAAACAGGTCAAAATTACTTTTATTTAAAAAATCTATGATCTTTTCATAATCATATCTGTTTTTTAAATGGGAAAACATCCCAGCTGTTGTGGCATTATAAATTTCCACATCTGTAATTATTCCTACAAAATATCCCTTTTCTTTTGCAATTTCACCTAAGGTTTTATATTCTTTTCCATTTATAGCTACCCCCATATAGCCATTTAAAGTAAAAACTCCTGATAATATAGCAGTTATAGAAGAAGCAGAATCGGGTACCCCACAATAGGGATTTCTTGTATCCAAGACTGAAAAGCCCTCAAAAAAAGTCCAAGGATAGCCATTTTCTTCTATGGCTTTCATTTGCTCCATCCCAAAACCATCACCAATAAGCAAAATTATGCTTGGATTAATTGAAGAAAAAAGAAGGGATAAAATAAAAAACATAAAAAAAAGTGCCCCCGGCCGGATTCGAACCAGCGACCAACTGATTATGAGTCAGCTGCTCTGCCAGCTGAGCTACAGGGGCACAATAAAATTATACCACATTTTTTAACTTACAATCCAAAAATCCTTTAAAGGTTTTCTTTTAAATACCTTGGCCAAAACCCACTCTTCCTTAAAAATTTTTTTAAAACCTGCCTTTTTTAAACCCCTTAAGATTTCTTTTTCAGACCAGTACCTTTCAAAAATTTCATCCTTTATTTTTTTCCCTTTAAAGATTCCTTCCACTTCAGTTCTTGAAATTTTTAAAAGGGAATTATAAGAAGTTTTCATTTCAATTCTTCCTTCTTCTCCTTCCCAAAGATGAGGGGCAGGGTTTCCCAAGATTTTTTTAAAAGCTCTTAAATTATTTGTATCAAATAAAAAATATCCATCCTCTTTTAATAATCCTTTAACTTCTTTAAAAGTTTCTTCCAAATCTTTATAAGATAAAATATGGTTTAAAGTGTCATAAAATGAAACAATTAGGGAAAATTTCTTCTTCAAAGGTATGGGGGGAAACCTTAAACAAATACAGGAAAAACCTCTATTTTTTTTTCCCAAATAAAGCATAGCATAAGATTGATCTATTCCAATAAAATTTTCATTTTTCCTATTTAAAAACTTTAAAAACAAACCAGTTCCACATCCTAAATCCAATATTTCATCCCTTTTAAAATTAAACTTTTTTTCTGTTTCCCTAAACTTTTCTAGCAAAAATTTTAAAAAAAATTTTCCTAAAACTTCATCATAGGCATATGAAAAATTTATATAACTTACCATTGCCCAATTATAGTTACGGGACCATCATTTATAAGATATACTTCCATTTTAGCTCCAAAGATTCCTCTTTCAATTTTTAAATTAAAACTTTCCATTTTTTTGCAAAACTTTTCAAAATAATCCTTAGAGAACTCTGGTTCTAATGCCTTGTCAAAGGAAGGTCTCCTTCCCCTTTTTATATCTCCTGCAAGGGTAAATTGGGAAACAACCAAAATTTGCCCTTTTATATCTAAAATTGATTTATTTAATTTTCCTTCCCCGTCGTCAAAAATTCTTAAATTTAAAATTTTTTCAACTGCCTTATCAAAGATTTCTTCTTTATCATTTTTTTCAAAGCCAATCAAAATTAACATTCCATAGTTTATAGAAGAAACCAAATTTCCTTCCACTTTAACAGATGCCTCTTTTACTCTTTGAATTAAACAAATCATTTTTCACCTTTAAAAATATTTATTAAAATTAATCCGCCCTTTACCTTAAAAAGGTGTGCTATCAAAAAGTAAAAGAAAATACAAAAAATAAGAAAACCAAAAAGTTTTACTCCAATAAAAAGAAAACTCCCCTTTAAATCTTTAAAGAAATAGATAGAAGAAAAGTATAAAATAACCATTAAGGGAAGATTAAATAATAGGTTTTTTAAGAAATTTAAGAAAAATTTTTTAAAATCATAATCGGGTATTTCTATCCTTGAAACTAAAAGTAAATAAAAAAATTGAAAAAAAGCAGAAAGGGAAGTAGCTAAGGCAACTCCTATATGTTTAAAATTTGGTGTTAAGAGAAAACAAAAAATTATAAAAAAAATTAAAGATATAAAACCAGAAAAAGCAGGGGTTTTTGTATTTTTTTGAGCAAAAAAAGCAGAGGTTAAAATCTTTGAATAAGCGTAGGGAAGAAGGGAAAAGGAATATGCCATAAGACAAAAAGCAACTTCCTTTGTATCTTCAAATTTAAATCTTCCTCCTTGAAATAAAATAAAAATTATAGGTTTTGAAAGAAAAAATAAACCCAAAATTGAAGGAATAGTAATAAAAGAAGTAATATCCATCCCCTCCTTTAATTTATTTAAAAATTTTTCCCTTTCCTTTACATCTTCTGAAAGGGATGGCAAGAGGAGAGTAAAGAGGGAGATAATTATTCCCCCATAAATTAAATGAATTAATCTATAAGAATAATATAAATAACTAACTGATTTATCCCCAGACCAGGCAGCAAACCTTGTTCCAATTATTTGGTTAATTTCACTTATTCCAAGGGCAAAAATTCCTGGAAGAATTTTTATGAAAAGTTCTTTCACTTCATAAGAGACAAAACTTTTGGGAAAAAATATTTTAATTTCTATCTTCTTAAGTTCCCTAAATTGCAAATAAAATTGCAAAAACCCTCCCACGAGGACACCTACTGAAAAAGAATAGACGGGGTTTAATCCAAATTTAGTCAAGGAAATTCCAAGGAAGACAATTGAAAAATTTAAAAATATGGGAGTTGAAGCAGAAAGATAAAACTTTGAGTAAACGTTTAAAATTCCTTGAAGAAGTCCTGCCAAACTTATGAACAAAAGATAAGGAAACATAATCCTATTTAGCAAGACAGTTAAGGAAAACTTTCCTTCAATTAAATTAAATTCCCTTGCCATTAAATTTACTATAAAGGGAGAAAAAATTATTCCCAAAATTACAATTGCTGAAGAAATAAAAGTTAAAAGAAAAAATACTTGATTTATAAATTTTAAAATTTCCTCTTTTTTTTCCCTTTTGACTTCTGAAAGGATGGGAATAAATGAGGCATGGAGTGCCCCTTCTGCTAAAAGCCCCCTAAACATATTTGGAATTCTAAAGGCAACAAAAAAAGCATCGGATAAAAAAGAGGCACCTAAAATATAAGCCATTACCTTATCCCTTAAGTACCCTGTTATTCTGGAAATAAAGGTAATTAAAGTAACCCCTCCTGCAATCCTCCAAATATTCCCTTTCATTCCTTTAATACGCTTCTTTTTGAAACCATATCAATTAAGGTCTTTAAAAAGACATCAAATTGGTGAGCAAGGATTTCCTTTTGTTTTAAACTTAGAGAGTTTTTAAAATCTGATATAAATCTTTCAACGGGTTCCCAATCTTTAAACATTAAATATTTCATTGTTTTATTTTGAAAGTTCAATAGGGTTTCATAAAAGTTTTGAAAGTCATTCCTGGAACCCGTATCTTTAAATTTTTCTAATTCCTTTGAAAGTTTTTTCATGTCCTCCATAAGCTTTAAGGACTGTTCTTTTCTATTTTGGTAGTAGGGAAATAGTTCCGTTCCTTTTACTTCTTTTAAAGAAAAGGTTTCTGTAAGGTAAACAAAGTTTTGTTGAAAGAGATCCCTTAAAATTCCTAAACTATCTTCCAGCTTTGCCCTTATAAGTTTGGGATCAAGCAAAACAGTTACATCCACAAGTTCTAATTCCATAACTTTCTTCATCTCCATTTTAGAAGAAAAAAGTGTGCTATCAAGACAAGATAGTACCCCTTTATCCTTTTCAAACATAGAATATAAGATGGACTTTGTATAACTTGTAATTTTTTGAAGTTGATTATTTAGCAAACAAAAAATTGAAATTATAGGATAGTAATCCCTTTGGTCTTTTATGTATTCTTCAATAATTTCTAAATACCTTAAGGTCTTAATAAAAGCAACCAAAAGGGTTAAAATATTTTTAGAATTTTCTTTTTTCTTAATAATTTTTAAATGTTCCTTTATTGCTTCATGATTAATGTTGCCCCAAGAGGGCTTTGCTTCCCCTTTAAAAATCTTAGATAAGGAAAGATGTTGTTTTAAAAAATCTTGAATTATTCTTCCTAGGGAGAGATAACTTTGGTATGAAATAAAAGAAAGATTTGAAAGTTCAGTTGTGATCCTTTCTAAATCCTCAATCCTTTCCATTGCTAAAATTATTTCCCCATGGAGTCCCTCAGAACTTATGGACTCTTCGGGTTCAATTTTTTGGATGTAAAAGAGAAATTGTGTAAAATGGTACTTGTCAAGGTCCATTGTTTCATTTAACAAATTATTTATTTTTACTAAAACACCTCTAATACAAGGCAAATGGGATCTAAAATTATAAAGGGAAGCATGTTCCTTTTCATAGGTACTTAAGGGCAGATTTTCTATTTGGAAGATAGCAGAAAGCCCTTTAATCCACATCTCCAATTCAAAAACCTTTTCGTTTGTTGGTTTTAACATACATTTATTTTAACATTTTTTTAAAAAACAAAAAATTTATTTTATCATTTTTTATAAAAACTTAAAGTTTTTCTCACCCAATTACTATTATAGCCACTTTTATATTTTATTTTTCCCCTTTCCCAATTAAAAATTTGAGGAACACTTCTATTATTCATAGGTTCAAGATTTAAAGCTTTAAATACCCAATTAAGATCTTTACATTTATCAAAGTCCAAATAATAAAAACTAATCCCCTTTAAATTTTTTGCATTATCTTCAAAATCATTTTTTAAAAGCCAACAGGGGTAGCACCATTTTGCCCCTATTTCCAGTATAAAATCCTCCCCCTTGAGACAATTTCAGACAAATCCTTTTCCCTGCAATCCAATTCCTTTACAAAATAATATTTTTCCCTTTTTACAGAATCTATATCTGGTTTTTTAAAAGAATATATTTTTTCATAATTTGGATTTAACTTTTTTTCAATTTTTTTAAAGATGTAAAAAGAGATAAAAATCAAAATTCCACAAACTATGCCCAATGGCAAAATAATTTTAAGATATTTCATAATTTAATTATATAATTTCTATTAAGAATTTTTCAAATTTGTTTAAAATGCTTATTTAAAATCATTTAGTTTCAATAGAAAAATTAGGAAAAGGAGCAAAGAATAGGGAATGTACACTTCCACTTGAAAATAAAATTGAACTTTTAACATTTGAGATTATTACAAGAATATTTGTGCCTTGAAATTTCCAATTCCCAGTTGACCAAAATCATTCCATCCCCATATATAGAATATCCCATCAGATTTTAAAACTTTTAAAGTGCCTCGCCCTAATTTCAATTATTTCATCTATTCCAAAGACCTGGATTGAGATATTTTCATAACAATTGTTATTGAATCCATAGGGAACAATTTTTTTACCTTACCCTCTCTTTTCTTTTTTGATTCCCTTGATTAAGGCGCAAGAGATGTTATATCCCCTTTGCTTTCTTTTAGTTTCTTCTTTCATTCCTTGGTTATAAAATTTTATCATTTTTTAATTTAAAAGAGTCCCATATATCTCTCAAGATTTTGCAAATTTTATCCTTGCAACTTTTTAAGGAATTTTATATCAATAGATTCCAATCCATAAGAAAAATTTGCTTAAAAAAATTCCTAACCTTTATATTCTACTTTAGATTTTATTTAAAAAATTTATAAGGCAAATTTTTGGAAATAAATGTTTATAAAAAACTTAAATTTAAACTCATTAAAATCGACTTATTTCTATTGGTAATTTTTCAGGTGTAAAGATTAACTTTATAATAGTTACAAAAATATTTGCAAAGATATGGG
>FWPU01007800.1_pt1 | contig 19196 bp, 16 predicted proteins | sample 2228361 | NCBI WGS metagenome assembly FWPU01 (sample SAMEA103939777, study PRJEB20133) | metagenome
TTCGGCGCTGCGCTTGCCCTGGGCTAAATTGTGTAACCCCTACGGGGTAAGGAACACGGGGGGGAGCGGGATTGACGGGCAGCCGCGGTTCGTCGCGGGCGGGCGTTCGCGCAAGGTAAGGGGCGGCGCGTGACGCCCGTGGTTGCGTGGTGTGTGCGCTTTCTAACCCCCTTGGTAAGGTGGGAGCGGGGCCCCCTCTGCCCCGGCCCCTCTTCCCCGAGGGGAGAGCGGAGCGTACCTGGGGCACCCGGCAGCACGAGAATTGTATGGCTCGATCGAGCCGTCTTGCCACACCAGATCCGGGGATGCGGCACGCTCGCCGGACACCTCATGAAGTCCAGCCACGGCCCCTCGAGCATGGCAAGGGCGATTCGATGCGTTGGTCGAAGGGCATGCGCTCATCGTCTGCGCCGCGGCGAATCCCATCGCAGCAGAACCGGACCTACACGCATGACCGGACCGGGCTGGTTCCAGGCCCGACACGCCTCCGGGGGCTTGACTCACGTCGAGCTGAGCCTTAGCCTGCGCTGTTAGGTCCTGGCCTACGGATCAAGGCTCACAGCCAGTTGTACCGTGGTTTCGTTCAACGCGGCTTGCGACCCATCCTGCTCGCCATTACAGTACGCCGCGAAATCCGAACTCTTGGCGCGAGCAGGATGGATAGAAGCCAATTCGTTGTTTTGGGCAGGCAGAGCGACCGTGGGGGATCCGGCCCGAGGAAGAGGATGGATGGTCACGATGATCTCGGATAGGATGTTGCCGTGAGGCTGCGAGGACGAGGAATTCGCTGAGCACTCGGTCCGCCTCCTGGATAGCTTCGTCCGGGGTGAACGCGTTCTCGTCCTGTCGAGCCTGACCGTGGAGCTTACAGTGGCGCCGCCCGACGTCCGCAACCGGCTTGCCTCGGTTCCCGAGGAGCACATCGAGATGCTGCAGCTTGATGCAGAGGCCAGGGAACTGGCAGAGGCGTACATCGCCGCAGCGGTGCTGTCACCCCGTATGCGGGCCGACGCACAGCATATCGCCATCGCGACCGTAGGCCGCGTCGACGTACTGGTGAGCTGGAACTTCAGGCACATCGTCAACCTGGAGCGCATCCACGGCTACAACTCCGTGAACCTACGCAAGGGCTACCCAATGATCGAGATCCGAACGCCTAGGGAGGTGTTGCCAGATGAGTAGGACCGATAAGAAGTTCGACGCGGTTGCGATGATGCGATCGGCTCGCGATCGGATCTCCGCCGAGATCGAGGGCATGACGTTAGAGGAGGAGCTGAAGTGGCTCGCCTCGCAGAAGATCGATGACCCGTTCCTGAAGCGTCTCCGAGACCGGGCTGCCCAACAAGCCGATGCAGCGGGCCGGCCTACGGCCAGCCGCTGATCGGCAAGGCGTTGAACGAGGCCGCTGGGCGGTGGTTGCGCGGGGCGTTGCCGCTGGGAACTTGGTCCGGTGGTGCGGGCGGTAGCGGTGGTGCGGACTTGCGCGCTGGCCGCTGGTGAAGCATGCTGAAGGTAGGGACGCGTCAGCTGCGCGCCCTGCCAACCTGGCTCACGCTCAAGCCCCTGCTTGCGGCTCTCGCGGCAAGCAGGGGCAAAAAAAGGGGGTGGGGGCCCGGCGTACCCAGGGCGGCGCGCTCGCGGCTGGGTTCCCAGGGCGGCGTGCTCGGCGCACGCAGAAGTGGACAAAGGCGTGCTACTGGACGAGTTTGACGAAGCGTTGGCGGAGGTGGGCATAGCCGGCAGCCGATTCGACGACTTGGAGTTCCGGCGCGGCGGTCTGAAGCTGGTCATTCAGAAACGCGACACAATGGTCGTAACGTGAGGTGTCGATGCCGACGCCGATGATGGTAGTGGTCGGCGTGCCGACGGCGCGATCGGGCGAGCGCACCACGTTCGCGGCGGGAGTTTGCTGACCAACGGTTTTTGCTGGTGTAACCATGTGCGTACTCCCGCAAGGGAGTGGATGAAACCGGGGACGCCGCCGCCAGGTTGCTCCGCTGGAGCTGGACCGGTTCGGAAGCTTGTGATCAGAGGTCGTGCCTCGAGATGCAACCAGCGCTAAGGTCCAACGCGGCGGGGTCGATCTGCACAAGAGGTCAAGCCTCACCAGACCGAAAGACCTCCCGCGCGGCTGCCCAAAGAGATTCCCGCGGCTGCGAAACCGGCATGAAGGGCAGCATACAAGCAGACCGAGTCGGCTAGTCATCGCCGCGCACACGTCTACGGGCGGCGTTCTACCGTCTCTGTTCTTTGCGGTCTTTGCCTTCTGTGCTTTCTCCGATGTTCACCAGCCGCTCGGCAGGCGTGGCCGGAAGAACAAATAGCTTGCCGTCTCCCATGCGGCCGGTGCGTGCCACCTCGACAACCTTGCGGACCACCTCCTCGACTCGCGAGTCTTCGACCCAAACGGTGATCTCAACCTTGGGTAAGTATGCCAGCGAGTATTCGCTGCCCGCATACTGGTCTAGGTAGCTTTTCTGGCGGCCATAGCCTTTCACCTCCTGAACAACCAGGGCTTCAAGAGGTGCACGCTTGAGCCCTTCGAGAACCTTCTCGGCCAGGTACGGCTTGACGATGGCCACGACCTGCTTCACAGGTGCGTCTCGGGTCAGCTAAAGAAGTTTTCGCCGGTAAGGTTGAACTTTGGGCGGGTGACCACATCCATGTCGCCCAGCACTTTCGTGCGGCAGGCCAGCCGCATGGTCTCCTCGTTGCCGATGTAGGCGAAGGAGCATTTCAGCCGCAGTTTTTCGATGAGGCCCATGGGGCTGGCGTTTTCCATGCCCTTGACGATCAGCACGCGGCATGTGCCACAGTGGCCCAGGCCGTGGCAGTTGAAGATCTCATTCAGCCAGGCGCCGTATCCATTGATGCCCGGGTACAGCTTGATACCCGCCTTGAGCGCCTCTTTGCGCAGGTTCGCCCCCTCGGGAACCTCGATTTGCTTCTTCTCGTTGACGAAGTTGACGATCGGCATGGCACTCCCTACCGAAGATGGACTACACGCGGCCATCTTACCGCGTTTGCGGCGGGCGGGGGAGGGGAGGATGCTGGGCGCCTTCGAGGGCACATCTGTAACCTCGCCTTTTCCTGGACTGGGTCCCATCAGGCATCTGGGAGGCGGCGGGTCGGTGAGCGGCTTTCACTGCTGCCATGAGACGGCACGCCGGCTTTTCGAGGGAGAGGTACTTGCCACGCTGGGAGGCGGGAAGCACAATACCGTCGTTCCCGCCAGCGCGGGCCGCGCCAGCGGCCGGGGGTGCGTTTCTTGCTCAAACTTGATCCCCATTGCCAGCTTCTTGTGTTGCGACGCGCATGTAGCCACCCGGTACGTCTAGCTAGAGTGCTGGTGTTACTCGCCGTGGCGGGTATGTGCGGCTCGGACCTAGCGAGTGCACAGGGCTACTCGGCAGACGAGGCCGTGCGGCACATGACCCTGGCGCAGGGGTTCGAGGCGTCTCTGGTGGCGGCAGAGCCGCTCGTACGGCAGCCGGTGTGCATCGAGTTCGACGATCGTGGGCGGTTGTGGGTGATACAGTACCTGCAATATCCCAATCCTGCCGGCCTGAAGCGCGTGCGCGTCGACCGCTACTCGCGCACGCAGTACGACAGGGTTCCTCCGCCTCCGCCGCTCGGGCCGCGCGGCGCAGACCGCATCACGATTCTGCTAGACGCCGACGGAGACGGCCGCATCGAACAGTCCAAGGACTTCGTTTCCGGATTGAACCTGGCCACGGGGCTGGCATTCGGCCATGGGGGTGTGTTTGTGCTCAATGTCCCGTACCTGCTCTTCTACCCGGACCGAGACGGGGACGATCAGCCCGATGCCGACCCGGAAGTGCTGCTCGAAGGCTTTGGCATGGACGATGCCCACTCGGTGGCCAATTCGCTCACCTGGGGGCCGGACGGCTGGCTCTACGGCTGCCAAGGAAGCACAGTCACCTCTCGCATCCGCGGCATCGAGTTCCAGCAGGGCGTGTGGCGCTATCATCCGCCTACGCGGCGGTTTGAACTCTTCTGCGAGGGAGGGGGGAACTGCTGGGGACTGGACTTCGACGCACAGGGCGAGCTGCTCTATAGCACCAACGTCGGCGGGTACGTCATGCTCCACGGCGAGCAGGGCGCGTACTACTGGAAGAGCTTCGGCAAACACGGGGCGCTGCACAACCCATTCGCCTACGGCTACCTGGAACATGTGCCGCATGCAAACTTTAGCGGCGGGCACGTCACGGCCGGGGGCGTGGTCTACCAAGGCACTAGTTTTCCAGCAGAGTTTCGCGGCACCTACATCGCGGCGGACCTGCTGGGGCACGCCGTGCACTGGCACAGCATCGAGCGATCGGGCTCCAGCTTTCGCTCTGCTCATGGGGGCACGCTGCTGGCAGCCAACGATACCTGGTTTGCCCCCTGCGACGTGACCGTGGGGCCCGATGGCGCCGTGTACGTGGCAGACTGGCACGACCAGCGCACGGCCCACCCCGACCCGGACGCGGAGTGGGATCGGTCGAACGGCCGGATCTACCGCATCCAGGCGCGGGGTGCACCGCGCTATAGCCCGCCCAACCTGGACGCCTGCTCGACTGAAGAGTTGCTGCGCATGATCGATGACGCCAACGCTTGGCTGGCGCGGCGAGCCCGCCGCTTGTTGGCAGAACGCCAGAATCCACAGTCTCTGCCGCATCTCCGGGCAGACGCGCTCGACCGCCAGAACCCAAGCGCCTCCCTGCACGCCTTGTGGACCCTTGGCGCTGCGGGCGCTCTGGACGAGACATTGGCCCTTGCCCTGTTAGACAGCCCCCACGCAAGCGTACGGTCGTGGACCGTGCGCCTGCTAGGCGACCATGCCGGCGGCCTGAGCCAGCAACTTGCACGCCGTCTCGACCGCCTGGCCGAGGTCGAATCCGATATTGACGTCCGCAGCCAGTTGGCCTGCACCGCAGCGCGGCTGCCCGCCGGCCAGGCCCTGCCGATCCTCAACAGCCTGCTGCTGCGCGACCAAGATGCGCTCGATCCGTACCTGCCGCTCTTGCTCTGGTGGGGTGTCGAGCGGCACGCGGTTGCCAATGCCGAGGGTGTGCTCGCCAGGTTCTGCAACCCACAGGCGTTTAGCAATACGCTGATGCGCACCGTGGTGCTGCCCCGCTTGATGCGACGTTACGCCGCCGAGAGCGAGCGAGACATGTTGGGGGCCTGTGTGCGGCTGCTGGAGGCGGCGCCCGACGATCGGGCGGCGCGCGTACTGCTCGAATCGTTGGATCAAGGGTTGGCAGAGCGAGGGCAAGCTCTGCAAGGTCCTGCTGGAGACTGGTTGTTTGCAGAAATGGCCGCACCCCAGGCAGACGAAGCAGGCCAGCCTCAGACCCAAGCGCCGCATGGTGAGGCCGGTCGTATTGGAGCCTCATCCTCGCCGCCGCAGCCAGAAGTGCGGCCAAGTCCGGCCGAAGATGGCAAGCCTCGGCCGCCCTCTTTGTCGCAGGCAGAAGCGTCTGCTGCCCAGCTTCCGGAGGCGCTTGTCGCGCATGTGGCACGGCATTGGCAGGCCGCCCCGGACGATCCCCTGCTGCTACGCCTGGCGCTGCGCTGCGGCCTTCGCCCCGCGGCGGAGCACCTCCTAGCCCGCGTTGCAGATCGCAGTTGCCCGCAGCACACTCGGCTGGCCCTCTTGGAGGTGGCGGCAACAGTGCCGCCGTCCGCCCAGAGCGGACCCTGGTTGGCGCTGCTTGCGCCCGATGAGCCAGAAGCGGTGCAGCTTGCCGCCGTGCAGGTGTTGCGGCGACTGGACGCTAGCGCTGCGGACGAAGCGCTGTTGGACCGGTATGGCGAGTTCGCAGCGGCCGTACGCGCGGCTGTGCGCAAACTGCTGCTTGCGCGGAGGGCGTCTGCCGCGCTGTTGCTGGCTGCGGTCGACGAGGGCCGTATCTCCGCCGCGGAGATTCCGTTGGACGAGGTGCGGCTTGTGGCCCTGCACAAGGACCCGGAGTTGGACGCCGCAGTGCGCAGGCACTGGGGCAATGTGTCCGCCGGCACGCCCGAAGAGCGTTTGGCCGAGATGCGGCGCCTCGCCAACGACCTGCGGGCTGCAAGCGGCAATGCGGCGGCGGGCAAGTCTGTCTATCAGAAGCACTGTGCCAAATGCCACAAGTTGTTCGGTGAGGGCCAGGCCGTGGGTCCGGATCTGACGACGGCCAACCGCCAAGACCGGGATTACCTATTGGTCAGTCTGGTGGATCCCAGTGCTGTGATCCGCCGCGAATACATGAGCCACGTTGTGCAAACTACGGACGGGCGGGTGCTGGCAGGCCTGATTGTGGCCCAATCGGCCGCCAGTCTTACGCTGGCAGACGCCAAGGGGGAGCGCATCACTGTGCCGCGCCACGAGATTGACGCGATCGAGGAATCGCCCGTTTCGCTGATGCCGGATAACCTGTACCGCGAGCTTTCGCCCCAGGAGTTGCGAGACTTGTTCGCCTTCTTGCAAGCGGGGCAGCAATGAACTGTTGTTGAGAGTCGAAGCACCAGGTTCAGCATGGAGCAGCGCTGCGCATCGCCAAGCCATACAGCCCTAACAGTCTGTTGGAGCCGACGCATGAGAGGTGGTTTAAGAACGCACATGGCGCACGCCGCGGCTGTTCTCCTGGTGGCGGCGTGCCTGGCGGCATGGGAGACTCCATCGGGCGGCATCGCAGCGCGGCTGCGCGCCGGCGAGCCTGAAGAGGATCTGAGCGCCGAGCTGCCTCGCATTCCGCCCGTGGAACCGGCACACGCCTTGGAGACCTTCGTGCTCCAGCCCGGCTTTACGCTCGACCTGGTCGCCGCCGAACCGCTGGTGAACGACCCCGTGGCGGTCGACTTCGATGCCGATGGCCGCATGTTCGTGGCAGAGATGCGCGGATATAGCGAGCAGGCTCAAGAACGCATCAGCCGCATCCGGCTGCTAACGGATACAGATGGCGACGGCCGCTATGATCGGGCAAGCGTGTTTGCCGACGGCCTGGCCTGGCCCACGGCGCTCATCTGTTGGCAAGAGGGGCTGTTCGTGGCCGACGCACCAGACATTCTCTATCTGGCGGATCGCGACGGAGACGGCCGCGCCGAGCAGCGGCGCGTGGTGCTTACCGGGCTTGGCACGAGCAATGTTCAGGGACTGGTGAACAGCTTCCGCTGGGGGCTGGATAATCGCATTCACGCCGCGGGCAGCAGCAACGGGGGGGCGTTGCGCGCACCGGACGCGCCCGACGACCAGGCCGTGGTATTCCGCGGCCGGGACTTTGCCTTCGACCCGCGCACGCTGGCCATTGAGGCGACCAGCGGCGGTGCGCAGCACGGGATGTGCTTCGATGACGCGAACCGCAAATACGTCTGCTCTAACAGCGACCACGTACAGCAGGTGATGTACGAAGACCGCTATGTGGCGCGTAACCCTTACCTGGCCCCGCCTTCCTCGAGACTGAGCATTGCGGCAGACGGCCCGCAAGCAGAGGTGTATCGGGCTAGCCCTGTTGAGCCGTGGCGGATTGTGCGCACCAGGCTGCGCGTGGCCGGTCAGGTTCCAGGGCCAGTCGAAGGCGGGGGGCGCGCGGCGGGCTACTTCACCAGCGCCACCGGCGTCACAATCCTCCGCGGCAGCGCCTGGCCGGAGGTGCTGCGGGGCCTGGTGGTCGTGGGAGACGTAGGCAGCAACATCGTGCACCGCAAGAGACTAGAGCCGCAGGGGTTGGAGTTCACAGCCCAGCGGATCGATCGGGAGAGCGAGTGGGTGGCATCGCGAGACATTTGGTTCCGGCCTGCACAGTTTGCCAATGCGCCCGATGGCAGCCTGTATATCCTGGACGTGTACCGCGAAGTGATCGAACATCCGGACAGTTTGCCGCTTATCATCAAGCGGCACTTGGATCTGACAAGCGGCCGGGACCGCGGGCGGATTTACCGATTAGCGCCCGAGGGTTTTCGTCATCAGCCCCCGCCCCGGTTGAGCCGGGCCGCCACGCGCGAGCTGGTCAAGATGCTTGCACACCCCAACGCTTGGCACCGCGAGACAGCCCAGCGGCTGATCTTCGAGCGGCAAGATGCCAGCGTGATCCCGCAGCTTGTGCAGATGGTGCGGGGCTGCGAGCAGAGGCTGGGCAGGCTGCACGCCCTCTACGCGCTGGACGGGCTTTGCGGGCTGGATGCCGAGACGCTGCTGGCCGCGCTCGGGGACACAGATCCCCAGGTGCGGCGCCACGCCGTGCGGCTCTCTGAGACTCGTGCCGCCGCCGAACCCACGCTGGCCGCGCGGCTATTTGCCATGACCGAGGACCCGGATATCGAAGTGCGCTACCAGCTTGCCTTCTCGCTGGGCTACCTCGTTGGGCCGGGCCGCGACGCGGCACTCGCACGGCTTGCGCGGCAGCATGCTGATAATCGCTGGATGCGTCTGGCCATACAAAGCTCGTTGGGCACAAGCGCGGCCGGACTTGTCGTCGAACTGCTCCAGGATGCCGAATTCCGGGCGGCCGGCCGAGGCAGCGAGCTGCTCGTTGCTCTGGCGCGCCAGGTGGGCCTGCAGCAGCGCGAGGCCGAGGTCGTCCAGCTTCTCCAGGCGCTCGAACACTTGCCAGACACAGAGGCCGCACTCGCACAGGCCGTGCTCGGCAGCCTTGCAGAGGGCTTGGCTGCCCGCCAGAGCCCGCTCACCGCGCTGCTGGCCGGCGGCAGAAGCGGCCAGATGCTGGACCGTCTGCTCCACGACGCGCGCCGCCTCGCCCTCCAAGACGATGCCGAGCCGGCCATACGCGCAACAGCCATCGCCAACCTTGCGCTCGGCACGTTCGGCGAACTTGGCGAGCTGTTCGCCAGCCTCCTGGCCAGCCAGCAACCGCAAGAGGTGCAGCTTGCCGCCCTGGCCGTGCTCGCCCGCTTTCCAGACCCGGCCGTGGCCGACACCATCCTTGAGGCGTGGCCTGGGCTTACGCCGCGCGTCCGCGCGGCCGCAGCAGAGGCGCTGCTCGCCCGGGCCGACCGCGCCCTCCATGTGCTGGGCGCGATCGAGGCCGGCGCATTCCCGGCCTCTGAGCTGGATCCTGCACGACTGCGGCTGCTGGCCGAGAATAACGACGAACGTGTTCGTGCCAAAGCAACACTGCTACTGGAGCGGCTGGCTGTGGGACGGCGGCAGGAGGTGGTCGCCGCCTACCGGCCAGCGCTCACGCTGCCGGCGGACCCAGCACGCGGCAGAGAGGTTTTCAAGCAAAGATGTGCCGCCTGCCATCGTGTACAGGGCGTTGGCTACGAAATCGGCCCCAATCTCGCCACACTCAAGAACCGAGGACCCGAGACCATTCTCGTCAATGTGCTTGACCCCTCGCGCGAGGTGAATCCCCAGTACGTCAACTATGTGCTCGTGACCACCGACGGCCGCGTGATCACCGGGCTGCTTGCCGACGAGACCGCGACCAGCGTCACGCTCAAACGAGCTGAGAACGCCAGCGATACCATCCTCCGAGTCGATATCGAAGAGCTGCGCAGCTCCGGCCTCTCGCTCATGCCCGACGGCATGGAAAAGGACATCGACCAGCAGGCAATGGCAGACCTGATTGCCTACCTGCTCTCCCTGTAACCGATCTGCCGGCAGGCCCGAGCTGTCACCTACGCAAATAGCCAAACAGGTACAAACGAACTGCCAGCGGCGAGCACTTCCCTCGCATGCATCGCGGGCTTACGAGCGGCGGGGTTTACCCCCGCCGGGCCGCAGCACTTCCCTCGCATGCATCGCGGGCTTGCCAGGCAAGCGCAGATGCCATAGAAGATATGAACCACGCTCGACTCGCGCTGCCCGGTCTGCTACTGCCGCTCACATCAGCATCTCTTGACTCTTTCTTTCGCCCTGCCGCTTAGCCTGAACCACGACGAGACAGCATGGTATCGGCCCGCCTAACGTTTTGTCTGCTTGCAGCCGCATTGATCTTGCCTCTGGCCATGGTGGTGCTGGGCTCTCTGGCGGCTCTCTTGGGCGGCATGGGAGACCAAGGCGGCGCACATTTCTTGCAGCGGGCTACGCTGGGGCTGCTCGCCTTATGGTTGATAGACCTGGTGATTCTGCTGCTAGCCGCCGCGTGGCGCACGCTGGGGGCAAGCGGCCCCGATGAACCCGAACCACCAGCGGGCGGACCTGCCTCTTAGCCGCAATCGCACAAGACGCGGAGCAACTTTTAGCCGCCTTAGCCGCCAATGCGCGCCGACTCGTGGCCGCGTTGGCCACAACGCGGGCCGGAGCCGAAAAGACGCTGCATGAGCACGCCAGCCCGCACTCTGGCGAGTACGGGCTACATGGCCTCCTACGCATTGCAAAGCTCAATCAGTCAGCGCACGAACCTTGGAAAACGCCGCCACACTGGCCGCATAGACGCGCAGCCACAGGCGCACGTATAATTACGAACCTGAGGACCCAAACCTATGCCGCTCGTTCGCCTACTCATCGCCTGTGCGTTGACGCTTGCCCTGCCCGGCATTGCCCATGCCTGCCCCTCTTGCAAGGCAGCGTTGGCAAGCCAAGACGCCAGCCAGGGCGACCTGGTGCAGGGTTTCTTCTGGAGCATCCTGTTCCTGCTTTCCATGCCCGCTATGATCTTGGGCGGGCTTTCGACCTACATGTACACGCTCGTGCGCAAGGCACGGCGCGCCGCCGCCAGGCCAGGCCTGCCCGCCGCCCATGCCTCGGCACAGCCTCAGGCGTGATTGGCACTCGGCCGCTGCGCCGCCCCCGGTGTCCACGCGGCGTGTCCCCCAGCCACGCTCTCACACAGGCCCTGACTGTGCGATAAAGCCCCCGCCCCTGCGCCGCGTGCAAGCTGCCCTACGGCATGCAGTCGTGACGCCCAAGGCGCCCGCTGCGCCCTGCGCATGCACTTCACGTAGGCCGCAACAGGTTGCATAATGCCCGTGCCTGATCTAACCGGCCCCCTCGCAGCGAGCAGCATGCGACTCGCCGCCCAGGCCAACGCCCAAGCAGCCGCGATTGGCCTTGCGAGGGCGCCCAATCGAACACGGAGCACTCTCGATGACGGAGCCCCAAGGCGCGCTGCGAACGATCGCCTGGCGCGAGGTCTTCCCCTGGCTGTTGCTGGCCGATGTGTTTCGTCTGGCCAAGAGCCTGAAGATGTTGCTGCTGGGAAGCCTGGGCGTGTTCTTGACGTCCGCAGGATGGTGGGTCCTGGCCTGGCTGTTCAGTGGTGCGAGTGAAGAAGAGATCCCCCGCTCGTGGCTGCTCGCGTATCGAAGCTGCCCGTGGACAGAGACAGCCTGGGCTCAGCAAGCGCAGCCTGGGGCAGAAAGCGGCTCGCCCCTTGCACCCGGCAATGGCGCGCCAGGGTCTCGCACAGATGCGTCCAGAGGCATGCAGGGCCCCCCAGCACCCGAGCGAGGCGCCCCGCTCGCACCTCCGCAAATCGACTTGGAGCTGAGTACCTGGGATACCCTGCTGCTGGGCGAGTTCTCGCTTGCGGCGGCCGCCGCAGCGCCGCCGCGGATAGGGGCGTACCCGATCACTCCCACCGTAGACCCCTGGTTCAACTTGATGGGGCCGTTTCGGCAGATGTTGGCTGCCAGCGGAGGATACCGGAGCGTGACCTGGGTGGGGTTTGCGTTTCTCTTGTGCTGCGGTCTGTGGGTCGTGTCGGTGTGGGCGTGGGTAGGCGGGGCGATGACTCGGTTGGCCACCGTTTATCTCGGGCCGAGAGAAAAGGTACAACTGAGGGCTGCGTTGCGTTTTGCCGGTAGAAAGTGGTGGTCGTATCTCGGTGCGCCCCTGTTGCCCCTGGTGGGCGTGTTATTGGCATCCGTGCCGTTGCTGCTGGCAGGGCTGTTGATGCGTAGCAGCCTGGGGCTGCTGCTGGCTGCTCTGGCCTGGCCCGTGGCATTGCTGCTGGGGCTGTTTATAGCCGTGCTGCTGTTGGCCTTGTTATTTGGCTGGCCTCTGATGTGGCCTACAATTAGTGCGGAGAACGGAGACAGCTTCGAGGCCCTCAACCGTTGCTACGGCTATGTGTACCACCGGCCGCTGGCGTACCTGGGGTACGCGCTGGTGGCCACGCTGTTGGGCACGCTCGGGTGGGCGGTTGTATGGGGCGTGGCCGAGGGAGTGGTGTATCTTTCGAACTGGTGCGCGAGTTGGGCAACGGGCGGCCAGCGGATGGACGATATCCAGGCAGCCGTTGCGGGCACGCAATCGTGGGGTGGTGCGGCGGGCGTGGGAGTTTGGCTGCTGCGGGTATGGGAAGGGTTGGTGCGTCTGGTGGCGCTTGGTTTTGTGTACAGCTTTTTCTGGTCGTCAGCTTCCGGCATATACCTTTTGCTTCGGCTGCGAGTAGACGGCACGGAGTTGGACGCTGTGTTCGTCGAGGAGAGCCAACCGCCCAAGCCGCTGCCGCCGTTGGTACCCGACCAGGCGGGCGTACCCACCGTACCCGACGAGACACGGCCAGCACCTGCACCGGCGCAGGAGGCACCAGCAGCGGCGCAGCAGACGCCTGAGCCTGTGCAGCAGGCGAGCACATCAGTGCAGCAGACGCCTACGTCTGAGCAGCAGACGCCCACGTCAGTGGAGCAGATGCCTATGTCTGAGCAGCAGACGCCTACGTCGGAACCACAGCCACCCGCTGCGGCACAGCAGGCAGAGGCGGCAGCAGCGGACCCGGTAAGAGGTTCGGCCCAAGACGTCGAGTAGAGGCCGGCCGTCCCGCAATTTGGCTTGCGCCTTTCTGGGTGGGATGTTCACGCTGCACCTGGGTAGTGCTTTATAATGACGGCATGAATGCGGAGGAGCGTGCTCGCCGGCGGTCAGAGGCTGCGTATGCGTATGGGCTGCATACCCAGCGTGGCGATGGTGCGCGTCTGGTGACCAGCCTTGCCGGCGGTTTGGATGTGCTGCGCGACCTGTTTCTCGCCAGGGTGTTCAGCGACGTGGAACAGCAATGGGGGCGAGACTCGATGCTGGTACCGACGTCGATGCTGGAAGGCGAGCGCCGCGCGCGGCGCGCCATCGAGCAGTACCTGGTCGTCGAGAGCACTGTCGTAGTGCGAGATCGAAGCTACGTTTCCGGCGCGCTCGACTGGTATCTGCCCTGGTTGGCAGCCTGGAGGCTGGATGGAGGGGCAAGCGAGGCCCAGGCGGCGCGTCTAGCCGACCGTGTGGCAAGCGCAGAACCGGAGCGGCGGCGCGCGTTCACTAGTCAGCTCGATCAGGTGCTGCCCGAGGCCCAGCATGCGCCTTTGGTGTTGTTCCGGCTCTTTCCCCTGGCAGCGAGGATCGTTACGGCGGTGGCGTTTTGCGATCCTGGAGAGGCGCGCAACCTCCGCCGGCAACAGGCGGCTATCCTGCCGGAAATCGACGACTGCCACGAGTGCAGCGGCAACGTGCTGGACAACGGAGAGCGCTGTCGTCGGTGCGGCAATCCCGTGTGGAACTATGAGTGGCTGACGGCCAATTAGCGTGCGGTCGGCGGCCTTGCCGCTCGTGTGCCTGGTGCAGCACGGGCACTTCCTGCCGCAGGACGCGGCTCCACCGCAGGACCGAGAAAGCGCTCTTGCACTCTGGGACGGAAGGCCGTGTCACCGCTCCGGCCGCAACGGTAATACCGATGGTAAGAATCTGCCTTGGCTTGCGGAGGCGCGTGAGCCGCTGGAAAGCGTGAATCCATACGCGCAGCCGCGCTGAGAGCACCAATACTTTCACAAGCTTGGCGAATGACCTTTGCCGGGCACTCGAAACCCGAGAGCGGGTAGGAGGTGGTTGAATGGCTCACAGAGATTTCGGCAGCCCGGGAGGGTTGTCCAGCGAACAGGCCCTGCGGCGGCTGTGGGCCAGCGTGCCCTTGGTGGTGCTGGCCCTGGCGCTGGTGTGGCTGGTATTCAGCAGTTTTTACACGGTGGAGCCGCACGAGATGGCGGTGGTGCTGCGGTTCGGCCGCTACCATGCCACGGCCCCGCCCGGATTGCACTTCAAGGTACCCTTGGCCGATTCGGTGCTGGTGGCCAGCGTCGAAGAGCACAGCCTGCGGCTGCCGTTCGCGGCGGGGCCGTCGCGGCCGGCCGACCCCAATGAAGAAGAGACGCTGATGCTCACGGGCGATCTGAACACAGCCAGCGTCGAATGGACGGTGCAGTGGCGCGTAACGCGGCCGGAGGAGTACCTGTTCCGATTTCCGCAGATCGAGAACGAGGCCTCGGCAGAGCGGCTGATCCGCATGGTGGCCCAGTCTGTGATGAACCAGCTCGTGGGAGATTATTCGATTGGCGAGGTGCTCACTGAGAAGCGGGCAGACATTGCCAACCGAGCCCTGGCGGCCACGCAGGCGGCCCTCGACGAGTACAAATGCGGCATCACCATCCCCGCGTTGCAGATGCAGCGCGTGCGGCCGCCCGACAAGGTGCGGCCCGCGTACGAAAAGGTCAACGCCTCGATCCAGCAGCGCGATCGCCTGGAGAACGAGGCGCACAAGGAGCGCAACGAAAAGATCCCCGCCGCCCTGGCGCGTAAAGATCAGCTCATCCGCGATGCCGAGGGATATGCAGACCGCCAGCGAGCCACAGCCGAGGGAGAGATTGCCGCCTTGCTGGCTCGCTGGGAAGCCTATCGCCAGGCACCCGATCTCACTCGCCAGCGGCTATTCCTAGAAACCATGCAGCGCGTGCTGGGCAGCGTGGAGTCGAAAATCATCATCGACTCCGAGCTGCAACAAGTGCTCCCTCTGCTCCCTCTGCAAGACGGAGGCCAGCCATGAACCATTCCAAGACCTGGATTGCAGCCGGTTGGGTGTTGACCCTGCTGGTCGCCGCCGCCGTGCTGCTGGGACCCTCGCTGCTCTACACCGTATCGGAGCGTGAGCAGGTCGTGGTGCTGCAATTCGGAGAGGTGGTCGCTTCGCGCCGCCAGCCGGGCTTGTACTTCAAACTCCCCTTCATCCAAGAAGTGCGCCGGCTGCCGCGCACCTTGCAGTTCTGGGATGGCAGCAGCCCCAGCGACCTGCTCACCGACGTGCCCACCGCAGACGGCTTCAAGATCGAGGTCTCCGTGTGGGCGCTGTGGCGGATCGTCGATCCAGAGCAGTTCGTGCAGACCTTGCGCACCGTCCCCAATGCCGAAGTGCGCGTGAAGGACTTCGTGCGTAGCGCCACGCGCAACGTGGTTACGGCCCACGAACTGGGAGAATTGGTCCGCAGCACGGATCGCCCCCTGATCGACGCCTTCGCCCGCGACGTGCGGCTGGGGCTGGACGAGCAAGACCAGCCGCAACAGCCGCAGCGTGCCCCGCCCGTCCGGCTGGGGCGGGCCAAGCTGGTGCAGCAGATCCGCGAAGAGGTGCAGCGCGAGCTGCGCGGCAGCACTAGCAACGGTACCAGCGGGCGCGGCATCGAGCTGGTCGACGTCGGCATCTCGCGCATCGACTTCGTACCCGACGTGCGCGAACAGGCGTTCAACAAGCAGATCGCTTTCATGGAGTCTCTGGCCGCGCGTTACGTGAATGAGGGAGAGCTGCGCAAGCGCGAGATCCTCAACCGCACCCAGGCCGACGTGCAGAAGATCGAAGGCGAAGGCGCCCGCGAGGCGGCGATCCTGCGCGGCAAGGTGGACGCCGAGATCACCGCCAAGTACGCGCAAGCGATCAGCCAGGTGGGCGAATTCTATAACTTCACCCGTACCCTGGAAGCATACGAGAGCATGTTGAGCGGCCGCACACGGCTGGTGTTGACGACCGACAGCCCCCTGTTGCGGCTGCTCACAGCCGGACCGGAGGCCCTGAGCGCTCCGCCGGCTACGCAGCGCGCTGCACCAGCAGAAGGAGCGGCCGCTGCCGCCCAAGGCACCCCAGCCGCTCCACAGGCGTCCGGCGCCCCAGTAGACCCAGTGGGCGGCGATCGACCCGCCGGCGATGCGGCGGCCGGGCCATAGACGCACGCGCTATTGCAATCCGCGCAAACACAGAGCCGCCCGGCGGGACCCAACCCGCCGGGCGGCTCTCTCTCGTCGTTGCTAGAGTGGGCGAAGGTCAGAAGACCTGGTTACTTGCCAGTCTTCTTCTTCGCGGCCTTCTTGGCAGCCTTCTTGGCGGCTTTCTTCTTGGCCACAACTCGTCCTCCGTCTAAAGGTCCCTGGCGAGATCCGTCTCCGCTGCCGGCGGCGTTGCACTCCAAACCTTGTCGGCCACTGGCAACACCGCCGACCGTGAGCGAGTCCCACCCTTAACAAGGAAACGACTACTGGCTAACGGCAGCAGCACACGCACACACCTCGTGCGAGCGTGAACCGCAACCGTCAATCGCTGCTTCAACTCTATCATGACACGTAGTTGTACACAACATTTCCAATCGTGCAACACTTATTCAGCACTTTTTCTTCAACTTCGTCAATAGAACCACAACCGCGTTCCATCGCTAAGCGCGCCGCATGGTTGAGCCCTGCGCTGTCGCCAACCGAACCACACTCCTTCGTGCGGCACGCGCGTGCGCAGGTACAGCCAACGGCGCAACGAACCGCGAGCCCGCGCCGTTGTACCGGCCACGCACCCCAACACTTCGCCCCATGCCTCGCTCCATGCTCGCCGCCTCAAATGAATCGGATCCAGCCCATACCACTGCGGCCGTGGCTCCACCGCATGTGCACCGTACATGCCCGCCAGCCGCACCAACGCCTCGTCCAAAAGCTCCGCTTGCTTGAGTACCTCAGCACGCACGATCTGCCGCCGTGGAAACAACACCCTCCGCATCACCTCGAACTGCCAAGCCGACAGACGCTCCAACACCGCGAGGGGAAGCCGCGTCACCACCATCCTCGCCCCAACCGCTGAAAGCCGCAGCAGACAAGCCTCCACCCACTCGGCCACCTGCCCCGCAGCAAAGCCGTACGCCAAGTCGTTGCCTACGTCGGTCACCAGCGCCGCTGTGGACAACGGCGGCTGCTCCTCCAACGCACGCCACAGCCCGCACTGAGAAATCCCAGGCAACGCTCGCCCCAATATGCCGGCCGCTACGCCATACGAACGGCCGTGGCCGAACGCCGCCATTAGCTCAAGCGGCCCACCGAATGCCAACCGAGCCGTCTCCACCAGCGTAGAGATGCTCCGCGCCACGTTGCTGGCGCCCAGCAATACCACGCGGCCGGCAAACTCTGCCATACGGCCCTACCAGCCACGTCCCCACCCGGCACGCTCCTGCTCCAATGCCTGGTAGCTCAGCCAGGCGAGGTAGCCGAACAGCAACACCGGCCAGAAACGGCCCACCAGCCCAAGTCCGTCCCCCGCCTCCGGCGGTGCGGAACTGAGAACCTTCCACAACGCCACCAATCCCAACCCGCCCGCCGTGACCAACGACAACATCAGCGACCGAGCCACGCCCTCTCGCGGATTGAACCCGGTAAACAACGCGCGGGAGATCTGGCCGCCATCCAGCGGATAGATGGGCAACAGATTGAACAACCCCCACCAAATGTTCACGAACAGCAGGTCATAGAGGAGGATCGCCGCACGCTCGTCGAGACGCGAATCATCAAAGCCAAAAGCCAGCAGAGACTCCCTGCTCAACCACACCGCGGGCCTCAGGCCCGCCAGCCACATCCCGCCCAGCAACAGCGCGGCGAACACGAACCCTGCCCCCGGACCAGCGAAAGAAATGCACACCCCAGACCACGTGCCCCCGCTCGGCCGACCGCCACGCACCCTACCGTGTGGAATCGCCAGCCCCCCAAAGCCGTGCAGCACCACGTGCGATTGCATCCCATACCACCGAAACGCGGCACAATGACCCAGCTCGTGCACCACGATGCTCACAAACACGGCGACAACCCAGATCGCCACACCCAGCGGCTCGCCGAGGCCGCTCAACAGCAGCGCCATGAACCAGAACATGGGGTGCACGCGCACAGGCACACCCAACACGCGGAAGCGCAGGTCGTAGGCAGTTTCGGGCGGTTCGGCGAACATGTTCGAGGCACTGGCGCGTAGCGCGCTGCTGTGGCATTGGGCACGCGCCCCAGACAAGGTTCGATGGGCCGTGCGGCAGTCTTCTCTGCATCGTATCACAAGCGATGCGGCCAGGCGAATACCAACCAGGCCATGGCCGCGCGGGCGGCGCGAGTTATCCTTCTGTACAACGGCTGCTCTGGCTCGCCTTGAAGCACGCCATTCCGCGCGCGGCGCAAGCTATGCTGAGAGAACCCCGACGTTGCTGCCGCAGCCGCCCCGGCAACCGGGCGCGCCACGCAAGAGCCTGATGATGCACACCGACACCAACAGCGCTGCACCCGTTGGGCGCGGCCGCCTTACGCGCTCCCGAGCGCTCATGATGGGTGCGCTTGGCGGACTTGCGCTCTGGTCGCTCGTATGCGCCGGGGCAGCCGTGCTCTTCTGGCGCAACCGTCTGCCGCTGCTCACACCGCAGGATCTGGAGCGTGCTCGCGAACTCTGGCAGGCGAACGGGCCGGCGGACTACGACCTGGAGGTGCACATTCGCGGGCGGCAGCCGGGCGTGGTACGGCTTACGGTACGCAACGGCCGCGTCACGCACATGACGCGAGACGGCGTGACCCCGCGCCAGCGGCGCACCTGGTCTGCCTGGACGGTGGAAAGCCAGTTCGAGACGATTGCGCTGGAGCTTGAGGCGGCCGCGAACCCGGCGGCCGGATTTGGCGCGCCGCCCGGTGCTCGCGTGGTTCAACGCGCCGCTTTTGACCCGCACTACGGCTATCCGCGGCATTACCAGCGGCATGTGCTCTACACCCCGCTGGAGGTTGAGTGGGAAGTGGTGCTCTTCAAGCCGTATGCAAAAGGCGGGGCGCGCCGCCGTGGATGATTGATCGCTTGCGTTGCGGATGCTGCTCCCTTCTCTCCGCTGGGCATAGGTATCTCCACAATTGCACCGCACCCTGGATTGTGCAGTTTGCGCGCCCCCCCCGTAGAGCAAGCGTCCCCGCTTGCTCGGGCAGCGCAAATACCTCCAGCACCTCTGCACAAGCGAGGACGCTTATGCTACGTAGAGCAAGCGTCCCCGCTTGCTCGGGCAGGCCAAATACCTCCGGCACCTCTGCACAAGCGAGGACGCTTATGCTACGTAGAGCAAGCGTCCCCGCTTGCTCAGGCAGGGCAAACATCCCCAGCACCTCTGCACAAGCGAGGACGCTTATGCTACGTAGAGCAAGCGTCCCCGCTTGCTCGGGCAGGCCAAAT
>FWPU01007802.1_pt1 | contig 19188 bp, 13 predicted proteins | sample 2228361 | NCBI WGS metagenome assembly FWPU01 (sample SAMEA103939777, study PRJEB20133) | metagenome
GGCGGCGAAGCCGCCCTCAAAAACCCCACTTTATCCCTTTTTCACGGGCGTGCCGCTCCCTGGAAAGGATTTGCTGCACACCCTCCGCTGCGGGAAAACCTTGCCTCCGCGCCGTTCTGGGTTATAATTACCTCCATCTGGAAAACAGCGCCACAGGGCACATAGGGGAAACCGATGACCAGCGGTTACGTCTACCACCCCATCTATCTGGAGCACAACCAGCCCGGCCACCCGGAGAACGCCCGTCGGCTGGAGCGGATTATGGAGACCCTCCGGAGCAGCGGGGTGCTGGATCGCCTGACGCCGATCGCGGCGCGCCCGGCGACGGAGGAGGAATTGACCCGAGTGCACACCCCTGCCTACATCGCCCAGGTGCGGCGGGTGGCCGAACGGGGCGGTGGGTATCTGGACGCCGACACCTACATGAACTCCCGTTCCTACGACGCCGCCTGTATGGCCGCCGGGGGGCTCCTGGCGCTGGTGGAGGCCGTCCTGAAGGGGGAGGTCCGTAATGGCTTCGCCCTGGTCCGCCCGCCGGGCCACCACGCCCTGCCCGACCGGGGCATGGGGTTCTGTATCTTCAACAACGTTGCCATCGCCGCTCGTCACGCGCAGACGTTCCCCGGCATCCGGCGCGTCTTCATCGCCGATATTGACGTCCATCACGGCAACGGCACCCAGGCCGTCTTTGAGGCCGACCCATCGGTTTTCTACTTTTCCACCCACCAGTATCCCTATTACCCCGGCACCGGGCACTGGCGGGAGACGGGGGTCGGAGAGGGGGCCGGGACGTTGCTCAACGTCCCGCTGCCGCCGGGGGTGGGGGACGCGGGATTTGCCCGCATTTACGAAGAACTGGTCTGGCCACTGGCTCGCCGCTTCCGCCCCGACCTCATCCTGGTCTCCGCGGGCTACGATTCCCACTGGCAGGACCCTCTGGCGATGATGCAACTCTCCCTGCAGGGCTACGCCCGCATCGCGCGGGAACTGGTGGCGATGGCCGGGGAACTCTGCGGCGGGCGCATCATCTTCACCCTGGAAGGGGGCTATCATCTGGACGTACTGGCCCACGGGGTGCTCAACGCCTTTTACGCGCTGCTGGGGGATGAGACGGTCTCCGACCCCTTCGGGCTGCCGTTTCCCGCCAGCGAGCCGGACGTGGGAGAACTGATCCGGAGGGTGAGGGAAGTGCAAGGGGTGGAGTAAAAAGTAAAGCGTAAAACGTAAATACGGAATACGCGGTACGCAGTACGTAAGGAGGCATTATGCCGGAGGAGGGGACGCGAGGGCGCAGAGCGAGGGTCTTCGCCTTTGTACTCTTTGTGTGCACTTTGTGGGCTTTGTGGTGTGTCGCTCCGTTGCCTGCGGTGGCGCAGATGGGGGGGCCGGGAGAGGGGCTGGAACATGTCGTCGCGGCCGGGGAGACGCTTTTCTCCATCGCCCGGCGCTACGGGACGACGGTGGATGCCATTGCCCACGCCAATGGCATCCCCGACCCGCGCCAGATTTACGCCGGCCAGCGGCTGGTCATCCCGGGCGCGCTGGGGCCGGTGGAGGCCTGGACAACCCACGTGATGATGCCCGGAGAGACGTTGCAGGGGATCGCCCGCCAGTACGGCCTGGACTGGCAGACGGTCGCCCGGGCCAATTACCTGATCCATCCCACCCTGCTGACCGTCGGGCAGACGCTGCAGATTCCGGCCGACGGGGGGAAAGCGCCTGCCGGCGCCCTCCACGCGGTCCAGGCCGGAGAGACGCTCTCCAGCATCGCCCTCCGCTACGGGGTCTCCCTCTGGGATCTGCTGAGGGCAAACTGGATCGGTCGGCCGCCCCTCTCGCTGCCGGGCCAGTGGCTCATTGTTCCGGGAGCGCGGCCGGCCTGGATGCCCTCCCCCTTCCGGAAAATAGACCTCTATCCCGTCCCGGTGCGCCAGGGAGGGACTCTGGTCATCATCGTCCAGACCGAAGAGCCCGTCCATCTGGAGGGGACGCTCTTCGGGCGCACCGTCCCCTTCGCCGAAGAGAACGGCCGGTATTACGCCTTTGTGGGCGTCCACGCGTTCACCGACCCCGGCCTCTATGAACTGACCCTGACCGCCACCAGCGACCGGGGGAACGCCGCGGTCACCGTGGGGGTAAAGGTGGAGGAAGGGGGATACGGCTATGAGCGCATAGACCTGCCGCCGAGCCGGGCCGGTTTGTTGAGTGCAGAGGTGATCGCCGCGGAGCAGGAGCGGCTCCGGTCGCTGCGCGGGCTCTTCACGCCGCAGCGCTACTGGAACGGCCCGTTCCGCCTGCCGGTGGAGGCGGCGATCAGTTCCGTCTTCGGCACGCGGCGCTCCTACAACGGTGGGCCGTTCAACAGTTATCACGAAGGGGTGGATTTCAACATCGGCGCCGGGGCGCTGGTGCGGGCTCCGGCCGGGGGCATCGTCGTTCTGGCGGAACCGCTACAGGTGCGGGGCAACGCGGTGGTGATAGACCACGGCTGGGGGATTCTCACCGGTTACTGGCATCTCTCCCGCACAGAGGTGACGGTGGGGCAGGAGGTACGGGCCGGAGATATCATCGGACGGGTGGGGAACACCGGCCTCTCCACTGGCGCCCACCTGCACTGGGATTTCTGGGTGGGGGGGATCAACGTGAACGGCCTGCGCTGGACGGCCGCCGACGGCCCCTGGGCCGCCGCGGCGGGAGTTTCCGCGCCCTGACCGGGCGGCCGGGCCGCTGGCGGGCCCGGAGCAATTTTCGGGCCTGCCGCTCCCACCGTTTCGGGACCAGCACCTGGACCTCGCCCAGGCCGTCCACGGCGATCCCGATGGCCCGCCCGGCGCTTTCATAACGCAGGATCGCCGGGATCCCGTGGCTGCGCAGGTAGGTGCGGATCACTTCTGCCGGGAGGATTCCCTGGGTGACGGCGATGACCGTCAGATGTCCGATCTGCGAAGTCTGTCGGGCTTTCACGCGCATTCTCCGATGAGAGACAGGGGCTGGCGGTGCGGCGGCTTCGCCGCCGCACCGCCAGCCGATTTCCCAATTCCAGGAGGGATCGCCCATGGCTACCGAGAGAACAATTGGCAATCTGCTGAATATCCTGACCGCCGCCGAAGAAGCGTCGCAGAAGTTTCACCTGCGGCTGGCCCGGATGTTTGCCCATCAGCCGGAGGCCTGGGCCGTCTGGTGGATGATGGCTGCCGATGAAGCCACCCATGTCTGGCTGCTGGAACAGGCGCGGGATTCGTTGACGCCGGAACAACTGGCCACGCCAGTTCCCCCCGAAATCTGGGAGAAGGTGAGCGGTCTGCAATCCATCTCCCCCGAGGCCATTCTGGCGCGCATCCAGAACCTGGAGGACGCCTACCAGACGGTCCACGAACTGGAGCACTATGAATTCGGCGCCGTTCTGGACTTTCTGTTTTCCGAGTTCTTCCCGGCCGAGTTCCAGCAGGAGTTCATCCGTTCCCAGTTGCGAGAGCACCTGGCCCGGCTGGATGGTTTGCGAACGCCGGAGTGGCGCCGGAGCGTAGAGGCTCGTCCGGCCGTGTAATTTCTCCGGATGCATCTCTTTCTGCGCCGCCTCTTCTGCGGAGGAGCAGCCGCGCCCGGCGATCCGTCCCGGCGGCGGGGGATTCGCAACACGGCTCTCTCCAGTTTCTTCCTGGGCTGGGCGCCCATCCTGGGCAAACTGGCCTATGCCCAGGGGGTCACCCCGTTCACCCTGGCCGCCTTCCGGACCCTGGTCGCGGTGTTCCTGCTCTGGGCCTGGTACCTGCTCCTGCGACGGGAGTGGCTGAGCCGGCTCAACTGGGGAGAACTGGTCGGCTGCATCGCCGTCGGGGCCATCAACGGCATCGGCTCCCTACTCTACTACTCCGGCCTTTCACGCCTGGATGCGTCTCTGGCCTCGTTCCTGAACACCCTCTACCTGCTCTGGGTGGTGCTTTTCCTGGCCGCTTCCGGGCAGCCGGTGGGGCGTCTCACGCTGGTTCGGATGGGGCTGGCGATCGGCGGCGTGTATCTGCTCACCGGGGGGGCCCGAGGGGAGCCCAACTGGCTGGGCGCGATGCTCATGGTCGCTTCGGCGGCCACCTTTGGGTGGCACCTGGTGATGGGGCAGTGGCTCCTGGCGGATGTCCCCTCTCAGGCGGCAACCCCTTACATTCTCACCTCTATGGCCGCGACGGTCGGGCTGGCGCGCGCGCTCCAGGGGAAGCCGGTGGAGGCCATCTCTTCGGGGGGATGGGGAGCGATCATTGCGCTGGGGGCGACCACGGCCGTTTCCCGCTTGCTGATGTTCGCCGGATTGCGGCGGCTGGGGGGGATTGAGACTGCGCTGATCAGTCTGCTGGAACTGCTCGTCTCCCTGGGGCTGGCCTTTCTGCTCCTGGGAGAACGGATGACTCCCCTGCAATGGGTTGGCGGCGGCGTTCTGATTTTCAGTGTCCTGTTGGGGGCCCGAGAGGAAAAGCCCCTGTAGTCCGCAGTTCCTGATTCGGGAAGGTCTGCGCTCTCTGCGTCCCGGCGGTGCAATGGTGGCGGCTGAATAATTCCCCGCCTACGGCTCCGGCAGGGGCAGCAAAATGTGGACAGTAGTCCCAGGGAGCCGGACCTCGTCCCGCCCTTCACTCTCTATCCAGATTCTTCCCTTGTGGGCCTCAATAATCCCCCGGGCCAGACTCAGCCCCAGGCCCAATCCCCCTCCTTTGAAGGCCGTCTTGCTGGAATGGTGGAGAATCGTTTCTTCAATTACGTAGAAACGGTCAAAGACCCGCTCCCGATCCTCCGGGTCAATCCCGATCCCCGTATCCTGAACTATCAGATGGACCGTGTGGTCCACCAGACGGCCGGTAATCCGGATGGTGCCGCCATCGGGGGTGTATTTGACGGCGTTGCTGACCACGTGCCAGAGGGCCTGGTACAACCGCTGCGAGTCGCCCATAATCACCGGCAGCTGCTCCAGCCCCTCCATCTCAAATGTCAGTTTCCGCTCCGGTCCCAAACTGCGGATGTTGCGCACGACGTTCTGCAGCAGCGTATTGAGGGAGACCGGACTGAGGCTCAGTTCCAGTCTGTTCGCCTCAATCATAAAGACGTTCAGGATGTCGTCCACCACCTGGCTCAGACGGCGGGTGGCCCCGACGACCCGCTCCAGCAGGTGGCGGGGACTGCCTTCCTCATCGGGACTGCCGGGGATATCCGGCATAGACAGCAGAATCTGGGTGTAGCCGTAGATGGCGGTCAGGGGGGTGCGCAGTTCGTGCCCGGCCAGGATGATGAAGTCGGTTTTCATTTTATCCAGTTTCTGGAGTTCGGCGTGGGCCTTCTCCAGTTCCCGGATTTTCTCTTCCAGCCGCTCCACCAGGCGCCGGCTGTATTCCACCAGGTAGTCTGTCTTCTCCTGGGGAGACTCAATCCGCTCCCGCAAGCCTCCCAGGAACGCCCGCACCTGTTCCGGGAAGCGGTCCACATCTATCGGTTTGGGGATGTAGCCATCACAGCCGGCAATGAGGGCCCGCTCCCGGTCTCCCTTCAGAGTGGCCGCCGTCACCGCAATGATGGGGACTTCCTTCAGTTCCTCCAGAGTGCGCAGCCGGGTGGTGACCTCATACCCGTCCAGGCCGCTGATGTTGATATCCATCAGGATGAGGGCGGGGCGCAGTTGCCGGGCGGCTTCCAGGGCCGAGATGCCGTCGGTGACAATGCGCACCTCAAAACCTTCTGCTTCCAGGACCCGCTGGACCAGGCGGGCGCTGGAGGGGTCGTCTTCTACATAGAGAATGCGTGGCCGCTGTTCCTGGTTCATCGCTCTTCCTCTATGGCTCCGCCGATCTCGCGGAGCAGTTCTTCATCCGTAAAGGCCCCCTTCTGCAGAAGGGCCTGGATGTGCCCGCTCAGCCGGGCCCGTTCGGCAGGGGTCAATTCCTTCGCCGTGACGACGATGACAGGGATGCTCTGGAGGTCCTCATCGGCCTGCAGCGCCTCCAGCACCGCGAACCCGTCCACTTCGGGCATCATCAGGTCCAGCAGGATGAGGTCTGGCCGTTCCTGCCGGATCAGTTCCAGGCCCTGACGGCCGTTCTCGGCCTCAAAAATCTGGTAGGGGCCGCGCGCCTGCAGGATGCGCCGGAGCAGACGACGGGCGCCGGGTTCGTCCTCCAGAATGGCGACCCGGCGGACCTCCCGTCCCAGGGATTCCAGGGACCCCAGCAACCCCTCCTCGGGCGCGGGGGCGAGGACCCGGGCCGCCTCCACGGTCTGGACCCAGTCCTCCCCCAGAAGGTGCTTTTCCACCGGGAAGGTGTGCCCGGAGCAGTTTACCACGATCACTTCGTCCCGCCGGATGACCCCCTTGCTCAGGAGTTTGAAGAGGCCGGCGAAGGCCATGGCCGCGGCGGGCTCTATGGAGAGCCCTTCCAGTTTCGCCAGGACATGGATGGCGCGGAAGGCCTCCTCGTCGCTGACCATCTCAAAGGCGCCGCCGTGTTGCTGGATCACCCGCGCCAGGAAGGTGTAGGCCGGGCCGGGGTCGCCTGTGGCGACGGTGATGATGCGGGTGCGGGGATTCGGGATCGGCTCCGCCTTCTCCAGCCCCTTTTCGTAGGAGAGGACCATCGGGGCACATCCCTCGGCCTGGATACAGGCCAGGCGAGGCATCCGGTCTATCAGGCCCATGCGCAACAGTTCCTCAAACCCCTTCCAGACCCCCACCGGGCCCAGCCCTCCACTGACGGCCTGGATGTACCAGTCGGGGGCGCGCCAGGGGGTCGGGCCGGGGCCCAGGTACGCGGCCAGTTGCTCGGCAATCTCAAAGGCCACGGTTTTCATGCTCTCCCGCGCAGCGATGGAGCGGATGCCCCGGTCCAGATACAGTCCCCGTCGCTGGGCGAAGTCCGCAGCGACCTTTTTGGTTTCATCGTACGTGCCGGTCACCTTGATGACCCGGGCGCCGTAGATAGCGACCTCGCGCATCTTATCAGGGGGGACCAGACTGGTGAGGAAGGCCCAGATTTTGATCCCCGCCAGGGCCGAGTAGGCCGCGTAGGAGATGGCGACATTGCCGGTGGAGGCGACGACCGCCTCGGTGACGCCCAGTTCCTTCATCACGGAGATGGCCAGGGCGGCCTGGCGGTCTTTGAAGGAGCCGGTCGGCCCCTGCCGTTCGTCCTTAATGTAGAGTTGGGAGCAGCCCAGCATCATCGCCAGGTTGCCCGCCCGCAGAAGGGGCGTGCCTCCCTCCCCCAGGGTCAACCGATGGGCGTCGTTGCGCAGCGGGAGCAGTTCCCGATACCGCCACATGCTGGCGGGGCGGCGGGGGAGTTCCCGCTGCCATATTCGGGCCACCCGGGCGTAGTCATAGATGACATCCAGCCAGTCATTATCGCAGCGGGGACACCGCTCCAGCGGACGGGTGAAGGATTCGCTGTAGCCGCAGCGCAGGCATTGAAGACGGGGAAATGCTGACTTCTCCATAGTTTATACCATCTCCGTCAGCGGAAGCCAAACGGTGAAGCGACTTCCCTTTCCCTCTTCGCTTTCCACGGTGATAAAGCCGCCGTGCCGTTCCACCACCTCTTTCACAATGGAAAGTCCCAGGCCGGTGCCGGGAAGCTGCATCTGGCGCGGCTGCTCTCCGCGGAAGAAACGGTCAAATATGAACGGAAGTTCGTTCTTCGGGATGCCGATGCCGGTATCGGCGACGGTGACCGTGGCCCAGCGGCGGTCCTCCCTCTCCGCGATGCCCGTAATGACCTCCACCCGTCCCCCCGCAGGGGTGTACTGAATCCCGTTGTGCATCAGGTTGTTCAGTGCCATCCCCATCATCTCCGCATCGGCCTGGACGATGGGGCTCGGTTCCATCAGGCGGGCATCCAGGATGATTCCTTTCGCCTGGGCCAGGGGCCGGTGAGCGACCACCGCCCGGTTTGCCAGTTCGTTCAGGGATATGGGACGGAAACGCAACTCGGCTTTCCCTGAATCCAGCCGGGAAACCTCCAGCACGTCCTCCACCAGTTGCACCTGCCAGTCCGCTTCTTTCTCCAGAATATCCAGACACTGGGGGAGCAATTCCGGAGACTGGCGCAGGAGATGGATGTAGGTCTTGATGGTCGTGATCGGGGTGCGCAACTCGTGGGAAATGTTGGAGATGAAGCGGGCGCGCAGCCGCTCCAGACTCTTGAACTGGGTGACATCATGGAGGACGACAACGGCCGCCTCCTCCTGCCCGCCCTCAATCGGGGTTGCCCGCACCAGCAGGTCCAGCCCGGGCAGTTCCACGATCTCCTCCGCCCGCTCCCGGGCCTGCCAGGCCACCCGCCGGATAGTCTCATAGAGTTGCCGGGCGTCCTCAGGGGAAAGAATCTGCAGCCACTGCTGGGCCACCGGATTGGCCTGGATAATTTCCCCCTGGGGATTGGTAAGGATAATGCCATCGACGGTGCTGCGCAGGATCGCCTCCAGGCGGGCGTACTGGGAGGCCAGGAGCGCCGTCCGCTCCCGCACCCGCTCTTCCAGGGTAGCAGCGTAATCCCGCAGTTCCTGGTAAAGTTGCGCGTTCTCCAGTGCCGTGGCGACCTGGGCGGCGAAAGCCTTCAGCCGCGCCGCATCGGCGGGGCCGAACTGGCCGGGACGGGTGCCGTCCACGTTCAGAAACCCCACCGTGATCCCCTTGATCACGATGGGCGCGCCGACGTAGGAGCGGAGCCATTCCAGCCCCTCTACCTGAATCCACATCGGGTCGGCCGCCGTGTCGGGGACCAGCACTGGCTCGCCGGTGGAAACCATGTCCATCAGGTTCGGGGTATCGGCGACAGAGAGCGCAAGGGAAGCGACCTGTTCCTCTGCGCCGAATGCCTCATACCCCCGCCAGCGCACAATGCGGGCGATGCCGTTTTCCACAAGCATCACGTTAAAAGCGTCCCCCGGCACCACCCGCCCGGCCTGCTCCAGAATGCGGTCCATTATGGCGCCTGGGTCCAGCAGGCTGCTGACGGTCACGGCCGCTTCGGCCAGCGCCTCCGCCAGCGCCCGCTGATCCCGTTCGGCCCGGTAGAGGCGTTCGTTCTCTATGGCGACGGCCAGCGTGTCGGCGATCTGCAGGAGGAGCGCCCGCGGCGCGTCCCGGAAGTTATCCGGGCGGGTGCTCACCAGGTGGAGGGCGCCGATGAGTTGTCCGCCCACGGCCAGGGGCAGGCTGAGGTAGGAACGGAATCCCGCTTCGTAGAGCGCCCGAATCGCCGAGAAAGAGACCTCCCGGGCCATATCCGGGCACTCGTGGGGCTGACCCCCCAGGAGGGACGGCCATACCGGGGTAGCCGAGATGGGCATCACCGTGCCCGTTTCCAGAACGGGGAAGGGGGTCTCCAGGATCGTGATGCGGAACCGCTCCCCGCCCTCCTCCAGGAGCGCCACACTGACCCGTTCGCAGCGGGTGAGGGCGCGCAGTCCATCCACCAGAACGGGAAAGGCCTCGCGGACCTCCAGGGTGTTCAGGGCACGGGTGATGCGGGCCAGGATCTCCTGCTGTTGAGCCCGCTGCCGCTCCGCTTCGTAGAGCCGGGCGTTCTCCAGGGCGATGGCTACCTGGTCGGCCAGCGCCCGCAGGAATTCCAGGTCTACGTCGCGAAACGCGTCCACCCGCGGGCTCTGCAGGTCCAGATTGCCCAAAACGGTCTCCCCCCGCAGGATGGGCACCACCAGTTCGGAACAGGTCTCCGGAATAAGGGGGTAGTAATCCGGATCGTCCCGGACATCGGGAACGTAGATGATGCGGCGCTCCCGGAACGCCCGGGAGTTGATCCCCTGACCCAGCGGCAGAGGATAGGCGATGGCCCGCGCGACCTCTTCGGGAGTATAGCCTCTCAATGAGCGCCGTTCAAACCAGCCCTTTTCCGGATCGGGGATCAGCACCGAGCCGCGGGTGGCGCCGGTGAAGCGGATCGCCTCATCGGTGAGGAGGCCCAGGATGGTGGATGTATCCAGGGTGGAGTTGACGATCTGGGCGATGCGATAGAGAGCCTCCTGGCGCTGGCGGGCCCGCCGCTCCGCTTCAAACAGGCGCGCATTGACGATGGCGGCGGCAATATGGCCCGCCAGCGCTTCCATTGCCATCACGTCCAGAGGGGTGAAGGCGTCGCGGTGCTGGCTCTGAAGGGTCAACACGCCGACGACCTTTCCGTAGTACTTCAACGGCACGTCCAGTTCGGCGCGCGTCTCGGTGAGATATGGAGCGATGTAGCGCGGCTCCTGGCTCACGTCGTTGGCCAGCAGGGTCTCCCCGTGCCGGGCAACCCAGCCGATCATCCCCTCGTCCAGCCTCTGGCGGAATCCGTTGGGCGTCCGGCCAGCCCAGATGCCCGCGCCGGCCACAAAGACCAGATCGTCTTTCTCCTCATCCAGCAGCATCAGGCCGACATAGTCGTACCCGAATGCGCAGACAACCTGCTCCACCACTTCCCGATAGACCGCCTCCGGTTCCCGCAGGCGGGATAACCGCTCGGAGACCTGCGCCACAACGGCCAGGCGGCGGGCCCGTTCCTGTTCCGTCGTGTAAAGCCGGGCGTTGAGCAGCGCGGCGCCCACGATGCCCGCGGCCGACTCCACCAGCCGGGCATCCTGAGGGGTGAAAGCCGCCGGTTTTTCGCTGTGGACGGTGATCACCCCGACCAGATCTCCCCCCACCATGATGGGGACGCTCATGGCTGCCCGGGCATCGGCATCCATCTCTGGCACCGGAAGCCAGCGCTCATCCTGCGTGACATCGTCCACGACGGCGGTCTGGCGGTGGAGGGCCACCCAGCCGGAGAGCCCCTGGCCCATCCGCAACTGCAACCGGCGGTCTATCGCCTCCGCCGATTCCTCGCCGAACCCCGAAACGGCGATCAGGCGCAGGCGGTCGCTGGGTGATTCTGTAAGATAGATGACACCACGCCGGGCGCCAACGGCATCGCAGAGGGCCCGGAGCGCCTCCTGGGCAATGGCAAACGGGTCCAGGGTGGTACCCAGCCGCTGGCTCAAGCGGTGGAGGAAATCCAGGCGGGCCCGTTCCTGCTGGACCGAAGCGAAGAGACGGGCATTGATGATGGCGATGGCGGCATGGGTGGCGAAGAGCGTCAGCAGGTCGGCATCTTCGCGGGAGAAGGTGCGGGGCGGGTCTGCCTGGACAATGAGCACGCCAAGGGATTCTTCCCCCCAGCGCACCGGGACCCCCATCACGGCGGTCCAGGGATAACCGGCGTACTTCGGTACCCGTCCCTCCCAGTGCTGATAATCGTCCACCCAGAACGGCTCCCCGGTCTCCCAGACCCGCCGGGACAACCCTCCCTCGCCCGGCCGCAGCAGGGTGCCGATGGGGGGCTGATCCGGGCCCAGGGATACCGCCCACTCCAGTGCGTCCTGATCGGGGCGGTAGAGGTAAAGGCCTCCGGCACTTCCGCCCACCAGTTCCACCGCCCGCCGGACGATGGATTGGAGCAGGGTATCCAGGTCCAGTTGGGCGGTCAATTCCAGCCCGCTCTGGGCCAGCAGTTCCAGGGCGCGGGTGCGCTGGCGCAGCGCCTCTTCCACCCGCCGCTGGTCTTCCAGGATGCTCAGCAGGACCTGCCGCGCCTCTTCCGATTGCCGCCAGAGGCGCTGGATTTCCTCCTCTTTCCGCCGATGTTCCGTGATGTCTTCACCGATGGAAAGCACCATCCGAAACCGACCGTTCTCGGTCAGGACCGTGTTGCTCCAGCGGATCAGTCGTTGCTGGCCAGATCGGGTCAGGATGACGTTCTCGTAGTGATGGTCAATGCGCTGGTGGCGGACGACATCATCCCATACGGCCCACAGTTCCTGCCGTTGTTCCGGCGGAATGAAAATCTCAATCCACTCTTTACCGAGGACTTCCTCGGCCGTATATCCCGTCAGTTGCTCTGCGAATTTGTTGAAGAGGAGAATTCGGGAACGTTCTCCCAATCCGACGACGATACTCTGAGCGGAGTTGAGAAGGGTTTCGGACCACTCTTTCTCGGCCCGCAGCGCCATCTCTGCCTGCCGGATGCGCAGCATTGCCTGGACCCGGGCCAGGAGTTCGCGATTGGTGACCGGACGGGCAATATAGCCATCCGCTCCCATCTCCAGGCCCAGCGCCTGGCTTTCGCCGTCCGTTCGGGTGCCGGAGAGGATGATGACATAAGGGCCTTTCAGCGCCGGATCTGCCTTGATTTGTCGACAGACTTCCAGTCCGGAGATGTCCGGCAGGTTCACGTCCAGCAGGACCAGGTCAGGCTGTTGCTGGCGCGCCATCTCCAGAGCATCCATACCGGTCTGAGCGCCGAGGGCCTGGTAACCGGCACCCTCCAGGAGATGGCAGGTCGCTTTGAGGATGGGACTTTCGTCCTCCACCACAAGAATTTTCGCCGTAGGGTTCATCTCACCTCAAAGGGAATCCGCACGTAAAATGTTGCGCCCTGGCCCGGTGTGCTTTCGGCCCAGATGCGACCACCGTGGCCGTCCACAATCCGTTTGACAATCGCCAACCCCAGGCCGGTGCTCTTTTCACCCGCGGTACCGGTCTTCCCACGCTGGAAGGGCTGGAACAGTTTGGGCATATCCTCCGGCGCGATACCCGGCCCGTAATCCCGTACAGAAATCTGGAACTCTTCCCCTGCTGCCGACAGACGGACTTCCACCCGTCCCCCTGGCGGGGAGAATTTGACCGCGTTGCTGATCAGGTTGTTCAGTATCTGCTCTATCTTCGCCGGGTCCACCACGGCCAGAGGCAATGGTTCTGCCTCCAGGTCAATCTCCACGCCTTTTTCTGCCGCCATCGCCCGATGGAGTGCGACATTGCGGGTCACCAGCGCGTGGATATCGGTCGCTTCCAGGTCCAGGTCCAGTCGCCCCGCCTCAATTCGGGCAACATCCAGCAGGTCATCCACCAGGCGGGCCATCCATTCACAGCGGTTATAGATGACTTCCAGGAACTCGCGCTGGGTCGGGGTGAGAGAATCGGCCTCGTGTTCCAGCAGGAAAGCGCTGTAACTCAAAATCGTGTGCAGTGGATTGCGCAGGTCGTGGGCTGCCATACCGAGAAAGTAATTTTTCTCCCGGTTTAACCGTTCCAGTTCGGCGGTTCTCTTCGCCAGTTCCCGCTGGAGGTCCACCAGTTCGTTGTTCAGGCGGCTGATCTCGTCGTACAAGTGGGATTCCAGGTCGGCATAGGCAGTCCGGTCGTCGGCACTTTGCTTGATAGCGGCACGCAACAGGTTGACCTGCTCATTGCTGATACGCATCATCTCATCGTATATTCGGGCCGCCAGTTCGCCGTTGCCTGCTGCGACGATGAGAATTTGCTCCCCCACCACCCCCCCGGCGAAGTGGAGAGTGGCTGGGCCATCTTCCAGCAGGACATTGAGTTCCCAATCCACTGTTGCCTGATGGGTCTTGATGCGCATCAGAAAGTCCAGAGCCTTGGTCCGGCTGCCCGGATCCACCAGGCGGAGAAACAGTCGGCCGGGCACCGCTTCGGGAAGGTGCAGGTCGTTGAGCAGGACCTGCCGGATCATACCGGCGCTATCACACAATACCACCAGGCCGCGCTCGGCATGCTCCCTCATGCGATCAATTCCCTCGCTACGAGGATCGCCTGCTGGGCGTCGGGAGCGTACCCATCGGCGCCGACGTTCCGCCACAGGTTCCTGGCGATGTTGAAAGGATAGCCGCCCACCAGTATTCGCGCTCGTAACTCTCGCTGGCGCGCGGCGGTGATCAGTTCTCGCACGCGGCCCATATGGAAGGTCATGGTACACGATACGGCCAGGATGTCGGCCCGGTGCCTTTCCACTTCCCGCAGAATGCTTTCCGTGGGAGTGTTCGCGCCCAGAAAATATGTATCCCAGCCCTCCATCTCAAAGAAATCGGCCACCATTCGGGCACCGATCTCGTGCAGTTCCCCACTCACACAGGCCACCACCAGTCGCCGGTCTTTGCGCTCACCGGTAAAGATGTACGGGTAAAGTTGCGACATCACCAGTTGGGTCGCCGCGGTGCAGAAATGCTCCTGGGCCACGCTGATCTGATTGGTCTGCCACAGGCGGCCGATTTCGTGCTGAACGGGCTGAAACACCCGAAGGTAAATTTCTTTCACCGGCGTTCCCCGCTCTACAGACTCCAGGATCAGGCGCGTGGCAGTACGTCGGTCGCCGGCCAGCAGCGCGTCCAGGTAGGCGCGCGCCAGATGGTCCAGAGGGGTATCGCCGACCAGATAGGTGGTCAGAGTGGCGGGCGCTTCGGCCAGACTCTGCAGGCCAGCGTCTATCAGCGCCAGCACCGGAGCGCAGGACTCGGCGGGCAATTGTTCCGCCAGTACCTGGCGAGTGCATTCCAGGGTGACCGGCAGGACGGTTTCGGGGAAACCCAATCCGGCAAAGAGCGCCTTGACCCAGGCCAGGTAGGCGATGAAGAGGCTGGGGTCGGCGGCGTCCAGCGCCTCGGCCAGATAGTCCAGATGGTAACGAGCATCGCGCACGCTCTTGGCGCGGCCAGGTGCGCCGTATGGCTGCCAGATTTCGGGTTGCAGTTCGTATTGCCGGGCGACAATTGCTTCGGCCAGCGAATCAGCGCGCTGACGAATGAGTTGTGAGACCATCAGGCCCTCCCGTTTCCTCCGCGCCGGGATAGCGGATCGGCTCCCCCAGGCGGCGCAGGAGTTCATTCACCTCGCGCTTGAGTTCCAGAATCCGGCCCTCCCGCCCCATGGTCACGTTGTACCAGCGCTGTAATTCGGCCGTCTGCTGCCGAATCTGCTCTTCTGCCCGTTTACGCTCGGTGATATCCAGGATGGTTCCCAGAATGGCGGGGCGGCCCCGGTATTCCGTTATCGTTCCCAGCACTTCGCACTCCAGGGTGGAGCCGTCCTTCCGCAGGCCACGGAACTGGTAATGGACGCTTTCCGCCTCCCCGGCAACGCGGCGGCGAATATGCTCCTGGACCATTTCCCGGTCTTCGGGAGCCACCACGGCCAGCGGGCTTAACCGGTCCATCACCTCTTCGGGAGTGTAACCGAACATCCGGGCGGCGGTAGGGTTCACATAGCGGATCAGGCCGTCCTGGATGAGATAAACGCCAGCCAGGGATGCCTCGCTGAGCAACCGGAAGCGTCCCTCGCTTTCCCGCAAAGCCGCTTCCTGCTCCAGACTGTACAGGGCAAAGGCGATATCTCCGGCGACTTCGGCAAAGAGGGATTGCTCCTCGGCGGAGGGGAAGACGTTGGCGGGTAGGAGCGCACAGAGGAGGCCATAGACCCGCCCGGCATGCGCCATCCGAACCATAATCCCGCTCTCCTCCGGCTTCTCGGAGAGGAAAGGGCAGGGCAGGCTCGTGCCGCGTATCACCAGCCCCTCCGGCTGATCCAGAAGCCAGCGGAGGCGTTCGGGCAGAATGTGCTCCTCCCACCGCCGGACGAGGTCCGGGGGCGCTTCCGTGATCCGGCCGGCCCCGGCGGCGATACGGGGGGTACTCTGATCGGTCAGCACCACCCAGGCGGAGGTGTAGCCGCGGGTGTTCACCAGTTCCTCACAGATCGCGCGCAGCAGTTTCTCGCGCTCCTTTTCCCGGCTGATCAACTGGTTCACATTGCGGATGGCTCGCAGGACCGCGTTGAGTTGGGCGATCTCCATCTCCGCCTGCTTCTGCTGGGTGATATCGCGGGCGATCCCCTCCACCGCGAGGACACGGCCGTTCGCGTTGCGAACCGGCATGTGGCGGTGTTCCGCCCACAATGTCTCCCCCTTCCGGTTAATCCAGCGGATAACAAGGGGTGCCTCCACTGGCTGTTCGGCCCGCAGCGCTGCCCACAGCACCGGTCGGTCTTCGGGATGGACAAGGCGGAAGAGCAATCGGGGGTGGGCGTAGAAATCCTCCAGGGAATATCCCAGCAGGCGGATCACTGCGGGGGAGACGTAATCCAGCCGGATGGGGGAGAAGGCCAGGCGATAGATGACGTCCGGGGAGTTTTCCGCCAGGCGCAGGAGGCGGGCCTCCTGTTCCTCCCGCTCCCGCTGGGCCTGCTCCCGCGCAGCCAGCATGTCGTTGACCGCGCCGGCCAGGTCGGCCAGTTCATCCTTCCCGCGCACCGTCACCCGGCGGCCGGGCTCGCCGCGCGCGCCAATCGCCCGCACTTCGGCGGCCAGCGCGGCCAGTCGGCGCAACCCCAGCAGGTCCAGCGAGAGGAGCGCCGCTGTGGTGAACAGCAGGCCCAGAGCGACGAGGCTGCCCAGAAATATGCGCAGGGCCGTCTGGGCCTGGCGGGAGATCTCCCGGTTCTCCACCGCGCGCAAAATCAGGGCCGGGTTGCCGGTGAGGTCGGGGAGAAGGGCGTATCCGGCGATCCGCTCCGCGTCCAGCGGGCGGGCCAGAATCGGCGCGGCGGAAAGGGAGGAGGCCACTGCCCGGACGTCCTCCGGCCAATCCCCGGGCCGGTCCCAGCAGTAGGCGGTAACGGGAATGTCCAGGTGAGCGCTTATCCGGTCCAGCATCTCGCCATTGAGAAACCGGCCGAAGATGAGCGTCCCGCGGGCCGGGCCCTCTTCCCGGCTGGTCAGGATGGGGCGGGCAGTCACCAGCAGCACCCCCTCCGGCAGGAGGAGCAGCCCCTGCCGGCCGGCGCCCGGATCGGGGATGTCGGTGAGGACGGGGAGCGCATCGTAAACCCCCGGGGGAACGGGCATCTCCTCCCCGGATTCCAGGTCATAGGCGCGGGCGAAGACCACATCGCCAGAAGCATGGATGAAAAGCATCAGGTTGAGGGAAGCGTTGATGAAGGTCTCATCTACAATGTTGGCACGAATATGAGCAGGATTGCGGTCTTCTATGAAGGCGTAGGTGTCGTCCCAACTGGCCCAATCATGGGCGAGACGGTCCATCGCGGCCAGTTCGTCGTGCAGTTCCCCCCATGCGTGACGAGCATAGTGCTCTGCATCCCGTCTTTCCATCGCGTAGAATTGCTCCATCCCGAAGCGGTAGAAGAGGACGGAGAACAGGCCGACCAGTACAACGAATATTGCACCGAGAATCAGAAGGGTTTTATAGCGCAGGCTCATGGGTGTGTCTCGCTAATCGCGTATCGCTAATCGCGTGTCGCTAATCATAAATCCTCATCCCCAATTTCCCAATTTCCCAATTTCCCAACTCCCCAATTTCCAATTTCCCAACTCCCCAACTCCCCAATCACCGCTCCAGCAGGATGGTCACCGGGCCGTCGTTGTGGATTTCCACCAGCATGTGGGCGCCGAAGACGCCGGTCTGGACGGGGACTCCGGCAGCGGCCAGTTCGGCGGCAAAGCACTGCACCAGGGGTTCGGCCACCTCCGGCGGGGCGGCGTCGGTGAAGGAGGGGCGGCGGCCTTTGCGCGCATCCGCATAGAGGGTGAACTGGGAGACGACCAGCGCCTCGCCGCCGACGTCCAGCAGGCCGAGGTTCAGTTTCCCCTCCGCGTCCTCAAAAATGCGCAGGCCCGCCACCTTCTGCGCCAGCCAGCGGGCCTGCTCTTCGGTGTCCGTATGTGTGACGCCCACCAGCACGACCACCCCGGGGCCGATGGAAGCCACCTCTCGACCGTCCACCGTCACCAAGGCCTGCCGCACTCGCTGTATGACAACTCGCATAGTCCTCCTTATTTTACCACGAAAGACATGAAGGACAACACAAAGAGCACAAAGAAAATTTATAATAAACCTTTGTGTCCTTTGTGGTCTCCCTTGGTGCTCTTCGTGGTTTCATTACCGGGCCGGGGCAGGCCGACGGCGGCCTTGACCTCCGCCAGGGTCTGGGCAGCGATGAGCGATGCCCGGCGGGCCCCCTCCGCCAGGATGTCCCATACATTATCAGGATTGGTGGCCAGCGCGGCGCGCCGTTCCCGGAACGGGGCGAAGTAATCGGTCAGGTTGCGGGCGAAGATCTTTTTGCAGTCCACGCAGCCGATGCGGGCCGTCCGGCAGTCGGCGTCAATCTGGGCCAGTTCGTTCGGCGAGAAGAAGCGGTGCAGGGAGAAGACGTTGCAGACCTCCGGCCGTCCGGGGATGTGGCGGTGGGTGCGCTGCGGGTCGGTGACCATCTGCATCACCCGCTGATAAATCTCCTCCGGCGACGCAGCGATCTCAATGTGGTTGTTGAGGGACTTGCTCATCTTCTGCTGGCCGTCAATCCCCAGGACCTTGGGGAAGTCGGTGTGTTTGGCCTGAGGCTCCACCAGGACCGGGCCAAAGACCGCGTTGAACCGCCGGACGATCTCACGGGTGAATTCCAGATGCGGGGCCTGGTCCACCCCGACGGGGACCGTATCGGCCTTGTAGAGGGTGATGTCGGCGGCCATCAGCACCGGATAGCCCACCAGCCCGTAGTTGACGTTATCCGGCTGCTGGCGGACTTTCTCCTTGAAGGTGGGCAGTCGGGTCAGCCAGCCCAGCGGGGTGACCATGGAGAGAATGGTGTGCAGTTCCGTGACCTGGGGGACGTGGGACTGGACAAAGATAATCGTTCCCCGCGCCGGGTCCAACCCCGCCGCCAGCCAGTCCAGCACCATCTCGTACGTCCACTCCCACAGGTACTCGGTGTCTTTCAGCGTAGTCAGCGCATGAAGGTCCACGACGCAGTAGATGCAGTCATAATCATCCTGCAGGGCGACGTAGTTGCGGATGGCGCCCAGGTAGTTGCCCAGGTGCTGGCGACCGGTCGGCCGGGCGCCGGAGAAAACCCGTCCCTTCTTTTCGCTCATTCCTCTGCCTCCGGGGTTCGGATTTCGGAGTTCGGGATTCGTAATAGAAGTTTACCACAAAAGAGATGTGAAGACAAGACCCAGGTGTTTGCCTCTCTGCATTCTGTATTCTTTTGCCCTCTCGGGAAACAATGGTATACTTTTCACGTAACTGTCCAGCCTGTTGGTTTGGACAAAACCTGTTGCTCTCTGATTGAGAGCGCATCATGCCCCTCCCCCTTGCCCCCTCCCCGTTGCGGCTGCCGCCGCACGGGGAGGGGGGAAACCTCACCCTCTCCCCCAACCCCTCTCCCTCTCCCAATGGGAGAGGGAGAGGGGTTCTGCCTGCAGCGACGGGGTGAGGGTGAGGTCTCCCCCGCCCGTCAGGGCAGGGGGAGTGGGGGGCAAGGGGGGTGAGGGGGATAAAGGGAATCTCTGGCAACAAAGAAACTTCGGA
>FWPU01007803.1_pt1 | contig 19181 bp, 22 predicted proteins | sample 2228361 | NCBI WGS metagenome assembly FWPU01 (sample SAMEA103939777, study PRJEB20133) | metagenome
GGCGGTGCGCTCCTCGCTGGAAGTCGCTAGAATCATGCGCTGGACGATGGGCAGGCGCTCCTGTTCGAAGAACATGTGCTCGGTGCGGCACAAGCCGATGCCCACCGCGCCGTAGGCGCGCGCCCGGCGGGCGTCTTTGGGGTAATCGGCGTTCGCCCACACCTGCAAACCGGTGGTTGGCCAGCCTGCTGGCCCCTGGCGCATGCCTGGCGTGGAGCAGATTTCATCCGCCCATTGCAGCAGCGTCATCAGGTCGGTTTGCTCCTCCAGGCTGGGGGCGCTGGTGGGGATGCGTTCCAGGAAGACCTCGCCGCTGGTGCCGTCCACTGAGATCCACTCGCCCTCTTTCACAGTCTTGCCGTTGGCGGTCATCAAGCGTTTTTCCAGGTCAATGCGGATGCTGGATGCACCTACCACGCAGGGAACGCCGAACTGCCGCGCCACCACCGCCGCGTGCGAAGTCGCCCCGCCCTCGCTGGTCAGGATGCCCTTGGCGGCGAGCATGCCATGCACATCGTCCGGCTTGGTGAAGGGGCGAACCATGATCACATCCTGACCCTCTTCTTTAGCCATCTTCTCGGCAGTGTCGGCGTCGAAGTACACCCGTCCCACCGCCGCGCCCGGGGAGGCGTTGACGCCGGTGGCGAACAGCTTGCCGGCGCTCTTGGCTTCCTGTTTCGTCTTCAGATCGAATTGGGGGTGCAGCAGGGTGTCCACCTGCTCCGGCGTGACGCGCAGCACAGCCACTTCGCGGCTGATCAGGCCTTCGTTGGCCATGTCCACAGCGATTTTTACCTCGGCTTTGGCGGTGCGTTTGCCGTTGCGGGTTTGCAACATCCACAGCTTGCCCTGTTCGATGGTGAATTCCACATCCTGCATGTCTTTGTAGTGGCGCTCCAGCTTGTCGCAGATTTCCAGAAACTGCTGGTAAGCCTCGGGCATGTCTTTTTGCAGGTTTTCGATCTTCTCCGTGTTGCGGATGCCGGCAACCACATCCTCGCCCTGGGCGTTGAGCAGGTAATCGCCGTACAACACGCGCTCGCCGGTGGCTGGATCGCGGGTAAAGGCTACGCCGGTGCCGGAATTCCAACCCATATTGCCGAACACCATGGTGACGATGTTGACCGCTGTGCCCAGGTCGTGCGAGATGCCGGCGGCGTTGCGGTAGTCAATGGCGCGCTTGCCGTTCCAGGAGCGGAAAACGGCTTCCGTCGCCAGCTTGAGTTGCTCGTAAGGGTCTTGGGGGAAGTCAGCGCCGTGATATTCGCGCACGATTTCCTTGAACTTCTGGGTGATCTTTTTCCAGTCTTCGGCGTTCAGATCGGTATCGGACTTGACGCCTTTGTGCGCCTTGTATTCCTCCAGATACTCCTCGAACGGTTCGTCGGGAATGCCCAGCACCACCGATCCGAACATCTGCACCAGGCGGCGATAGGCATCGTAGACAAAGCGCTCGTCGCCGGTCAGCTTGACCATGCCTTCCGCCGATTGATCGTTCAGACCGATGTTCAGCACCGTGTCCATCATTCCCGGCATGGAGAATTTAGCGCCGGAGCGGCAGGATACCAGCAGGGGATTGTACGGATCACCGAATTTCTTGCCGGTTTGGGCTTCCACGTGCTTGAGCGCCTCCAGCTCCTGCTCCCACATGCCCTCGGGGAACTGATTGCCCGCCGCCAGGTAAGCGTTGCAGGCTTCCGTAGTCACCGTAAAGCCCGGCGGCACTGGAACGCCGATGCGGGTCATCTCCGCCAGATTGGCGCCTTTGCCGCCTAGCAAAGCGCGCACGCCATCCCAGTCTCCACCAACATACTTCTCTGCCTGATCGACCTCGTCGAACAGGTAAACCCATTTCTTTCCAGTCATGTACGTGCCTCCTGAATGAGTAAAATGATTGCGTCTGTCCCGTAATAACCAAACGGATAGTTTACCACAACTCCCGCCTGTCCCTGGTTATTGGTATGAAATTTTGTTGACAGACTCACCCACCCTGGGTATAATACCCCCTTGCCCTGCCCCGGCAAGCCGATGCTGGGGCGTACTTCTGTATCCCCAACTTCCCCGCAGCGCGGCGCTGAGGCGCAGCCTCTGCGGCGAAGTGAAGGTTGGAGGAATATAATGAAATACGCAATTGTAGAAGACGGCGGCAAGCAATACAAAGCCGTCGAAGGCGCCTTCATTGATGTGGATCACTTCCCCGCCGAAGCCGGCGAGGAGATCGACCTGGAGCGTGTCTTGCTGGTGGCTGATGGCGAGAAAGTCACCGTAGGCGCGCCGCTGGTGACCGGCGCAAAGGTGGCGGCTACCGTCGTCGCGCAGATCCGCGGCCCGAAAGTGGTCGTTTTCAAGTACAAGCCCAAGAAGCGTTATCGCGTCCGGCAAGGGCACCGGCAGGATTACACTCGCCTGCGCATCGACGCGATCGCTTATGATCAGGAGAGTTGACCATGGCACACAAAAAAGGCGGCGGTTCCAGCCGCAACGGACGCGACAGTCAATCCAAGCGGCTGGGGGTCAAGGTTTTCAGCGGGCAGCAGGTGCGCTCCGGCGCCATTCTGGTGCGCCAGCGCGGCACGCGCATCAAGCCCGGTCAAAATGTGAGCGTGGGCAAGGATGATACCCTCTTCGCTACCGCCGATGGCGTGGTGGTGTATCAGACCATTCGCGATAACCGCACCATGGTAAGCGTCGTCCCCCAGGCAGCGAGCGCCGATTAGCCCGCTTTTAATGTTGTAGCAGAGGATTGATTACATGAAGGCTGAGATTCATCCCGTATTCTATCCAGACGCCAAGGTGATCTGCGCTTGCGGAAACACCTGGGTAACTGGTTCGACCAAGAAAGTCATCCACACCGATGTCTGTTCGAAATGCCATCCCTTCTTCACCGGCGAGCAACGCATCGTTGATACCGAAGGTCAGGTGGATCGTTTCTATAAGAAATTGCAGGCGCGCGAACAATACCTGAGCGAAATTGAGGCTCGCGAAGCGGCGCGCATCTCGCCTGCACGGCCGATCACCGATTTCGAGCTTGGGCCGCGCGCCACCGAGGCGCTGGCCAAAGCCGGCATTACCACGGCGGGTCAGGCGCTGGAAAAGCTGGCTCTAGGCGACCAGGCATTGCTCGCGATTGATGGCTTTGGGCGCAAATCGCTGGCGGATCTAAAGAAGCGTCTGCGCCACTTCGGTTACGCCATTCCCGAAGCGGCTGAAGAGATCACTGTCTGATCCCTTTGGTGTTGCCCGATTTGCCGCCTCCTGCCGGGCATCTGGCGGGAGGTGGCTGTTTAATCAGGGTAATCTCAAAGCGCCCGTAGCTCGCCCACTTCCTGGACGTCCACCGGCACGCCGTCAATTTCACGAGGAATCTGTTCGGTCGGCTCCAGCAGCTCCGCGGGGATTTTCCTGCTCACCAGCACAATCAGCGCTGGGGTTTGCGTGCGTACCCCGCCCGTGCTGCGGAAGCCGATGCCCACGCCAACCACGTTGGGCATGCTCAGCAACTGACTCTCGTAAGCCTGCTTGACAGCCCGAATTTGTTCCAAAGTCGCCGGATATTCCGCGCTCATCTGCGCCTCCTGTCTCAGAGGCTGACATCCAGACAATCCAACACAGCCTGGATGGGATTGGCAATGGTAGCTTGTTCCGAGCCGGCGAACAGCAGCCCAACCGCCTCGAGCGAGTCGGCGGCGACAATCAAAGAGCCCGAATCGCCGCCCTGCGACATGGCGCCCATGACGATTTGGTTCTCGAAGGTCGCCGTCCGCCCTGGCCCGTAACTGACGTTGACGGTTGCCTCCAGAACGTTGATCTCACCGGTCGTAAGCCCGGTCGTCCGCCCGGATTTGCGCACTGCCATCCCCAACATTGCCGGGCGCGTTCCGCTAACCGTGCCAATTTCGAGAATCTCGTCCAGGATGTCGGAGTCCTGGATCGGCCGCGCCACTGCTGCATCTACCAGGTTGACGGCGCTCGGATTGGCCTGAATGCTGACCAGGCGGTGCTGTGAGCCCAGCAGGCTGGCGATGGCGTTGCCGATGCCAGCGTAGGCGCTCGCCAGGCTGCAAGTGCCAGGCAACTCGGCGAACTGGATCGGACAGAAGCGCTCCAGGTGGGCAATCACGTCTGTCGCGCTTTGTCCGCCGTCGGTGGGGCCGGGTTGCAGGATGGCGTCGCCGGGGCTGGCGTCATTGCTATTGGCGAGCACGTGGTTGTTGGAGAGAATCAGGCGGGCATTGCTGCTGCGGTCGCGCACCACGCAACCAAACGTGCCGGCGGTGATGCGGTAGTGTCCAATGCTGACGCCGCCCGGAGCCGGCCGCCAGCGACCAGTGCGGGCTTGCAAGGCGCGCACATCGCCGATCTCGATCACATCGGTGCGCACGCCGTTGATTTCCCGTGGCACCATGTCCTCGGCCTCCAGGGCGGCTGGCGGCACTTTCTGGCGCACCAGCGCCACCAGGCAGATCTCATCCGTCTTCTTACCGGCGGATATTTTGTAGCCGGTGCCGACGCCAAGCACGTTTGCTTTGGCGAGCAGGTCGCTCTGATAGGTTTTCTTCACCCTGGCTATTTCGGTATGGATGGTCATCGCTAACACCTCCTGGCAGCCTCTGGTGCCGCTCTACCGGATGATGCGGTGGGCGTTTGCCAATCCGAGGGCGGCTTCACGAAGATATCAGACATGTCGTGTCTGATATCATTGTATCACGGACGGGTAACCATGCGATGATATTTTCTCGATTCGCCGAAATGCAAAACGCGGTCGAGCGTTTTTTGTTCAACCTGCCAGCCACGCCAGGGCTTGTGATAGAATTCGTTCAGAGCACCGGTGGGGTTCTATCTATTCATCAGTTGAGGATGCGCTTATGAAACATCATACTGGTTCGGTTGAAGTGATCACGGGTTCCATGTTCTGCGGGAAAACGGACGAACTCATCCGGCGATTGCGCCGGGCGACGATTGCCCGCCAGAAGGTGAAAGTGTTCAAACCCGCCATTGACGACCGCTACTCCATTGAGAAGGTGACTTCCCACGCCGGGACGGAGTTCGCCGCCATCCCCATTCAATCGGTCAACAGCATCCTGGAGTACCTAGACGACGACACCACCGTCGTTGCCATTGACGAAGCCCAGTTTTTCGATCACGACATCGTTCCGCTGGTGCAACGACTGGCTGATCGTGGGTTGCGCGTGATCATCGCCGGTCTGGACACCGATTTTCGCGGCGAACCCTTTGGCCCAATGCCGCAGTTGATGGCGCAGGCGGAAAAGGTGGATAAGTTGCAAGCCATCTGCATGGTTTGCGGCGAGCCCGCCTGCCGCACTCAGCGCCTGATCGACGGCAAACCAGCCCATTATCACGACCCGGTTGTGGTTGTTGGCGCAGCGGAGTTGTATGAAGCCCGCTGCCGCCAGCATCACCAGGTGCCGAGGGATTAACCATGCAGGATTATCATGAATTTCTCGACGAGATCATCATTGGCGAAGAAGATCTCCAGAGACGCATTGCTGAGCTGGGGGCAGAAATCAGCCGCGACTACCATGGTTGCAAGCTGCACCTCATCTGCATTTTGCGCGGGGGCGTGCTGTTTCTGGCTGATCTGATGCGCAAAATCACCATCCCGAATACGATTGATTTCATGGCGGTTTCTTCCTATGGCGTTGGGGCGCGGCGCTCAACCGGCGATGTGCGCATCACCCTCGACTTGCAAGAAGACATCCGCGGTCGGGATGTGCTCCTGGTGGAAGACATCGTCGACTCGGGCTACACCATCGCCACCGTGATGGAATTTCTCAAGACACGGCGCCCCAAAAGCCTGAGCGTCTGCACCCTGCTGGATAAGGCTGAGCGACGCGAGATCGATGTCCCGATCCGCTATCGGGGCTTCGTCATCCCCGATAAATTCGTCTTCGGCTACGGTCTGGATATTGACGAGCTGTATCGCAATTTGCCCTTCATTGGCACGGTTAACGCCGAGCGCTACCACCCGCCCGAATAACCTGGAAGTCCATTGTTGAATACTTCAGCTCCTTACGCTTTCGCCCCCCTCCTGGAGCAGATCCGCCAGCGCCTCTCGCCAGACCTTGCCGTGTATCTGGTTGGCGGCGCTGTGCGCGATGCCCTGCGCGGATTGCCGGTCCATGACCTGGACTTCGTGCTCGAACGCAACGCCCTCAGCGCAGCGCGGCAAATCGCCGACGCCCTGCAAGGCGCCTATTATCCCCTCGATATCGAGCATGATACCGGGCGGGTGATCTTGAACCAGGCTGATGGCGACCGCCTGCTGCTGGATTTTGCCGGTATGCGCGGGGAAAACCTGGAAAGCGATCTGCGCGCCCGCGATTTCACCATCAATGCCATTGCCATTGATCTGCGCCAGCCAGAACGCGCCATTGATCCCTTGGGCGGCGCCGCCGACCTGCGCGCGGGAATCTTGCGCGCCTGCTCTCCGCAGGCGTTTGAGAACGACCCCGTGCGGGTTTTGCGCGCCATCCGCCTGGCTATGGCGTACGAACTCAGGATCGAGCCCCAGACCAAGAGCCTGTTGCGCGCTGCCGTGCCTCTCCTGGAGCGCGTTTCTGCCGAGCGCCTTCGCGATGAGCTCTTCCGCATGTTGGACATTTCAAAATCAGCCGCTTGCCTGCGCTTACTGCAACAGATCGGGGCGTTGGGGCGCTTCCTGCCGGAACTCAGCCGTTTGGTCGGGGTTCAACAACCTCCACCGCACCTCTACGATGTCTGGGAGCACACGCTGGGCGTGGTGCAGCAGTTACAGGTGCTCTTTGGCGCTCTCGACCCCCGTTACCAGCCAGACGCCTCAGCCAGCCTGATGCTGGGGTTGTTGGCTTTGCGATTGGGCCGATATCGGCAGCAGCTCGACCTCCATCTGCGCGCCACGCTGAACCCCAATCGCTCGCTGCGCTCACTGATTGCCCTGGCGGCGTTGTATCATGATTGCGCCAAGCCAGATACGCTGATGAGCCAAGATCAGGGCGAAATCCATTATTACCGGCACGAACAGGAAGGCGCCAGGCTGGCGCGAGCGCGGGCGGTTGAGTTGCGCTTGAGCAACGGCGAAGTCGAGCGGGTGGAAACCATCGTTCGCCATCATATGCGCCCGCTCTGGCTGGTGCAGAGCGATCAACCCCCCAGCCGACGGGCAGTTTATCGCTTCTTTCGCGATGTCGGCGCGGCTGGTGTTGATATCTGTCTGCTCTCTTTGGCCGATGTCCTGGCGACGTATGGGCACACCTTGCCGCAGTCGGTCTGGCAGCGCCACCTGGATGTCGTCCGCGCCTTGTTGGAAGCCTGGTGGGAGCGCCCAACTGAGCTGGTTTCTCCTCCGGCGCTTCTCAATGGACATGATCTGATGGCCAGGTTCAACCTGAAACCCGGCTCTCAGATCGGTAAGCTCTTGGAAGCTGTGCGCGAAGCCCAGGCAGACGGGCAGGTGAGCAGTTATGATCAGGCGCTCGAGCTGGTGCGCTCTTTGCTGGAACAAGAAACGCCGGGGCAAGCCGGCACTAGGGATAAATTTCGCTGAGCATAGGCTCGTAAAAGCAGCGGCAGCCCAGAGCGTGTGAACAGCCCTCAATCGGCAGGCGGGGAACCTGGTCTTTCGGGTACGTGCCCTCCGCCAGGTGGCATGCCGGACAACAATCGTGCGCCACGACCAGGCGCACGTTGAATACCCGCGGATTAGCCTGCAGTCGTTTTAATGCCACCGCGGTGGTGGAGAATTCGCTCAAATCGGCCTGGCATTTCACGCAACGGGTTGCGGTGTCTGGCGATTGGGCAAAGCACTTAGAGCAGGTTTGCACGGCGCAACCTCCAGGTGTATTTCGCTCAATTGTAATCCAGGATACAGGAGAAGAAAAGCATGCGCCAGCTTGAACCCCCTGCTCAAGGCGCGTGCAACACGCTGGCGTTGTTGTTTGCTGCCTGTTCGGCGCGGGCGCGCCACGCCAGCCGTTTCAGGCGGGCGATCAGCACGCTGCTGGTGATCGGCTTGAGCAGATAATCATCGGCGCCTTCATCCAACGCCTGGGCAATAACCCCCGGCTTGCTCACCGCCGATAACACCAGGATTGGCACATCGCTAAACGTGCGAATCTCTCGACAGACCTCCGAGCCATCCATTTCGGGCATCAACAGGTCTAACACAATTACCTCCGGCGAGATCCGCCGGGCGGCTTCAATTCCCTCTGGACCTGAGTTCACCACGTGCACCTCGAATTGCTTGGGTTCCAAGATGAGCTTGAACATCTCGGTAGTGGCATCGTCGTCATCGATGATCAAAACCCTGGTTGGTACGGTTCGCGTCACCGCTCGAATCCTCTGCATTCCCTTCAAATCTGGGATTTTAGGCGCTCCAGGCTACTGGAAGCCAGTAGCCTGTCTCGTCTGTTCACCGACAATTATGCCTGAAAATACCAATCGCTTACCTTACAAACGGTTTACAGATAGTTTTAAGGCTCGGTTAAGCCCTGACAGGCTAAAAGTTCATGAAAATTCTCGGCGGCGAACAGAAATTCCAAACAAAGTTGCAAGTTTAGCTTGCATCGTTGTTAAAGACGGGTTAATATTTAGGCACGGGTTGATTCATCAGGGCGAGAGGTGGCAATCATCCCCCTGTGAGCTGTCGTATGTCCTCTTCTGTTGCCTGCCCTCAATGTGGTCAGCAGGTAGACCCTCAGGCTCGGTTTTGTGAGCATTGTGGGGCAGACCTGGCAATCGCCGCGGTGCTGGCAGAGCAGCGATTGACTGAGGCGGGACAGGCGCCTGGCGTTCGCAAATTGACGCCCGAGGCGCTGGTGCCGCGCCTGGGCGAATCGTTGATCGAGATGGGCATCCTCACCCAGGCAGAGCTGGAGGCAGCCCTGGAATACCAGCGCAGTAAAACTCAAGCAGGCGAAGCGATCTTGTTGGGGCAGGCTCTGCGCGAGCTGGGGTTGGTTTCAGCCGAGACGCTCGACCAGGCAATCACGGTACAAATCTTGCAGCTTCAATCTGCGTTGCGGGAAGCCAATCGCCGGCTGGAGGCGCGCGTTCAAGAACGCACGCGCGAGTTGCAAGCTGCCCTGGAGCGGCTGGGTGAACTGAACCAGCTCAAGGCAAACTTCATTGCCAATGTGTCCCACGAGCTGCGCACCCCGCTGGCTCATCTGCGTGGCTACCTGGATTTGCTCTCCGAGGGCAGCCTGGGCGCCCTGACACCACAACAAACCCGCGCGCTGGAGGTGATGCGCCGGGCGCAAGATCGCCTGGAAAGGCTGATTGAAGACTTGATTCAGTTCTCGCTGGCAACCCGCGGCGAACTCAAGCTAGAGATCGTCCCGACCGATCTCGCCGCGCTGATTCGAGAGACCGCACAGCAGGCGCAGGACAAGCTCAAACGAAAGTCCATCCAGCTCAAGATTGCCCTTCCTACAGACCTGCCACTGGTTGCCTGCGACCCGGAAAAAATCGGCTGGGTGATTGCCCACCTGCTGGATAACGCCGTCAAGTTCACCCCGCCGCAGGGATTAATCAAAATCGAAGCGGCTAAAGGCGACGCTTCGGTTAAAATATCAGTCATTGACAGCGGGATTGGCATACCGGCAGATCGAATTCACGAGATTTTTGAACCTTTCCACCAGCTCGATGGCTCATCCACCCGCAAATACGCCGGAACCGGTTTGGGTTTGGCGCTCTCGCAGCGCATTCTCGTTGCGCATGAGACCCGCTTCGAGTTGTGGTCGCACCCGGGTGAAGGCTCGCGTTTCGAATTTTCCCTGCCGCTGGCGGATGTCCCAGTGAAGGAAGAGAAAGTCTGATGCTTGAAGAACCCCCCCAAACCGCCACCTTAAGACCGCAAGAGCTGGAGGCGGTCTATGCCATCAGCCGGGCAGTCGCCAGAGCGGTGGACATGGATGCCGCGTTGGATGAGATCATCCGCCTGGCGCGCCCGGTCTTCATCTTCGACAACATGATACTGTATCGCCAGCTCAACGACGAGGAGCTCGAACCCTCCTACGCCAAGGCGATTGGCCGTGGCCGGGCTTACGAGGCGCAGTTGAGCTGGGGCGAAGCCACAGCTCTTGAAGCCATCCGCAGCGGGCAGGCAGTTATCCGCAAGGAACAGGCGAATAATCCGGAGTTGGACGAGCGCGTCCGCATCCGCTACAGCCTGGGTTTACCGCTTCACCTGGGCGCGCAAAAGAAAGGCGCCCTGGTGTTCATCCGCTTTGGCGGGCCAAGTTACAAGCCAGATCAAATTCGCCTGGCAGAGTTCATCGCCGTTCACGCCGCCCAGCTATTCGAACACGACCAACTCGTCCAGCGGGTGGTAAGCCTGGAAGCCGAACGGCGCCTGGATCGCTTGCAGGAGGACTTCATCGCCACGGTTTCGCATGAACTGCTGACGCCGCTGGGATTTATCAAGGGTTACGCCACCACCCTGCTGCGCGAAGACGCCGCCTGGGACGAGACTACCCGCCGGGAATTCCTGACCATTATCGATGAGGAGGCGGATCGCCTGCGTGAATTAATCGAGAACCTGATGGATTCGTCTCGCCTGCAAGCTGGCACCCTGCGCATGAGTTTCCAACCGGTGCGCCTGGACCTGTTCCTGCGAGAAATTTCGACCCGGGCGCGCTCCCGCGACGAAAACCAACAGATAGAATTGGAGATCGATTCTCCGGGGTTGCAAGCGCCGGTTGACCCCACCCGCCTGGCTCAGGTGTTCGATAACCTGTTGATCAATGCTGCCAAATACGCCCCTGGCGCCCAGATTACGATCTCGCTCGCCCAAACCGATGACAAAGCCCTGATCACCGTGCGTGATAACGGTCCGGGGATTGCCCCGGAGCACCTGGCAAACCTGTTCAAACGCTTCTACCGCGTTCCCACCAACAACACCACCGTGCGCGGCACGGGTCTGGGATTGTTCATCTGCCGCCAGATCGTGCGCGCCCACAATGGTGAAATTGACGTCGAATCCAGGCTGGGAGAGGGAACGACCTTTCACATTTACCTCCCTCTCAAGCAGGAAAAGGACGAAGAACACATGTCACTTAGGGAGAGTAGCTTATGAGCAACCGCATCCTGATCGTGGACGATGAGCCGCGTTACCTGCGCTTGATGGAAGCCAACCTGGTCTCCGATGGATATCAGGTGATCAAAGCTACCAACGGCCAGGAGGCAGTTGATCGGGTGGCTTCACAGCACCCAGACCTGGTCCTGCTGGATATCATGATGCCCATTCTGGACGGCTTCGCCGCCACGGAGCGCATCCGTGAGTTTTCGCAGGTGCCGATCATCATCGTCACTGCCCGCGGCGAAGAAAACGCCCGCGTGCGTGGTCTGGACCTTGGCGCCGATGACTACATCGTCAAGCCGTTCTCGGCAACCGAGTTGCTGGCGCGCGTGCGTGCGGTGTTGCGCCGGGCAAAAACCTCCGGCGGAAGCTTCCAGCAATCGGTGTTTCATCACGGCAGGCTGAAAATTGATTTTGCCCGGGCGGAGGTCTTTCGCAATGACAAAATCGTCTTCCTCTCTGCCACCGAGTACCGCCTTTTGCTGCAATTTGCGCACAACCTTGGCCAGGTGTTAACCTCAGAGCAGCTCCTGACCAATGTCTGGGGTCCGGAGTACCGCGATGACAAAGAAATACTCTGGGTGAGCATCTCGCGCTTGCGTCAGAAGCTCGAAGACGATCCCAAGAATCCTGTTCATATTGTCACCCGATCCGGGCTGGGCTATACCATGCCCCCGCTTCAGGATTGAGGATCTTGCCTCCTGTGGAGCCACGATGAAACCCACTGCAATCAGTTTGCGCACCAAGAAGCTGGGCGTCCTGATCCAGGATGCACGCCTGGCATGCGGCAAAAGCGTGGTCGAATGCGCCCGAGCGATTGGCGTCCCCGCCGAGGACTTCATCGCCTATGAGCTGGGCGAAAAAGCGCCCTCGCTCCCAGAAGTGGAACTGCTGGCGTATTACCTGGATGTGCCCCTGGATCACTTTTGGGGGAACACCTCCATGCTGGAGAAAAGCGCCCCCGCCAGCTCTCTCGACCCTCGGCAATTATTGGAGATTCGCCAGCGTATGATTGGCGTGCTCTTGCGCCAGGCGCGCGAAGAAGCCGGCTTGTCGCTGGACGAGGTTGCCGGGCGGATTGGGCTGACACCCGCAGAGCTGGAAGCCTGCGAGCTCGGCCAGGGCTCGCTCTCCTTGCCCCAGTTGGAAAGCTTGAGCCGGTTGCTCAACCGCACGGTGCGCGACTTTCAAGATCAGCACGGGCCGGTTGGCGTGTGGGCTGCCCGGCAGCGCGATATCGCTGACTTCCTGAAGCTTTCCCCGGAATTGCAATCATTCGTCGCCCGACCGATCAATCGTCCTTACCTGGAGCTGGCGCAGCGCTTGAGCGAGATGTCGGTGGAGAAGTTGCGAGCGGTAGGCGAAGGCATCCTGGAGATCACGTTGTAGTCGCCTGCCGCGTTCAAGGCTCACGATCACGAGAGGTGCCGATATGAATGATGCCATATCGCCTTCAGAACTGGCTGAAGAGGGCAAATTGGCTTATCAGCGGGGTGATTTCCTGGCAGCCGCTCGGGCTTTTCAGGCGGCTGCAGCCGGCTATCAAGCTGCCGGCGACCCGCTGAGCAGCGCAGAGATGTTGAACAACAGCAGCGTCGCCTATCTGCGCGCCGGAGATGGCGCGGCGGCGCTGCAAGCGGTTGAAGGCACCCCAGAAATTTTCGCCGCAGGCGACGACCCGCGCCGCCAGGGCATTGCCTTGGGCAACCTCGGCGCAGCTTTGGAGGCGCTTCACCGCTCCGCCGAGGCGGTGGAGAAGTACCAGCAATCGGCGCACCTGTTGCGCCTGGTGGGCGAGTCTGAGATGTATGCGCAGGTGATGAAATCGCTCTCCCTGTTGCAGCTCCGCATGGGCGATAGTCTGGAAGCCGCCGCAAGCATGCAGTCTGCCCTGACTGGGGTTGAGACGCCGGCGAAGAAAAAGGGCTGGCTCTCCCGGTTGCTTGCCTTCCCGAGCAAAACGCGGGATAAGGACCGCTGACGCCCTCCTTTCCATCTTGATTTTCGCCGATTGGACGCTTAGCTGGTGACCCCCAGTTTGCTGCAACTGACCATTCGGGCGGCGACAGACCGGGATATGCAACGGATCGCCAGCCTGATCCATTATGAAATCCATGTTCATCGCCACCTGGATTGGCGGCCTCCCCTGGAGTGGCTGGGCCATCAACCCTACCTGGTGGCAGAGCTTCAGGGAGAATGCCTGGCTGCGCTCGCCTGCCCGCCAGACCCTCCCGGTGTAGCCTGGATTCGCCTGTTTGCCTCGGCGGCGCAGTTGCCGCCTAAGAGAGCCTGGCAGGAGCTCTGGCCAGAAGCCAGAGAAAGGCTGGCGCGCACCGCTGCGCCGGTGCAGGTTGCCGTCATCCCGCTGCAAGGCTGGTTTCGTTCTCTGGTGGAAAACAGTGAGTTCGCCTTTACCCATCGGGTTGTCCTGCTTTCCTGGGCTGGTGGCGCTCTCCCCGAAGCCAGTTCCAAGGCCGACGTGCTCATCCGCCCCATGCGCGCCCAAGACCTGCCGGCTGTCGAACGCGTCGACTGGGCAGCCTTTGTAGAGATCTGGCGCAATTCTCTCGCCTCCCTGGAAGTAGCCTATCGTCAATCGGTGGATGCCACTGTGGCTGAGTCCGAAGGGAACATCATCGCCTATCAGATCAGCTCTGCTACGGCGACCGGTTGGCACCTCGGTCGCCTGGCGGTGCTGCCGCAACATCAGGGTCGGGGCATCGGGTATGCCCTGTTGCGCGATTTGCTCTTGCGTTTTCGTCAACGCAATATGGGGCAAATGACCGTCAACACCCAGCACAACAACCTGGCCTCCCTGGCGTTGTATCAAAAGGCCGGTTTTCATCTGACCGGCGAGGTCTATCCGGTCTTCGAGTGCAAAATCCCATGAACCACTTTGAAGATAGCTGGCAGACGTCAGACGGTTTGACCATCTTCGCCGAGGGATGGGCGGCGGATGGGGAGCCCCGGGCGGCGGTTGGTCTGATTCACGGCATAGGCGAACATGTCCACCGCTACCTCCACGTGGGCGAGTTCCTGGCGCAGGCTGGTTTCGCCTGCATGGGCTTTGACCTGCGCGGCCATGGCCGGTCTGCAGGACAGCGCGGTCACGCGCCGGATTACCAGTTGCTGCTGGATGATATTGCCGTTTTCCTCGCCCGTCTGCAGCAGCGCTATCCTGCGCAGCCGATTTTCCTCTACGGTCACAGCCTGGGTGGGAATTTGGTGATTAACTATGCCCTGCGCCGGCAACCGGGCATAGCGGGAATCGTTGCCAGCGCTCCGGAGCTGCGCCTGGCTTTCGCCCCCCCGCCGTCTAAAGTCGCCCTCGCGCGCCTGATGAACCGGTTGTTGCCGTCGTACTCGCAAGCCAGCGGCCTCGACACGACTGCGCTATCGCGCGATGAAGCAGTCGTCCAGGCGTATCGTAGTGATCCTCTGGTCCACGACTGCATCTCCGCCCGCATGTTTGTTGGTTGCTACGAAGCCGGCTTATGGGCTTTACAGCATGTCGCTGAGCTCAAGCTGCCGCTCCTGCTCATGCACGGCAGCGCCGACCGCCTGACCTCGGTTGAGGCCAGCCAGGAATTTGCCCAAAACGCCGGGGAATACTGCAGCCTGAAAATCTGGCCGGGCTTGTATCACGAAATCCACAACGAACCAGAGCGGGCTGAGGTGCTGGCTTATGCCCTGACCTGGATGGAACAGCATCTCTAGGGGGCATCGAGCAAATCCGATTGCCCGTTGTAAACAACCCTAGACAAAAGCCGACCCTCGTGGGAAAATCAGGCGAGAAATTTCCTTTTTAGGAGTATTAATGTCCAAGAAGCCCGTGATTGAGAGCAAGCCCGAGCCGAAAAGCAAACGGCAACTTATCAAGGAACAGCGACTCAAGCGCCAGCGTCAGCAACGCCTGGCGACAATTCTGACAATTGCCGGGATTTCCCTCTTACTGGCTGCTTTCCTGATCGCTCCTTCGATCCAGAGGGCGCTCACGCCAGTGGGCGATATTGTGCCTGTTACGCCCAAAGAATGGCCGCAAGCAGACGGAACATCTCTGGGCGATCCCAATGCGCCGGTGCGCATCGAAGTGTGGTCCGATTTCCAATGCCCTGCCTGCCGATTCTTCGCTGAGGAGATTGTGCCCCAGGTGATCGAGACCTACGTGGCTACCAATCGGGCGCGCTTCGTCTATCGTCATTTTCCTTTTATCGATGACGCCTCTGCCTCGAGAGAATCCGACCAGGCAGCTAACGCCAGCATGTGCGCCGCGGAGCAAAACCGCTTCTGGGACTATCATGACATCCTTTTCGCTAATTGGAATGGCGAAAACGCCGGCGCTTACGCCGATAAAAGGTTGGAAGCGTTTGCCGAAAACCTGGGGTTGAACATGGATCAATTCCGCGCCTGCTTTCGCGAGAACCGCTATCGCGACGCTATCGAGCAGGATCAACAAGAAGGCGCGAGGATGGGCGTGGATGGCACACCGAGCGTCTTTGTCAATGGGGTTCAACTGACGCCCGGCAGGGTGCCTTCATTTGACGACATCGCCCAAGCGGTCGAAGCCGCCGCCGGCAATTGACGCCTCGCTTGACATGAATTTACTGCGCCCGGGTGGTAAACGCTGAGCGCAGCGTAGCATCTCGATGCCGCTCTGTCTTGAGCAGGCATTACCCCTTGCCGTTGGGATTGGCGCAACGGGCGTCTCCCTATGCCAGGGAGGTTTGTCACTCCCCCCTTGCCAGGGTGGGCTGGCTTTTACCGGCAGCGTGGTTCTCGACCAGCTCGAGAATGAAGCACAGCGAAGACAGGCGGTTGAGATAGCGCAGGATGTCCCCGTTTTCGATTTCGTTGTCATGGAGCAATCGGGCGACGCGCCGCTCTGCTCTGCGGACGATCGTCCGCGCCAGCGCTAACGCCGCGCCGGCAAGCGAATCGCCCGGGACAATGAATTCTCGCGGCATGTCCACCTCGGCGCTGAGCGCGTCAGCCTGGTTTTCCAGCCATTGCACTTTGTCGGCTGTGATGGTGCGAAAGTTCTGCGCATGTTCGGGCGTGGCAGCGATTTCAGCCATCATGCGGTAGAGATCGCGTTGCATTTCGAGCAATAACTGACTGCTGCGCGCCTCCTGGCAGGTTGAGCGCGCCAGACCCAGGGCAGCCGAGGCTTCATCCAGGTCGCCAACCGCTTCCATGCGCGGGTGGTATTTTGGGACTCGACCTTCTCCCAGCAACCCGGTGAAGCCGTCGTCCCCGGTTTTGGTGTATGCGTTGGTCATGGGTCGTATTATACCCGTTTCCCCGACTCTTCGGTTTTGGGCGGGGAGTAGTATGCTATAATTACAGACCAATGAAGTCAGATTATTTCCGCTTGCGCCGTTCCGCCGGAAAGCTGCTTGCTGGCTTCTTCAATCGAAGGAGATTGTAGCGATGCAAATCCGTTGTTACCACTGCCACAGACCCTTCGCTCTGGGCAGGGAAACCATCCACCAGGCTCTGGATGCTCTTGCGGCGTCCAACTTCGGGCATTACAACGCTGTCTGTCCGCATTGTCGGCGGGTGAACCGCGTCTCGCGCCAGGAATTGCTCCACGCTGCGCCGGATTGGAGCGCTCCCCAGCCTGAGGAAACTCCGAGCGAGCCTACCCAGGTCTGATCCCGGATCGCACAGGTATCCCTGCCATGAACTCGCCGCGCACTTTTTCCTCCCCTCAGGAGCTGAAACTCGCCCTTGGGGAGCAACAGTATATTGCCAGCGATGAGATAGCCACCATTCTGTACTTAAGCCAGCAGTTGGGGAAACCCCTGCTCACCGAAGGCCCCGCCGGAGTGGGCAAGACCGAACTGGCAAAGGCGATTGCTGGCGCCAGCGGGCGTGAGTTGATTCGCTTGCAATGTTACGAAGGGCTGGACGAGACCAAAGCCCTGTATGAATGGGAATACGCCAAGCAACTGCTCTATACTCAGCTCCTGCGGGATAAACTCCAGCAGAGCCTCTCCGCTGCAGCCAGCCTGAAAGATGCCGCCGATCGCCTCAGCGAAGAAGAGGACGTCTTCTTCTCGATGCGCTTCTTGTTGCAGCGTCCCCTGCTCACAGCCATCCTGAGCGATCAACCTGTTGTGCTGTTGATTGACGAAATCGACCGCGCCGACGCCGAGTTCGAGGCTTTTCTGCTCGAGGTGCTGAGCGATTTTCAGGTGAGCATTCCCGAGCTGGGCACCCTGGCGGCAGTGCACCGCCCGTTGGTGGTGTTGACCAGCAACAATACGCGCGAGTTGAGCGAGGCGCTCAAAAGGCGCTGCCTGTACCTTTTCATTGACTATCCGACTGTCGAGCAGGAACAGGCTGTGGTGCGTTTGAAAGTGCCAGAACTATCCGCCCGGCTTGCTCAACAGGCGGTCGAGCTGGTGCACAGCCTGCGCTCGATGGACTTGCGCAAGTCGCCCAGCATCAGTGAAACCCTGGACTGGGCAAAGACGCTGGTTACGCTAAACGCCGAGCGGCTGGATGCTCAAACATTGCAAACCACGATGAGTGTTCTGCTCAAACACGAGAGCGACCTGCAGCGTGCCCGGCGCTGGTTGCAGCGACCAGGCGGGGGCGCCGGCGATGACGATGGTCGTTCCTTGCGCGGGCAAAACTAGCCTGTGGCAAAGCCATGGAGGAGAGAGTCGTTCAATTCATCTCCGCTTTGCGTTCGGCGGGCGTGCGGGTGAGCCTGGCCGAGAGCGCCGACGCCTTCCGGGCGATGGATCAGCTTGGCGTGTCCCGGCGGGATGTCTTCCGCACCAGCCTGCGCGCCACGCTGGTGAAGGACGCTGAGCACATCCCCATCTTCGAGGAGCTTTTTTCCCTTTATTTCGACGCTTCCCAGTCATCCTCCTGGATGGGACTGACGGAAGACCTCACCCCCGAGGAAGCGCAGATGCTGGCAGAAGCACTGCGCCGGTTCAGTGAACAGCTCCGCCGTATGCTGGAACGCCTGCTCCGGGGCGAGAAGCTCAGCCCCGAAGAGCTGGAGCAGTTAGGAAAGTTCGTCGGTCTGAATCAAATCGAGGATTTGCGCTATCGCGAGTGGTTGGCACAACGCATGCGGCGCGCGCTGCGCTTCCCTGAATTGCGCCAGGCTATCGCGGAGCTGGCGGAAATCCTGGCTGAGATGGGCATGAACCGACAGCGGGTGGAAGAACTGGAGCGCCTGCTTGCCGAAAACCAGGCCGCCATGGAAGAACAATTGCGGCAGTTCGCTGGTCAGCGGATTGCCGAGAATATGAGCCGCCGTCCGCCTTCGGCGAGCCTGGACGGTTTGATGAATCGTCCCTTCAGCTCGTTCTCTGAACGGGAGATGGAGCTCCTGCGCAAAGAGGTGCAACGGCTGGCTGCGATGCTGCGCACGCGCGTGGCTTTGCGACAAAAGCGCGCCAAAAGCGGTCAGCTCGACGCCAAGGCTACCATTCGCGCCAATCTGAAGCATGGCAACGTTCCCATCCTCATCAAGCACCGCAATCATAGCCTCAAGCCAAAGCTGGTGGTGATCTGCGACATCAGCACCTCCATGCGCTCCTGCTCAGAGTTGATGCTCAGTCTGCTCTACGCCTTGCAGGATCAGGTCAGCAAGACCCACGCCTTTGCCTTTATCGATCATCTCGAATATATCTCGCCGGATTTCGAAAACCATGACGCCCGGGCGGCAGTGCGCCAGGTTCTGGAGCGCATGCCTTCCGGGTATTACAACACCGATCTCGGCTACGCTCTGGAGAACTTCGCCCAGAATTACCTGGATACCGTAGATCATCGCACCACGTTGCTCATCGTCGGCGACGGGCGCAACAATTACAATGACCCCCGCCTGGACTTGTTTGCCATGCTGGCCCGGCGCAGCCGGCGGACAATCTGGATCAACCCCGAGCGCCCGGCGTTTTGGGGCAGCGGCGATAGCGACATGCTCAAGTATGCGCCGTATTGCGGCGCGATTCTGCAGGCAGGCACGCTGGCAGAGCTGATCTCCGCTATAGATAAGCTGCTGGCGCAGGGCTGAAATTTCCGGCGACCGCCAGCTCTCGTTTTACGCCGATTGCTTTTGATTCTCCCGGCTGTAGAGGTA
>FWPU01007805.1_pt1 | contig 19161 bp, 15 predicted proteins | sample 2228361 | NCBI WGS metagenome assembly FWPU01 (sample SAMEA103939777, study PRJEB20133) | metagenome
CATTGTGCTACGCACAATGGGAGGCTAAGGTAAGCTTTTTAGATGAGGTAACAAGGGGTATTTGGGTAAGATATTTAAATGAGGCAAAAAGGCTGTCGCGGCCCTAAGCTGATGACGAGGGAGCGACTATTGCTTCACGAACCTGAGGGTCCTGGCGTCCCCGTCTGCCTCAAACCTCAGGTAATAAATCCCGACCGGAAGCTCGGCAACCGGAAGGCTTATCTCACCCTGGCCTTTAGCGAGCCCCCTCGCCAGGCAAACGACCTCACGCCCGGAAAGGTCATAGAGGCCAACCCGAGCGTCGGCTTCACGGGTAAGGATGTAGATTACCCTGAGATCCTCCCTGACCACCGGGGAAGCGAGCCTGACGCCGAATATGGGCCCGCCTTGACCAGCAGGGCCTTCCTGAATATCAAGGGGCTGTGGCGATGCGAAGAAATAGGTCGTAGCAGTGAAACTCTGGTTGGGGTTCAGGTAAATCGGGTTCCCATCGTATCCCCACCAGTAGGCAACCGACGCGTCGGTTCCTCCAACATTCCTGTTCTGCGCGGAGCAATCCAGCCACGCATTGCACCACAGGCCGTTGCCAAAGGGCGAGCTGTAGTCCCCCCAGTATGCGTATGAGAACCTGTCCGGCTTCGTCGGGGTCATGCCATAGGACGAGTCAGATATGTTGCCGTAGATGTAGCGGGTTCCCCCGCCATAGACCTCGGAGACAACATAATACCTGAACGGCGGGTTGTTCCATCCCTCCTCGTCCTGGCGCCAGCCGTTCACTGGATCCCAGAAATAAGCGCCGTCGTTGCCCGCGACATTGATGTCAAAGAAACCCCTTATGCCGAAATTCCTCCCGGAGCCGGACCGGTTGGTTATTATGACCGTGTAGCGTATCCTGCTGTTATCAAACATTGTCCCGGTCATCTCTATCTCCTCGGTGATGTCCATGACTCCGGATATGCTCCAGGTCGTCCTCACGCCAGCCGTGCCGTTGAAGTTCACCTGGCCGGTCCTGTATGGGTAGGCGTCCTCAAGGGTGTAGCCGGGAGTTCCCGCAACCAGGTCCAACATGGGCCACTCAACGCAATCCCCCCACTGGTCCTCCTCACAGCACTCGTTGTAGCCGAGGATGTATTCCCTTGGTGCCCGTGTAGTCCCTTATAGTGGTGTAGCTCCACCAGGGGGCGTCGTAGCCGGATGACGGCGGCACATAGAACAGGATGTTCAGGCCGTCCCCCCATGGGTGCCCGGAATTGGTCAGAAAGCTGTAGGTGCCGGGGCCCTGGCAATCCACCGGGTCCGCGACTATGCCCTCATACCAGGTGTTGGTCGCGGATATGGTCTGGACGGAAGCGTCCATCTTCAGGCTGGTCCCACTTTCGTGGGAATACTCGTGCTTCGTTGCGCCACTGGCCAGCAGGGCGCAGGTTATCAGGATCATCATTTTAGAGCACCTCCTTTCTCCTAGCTAGAACAAAATAATAAAGCATGGCCACAACCCTGGACAAGCGGGACCGTGTTCGCGCGGCAATGATGCAGGGACACACGTCCGAGCTTTACCCTTTTGGCTATGAACTGGCAGGATTTATCAACTCACGAGCACAAAAAGAGGGAATTTGAAGCCGCACTGCTACCCGTGGGAACGCTTGAGGCGCACGACGGCGGCCCTGTTGGCACGGACAACCTGATACCGGACGCGCTGTGCGACAGGCTCTCAGAAAGGCTGGGAATCCCGAAACTGCCCCTGATGCCCTACGGGGTAACCAATTCACTCCTGGCTTATCCGGGGAGCTGCTCGCTCAGCGACCCTGTCCTGGAAGACTTCCTATACGAGCTGGGGAAAACCCTTGCGAGAAACGGACTGAAATACCTCTTTGTCATAAACGGCCACGGCGGCAACACCGAGCCACTGAGGGCCGGCGCGCGCCGGCTTTTCAGGGACACCGGGCTTTTCGTCGCGGTGATTGACTGGTGGGTTGAGACCCGCAGGGAAGCGGAGGAGATATTTGGCAAGGGCGGAATGGGCCACTCCGCGATTGACGAGATGGCCGCGCTGTTGGGCTTTTGCCCGGGGTTCAGTGATTCCCTGCCAAAGGACGAGGTTCCTGCTTATTACTACTGGCAGGGGGTCAGGGTCTATCCGGTTCCCAGGCCTGTCATAGTCTATGAGAACCCGGACGAAAAGGTTGACTTCTCCCGATTGACCCCGGAGAAGTGCAGGGAATTCGCTGATAGGGTAACCGCCACAATGGAAAGAGTGATCAGGGACATCCTGGAGGGGTGGCGCGATGAGGGTTGAGTTCTTCAGACACTCGCTCGGAGATGAGGAGAAACGGGCTTTGCTCGAGGCTCTTGATAGCATATTCCTGACCACTGGCCCCGCGAACGCGGAGTTTGAGAGGTTGTTCTCTGAATACCTGGGCGTTCCGCACGCCGTCACGGTTAACTCGTGCACAGGAGCCCTTCACCTTGGTCTTTTGGCATTAGGTCTTAAACCCGGAGACGAGGTCATAACGACCCCCATGAGCTTCATAGCGACATCCAACGCTGTCATGCACGCGGGGGGAATTCCGAGGTTCGTTGATGTTGAGCCGGAAACGGGTTTGATTGATCCGGAGAGAATAGCTGAGGCCATAACCCCGAAAACCAGGGGCATAATCCCGGTTCATTTATACGGCCAGATGGCGGACATGCGCGCGATAAGGCAAATAGCTGACGAACACAACCTCTTTGTCCTGGAGGATTCCGCACACGCCATTGAGGCCGAGAGGGATGGAGTGAAACCAGGGCAAAAGGGGGACATGGCCGCGTTCAGCTTCTACGCTACCAAGGTCATAACATGCGGGGAGGGAGGGGCGATAACAGCGCACACCGCGGAACAAGACGACCTGCTACGAAGGCTCAGACTCCACGGCATGAGCGCGGGCGCGGCGGACAGATATTCAGGCACCTACAGACACTGGGACATGGAACTCCTGGGCTGGAAGTATAACATGACCAACTTCCAGGCCGCCATGCTCATTCCCCAACTCCCCAAAATGGAGGCGTGGCGAAACAGGAGGGAGGAGATATGCCGGAGATACGAGGAGGCGTTCTCAAAGGCCGGCATAGGCTTCCCGAGGGTCGTTCCGGGCTCAAAATCATCAAGGCACCTGTTTACCATATGGGTTGAGGACCGGGATCGCGTCCTGGCGGAGCTGGGCAAACGAGGAATCGGCGTGGCCGTGAACTACAGGGCAATTCACCTGAGAAAATACTACGTGGAGCGTTTCGGTTACAAGGCCGGCACCTTCCCTGTGGCCGAAAGGATAGGGGACATGACGATAAGCCTCCCCCTTTATCCGGGCCTCAGGGACGAGGAGACCGATTATGTGATAGATTGTGTGAGGGAGGTGGTGGGGTGAGGTCTTTGAAACCCAGGAGCCAAACCCTGTATACTTTTGACCATGAGTGATGACAGGCTTACCATAACGAGGCTAAAGCTGGAGAACTTCACCGCGTTCAGCTCCCTGGACATGGAATTCTCTCCCGGCATCAATGTCTTCATAGGCCCGAACGCGACCGGGAAGACCCACATCCTGAAGATCATCTACGCGATCATGTCCGCAATTAAAAGGCCTGGTGAATATATTTCCATAGAGGAGGCGGTTCTCCAGAAGATCGCGAATGTGTTTTTGCCTTACCAAAAGAAACTAGGTAGATTGGTCAAGAGGGCGCGAGGGGGCCCCATAAACGCAGAAATTAAAATCTACGGAGAAAAAAATATCGCGAGGGTTACCGTTCAGAGCGGATGGGGGCAGCTGGGAGTTGCGAAAGCCGTCAAGATACCCCGCGCTTGGATTAAAGGCTTGAAACCCGTTGTCTATCTTCCACCTAAAGAGATATTGTCTAATGCGCCTGGTTTTCCCTCGCTCTATAAAGAACGGGAGGTTCATTTTGAGGAAGTCTACGCGGATTTGCTTCACTGGGCCTATCTTCCCCTGAAAAAAGGACCGCCATCTCACCAGAGAGAACATCTCCTGATGTTTCTCAAGGAGATAATGGCCGGAAGAAAGGTATTAACGAAGGGTGAGCATTTCTTTTTTGTCGGCAGTTCCGGAGAAAACCTGGAATTTACTCTCTTGGCCGAAGGAATCCGTAAATTGGCTTTGATTTGGCTCCTTGTCCAAAATGAGACTCTGTTAAAAGGCTCTACCCTTTTCTGGGATGAACCCGAAGCGAATTTGAACCCTACCATGCTAAGAAATGTAGCAGACATACTCCTAATGCTCCAACGCATGGGCGTCCAGATATTCATCGCCACACACAGCTATGTCTTCGTTAAGTTTCTCGATCTCTTGAAGAAAGAAGGTGATGGTGTGCGGTTCTTCTCCCTCTACAAAGAGGGCAGGGATGTGAAGTTCAAACCTTCTGACAGCTACGAAGACCTTGAGCCCAATCTACTACGAGAGGCGCAGTTGGAGATATACGATCTTGAGGTTAAGCGTTCCCTGCAGGAGCTAGCTGGTAAGAAAAAATGAAATTCAGTGAAGGGAAGATTGAATTTGAAGTAAGCACTGATGTATCCCCTGTGAAACTTGACGAACAGAGTAAGTCCCAGCCCGAGGGTATGTGCCTCGTTGATTATGTGGTTGACCTGCCGGATGTCCTTTGGCTGATTGAAGTCAAGGATTTTCCGCCCGACAGGCCACAGGAAAGAAAAGAGTTTGAGGATGGCTACAGAGGGACGATCAACGGGAACTGGGTTCCGAAGGCCAGGGATAGCTACACCTTTCTACATTTGATGAAACGGGACAATAAACCCATGGGTTACATTGTATTGTTAGAAGGTATAGACAGTGGTCTCTTTCCAGTCTTAAGGGAGCATCTGAGAAACCGACTGGACAAGGAGACTGACCAGCCATGGGAAAGGCGGTATATCAAAGACTGCTATGTGCTGAACATTAAGCAGGCGAACGAATATCTAGGACGGTTTGGCTTCAGGGTCTCCCGTAAACCCTGATGGTAGCATAAGTGTATCATTACGCTTACCACGACAGCCTCATTCCCCCCACGAAAAACAGCCCCGATAAGTCTTCCCCCTCGTTATGCTTCCACCTGCTTATCCCCCTGTAGCCTGTCCTGAGATCAACCAACAGGGGGCCTCTGATCCAGGCGATCCCAACCCAGCCCCTTGATTCGGTCTGAACCGGCGGGGCCAGGAAATTCTCCTTCGGGTATCCCAGCTTGTATGGCATCCTCTCGTAAATTGAGCCCAAGCCGTCCTGGGTGAAGGAGAAACCAGCCGATAGCCTGGTTGGGGGCCGGACCCGCCATTCCAGCTCAAACAGGAACCGCTGGAAATCAGAGCCAAGCGGATGGCCATACGGCCAACCCCTGTAAAGGGCCTTTGTGGTCTTCAGTCTTGAGTTGAAGGCCCAACGACTGGCCATGGAGTAATCCATTCGCAAGGTAAGCGGCCCCGCGGCCTTCATCCCACCGAACGCGAGCGCGAACTGGTTTGGGTCCCAGATGGTGTCAGGGACATACTGGAAATCATCAATGTAAAGCTCGCCATAAAGAAGCAATCCGGGCAGAGCAAGGGTCGCGTCCAGGTCCCACGCGTAGTCGTCCTCGTGCTGAAATGTCTCTGTCCAGGAATAGGCGTAGTAAATGGGGAAGGGATTGAAGTATTGGAGGCAGGGGCCACCAGCCTGACGAGCGTATCTGACGGTCTCTGACCAGGCTATGTTAAGTCTGCCGAAAAGGAGGAATTCAACCCTGTGCCCGTTCACGAAGCGCTGGTATTCAATCCTGTGTTCAATGTTATCCGATGTGTCTATGAAGTCCTCCACCACATAAGGATCAAGGATGCCGAAAAATACAGAGACCCTGATGAAGGAATTTCTCCAGGCAAGCTCGCCGCAATCAAACGGCGGGAAGTTGCCGCCGTCAAACATCAGGTTGTTGGCCAGGGGAGGCCCCCAGGACACAGGCGCCCTTCCCCAGTAGCCGGAAAACCTCTCGGACTGGAAACCCACGAGGGCGCTTTGCCAGTCAGACCGGAGGCTGTTCCACCTGAACGGGTAAAGCGAGTCGTTACCGATCCAGAGAAAGGGTTCAGCGACAGCGAAAAAACACGCGCGCTCGTATAATAAGGACGCGGTTCCAGAGAAACGCTGGAAGGTATCGGATTCATAGCCCGCGGAAAAAGAAAGCCGGGCAGAAACATGCCTGAGCTCGTCCCACCCAGGGCCCTCACCCAGCAGGCTATCCGGAATGACGAGGGGTTTTGTCCAGTAGAAACCGGGCGACAATTGACCCGAAAGTAGGAGCCGGACAACATCAGCATCCCCGTGTCCAGGTATTATTACGAGAGCGAGAAGAAGTGCCTGCACCGCCAGATTTTAATGCATTCGGTTCGCTCGTTGCTACAAGGAAAGCCTCAGGATTAAAATTATCGCTATGAGCAAGGGTTTCTGGTTCCAGGAAATGCACTCCGGATCATCCGGACTCATCTTGGGCGTGTCTCGGCTTGTTTTTTCTCACGAATCGCGCTACCAGCGGATAGAGATATTTGAGAACGATTTCTACGGAAAGGTCCTGGTGCTTGACGGTTGTGTGATGACAACCGAGCGGGACGAGTTCATATACCACGAGATGCTGGTTCACCCGGGAATGCTCGTTCACCCTGATCCCCAGGAAATCCTCATAATAGGCGGAGGTGATGGGGGCACTCTCCGCGAGGTTCTCAGGTATTCCATCCGAAAGGCGGTTCTCGTTGAGATAGACCAGGCTGTTGTTGACGCGGCGAAATCTTACCTGCCGACATTGTCCTCAGGCTTCTCTGATCCCAGGGCCCTTACCCTCTACGAGGATGGCTTTGAGTTCATGCGGCGAACCCCTCCGGAGTCCTACGATGTTATAATCGTTGATTCCCCGGACCCCGTGGGTTCCGCAAAATCCCTGTTCACCAAGGAATTCTACAGGGAGGCGTTCAAGGTTCTCTCAAAACCTGGCGTGCTCGCTATTCAGGCCGAGTCGCCGATTCACCACCTGGAAATCATAAAAGAAATAAAGAAATCCCTGCTATCAGCCTTTGGCGAGGTCAACTTCTACACCTCGCCCGTGCCCACCTATCCGGGTGGCTGGTGGTGCTACGCCCTGTGCCTGAAGGGGATAGACGGGTTTGAGCCAAAGCGCGAACCCCCGAAGGACCTGAAGTATTACAATCACCGTGTTCACAGGGCAGGTTTCGCCCTGCCGGAGTTCCTGAGAAAGGATCTGCTGTGAGTGTCGTGACAACTGATGGGCCTCAGCGGCTGGCGGTGGTGATAACCTCCCTGATAAAAAGGGACGAAGATTCGGGAAAATGACCAATCTTTTCGGAATCCCCTACGAGGGAAGGGTTAATTTTACAAGGGGCGCATCCCTGGGGCCAGCGCACACCCGTTTCTGGCTTGAATCCATAGAGGACTTCAGCCCATACCAGGCCAGGGAGCTGGAATACTCTGAGCTTGGTGACCTTTATCCGCCATCCGGGTTGTCTGGAGAGGAATTCGTGAGCTGGTGCTTGGAGGCCCTTGACCAATGGGAGCTGGAGCCGCCCTTTCTGGCCCTGGGCGGAGACCACACCATAACCCTGGCTACATGCATTTACCTCCGGGAAAAGCTGGGTGAGTTCCCGGTGGTATGGCTGGACGCACACCTTGACGCCAGGGACGAATATCAGGGCGATAAATTCTGCCACGCCACCGTTGCCAGGAGGCTTTCTGACAATGGGTTCCAGGTTCTGCCGCTCGGATGGAGGTCACTGGCTCCGGGAGAAGAAGGTCCTAACGAGAAGAAAATCCTCGCGAGGCTCTCATCCCTGAAAAAATGCTACATGAGCCTTGACCTGGATGTTCTTGACCCATCGGTTTTTCCAGGGGTATCAAACCCTGAGCCCGGAGGGATGAGCTTTGGGGAGCTCATAAGCGTGATCCTGGGTCTTGAGGGCAAGATATTGGCCGCCGATATTGTTGAATACAATCCCAGGGAGGACGCCGGGCCTGCCTCAGGGGGCGCGGCCGCTATACTAACGAGGGAACTGCTCACGCTCATGGGAAAGCATGAGGTTCCTGGTTGACCAGCACGCGGGCAAGCTCTGCCGGTGGCTGAGATTTCTCGGATTTGACGCGGAACTCGCGTCCGGGTCATTGTATGATCTGGCCGCGAGAGCAGTAAGAGAGGACAGGGTCCTCCTAACCAGGAACAGAAAGGCCTCTGAGCTCCCTCTCGCCAAATGCTTGGTTCTCTCCTCCGATGACCCCGGAGAGCAGTTGAGGCAGGCCTCTGAGGAGTTTGGACTTCGCGAGAATGCGAAGCCTTTCTCCCGTTGTCCGGTCTGTAACGCGGAGCTAGCTGGCATTGGAAAAGAAGAGGTAAGAAACCTGGTTCCTCCGCATACATATGCGACCCACGAGGAGTTCTCGCGTTGTCCCTCATGCGGAAGAATCTACTGGGAAGGCTCACATGTTGAGAGGATTAGGGACATTTTGCAGGAATTGCTTGGGGAGTGCGAGTGAGTGCGGGTAGTCCCCGGTCTGCTTTATAATATCAGTCCGGGCCGTTAGCTCAGGTGGTAGAGCACCGGATTTTTAATCCGGGTGTCCCAGGTTCAAATCCTGGACGGCCTATGAAGCAAGCGCGTTATCTCCTCGTTCACTATACAAGTAATAAGCGTCCACCTTTAGCGTTCGCCGAGCCGAGTCAAGCGAGGCGAACCAGAACAACTCCTTCACGGCCCACTTTATTTATAAGGCTCTCCGAGATTTTCCTCACTCACTAAGAAGCGTGAAAAACGGACAATTTTTGGTCGGTTATGGTCAGTTGAAAAAGCCCCTTCCGGGGGCCTTGTTTCTCCATGAGATAAGCCTACCTGGTCAGAATGAGCTTCCTGGTTTCCCTGTATTCTGGCGAGGATAGTCTCAGGTAGTAGATGCCGGAGGACAGGGTGGGGCCAACAGTGAAGTTATAGACCCCTGGCGCGTATACCCCTTTTGCGAGGGAAAGGGCCATCCTTCCGGTGACATCGTAAAGGGATATGTCCAGGTCCTGCCTCAGGGGCAAACTGAGCTGGATGTTGAACTTATCCCTTGAGACCGTGGGATGCGCTGTGAAAGAGAAGGAAAGCCCTCCTGGGCTGTTGGACTGAGGCGCTCCCTTGCCTTCATCTGCGGGAACGAGATAAGCGCCTGAGAGGAACACCCTCCTCGCGCCCAGTTTCTCCACAGAGAAGCTTATCGGGGACTGAGCCACAACGGGCACTTCCCAGAAGTATTCCTGGGAGTGAGGGACATAGACCGCGTATGTGTCAGAGTAGATGATGACCCTGAGCGCCTGGGTGTCTGGCTCCTGGTGGTAGAAAACGAGGGTGAGGCTGTATTCCTGGCCCTCGGTGAGGTTCCAGTCAGGCAGGGTATAAGAGAGCCTCTGGCTTGCCGTGTCAGCTGTTCTTGCCGGGGATGTGGTGTCGTAGACGATGAACCCTGCCCTCTCAAGCGTAGCCGGGGTGGGGAAGGTGTCCCCGAATGACCACATCTGGGCTGTTGTGGGAGAAGGCTCGTAACCTCGTTTTATGAAACCGCACTCCCCGTCCTTGGGGTCATTCTCAAGGTAGAGAATAGCCTCGTAGTATGGGTTCGTTCCCCATGTGTATTGAGGGTTCGTTGACCTGGCCCATGGGGTATTTGAGACCTGAACCCTGTATCCCCAGGGATTGCCCTTGAATATCTCCCAATCCTGGCCTTGTTTCTGAGACCACCATGTCCACGCGCTGAGGGTTGGATTCTTGGTCTCGCTCACCCCGTCAGATACACGCCAGGGAAAGCCCGCTGGCTGGTGGGTGTAGAGGTAGGAGAGGTAGACGGAATAGGGCTGGGTAGTATTATTGCGGCCGCAGAATGTTGCGTATATCACGGAATATGTATCGCAAACAAATGGTTCATAACAATATGCTGAACCCCCAACCGCTACAATATAAGGCTCCTTTGCCTCATTAGCGTATCCGTAGAGATTATCCGAGAGGTTCATCTGGCTCCAGCCGAGTCCCGGGTTCTTCCTCCAGAGCACAGAGAGATGGTTTCCGTCCCTGTCCCATGCTATGTGCTGGTGATACTGCCCGAACACCCTTATCCCGGTGAAGGATACGCCCCCTATGCCCGCCAGAAAGCCCTCCCTGTCAGGGACATCAAAGGCCGGGACAGAGACCGTGTCCACAGTCTCCACGCTAAGCGCGCTCATGTTGGCGGGGTTTATTGCCCAGGCAAGGAGCGCGTATCCCTTTACCCTGTCCTTCCTGCCATCCCTGATTGGGGCCTTGAGGGCAACATAGACCCGCGGCGGGTCTCCCGGGCCAGCGAACCAGGGGCTTTGGCCTCCGTGGAAAACATCAAGTATGTCAGGCCCTCCCATGCCAAGATATGGGCTTGCTGGGTTGAACACCGCGACCTGCTTTGCAGGAGACCACGAGCCTCCTGGCCCCTTCTTTCTCATCATGAGCTTTGATGTCTTGCCCTGGTGAGATACATAGGCCAGATAAAGCGTAGCGCTGGCAAAATCGGATGTATCGTTCCAGAAAGCGAGGGTTGGGGCATAGCCCCTTCCAAGGTCCTGAGGCTCTGACCACATGCCGCCAAAGGGCTTTGTAGTGTAATACACATGATACTCGCCGTCCTCAAGTGAGCGGTCAGCGTAGACCAGGTGAGCAACCCCATCGTAGTCCATGACCAGGTTCTGGGTTGACGAGGGGAACAAAGCGAGGGTATCGGAGACGGCGCCGGGGCCGGGGTGGTAGAACAGGGAAGTGTCGCCGAGGTCGTCGGAGGCCTGGGACTCGTTCCCCCAGTAATCAACAGCCTTCACACCTATCGCGTCCCAGTGGCCGGAATCAGAGGGGGTGGGCAGGAAGGTCTCAACATTGAAGGTCAGCAAGGAGCTCCAGTCAGACGAGGTCTGGCCCATGGGATAGACCCTTATCCTGTAATCCCGAACAGTTGGCTCTGTGTTGTGGTTCCAGACGACCCACGCGACGCGCCCCCTGTTCTGCGAGCGGGTCCAGGTTATCTCAGGGGGGCCAAAGGGGATGGGGGAGAGGGCGGGTATATCTGGATCTGTGCCTGGCCCTTTTCTCCAGATGGTTGGAAGGCCGGTCGCAAACATTCGCCCCACCGCTATTCCCGCGTTATCAGCGGAGCCGTAGAGAACCCTACCCGGTGGTATTGGTCCTACCTCCAGGTCATTTTTTATGGCTACGGGAGGTGTCTCATCCGGCAAAAGCCCGTCACCATGGGTGAACCCTACATCCCAGTATCTTATCGGCCCCTCGCCAAAGACATAGCGCCTCAGAGCCGGGTATTCCAGGGTTGATATGTCATAGAAAGCCCGGTTCTGCTGGTAGGTTTCTGTCTCCCACCAAAACCAATCCATCAGCTTGCGTACGGTTCCAAAGATGACGCCCCGGCCGGTGTTGTTCATCACCTTTAGCCCGGCCGCGAACACCGAGTCCGTTATCCCTGCCTCATCCACATCGCTGAAGAAATTGGAGTGGCCCGGCAGAGAGGGCTTCTGGGCTCCCTGGTTCCAGAGGTCATATATCGCGTCGTGGAACTCGGCAACATCCTCAGCACAGCAAGGCGTTGTGCCCCATCTGATGCTATTGGGGTTGCCCGGGTCTGCCTGAAAGCCCCAGTTTACGTAGCCTCCGCCCCTGTTCCCCTGCCACCAGTTGCCCGTTACCCATACGAACTGCTGGGTTATGCCGGGATAAGGATAGTAAGCGTGGACGCCATAGAGGTTTACCCCAGGATGGGGAGGAGGAGGCTCTGTAAGACATGGCGTAGGAGACATACCGAACTCCAGGCCCCCTGGCTTCAGCTTTCCGGTTATCACATGGCCCTGAAAACTACGGAATCCTACTATCCATGTCTTGTGCTCCACTCCGTTCGTGACTATGGTAGCGTCAGTAAGGAGCGCAGAGGGTAGAAACCGGGGATCTGATACACCCAGGAGGTCTCCTGTCCAATCCTCCCAGCTTTCGCCTCCGTCAGTGGTCACGAGGATACAGCCATACCAGAAACCTGTTCCCGCATATGAAGCATAAGCATAACCCACGGCAACACCGTTCAGGCGCGGGTATATACCTTCCACATACCTGGTCAGGTGGACGCCGGCCAAGATGTAGCGGCTGGCTTTCAGGTCCTGCAAGGAGGATATGGGTTGGTTATCCGTGATACTTGAGCCTATCCATGTCGCGCCGCCATCGTCAGAGTAGTAGGCTATGTAGCTTATCCCTAGAGGATTCCACGGGAAAGGGAAGCTGCCGGTTGAGAGGCCAACCACGGCCACCCTCTTTGATGTCAGGTTCGGGTCTATGCCATAATAATGGTCAACTGCCCTCGCGGGAGGCATGACGGACGCGTCAAGGAAACGGGCATTCCAGTTGGTTTGAGGCTGGGGTTCGTAATTAGTAATGGGAACCTCTGTCCAGGCTGGCTCGGGCAGAACTGACCCATCAACCACATAAACCCTACCTAAGTTCCCACCCTTTCCCCGGCAGATCACTATTTCAAGCGCGCCATCGTCGTCGCAATCAGCTATGGTGGGCGCGGCAAGGATGGTGTCAGAGGGGAAATCGTCAAGGTTGCGAGATGTGAGTATCCCGCCAGTGGAACCTATGATGTAGAGCTGGCCGTCAATTCCAACGGCAACGATCTCAGGGTCATAGGTGGTGAGGTTGGCGTCCACATCCACCAGGTCAGCTATGGCCGGAGCGGTGTGTATGGCTTCCAGGCCGAGGACCGGGAAGCCGGGCAAGGCTGAGCCGGTTATTCCGTCAAACGCGTATACCCCGCCCACGCCGTTGTATGTGGCGGTCACCACCACATCAACGGTTCCGTCCTCGTTGAGGTCGTGAACAGCAGGGGAACCCGCGGTGTAGTAGTGAATGCCTATGTTGGAGGGGACGGTTGCCTTCCAGAGCACTCCGAAGCCTGGCGGGCCATCAAGGGCTATGACCTCTGCCTCGGTGGAGCTCTTGGTCAGATAAACCACTATTTCCAGGCCCGGGTCGTTGTCCAGGTTGCAGAGGACAGGGGATGCCCAGCCAGCCCTACCGTATCCTGTGTAATCCAGGATCTTGACGAAGATGCCATCGTGAGCGGCCACATTATCCCAGTAATAGACATCCCCGTCCTCGTCCACAACGACTATCTCTGGCTCTCCGTCGTTGTCAATGTCCCCTGCGGCTGGCTTGCAGTAGATCTTGCCGTCCGTGGGTTTGGAGTTCATCACTGAGCCGTCTGCTCCGTTTATCAAATAGACCCTGGTAGGGCTCTGGAACCCTATCACAACATCGCCAACGCCATCATCGTTGAAGTCAGCGATTGTCGGGGAGGAGGGGTCAACCCAGGTGTCGGACATTAGCCAGATTCGACCGGGAGTCCCCGGTTCACTCCCAAAATCCACAGCCTCAACCTTGCCTCCGGTTCCCCATGTCCAGATAGCGTCAGGGAACCTGTCAAGGGCCCCAGGAACTCCTTTTCTACCAACATCGCACAACGCTGGCGCGCAGTCTATTGCGATGTAGCCGTCATCGGCGGTCCAGGAGTATTTCACGATGAGCATTCCCGGCCCATCATACCGAAGCACCGCGAACTCATTACTGCCAGAATACGCGCCGGCAACAACCAGGATCTCGTTCAGGCCATCGCCATCAACATCTCCGACGGTTGCGCCGTATCTGGACTCAATGGACAAGCCGAGGTCTATGGGTGTCACCGAGAAATGTGGCCCGAGCGTTATATTCCCACGGCCATAGATATGTCCCGTGTTTGCCGCGTCGTGCCGGCCCTGCGGCCACCAGGCCAGGCCGGCTATCAGGCTTATGAGTATCGTGTTTATGGTTTTTCTTTCCTTTTTGTTTTTTTGGTTCTTGTCCTTCCCCTTGCCCGGCCACCTCCCCTTTTTCCGGTTATTTCGCCATACACATCACCTCTTTATCACAACGGCTTTCGTTGTTATCACGCCATCGTAGCTAAGCCTGGCCACATAGACCCCTGGTTCAAGGCCAGAGAGCTCAAACTCGTGGGTTCCGGCAGGGAGCTGGCCCTTGTAGAGCTCCTTGACTTTCCTGCCTGCGAGGTCATATACCGAGAGATCAATCGGGCAGGGATCAGGGAGCGAGAGAATGATTCTTCCGGGCATGGCCACCATGGAGGGGGGCCTCAGGGCCTTTTCCTCTTTTGCGGGAAGCGCGCGCTCGTTGTCTATGCAACGGACCCGGAGGTCGCCAGAGCCGTAGGAGGGGGCCAGGATTATCTCAAGGTAGCCATCGTTATCAACATCAGCGATAACAGGACTATTCCCAGCTCGCTGGTTCGGATTGGAGAAGTCCATTTTCCACTTCAGCTCCCCTTGACTGCTGAGACAGATGAGATAAATCTCTTCAACCGGCACCCCTTTGGCTATCAGTGTAATCACCTCTATCTCGCCGTCGTTATCAATGTCGGCCAGGGCAGAATTAGAGCCTGCAGTACTCTCTGCGGGCGGATAAACCCACTCAACACCGGCTGTGGCACCGTCAAGGCATACATGCTTACGATTTCCGAAAAACCACACTACTGTCTCCTGCGCAGGGTCCTCATCCAGATTGGCCGTAGCGCACAGTTTGGATACCCAGCAGTTCCTTTGGAGGGTGTATACTCTTTCCAGCGCTCCCGTCTCGCCGTCAAACCAGCAGATCGCAGGCACAGGGTATTGATTCGGGGGTTTGTAATCCCCTTTCGCAATAACCTCCTGCTTTCCGTCTCCATCCGCGTCCGTTATGGTTGGCACGGAGAACAAACCCGCAAGCGTTGAGTCCGCGTTGAGCCAGACAACACTCCCATCCAGGCCAGACAGAGCGGCTAACCACGGGCTTTGCATTAAGGGTAAAGGCTCGCATATCACCTCATTTATCCCGTCCCCGTTCACATCGCCAATTGCGGGCAGTAGGGAACGAAAGCCATATTTAACCCACCGTATAGAGCCGTCTTCACCGTTGAGGCAAAAGATATTCTCCTCGCCAACCCTGCCCCCGCATATTACCACCTCTGGCCTTCCGTCTCCGTCAACATCTCCAATGGTGGGTTGAGTAGCCGTGAGATACGTATCTGACCAGAGATTTTGCTTCCATTTGACCTCTCTGGTTACCCCGTCTATGGCATAGACCATAAGGGAGTCAATACCCTCAGCCCTTTGGTTGACTATAATTATCTCAGGATGGCCGTCCAGATCCAGGTCAGCGACCGGAGGAGTAAGGTCCCCAATGTAAAGGCCGGGTGTTGTCCAAGTCCACTCAATAATTCCCGTTGGGCCGTCCATCACCAGGAGCTGGCTTATGCCGTTAATTTTCCCATAGGCCACCAGAACCTCAGGAACCCCGTCCAGGTCAACATCCCAGACCGTAGCGCCGTAGGTATTATCCAGGATATAGGTATACGGCAAACTCGTTTCCCACCGGATCATCACCGAGGCCGAATCCAGAAGGCCCACTCCTCTCTGATATGATGCGTGAACCCCGTTCGGGCAAACCCCGTTCGCGGCCTCGGGCCACCAGAGGTCCCGCCTGGGGGACACTGGCAAAGGCCCCCCTGAGTCCGCCTGCCATGCCATCACCGTAAGCAATAAGGTCATTTCAAGCCTCCTTCACGGGGTAATGATAAACCCACGGGCGAGGGGGATTGCAAGCGCGGGGGGCGGCCAACTCGTTTCCTGCCCCCAAACCCGCACCACTACAGGTTTTTGCGCACGCAAACAAGGAAATCGGCACAAAAACAGCTAATTTGGGGGACTTGGCGTGATCCGTTATGGCCTGCCCTGTTCTGAACTCAGTCTGCCTCTTGTTCTCCACGGATCCTGCCATGAATTCTGCGGGGGGGCGCTAGCTCATAATTATAGCTACCCAACATGGCCCGCGCTAGCTCACCTGACACCCCCTCAACCCCTCCTAAGTCCTTGGTCATCAAGGGGGTTCCCGGAAGTGTCGTTGGCCCAGGGACTTAGCCAATTGATTATCCGATTTCCCTTGATTTTACAAGCATTACAAGGATCCAGCAGAAAGGGTTCATGGCCTGACCAGGGGCCGAAAAAGGCCACGATCCGGCTAAACTCGGCCTTCTGAAAGAGGGCTGATCTTGGAAATTCAGGTCAGGGCTGGATTTTAACGAGCGCAGTTTCGTGACCTTCTTGAAGATCAGAGAGGCATCTGCTTTTTGCCTCACGCGTCCATGTGCACAAAAGCCCTTGAGACCTCCTCAACGGATTCAACCCTCTCCTGGACAAGGGCGCCGATATCATGCGCCTCACGGACGCTTATGTCAGGCGAGACCGTGATTATCAGTTCAACATGGAGTTCTGCCCCAACATAGTGGGCCTTTATTTCCGAAACCCGGACAACGCCAGGGGATTCCCTGGCGAGCCGGCTTATCTCCTGGATGATTTCCTGCCGGGGAGCCTTTCCCATCAGGTAGGAGAGGTTTTCCCTTATGACCGAGAAGGCCGAGACGAGGACCCATATCCCGACGGCTATTCCCGCGATCGCATCCCATATCCCGGAAAGAACAAGGCCGAGTAATGCCACGCCTGAGGCCCCGATGTCAGCGAAAGCGTCAAGCGCGGTTGATTTCAGGATGGGGCTTTTGATTCTTTTTGCCTGGACGAGGAACAGGGGACCCAGAAAGGACTTGAGGGCCACGGATACCAGGAGGACCACGATGCCCAGGGTTGTAGCGGTTGGCTTGTGCCCGGATATGATTCCCTCAACCGAACCCCTGATTATCTCCAGGGCGACCATTGAAACGAATATCGCGACAACGATAGCACCGAGGGGTTCTGCCCTGCTATGGCCAAACGGGTGATCCTTGTCCGCCCGCTTTCTTGACCAAAGCGCGACCAGAACGAGTATGGTGTAGAGCAGGATGTCCGTCCCGGAGTTGACAGCGTCGGAGAGCAAGCCCAAGCTGTGGGTTCCGAACCAGGCAATGACTTTCAGGGCAAACAGGATCGCGTTGACCAGAACGCCCAGGAAAACTATCTTTCCGACTTTCTTCTCATCTGCCATATTCTCCAAGCCCCAGCGCTTCTACCCTGTTCGGGGATGCCTCAAATCCAAGCAGTGTTTTCAGGTGGAAGCCAGCCCTGATAAGGTTCTTGTGCGAGACGGATAGCGCCTTCATGTCCCTGCCGAATGTTATAACCTTCTCAGCGCCGGACATGCCCCTCGCGCTCTCCGCGAAGACAGGCCCCCTTTCAACATTGATAAGGAACACATTGACCCCGCGCTTGTCAATGTCCTTCAGGTTATCCAGGGTCACGATGACATTCCCGGCAGAGCTGGCCTCCGCGGACGCGACCATGTCGGAAAGCAGTTCCGGCTTCACATCAAACGAAACCACCCTCCTTGCTTTCGCCGAAATGCCCAGGCCCAGGAAATAGCCAGCCCCAGCCTCAACAACGCTGGCGCCAGGCGCGATCCTCTCGCTTACGGCCTCTATGAGCGCCTCGTGCAGGTATGGGTTCTCAGGCCACGGCCCGCTGGGGGTCATCCTGTAGATCGCGCCGGCTATTTTCTGGAATATGTGGTGCTCGCCGAAAAGCCCCCGCGAACCCCTCCCCCCGCATTCTTCCGCCACGCCGGTTATGTAAGGCGAGAGCCGGGATATTTTCTCACCAAGTAGCCTGGACTTGACCGGTAGCCTTGTTATCAGCGATACCACAAGGTTTTGCGGTTCGGGAGAGCCATAAAAGGCTATACCAACTATCTTTCCCCTCTCAACCTTCCTGTCGTAGAAACTAACGTCCTCTTCCTTGAAAAAACGCTTTATTCGCTCAAGGAGCGCGCGCTGTTCCTGTGGCAGATGCGGGCAATCCCAGAGGTCAAATACCTGGCCACTCGCGGCTGGCCACCCGATGTAGACCATATCCTTGACCTTTTTCGCGGCAAACCGCGGCCTCGCGAGCCATCCCTCCTCCGGCCCCTGCCAGACCCGTTCGGGTTCCACGCCGAACGCCTCGGATATGGCCTTGGAGATCAAAAGGGCCTGACCCTTTCGGTTCACCTTTTGCAAAGCGCAACCAGGGCAGGTTTCAGCCAGCTTGCAGGGTGCAGTTCGCTCAAAATCCCGAGCTGAAAAGTTCCGCAAGTGCCTGGTCAAATAGGCTGGCAAGGGCTTTTCGTATGCCATCGTCCTCGGTCTCCGAGCCGACCGTGTATATTGCCCATCCCTGGTATGCCTTTGGCTCCAGGTAGTATTTCTGGTTCGCCACATCGTAGAAGGAGACCTTCGCCCTTATGGTTACCCTGTAGGTGAGTATCTTTCCCGACGCGTCGTATTCCTCCGGGTCTTTCCTGAACGAGCTCACCTCGCCCTCGGCTATGAGCGCGGCATCGCTCTCCCCGACCAGCTCCAGCCTCCCGTCCTTGCGTATCCTCTCCTGGAACACATCGGTCGCTGTGGTCTGGATGCCCTGCCGGGCCGTGTTGTTGGTGAAGAGCTTCACATGGGTCTTACGGAGCTCCTTTGGAAAGAAGCCAGAGAAGGAGTAGACACAGCCGGAAAGGGCTAAAAGGGCCCCAAAAAGCATTTTGCGCACAGTTAAAATATAAGGCTGGAGATCAGCCGGGCGCAACAGGTGCGTTGCACCAGATAGACGAGAAGGCCTATAATATTCCGCATGGGAAGGGAGCGACAGGTAGAATGATAAGCAGAAACCTTCACATGATTATAGAGAGCTACTTCACAGGAAGGGATGAGTTTCATCACTTTATCACTGCCCTCGTCCCGACACAGGTAGCCGAAGCGCTTGAGGAGCTAATAGCGCTCTATGCTCAAGACAAGAATTCTTCCACTTTGAGGGAATTGATAACCCTGTCAATAGCAGGCTACAAGCCCCACGGGGGTAAACTAGGTTTCAATGGAGAGAATGAACATGGTCCCGCGGAAGTCAAACCAAAGAATATTGAGTCTGTCTCCAACAACAAACTTAACGGCGGAGGAAACTTCACGGATCTCACCTATCAAAGATTTGAAAAATATCTCGCCGCAAATTTGACTATGCTCATCAGTGGGTTTATTGACGGTAACCTGATCTATGTTCTTGCGTTCC
>FWPU01007806.1_pt1 | contig 19153 bp, 17 predicted proteins | sample 2228361 | NCBI WGS metagenome assembly FWPU01 (sample SAMEA103939777, study PRJEB20133) | metagenome
CACGTGGCAGGACTTTCGCTGCGAGATCGTGGACATGGACGGCCGCCGGGTGGACAAAGTGCTCGTCTATCCGCCCGGTTCGGATCAGGGTGCGGCCGCGACGTGAACTAGAAAGGGATGGCGGGCGGCTTTGCCGCCCGCCATCCCCCTACCCTTCACACCCCTTTCCCCCACCTTGCGGGGAGAGATAGAGGTCCTGGGTAGTTACCGAAAAACGACGGGGACATGGTCGAGTGCCCATGTCCCCGTCGTTGCGTTTTGCCCGCCCAACAAGCCTATTTCAGCGTCATGAGATAGGCTACCAGATCGTTGAGCTGTTGTTCGGTCAGCGTCGGCTTGGGCATCAGGCCTTTGGCGAAGCCCGCCACCACATGAGCATCCGGTTCGAGGATGGCCTGGCGCAGGTATTGCTCGGCCGATTGGCCGGACACCGCTGTGCCGGCCCGGCTGGCGATGCCCGCCATCGAGGGACCGACCAGCGTTTTGCCCGGCTCAAGCGAGTGACAGGTAATGCAGCCCGGCGTTGAGCCGAGCACCTGCTGGGCGAAGAGCGCCTTGCCGGCGGCTGCATCCCCACCGCCGGCCGACCCGGCCGCCGGCGTCTGAGCCGAGCCACCGCAACCGGCCAGTGTTAGCGCCGCCAAGATCACCCCGATAACCACAAGAAGAGTTGCCTGCCGCATGTAAGCCTCCTGCGAAGTAACTGCGATGGAAAATCGTACACGTTCATTATAAACCGGGGCGATCGTTCTCACAGTAACGATGCTTACCACCGGTCGTCCGACGAAGCAACGCCCGAACGCCGATCACAGGCTAATGCCTCGTCAGGCTGGATTTTGCTGTCTGCAACGTCTGACCTCCACCCCATCCCGTGCTTGCCTCCCCGGAGCGCAGCGGAGGGGACGCCCCCTGGTAGGGCGCGGGGCGAATTGCGGAGGGGTGTTGCGGGCGGCTTCGCCGCCCGAAACACCCGAAGAAGGTTCCCCCCGCTCTCCCCTGACAGGGGAAAACAGGACAGGAGGCGAGATGGGTCCAACAGCAACGAGCGAAAATCCAATCTGACGAGGCACGAGACATTATCGCAATCAGCGCATTGTCGTGTATACTGGATTGTGTGCTAACCTGGCAACCACTCGAAGATCATTCACGAGAGTTGCTGGCCGCTATCGGGCTAACGGTCACCGAGTTGGAGATGCACGGCCTCTAGTTCCCATATCAGGAGGCAGGGAGACGAAGGAGTTGGGTAAACGCAGGCTGAGGCGTATTTTTCGTGCGGACGGTCGGACGTTGATTGTGGCATGTGATCATGGCATGATCTCCGGCCCAGATCGCGGCATCGAACGATTGGGCGAAACGCTGGCAAGCGTGATTCGAGGCGGCGCCGATGCGGTGATGGTCAGCTACGGCACTGCCTGTCGCTTCGAGGATCTGCTGGCCGACGTGGGGCTGGTGCTGCGCATAGATGGCGCCGGCACCGTATTGGGGCCGATGGACGGGCCGGCCGCGCAGTTCTACACGGTGGAGGATGCGCTGCGGCTGGGCGCAGATGCGCTCTGCGTAACCGCCTTTCCGGGGTCGCGCCATGAAGAAGCCACGCTGGAGGTGTTGGCTCGGGTGATCCGTCAGGCACACGCGTGGGGCCTGCCGGTCATGGCAGAGATGATACCGGGCGGCTTCGACAGCGGCCCGGAGTTTCACACGCTGCACAGTGTCGGTGTGGCCGCGCGCGTCGCGGCCGAGCTGGGCGCAGATTGGGTCAAGACCGCCTACGTGCCTGGCTTCCAACAGGTGATCGAAACGTGCTACGTGCCTGTGGTGGTGCTCGGCGGTCCGGCGCAGGCCGAGCCACGACCGACGCTGGAAATGGTGCGCGCGGCGATGGATGCCGGCGCGTCCGGCGCAACGGTAGGCCGCAACATCTGGAAAGCCGACGATCCGGCTGGCATGACGGCGGCGCTGGCCGCGATCATCCACGAGAACGCAACCGTCGAGGCCGCGTGGGCCCGGTTACGACGATCGCCGGAGACCGCGGATGCCTGACGCGGCCACCCTTCTGGGTTCTATCCGCGGACTCATCAGCGACCTGGACGGCACGTTGATCGCGGGCAATCGTCCACAGCCCGGCCTGCTTCCCTTCCTGGCGTTGCTCCGCGAGCGACGCGTCGCACTGACGGTTGTCACCAACAATACGGTGCATACACCGGAGCAATACACCCGCCGACTGGCGGGCTTCGGCGCGACCATCAGCCCAGAACAGATCCTCACCGCAGCACAGGCCACCGCAGCCTGGCTTCGGGCCGAGCTCCCTCTGGCCGCGCCGGTCTTCGTCGTCGGCGAGCACGGACTGCGCAGCGCGTTGGCCGAGGCCGGCTTCACGCTGCTGGACGACAGCGCCGCTCCTGCGGCCGCCGTGGTCGTCGGTGGCGACCGCACGGTGACGCACGAGAAACTGAAGCATGCCATTCGCCACATCCGGCGCGGCGCGCGTTTCATCGGGTCGAATCCTGACCTGCTGGTGCCCACCGAGGACGGCCTGGCACCGGAAGCCGGTGTGCTGCTCGCGGCCATTGCTGCCGGCTCCGGCGTATCGCCGTTCGTCGTCGGCAAGCCGGAAGCGCCGTTGCTCGAGCTGGCGATGCACCGCATGGGTAGCTCGCCCGCGACCACGGCCATCCTCGGCGACCGGCTTGACACCGACATCCTCGGTGGCCGGCGTCTGGGACTGACGACGATCCTGGTGACCACCGGCGCAGACGATGCGGCAGCAATCCAGGCGAAAGGCATCGTGCCGCATCTCGTGGTCGCGAGCCTGGATGAATTGACCGCGCTTTGGGCCGCGGCGTGAACACCAGACGGCCACATTGCGCTGGCCAATGCAGTGCTGGCGGCTTCGGTCAACCGATCCGCATCGCCGCGGCGACGTCATCGAGGAACTCTGCCACCTTCTCCTCGCGCGTTGCCCACGATGTCACCAGCCGGATGACAGAGCGGCCTGCATCTGCCCGGCACCAGACGTAAAACCCATAATCTCGCTGCAACAGAGCGATCAGCGGATCGGGCAGGATGGGGAAGATCTGGTTGGTGGTCGAATGGGTGAGGAAGGAGAATCCCAGCATCGCCAGCCCGTTCGCCAGCTTTGCAGCCATGGCGTTCGCATGGCGCGCCAGCGCGAAATAGAGGCCGCCCCGAAAGAGGCCGATGAACTGAAGCCCGAGCACGCGGCCCTTTGCCAGCAGGGCGCCGCGCTGTTTGAGGTGATAGCGAAAGTCGGGCTGCAGCGCGGGATTGTTGATGACGATTGCTTCACCCAACAGTGCGCCGTTTTTCGTGCCGCCGATGTAGTAGACATCCACCCATGACGTCAGGTCGGCCAGCGTCAGGTCGTTGCCGGGGCAGGTGAGGGCTGATCCCAGCCGTGCGCCGTCCAGGTAGAGATAAAGCCGATTAGCCCGGCAGCATTGGGCCAGGTTGGCCAGTTCCTCGCGCGTATAGGCCGTGCCCACTTCCGTGGAGTTGGAGATGTAGACCGCGCGCGGCTTGACCATGTGCTCGTCGCTGTGCTGGTCTACGACCTCTTGCACCTGGGCGGGCGTCAGCTTGCCATCGGCGGTCTCGACCGTCACGATCTTGTGGCCGGTGGCTTCGACCGCGCCGGCCTCGTGCACTGCGATGTGGCCGGTCGTCGCCGCAATCACGGCCTCGTAGGGCTTGAGCAGCGAGGCCAGCACGATCAGGTTGGCTTGTGTGCCGCTAGAGACAAAATGCACCGCAGCGGTCGGGTTGCCGACCGTCTGACGCAGCAGGTCGGCTGCCTGGCGCGAGAAGATATCCTCGCCGTAGCCGTCTTCCTGGGCCAGATTGGTTTGCGCCAGCAACTCGAGGATCGCCGGGTGCGCACCCTCGGAATAGTCGTTGAAGAAGCAGTATTTATACACGTTCACTCCCAAATGGCGTCCAGCGCCTCGTCGCTCACGTCGAACACGCTGCCGGTGGGCGCCAGCGGTTCCTCCCGGAAGAAGACGGGCAGGCGGTCGTCGGCCGACGTGAAGTCGGTCGCGCGACTGAAGCTGCGTGCCAGGTCAATCACGCGCCGGCCGAGCTCGTTCAGCCAATCCGACGTCAGCCCCAGGCCCCGGCTTTGCTGGCGCCATGCGGCGCGTAGCCGACCCACGGCTGGAACGCTGAAATGTCGGTGATGTTGATGATCACCCCGCGGCCCGCGCGCAGCATGGACGGTGCCACCGCCTGCGCCAGGAAAAACGGGCCCTTCAGGTTGATGTCGAGCGCGTTGTCCCATGCCTGCTCGGTGATGTCCAGGAACGGCGCTTTGAGCCACACCGACGCGCTGTTGATGAGCACGTCAATGCGGCCCAAATGGTCGAGCCCGGCTGCCACGGCCGCCCGGATCTGCGCGGTGTCGCGCACATCCAGGGGGTGTACCAGCACGTCTATGCCGCAGGCGGCGATCTCGGCCCCGCGCCTCCTCCCACGGCTCGCCGGGCAGATGCGTGAAGAAGACGGCGGCGCCCTGCCGGGCCATATGGATGGCGAGATAGCGGCCAACACGAATCGCGCCGCCAGTGATCATGACGACTGAATGACGTAGTTCCATCGGTTGCGCTCCAGGAGGTGATCAAACGATCGGACAGATCGGCGGGCGCTCCGAGGACCCTATTCCCGACAGATATCGAGCGCCATTCTACATCCAGACTTCGCTTTCGGCCAAACTTTCGCGTCTGTGATCGAATATGGTATCATGGTCTGGCGCTGGATTGTGATTTCATCGTCGGATCCGCATGACGCACCTCACGAGGCATACCATGGACGAGCGCATCATCCGCATGAAACTCGACCTCATTCGACGCAGCGCGGTTGCAGCGCGCTGGCCGATTGTCGGCTGGCAGGCGCGCACGGCCGATTTTCTGGCGGCCGGTGACTACCGTTTCGACGGCGACTGGGCTGATGTGAACGGCGAGACGTTCTGGCCCGCCGGCAAGACCCTCTTCATCCGCACGCGCGCCCAGACGCCCCCGACCGCGCCGGCCGACCGCCTGTTCATTCAGTTCGACGCAGAGGGCCTCGAAGGACTGCTTTCGGTGGATGGCAAGCCGTATGCGGGCATTGACGCCAACCACCTGCGCGTGCACGTGCCGCGCGCCGGATGGCTCGACCTGGAGGCGGAGTTCGTCAGCCTGCTTCCTGCACTCTACCGACCAGAGCTGCGTCGTGAGCGCAGCCGCTTGCGCGAGGTGACGTTTGTCGAGATAGAGCCGGAGATCGAGGCCGCATACTTTGACCTCTGGTTCGCCTGGGAGGCCAGCCAGCACGCCGGCGACCCCCGCCGCCGCCAGCGCATCCACGCGGCGCTCGAAGCCGCACTGCTCCTCGTGGATCTGACCGCGCCGGCCGACGAATATCGCGGCCAGATCGCTGCTGCTCGCCATCTGTTGGCCGACCAGATTGCCGACCTCGCGCCGGACCCGGAGGCCGGCCGCATCTATCTCACCGGCCACTCGCACATTGACACGGCCTGGCTCTGGCCGCTGCGCGAGACCGCGCGCAAATGCGGCCGCACCTTTGCCACGGCCTGCCGTCTGATGGAGCGTTATCCCGACTATCGCTTCTCCTGCAGCCAGCCCCAGCTCTATGCCTACACCAGGAAGTACTTTCCGGCCCTGTACGAGGAGATCAAGAAGTGGGTGGCAGCCGGACGTTGGGAGTGCACTGGCGGGCCGTGGGTGGAGATGGACTGCAACGTCCCCTCCGGCGAGGCGCTCATCCGCCAGATCCTGCACGGCTTGCGCTTCTTCCGCGACGAGTTCGGCGCGCGGCCGCACACATTGTGGCTGCCCGACGTGTTCGGCTATCCGGCGTCGCTGCCGCAGATCCTGATCGGCTGTGGCCTGCGCGATTTCTTCACCGTCAAGCTGCATTGGCAGGCCCGCAACATCTTCCCGGTCAACCTCTTCTGGTGGGAGGGGATAGACGGCAGCCGCGTGCTGGCCCACATCCCGCGCCTGCGCCAGATGTACAACGGCTGGCCAAACCCGGAACAACTCACCATTGCCTGGAATCAGTTCGAGCAGAAAGCGATCTACGACGAACTGCTCTTCCCGTTCGGCTTCGGCGATGGTGGCGGCGGCCCCACTGCGGAGATGCTCGAATTTGCGGCGCGCGCGGCCGCGTTTCCCGGCCTGCCTGCCTGTCGCCAGGGCGGCGGCGAAGCCTATTTCGATCAGGTGCGCGGCCGGATGGGGCTGCAGGCCGGCAACGGCGACGCTCGGCCGCCTGCAGACGCCGGCTCCCAGGCCTTCGACCTGCCGGTTTGGGTGGGCGAGCTGTATCTGGAGACGCATCGCGGCACCTACACCACCCACGGCGAGATCAAGCGCGCCAATCGCAAGAACGAGCTGGCGTTGCGCGAGGCCGAGATCGCCGGCTACATGGCCGCGGCCGGTGGCCTGCCGGTGGACCTCGCCCCTCTGGACGCGGCGTGGGAGAATCTGTTGCTGCTGCAGTTTCACGATATCCTGCCGGGCAGCTCCATCGGCGAGGTGCATCGTGAGGCGGCCGCGGATCACGCGCGCATCGCGGCGACCGCCCGCGCAGTGCGCGACGCGGCCTGGCGCGGGCTCGTCGAGCAGGTTGGCCGGCCCGGTGACATCGTCGCGTTCAATTCCCTCTCCTGGCCGCGGCACGACGTGGCCAGCGCCGTGGTAGCGCAGGCATGGCTGCCGATCCAGATGGCCTGCGATTGTGCGCCGGCCCTCGACATGGCCGCGGCCGATGGCCGAGCCGTGCCGGCCCAGGTCGTGCGCCAGGAAGCCGGCCAGGTCGAGCTGATCTTTGCGGCCGAGGAGGTGCCCGGCCTCGGCTACATGCGGTTGACCCCGCGCCTGGCGACCGGCACCGCGGCCTCCAGCCTGCGCGTCTCTGCCCGCGCGGTCGAGAATCGCTTCTTCCGGCTGGAGCTGGACGACGAAGGCCAGATCGTGCGCCTATTGGACAAGCGTTGCGGCCGCGAGGTGATCCCGGCCGGTCGCTGTGGCAACGAGCTTCAGCTTTTCCAGGACGGGCCGGAACGCGAAGCGGCCTGGAACATCCACGCGACGTTCGAGAAGCGCCGCTATGCCTGGGCGGCCGGGACACGCGTCGAGGTGATCGAGGCCGGGCCCGTGCGCGGCGGGCTGCGCATCACCCGTCGCTATCGCAACAGCGTGGTCGTCCAGGACCTGTTCCTGTACGATCGCCTGCCGCGCATTGACTTCGTCACGCGCGCCGACTGGCAGGAGCGCCAGGTGCTGCTCAAGGCCGCGTTCCCATTGGCCGTGCGTTCCCCGCGCGCGACGTTCGAGATCCAGTTCGGCGCGGTGGAGCGGCCCACCCATCGCAACACGTCGTGGGAACAGGAGAAGTTCGAGGTGTGCGGCCACCGCTGGGCCGACCTCTCGGAGCCGGGCTACGGCGTCAGCCTGCTGAACGACTGCAAGTACGGCTACGACGTGCGCGACAACGTGCTGCGGCTGACGCTGCTGCGCGGCCCTGAGGCGCCCGATCCGGACGCCGATCGTGGGCATCACGAGTTCACCTATGCCCTTTATCCGCACCTGGGGGACTGGACGGCCGGCGAGACGGTGCGCCGCGGCTGGGAGCTGAACGTGCCGATCGTCTGCATGGCGGCCAACAACACGACGATGACCGCCGGCCAGGGGATGGCCGACGGGGCTATGGCCTCCTTTCTCCAGATCGAGGGGCCGGCCGTACTGGAAGCCATCAAGCCGGCCGAGGACGGCAACGGCTGGGTCGTGCGCGTGTACGAGCCACACGGCGGCCGCGGCCAGGTGACACTGCGGTCGGGCAGGCCATGGCGCCAGGTGGAACGCTGCGACCTGGCAGAAGAAAACGCCACACCGATGGCCACAGACGGCCACAGCGTGGCGTTCCCCATCGGGCCTTTTGAGATCGTGACGCTGCGCGTGCGGCCCGTGTAGGCGCCGGCCGCGGCGATCACACGCGGAACCGGCCGGCCTCGGCCACGACCTGGCCATCCACCAGGATCCTGGGCCGCACGGCCACCAGGTCGGTATGCGACGAGGCCCGGCCGAGTTTCCCCTTGAAGTGCGGCATCTGCGAACCGTGTCCGAGCACGAAGCAGCCGGCCACGCGTTCGTCTTCCAGAATATTGCCCGTCAGCCGCGCAGCAGGGTTCATGCCGACGGAGATGTGAGCGACGCAGAACATCTTCGGGTCGTTGAAATGGGCCAGCCACTCGTACCAGCGCGCGCCGGCTGGGCCGCCCTCCACACTCACCACGCGGCCCTCCCGATAGGTCACGCGGATGGGTGCGCCCACCGCGCCGACCGGCGGATAGGCCGAGCCGTCCACCGTGATCGTGCCGTTGATGCTCTCCTCGATGGGCGCGGAGGAAAGCTGCGCGCCGGGCATGTAGTCCAGGTCGCCGGGGCCCTCCAGCAGGCCATCGCGCAGCACCTGGGGCCGGCCGGTGAGGGTCATCGTCAGCACGTCGCGCTCGCCCGTCTCCACGCGGCATTCGGTGCCGGCGCTGAAAATGGCCGTCAGCCGCTCGCCCACCCGCACCAGTTCGGCGTAGTCCACGTCGCCCACCAGGCGGATCAACATCTCCTCGGTGATGCCGGTGCCGCACAGGATGCGCGTGCCGGCCTCACGAGCGCGCCAGTAGGCCTGGGTGTGGATGATGTATTGCTGGATCAGGTCGAGCACGAGGTCGGCCGCGGCCAGCGCGGCCGCCACAGCCTTCGGCGGCTCCCGGTTGATCTCCGACCGGGTCTCGAAGATCATCGTCTGGGTCTCACCGCCGAGCGCACAGGCCGCGTTGGCGAACGCATCCACCAGCGCCCGCTCCACGATGCTGTCGGCGACGACCAGCACGTTCTCGCCTGCCTTCAGGCGAGCACAGTCTCGCACGGCCTTGAACGCCGCACGGGCCAGTTCCATGGAACGCATGCATCCTCCCATCAGACTTTGAGTTTGCCTCGCTCCATGATCACCTGGCCGTCCGCGCGCACGGTCGGCTGCGTGATCACGAAGTCGAGATGGATCGGCGCCATGTTCGTCCCGCCGAAGCCGGTGTTGCGGCCGATGGCCACATGGGCCGTGCCCAGGATCTTCTCATCCTCGAGGGTAATGCCCACGAAGCGCGAAGCCGGGTTGGTGCCGATGCCGAATTCGCCCACCACGTATGCCGATGGGTCGTTGAGCCCTGCCAGCAGGCTGCGCAGGCGATCGGCCGCCTGGCCACCTTCGATGCGCACCAGCCGGCCAGCCTGAAACTCCAGTCGCACCGGCTGGTCGGGGATGCCGATCTGAGCCAGACTGCCGTCTACCACCAGCACGCCGTCGGCCTCGGTCTCCAGCGGCGCGAGATACGCTTCGCCGGCCGGCAGGTTGCCCCAATCACCGGGCCGACGATAGAGGCCATTATCAGGCGGCTGCGCTGGCTCCCGGCCGGCCTTGCCCAGGCGCAGCCGCGTGCCGGCAGCCGATTCGAGCACGATCTCCCGCTTGCCCACCAGTGCGGCCGTCACCGCATCGCTGAGGCGGGCAACCTCGTTGTAGTCGGCGGTCATGCCGCCACTGCACATCATCTCCGGCGTGATCCCGGGCATCGAGGCCAGCCGCACGCCGGCTTTCGTCGCATCCTCGCGCGCGGTGGTGTGCGAGAGAGAACGCGTGGTGACCAGGAAGGCCACCTGTGCGCTGCGCATGGCCACGGCAACGCTGGCGGGCGGCTCCTGCGCGTTGCGCTCACGAGGCTGCATGGTTGTGATCACCGGATCGCCGCCCAGTGACTGCACGGCCGCAGCCAACGCCTCGGCGATGGGCTGACGCTCGTAGTCAGTCACGATCAGCACGGCCTCGTCTCTCTGCACGGCCAGGCACGTCTCGACGGCGATCCGTGCCCCGCGCATCAGTTGGATCAGGTGCATTTCACAGTTCCTCCCGTTTCATTTGCTGGAGAAAGCGCAACGACCCGTAGCGGGCCTGGATGCGCTCCCATTCGTCCGGATCGTAGAAGCGGCAGCGGCCAGCCGTGAAAAGTTTGGCGACCTCGACGCAGAAACGCGTGGCCGCTTCGATGTCGTAGATCTGGTTGGCGCCCGTGGCCGGGCCGGGCACGGGCACTTCGGCGGTAAGCGCCACGCCGACGACCGGCGCGGCAGTGGCCGTTGCCGGCTGCAGGATGCTGTTGAGGTGATAGAGGCCGTTGCCGTAGGGCGTGATGTCCTGGGTCGTGATCGGGAAGACCACGGGCATCTCGCCGGTGACCCAGCTCATGATATCGAGCAGGTCTTCGCTGACGCGCAGGATATATCCCTCCTTAACGGTCGGCGAGATGGCGAAGCCGCGGTGGTTGATGACGCGATTGCCGCGCGTGGTGTCCACCGAGAGGATGGCATCCATCTGGGGGTGGACCTCCAGCGCGTTCATGTGCGCCATGTCCACCGGTGAACCCATGAACGGCGTCGGTTCGTGGGGGGTGGTGGGTGCGGCCGGGCAGATGTGGGTGGCGAAGCGCACTGGGCCGGGCAACGGGTCGCCGCCGCGCGCCAGGTCGGCCAGTTTCAGCGCCGCGCTGAGCGCCACGATGGCGCCGTCGGCATCTGAGACCAGGCCAATCTGCGCCGGCCGCGCGCCGATGCCGCCCAGCCGGCCGATGATGCCCAGGGTGGGGCCGGCACCCTGGCCGGGAATCATCCCGGAGACGAAATCGGTGTAGCCGTTTTCACCGGCCACGCGCTCGACACGCAGCGTCACCCCGCGCGCGGCGAACAGCCCGGCCACTTGCGCGCCGTCCACAGCAGCGCGGTCGAGCAATTCGTAGACTTCAAGCACCTGTTTCAACGCCATGTATCAACTCCGATACGGCGAATAGTCCGGGTCGGGGATGGGCATTGCCGCCAGCAAGTTGCGCGTGTACTCGGCCCGCGGTGCGGTAAAAATGCGCTCGGTCTCGTCCTCCTCCACGATCTTGCCACGGTAGATCAGCGCCACCCGGTCGCAGATGTAGCGGATGACGCCCAGGTCGTGCGAGATGAAGAGGTAGGTCAGCCGCAGGCGGCGCTGCAGTTCGTCCAGCAGGTTGAGGATCTGCGCCTGTACCGACACGTCGAGCGCCGAGGTCGGCTCGTCCAGGATGATCAGCTTCGGGTTCAGGGCGATGGCACGCGCGATGCCGATGCGCTGACGTTGCCCGCCGGAGAACTCGTGCGGAAAACGGTAGAGGTATTGCCGGCCCAATCCCACCAGCTCCAGCAACTCCACCACGCGGTCGGACAGCGCTTCTCCGCGCAGCGGGGTGTGGATCATCAGCGGCTCGCCGATGATGTCGCGCACGGTCAGGCGAGGATTGAGGGAGGCGAACGGATCTTGAAAGACGATCTGCATGTCGGCGCGGCGCCGGCGCAGCTCCTCGGCCGACAGCTTGAGCAGGTCGGTGCCCTCGAAGAAGATGCGACCGAAGCTCGGCTCCTCCAGCCGCAGCAGACAACGCGCGATCGTGCTCTTGCCCGACCCCGACTCGCCAACCAGGCCAAAGCTGCTGCCCTCGCGAATGGCAAAGCTCACTCCGTCCACCGCTTTGATCACGCCGATGGGACGGTTAAAAAGGCCGCCGCGCAGCGGATAGTATTTGCCGAGATTCTCCACCTGAAGCAAGAACGGTGTTGCCGTGCTCATGATCGGCCCTCCCCGTACAGGTAGCACGCCACCTGATGGTCGGCCTGGAGGGCGGTCGCCGGCGGGAAGGCCGTGCGACAGACCGGCATGGCATGGGGACAGCGCGGCTCGAAGCGGCAGCCCGGCGGCGGCTGGATCAGGTTCGGGATGTTGCCCGGCACGCCCAGCAGCTCGCCGCGACGCGTCTGCGGCGTCGGGATGGAGCGCAGCAGGCCACGCGTGTAGGGGTGGGCCGGGCTTTTGAAGACGCGATGCACCGAGCCGCATTCGACTACGTTGCCGGCATACATCACGGCCACTTCATCGCACACCTGTGCAACGACACCCAGGTTGTGGGTGATGAGCAGCACGCTCAAATGGAATTCCTTCACCAGGCCATAGAGCAAGCGCAGGATCTGCGCCTGCACCGACACATCGAGCGCGGTCGTCGGCTCGTCGGCGATCAACAGCTGCGGTTGGCCCAGCAACGCCATGGCGATCAGCACGCGCTGGCGCATGCCGCCGCTGAACTCGTGCGGATAGCTGTCAATGCGCCGCGCGGCGTCCTCGATGCCGACGTGTTCCAACAGCTCGATGGCGCGGCGTCGCGCAGCCTGGCGCCGGCCGCGCGACGACAGGCGGCCGCCCAGGAATCCGCCGTCGTCCGAGGTCTCCGCGATGTGCAACGCCACGTCAATCATCTGCTCGCTGATACGGAAGACCGGGTTGAGGTTGGTTGCCGGATCCTGGAAGATCATCGAAATGCGCCGACCGCGCAACTTGAGCATCTCGGCCTCGGACAGCGTCATCACGTTGCGGCCGTCGAACCAGATCTCGCCGGCCGGATAGCGGCCGGGCGGCGTGGCGACCAGCCGCGAGACCGACAGCCCGGTGAGGGTCTTGCCGCAACCGGTTTCGCCGACCAGGCCCATCACCTGACCGCGCGCCAGACGCAGGTTGACGCCGTTGAGCACGTGCAGGGTGCCCTCGAAGACCTGGATGTCGAGATACAGATTGCGGATGTCGAGCAGGGGGTGGTCAGATGCCGGCATCATCGCTTGGCCCTCGGATCCAGCACATCGCGCAGCCCGTCACCGAGCAGGTTAAAGCCGAAGACGGTCAGGAACAGCGCCAGGCCGGGGAAGATCGGGTACCACCAGTACTGCGGCACATAGCTGCGGGCGGCGCTGAACATCAGGCCCCACTCCGGCGTGGGCGGCCGCGCGCCCACGCCCACAAAGCCGAGCGCGGCCGCGGTGAGGATGGCAAAGCCCATGTCGAGCGAGGCCTTGACGATGATCGGCGAAGTGATGTTGGGCAGGATGTGGGTGAAAATGATGCGTCGTCGGCTGGCGCCCGCAGCGCGCGCTGCCTGCACGTACAGATCCTGCTTGCGTGAAGCGACCTCGGCCTGCACGAGGCGGCAATAGCCCGGCCACCACACCAGGGAGATGGCCAGCATCATGTTCAGCACGCTCGGCCCCAGCGCGGCCGCCACCGCGATGGCCAGGATCAGGCTAGGCACGGTCAGGAAGATGTCGGTAAGGCGCATGATCATCTCGTTGACCAGCCCGCCGACGAAGCCGGCGATGGCACCGAGGAACACTCCGATGGTAACCGCGCTGAGCAGGACGATGACGCCGACCGCCAGCGATACCCGCGCGCCGATGACAACCAGCGTGAAGATGTCGCGGCCGAGCTCATCGGTGCCGAACAGATGGGCGGCCGTAGGCGGCTGAAAACGCTCTTTGACGTGCACCGCGCCGGCCGCATCCTCCGGGTAGGGGACCCACAGCGGCCCGGTGATGGCCACCAGGAAAACAAACAGCGTGATGCCCAGCCCGACCAGCGAGAGGGTGCTCTGGCGAAAACGATAGAAGCCGCGACGCCAATTCTCGAAGCGGCTTTGGTTGCGCTCGCGCCAGCGCGCCAGCGGGCCCAAGGGCGTAGCAGTAGATGCAGCGGTCATGTGTAGCGGATCCGCGGATCGAACAGGCCGTAAAGCAGGTCAACGATCAGGTTGGTCACAACGAACATGACCCCAATGAGGAGCGTCACGCCCATGATCGGCTGGAAATCGAGAGCGATGATCGAGTTGGTGGCATACAGCCCGATGCCGGGCCAATCGAACACCGTTTCCACCAGCACCGACCCGCTGAGCAGCCAGCCGAAATAGAGGCCGATGACCGTCAACGTCGAAATGAAAGCATTTTTCAGCACGTATTTGAACAGGATTAGCGACTGCGGCAGGCCCAACGCGCGCGCCGTCAACACGTAGTCCTGTTGCAACACTTCGAGCACACTGGCCCGCATCATGCGGATGATCGTCGCCAGCATCGAGAGGGAGAGCGCGAACGCGGGCAGGATGAGGTGGCGCAGGGCGGTGGCCAACGCACTCCAATCGCGCGCCAGCACCGAATCCAGCGTAAGAAAGCCGGTCACGGTCGGCGGCGGTGCTTGCAGCGTGGGGAAGCGTCCGCCCAGGGGCAAAATGCCCAGAATGATGGCGAAAACGATCTGCAGGAGCAGGGCCAGGAAGAAGCGCGGGGTGGAGATGGAGCCGAGCGAAAAGATCCGGATCAGGTTGTCGGGCGCGCGGTCGCGCGCGACGGCCGAGAAAATACCCAGGGGAATCCCCAGGAGGACGGCAATCGAGACGGCGGCCAGCACCAGCTCGAGCGTGGCCGGGAAAAAGAGCCGCAGGTCGTCGGCCACCTGGCGCCGCGTCATGATCGAGCGGCCGAGGTCGCCCCGCAACAGGTCGGCCATGTAGCGCACGTATTGCGTCGGCAACGGCTGATCCATCCCGAATTCGGCGGCCAGCGCGGCAATTTCCTCTTTGGTTGCCTGGGGGCCGGCCACCAGCATCACCGGATCGCCGGGCACCAGGTGCGAGATGGTAAAGGTCAGCAGGGATAATCCGATCAGGACCGGGATGATGAACAGAAAGCGGCGAAGCAGGTAGTAGGCCATGGTCGCTCGCGGTGGGCCTGGCGCGCAGCGCGCCAGGCCCGATGATGATCTGTTTACTTCAGGGAGAGCGGGAAGAACTCGATCGCGTTCGACGCAATCGGCACGAATTTCCAGTTCAGCACGCTGTCGCGCATGGCCAGCTTGCGGTTTTCGAGCACGCCGAAGATGTCCGGCGCATCTTCAACCACCTGACGCTGGAATTCGCCGTAGATCTTGACCCGCTCTGCCTCGGCCAGCGTCGTGCGCCCCTTCTCGATCAGTTCGTTGGTCTTCGGGTTGTTGTAGGTGGGGTTCGACCAGTTGCCGTTCTGCGAGCCGTGGTAGGCCGCATACGCGATGTTGTCCGGATCGGCATAGTTGGCCGTCTGGTAGACCGGGAAGAAATCGGGTGTCGTCTTCGGGTCTTTGGTCAGGGCCACCATGTCGGTCCAGACGAGTTGTTTGACGTCCAGGTCGAGGTTCAGCTTCTTGAGGCTGTCGAGCAGGATCAGGCCGAACTTACGCTCGATCTCCAGGCCGGAGACGTAGACGTAGCTCAACTTGACGCCGCCATTGGGATATTTAGACTTCGCCAGCCACTCTTTGGCCTTATTCAAGTCCATGCGGGGCACTTCGAGGTTGGGATCGGCGCCCAGGATGCCGGGCGGCAGCGGACCGCGCATCAGCACGGCATGGCCTGCGCCCTCGGCAGCCAGCATGGCATCGTAATCAAAGGCGTAGGAGACGGCCTTGCGCAACGCCATATCGGTGAAGGGGCCGTTCTGGTAGTTCATCTTGATCGAGAAGGTGCGGAACTCCGGCTCTTCGATCAGGACGACCCCCGGCGAGCCCTTGAGGAAGTCCATGTCATCGCCGGTCAGGTCCACGGCGATATGGGCATCTCCCTTCTGGACGGCCAGGCGCTGCGATGAGGTTTCGCGCGTGATCTTCCAGATAGCGCCGGTCAGGTTGCCGCCGCCCGCTTTCCAATAGCCCTGGAAGCGTTCGAGCTCGTACAGGTTGCCCGGCTCCCAACGCTTGATCACAAACGGCCCAGAGCCGGCCTCGTGATCCTTCAACCAGGTCTGGCCTTCGTCCTGGCCCTTGTTGGCTTCCACGAGCTTGGGATTGACGATGAACATCCACGGCAGCACCGAGAGGAACGGTGCAAACGGCTTGGTCAGCTTGATCTTGACCGTGGTGTCGTCCACGACCGACACGCTGTTCTCGTCCATGGCCGAGGCGAACATCCAGTTGCCGCCCTTTTTCAGCTTCAGCGAGCGGTTGAAGGAGTATTTGACGGCCTCGGCGGTGACGGGCGAGCCATCATGGAATTTGGCGTTCTTCACCAGCTTGAAGGTGTACTCCAGGCCGTCAGCCGAGATGGTCCACGATTCGGCCAGATTGGGCACCACTTTGGGCGGGTTGCCCTCGTAGCGCACGAGCGCGTCATAAACGTTGCGCTGCATGGCGCGATTCGAGTAGCCGTCGCCGGTGTGTGGATCCAGGTTCGAGATATCCTGGCCGCTGGCGACGATCAGCACTTTGGGCGCTGCGGCCGGCGCCGGAGCCTTGGTGGGTTCGGCTGCTTTCGTTGGCTCAGGTGCTTTGGTCGGTTCGGCTGCTTTGGTCGGCGCGGGCACTGCCGGGGCCGCAGTCGGCGCCGGCGTGGGGGCCGGCGCGCAAGAAGCCATCAGCAATGTGAGCAGCGCGACGATGGCAAACAGTTTGACGAGACGATGGATCGCTGTTGAAGACATGGGCTCCTCCTGACAAACTGGTTGGACGATGATACGCTGGCGCCACTTGAACGGATGTCGGATACGGCGCAGTATCCCAAAGAGGCCATGAACGGCAAACGCTGCCGCCAGGAGATTCAATAGCAGCCTTCGACGCTGAAGAAAACGTTATCAACATTCTACATGTTTCCCGATGCTTGTCAAACGCGGCCGCTTTCGGGCAGCAATGCCGGTTTTCGGGGCTTCTCAATCGGCGTGAGCGGCGCTATACTAGGGCCAGTCAGCAGATCACCATCTTGTCGGAGCGCAGCCATGTTCACTCATCTGATCCGAGAGCGCGTCGAAATCGAGGACCTGATTCGCGGCCTGACGTTCATGGGCACAGGCGGCGGCGGCCGGCCCGATGCGGGCCGCAGTTATCTGTATCGCTTGTTGGAGGAGGGCAAGCCGTTCGGCTGGACCGATCCGGCCGCGTTGCCCGATGACGGCTGGGCCTGCTCGGTTTTCTCTGTGGGCTCAACGGCCCCGCGGCCGGCCGATTTCGTCGAAGGGCAATCGTGGCCCGGCTACGGCGTACGGCAGCCAGGCTCGGCCATGCCGGCCGCCATACGCGAGCTGGAGGCCTACACGGGCAAGCCAATCTCCGTTGTGTTTCCGATCGAATTGGGCGCGCACAACACGCCCGGGCCGATGTTCGCCGCGGCCGAACTGGGCATCGCGCTGGTGGATGGAGACGCCAGCGGCCGTGCGGTGCCGGAGGCCAGCCAGGTGACGCCGGCCATGCAGCGGCAGCCGCTCTGGCCGGCCGCCATCGCCGACGAATGGGGCAACGCGTTGATCCTGCGTCGGGCCACCAGCCTCGATGTCGCCGAACGCGTGCTCAAAGGCATGTCGGTCGTCACAAAGTTGCCCGATCCCTATGCCATCTGCGCGGTGGCGGCCTATCTGATGCCGGTGGCAGAGCTCAAGCAGGCGCTCATCCTGGGCACCGTCAGCCGCGCGTATGCGTTGGGCCGGGCGATTCGCCTGGCGCGAGAGGCCGGCGCCGATCCGGTCGCCGCGGCCGCGGCTGCGGCGGGTGGCCGGGTGCTCTTCCGTGGCGTGGTCAGCCGCCGGGAATGGCAGAGCACGGGCGGCTATCAGATCGGCACGACCGACATTGCCGGCACGGAGGCGCTTGCCGGCCACAACTTCCGCATCTGGTTCAAGAATGAGCATCATATCACCTGGTACGACGACCAGCCCTTCGTCACCAGCCCCGACCTGCTGATCGTCGTCGCAACCGACACCGGCGAGCCGATCACGAACACCTATCTGGCCGAGGGGATGGCCGTGACGGTGATCGGCGTCCCGGCGCATGCGGCATTTCGCTCGGCCGAGGGGATCGCCTGTCTGGGGCCGCGGCATTTCGGCTTCGATTTCGACTATCGGCCGATCGAAGAGATCATGGGACATTGACCGGACAGGAGGGATTTCGCGCGCGATTGCGGGCAATTGCCCGAATTTTGGGGCTTGACAAATCACCGTTTTCAGTGTATTAATCTAATTACACGTGTCACGTGACACGTATCTCCCGCTCAGTGGTCAAAGTCGAGCACTGCATGAAACCTCCCACTCAGAGTGATGTTGCACGCCTTGCGGGTGTTTCGCGGGCCACAGTCTCTTATGTGTTGAGCGGTCGCACAGGTGGCTCGATTGCCACTACCGAGGAGACCCGGCAGCGAGTCTTGCAGGCCGCCGCTGCCCTCGGATATGAGCCGAACGCGATGGCTCGCTCGTTGCGTCTGCGCGAAAGCAAGACGATCGGCCTGTTGGTTCCTGATACCGGCAATCCCTATTATTGGTCCCTTCTCCAAGGAGCAGAAGCCGAAGCGCATTCCTGCGGCTACGATATCTTGCTTGTCCATACCGCGTTGGATCCGGCGCGCGAGCGCGAGGCCATTCGCGCTGTGCTGCGACGTCGGGTAGACGGCCTGTTGATCATCCTGGCTTTTTATGACCGCGCGGCTGAGGAGGTGCGGAACGTAGTTGGTCGCCGCAACCCCGTCGTGTTGATCGGCGAAGCGGCGATGATTGACGTCAACGTGGATTCCGTGCAGTCGGATCATGCCGGCGGCGGCGTGCAAATGATGGCGCACCTCCTCTCGTTGGGCCACCGCCGGATCGGCTTTGTGTTCGGGGTGGCGGGCCCGCCACTGGGACAGGAACGATTGGAGGCGTACCGCAGCGCTCTCCATAGCATCGGCGTGCACGATCCCGATGAATGGGTGGAGCATTGTGGTGTGACGCTGGAGGAGGGCTATCGCGCGGCGCATCGGCTGTTGGAGCGGTCGCCCCGCCCTACAGCGCTCCTGGTCATCAACGATCTGTTGGCGCTCGGCGTGCTACGGGCCGTTCACGAGCGAGGGCTCCGCGTTCCAGAGGATCTCTCCGTTGCCAGCTTCGATGATATTCCGATGGCCCGCTATGCAAACCCGCCGCTGACGACCGTGTGCGTGCATGCCGACAAAGTGGGCCGAACGGCCATGCGTCTCTGCTTCGAGCGCATGCGGGACCCCGATCGGCCCATTCAGTCGGTGCGTCTGCCGGCCGAACTGGTCCCGCGCGGTTCCACAGGGCCGGCGCCGGTGCTCTCGGTGTTGGATTATGCCTGTCGGGTAGTGGTAAAAAAGTAAGAGCTTGTTTAATAATAGAATAACTTGACGGATCGCCAGGGCAAGGTTCGGCTGGGGTGGCCAGCGCGAAGTTGCGTGTTTGGCCGACAT
>FWPU01007807.1_pt1 | contig 19151 bp, 14 predicted proteins | sample 2228361 | NCBI WGS metagenome assembly FWPU01 (sample SAMEA103939777, study PRJEB20133) | metagenome
CCTTCAACAATCGCGCTTTCACGAACCCCCCATCTGATTAATTATCTTTCCGGCGCAAGGAAAAGAATTGGTGTCAATTCAGTTGATGGAGTAAAAAATAAATTGTCCTTCCTTCTTAACATTAAATCTGATTTTAATTGGAAAGGGAAACATCAGCTTTTAAGAAATCTTGAAGTTGCGGGAATCGCAGGATTTGATTTATCTGATAATGAGCTTTCAGATATCAGATTCTCTTTCTCTGAAAGTGATTTGACTTTTGCACAGAATTTTATTTCTGAAAATTTTCCCGACAGATCAAAAAAACTTATTGCTGTTCATCCGGGGGCAGGCAAAGTTGCAAACACTTTTCCAACAGAAAAATTTATTGAACTGATAAAAAGAATTTATTCCATTCATCAAAACAATTTTATTATCACATCGGGTTGGACAGATGAAATTATTGTAAATAAAATCACAGCCGAACTTGATAAGAATTCTATAAACTACAAGGTTGTTCACAATCTCCCGGTAAAAAAATTAGGTGCGCTTCTTTCAAAAGTTGATTTATACATCACTAACGATACAGGCACAATGCACATTGCGGGATTTTCAGGTGTTAAAATGATTTCACTTTTCGGTCCTACTGATCCGAATGAATGGGCGCCAAGAAATGCAAATTCATTTTTTATAAAATCTAAAACAGAGAAAATAGATGATATTTCAGTTGATGAGGTTATTGAACTTGTAAAAAATGTTTTGCACTGATATGAAATTTAAAACCAAAAATATTTCAATCAGATTTTATGAAGAGCTGAATGATTTTATACCGGCGCAAAACAGAAGGAAGAGATTTACTCATACTTTTATTGACAGAATTTCAGTTAAGGACTTAATAGAATCATTGGGTGTACCACACACAGAAGTTGATTTGATTCTGGTTAACGGAAAATCAGTTGACTTTAATTATATGATTGATGATGGTGATGACATTTCAGTTTATCCTGTTTTTGAAAGTCTTGATATTTCTGATGTTCAGCATCTGAGACCGAAACCATTAAGAAAACCCAAATTCATCTGCGATGTACATCTTGGTAAATTAACAAGGAATCTTCGGATGTTTGGATTGGATGTGTACTATAAAAATTATCTCAAGGATGATGAAATTGTCAAAATATCTTTATCTGAAAAGCGAACTATTCTGACAAGAGATATAGGATTACTAAAAAGAAGTGAAGTTACTCATGGTTATTTCATTAGAAATGATGACCCCGAAAAACAAACTGCAGAAGTGATGCAAAGATTTCATCTTCATAAACTAATCAAACCATTTACAATCTGTCTTGAATGCGGGAAAAAATTAGTCCGGATTGCAAAAAAGGACATAGTTGAATTAATTCCTGAAAAAGTAAAAAAGCAACATAATAGATTTTATTATTGTGTCGTTTGCAAAAAGATTTATTGGGCAGGAAGTCATTTTGATAAGATGAATTTGTTTATCCGGGAGTTTCTCAAAATGACTTAAAAAAAATTATTCTTCTTTTTTTCTCAGTTTGTTTGAAACGAATTTCTTACATTTAAAGAGAATTTTTAAAGAGGGAGTTTTACAATGAAAATAAATAAGAACCTTCGCTTACTTGTGTTATTAAGAGAAGTGCTTCACGACAGATTTAATCTTGAAGAAGATAAAGCAAAGGAAGAAGAAATAATAGAGAATGTAAAGAAAGGGATCGATTTCAGAGGGATGAACCTTTGGGTACTGATCTTCGCAATCTTTATTGCATCTATCGGATTGAATGTCAACTCTACTGCAGTAATAATTGGTGCAATGCTTATTTCTCCTCTTATGGGACCAATCATGGGAATCGGATTAGGTATTGGTATAAATGATTTTGAATTAATAAAAAAATCATATAAAAATCTGGGAGTTGCCGTACTAATAAGTGTTCTTACTTCTACCTTTTATTTTTTGATCACTCCACTAAGTGATGCACAATCTGAATTACTCGCACGGACAACACCTACAATCTGGGATGTGTTTATTGCGCTGTTTGGTGGCTTGGCTGGAATAGTGGCTGCTACAAGAAAGAGCATAAGCAATGTAATTCCCGGAGTAGCAATAGCTACTGCTCTGATGCCTCCGCTTTGTACTGCCGGTTTTGGACTTGCTACCGGAAATCTTTCTTATTTTTTCGGAGCTTTTTATTTATTCTTTATCAACAGTGTATTTATTAGTCTTGCAACTTACATCATTGTCAGGTTTATGAAATTTCACAAAAAAGAATTTCTTGATCCTGTTAGAGAAGTAAAAGTAAGAAGATCAATTATAGCAGTTGTTTTAATTACAATTATTCCGAGTATTATTATGGCATACAATATTGTATCAAGAACATTGATTGAAAAAAATGTTCAGGCATTCATTCAGCATGAGCTGAGTTTCCCGAATGCACAGATAATCAGCAGAAATATTAATTTCGATTCAAGTCGTGTAAGAATTGAAGTATTTATGATTGGCTCGCCCGTTGAATCATCAGTTATTGATCTTGCAAAACAAAAGTTATCAAAGTATAAGCTGAAGGATGCCGAACTCGTTGTAAAGCAAGGTGTTTCTGAAAAGAGTAAGATTGATATAAATGCACTTCGTGCAGGGGTAATTGAAGAGCTTTATCGGAAAAATGAAGAAATTATTAAAGACAAAGATAAGCAGATTGAATTGCTTGAAAATCAGCTTGCATTCTATTCGCAGAGTCAATTTAATGTAGAAGAAATATCTAAAGAGGCAAAAGCACTTTTTAATAATATAGCCGAATTGTCAGTTCATCGTTCTCTGGTTATGAATTTTAAATCGAACAAAACTGATACTGTAACTATGGCTTATGTAAAATTCGGTTCCCGGATTTCCGGCTCTGAAAAATCAAAGCTGAACAACTGGCTGAAAGAACGAACAAATTCAGATAAGTTTAAGTTAATTGTCCAATAGGAATTATGAGTTTAACGCTTTCAGAAATAAATATTTATCCGATTAAATCTCTCGGTGGTATATCACTTAAAGAATCTTTTGCGGAACCAAGAGGATTAAAATATGACCGAAGAATGATGATTGTTGATGAGCAGGGAATATTTATGACACAAAGAGATTTCCCTCAAATGGCTTTATTGAAAACTAAAATTAATAATCACGAGTTGATAGTCTATCACTTATTGACACAACAATCTATCGCACTACCTTTAACAGAAACTGATTTGAACAACAGTAAAAAACTTAAAATTAAAATCTGGGATGATGTTTGTGATGCAAAATCAGTATCAAAAATAGCAGATGAATTTTTCACAGATATTATCGGAATCAAATGTCATCTGGTTTTTATGCCTGAAGATGAAAGAAGAATTGTTGATCCGCAGAGAAAATATGTTAGTGATTTACACATTGTGAGTTTTGCTGATGGATATCCGTTTTTAATTATTGGTCAGTCATCACTTGAAGAATTAAATAAAAGATTGGAAAAGCCGGTCCCAATGAACCGCTTCCGAACCAATTTTGTTTTTACCGGAGGCGAAGCTTTTGAAGAAGACAACTGGAGAGAATTTCTGATTGGTGATTTAAAGTTTAAAGCTGTTAAACCCTGTGCAAGGTGTGTAATAACAACAACAGATCAGGAAACTGCTTTGCGGAATCAGGAGCCACTTAAAACACTTTCAACATTCCGAAAGTTTGGAAACAAAGTTTTATTTGGAATGAATCTCGTTGCTTATTCAACAGGCAAATTAAAAGTTGGGGACAAAATCACACTGCTATAACTCAAGTGTTGAATTGTCTGCTATTCTAATCCGGGAGAATAATTAAACTTACAGAAAAGTGTTTTAACGAAAGGTTTGCGGGGAAATTTTTGTGTTTCTTGCGGTTTCCTTAAAAAGAATTTTAACCACAGATTAACACAGAGATTAAAATAAAATTTACAGAAAAAACTCCTTTAAGGTGTTGAAAAATCACCCCATTTTTATTTTATTCACGAAAAAAAATAATTATTGGTATGAGAAACAGTATTTTATTTTTTCTGATTTCCTTTCTGATTGTCTCTTGTTCAGCAAACAGAGATTATTTACCAGAAGAATTCTGGGGAATGAAATTGCAGCGCAAACTTACAGGTAAAGAAGCGAAGGAATTTGTTGATAAATTACACTTTCAAAATGTAGCAACAGAGAAAAATGAAGTTGGATTTTACACCGGAGAAATAGGTAATGCAGCGATATACATTACTTACTATTCTGATGAAAAAAATGCCTATCAGGATTTCAGAAAAATGACGCAAAAAATTTCACCGGAAAATTCAATGTTTGTAAGGGGAACTTATCACAACATAAACAATAAGCAAATTTATAGTTGTATGGGACTCGGACAGGTTCATTATGTATTTGCGCATAAAAATTTACTATTCTGGATTTCCGCAGATCCGAATTTCAGCAGAAACTTTCTTGATGAATATATGAAACTTGTAACTGAATAGGTTATCATATTTTCATTCATAAAAAAAGATTCTCTCTGAAGCAACATAAACATTTGACTTTTCTCAGAGCATTTAGTTGAATCTCTGTTTATAACCTTATTTGATTAATAACATCTTCCGCGTGTGAGAAAAATTACCTGCTATTAATTGATAGAAATAAACGCCGCTTGTCAAATTCGCTGCGTTAAACCCGACTTCATATTTTCCTGTCTGTTTGTATTCATTTACCAAAGTGGCAACTTCATTCCCAAGCATATCATAAACTTTCAGAGTTTGCCAATTGCCGACTGGCGACTGCCAACTGATTATAGTTGTTGGGTTGAATGGATTTGGATAGTTCTGCTCAAGAAAAAATTCATTTGGAATATCGCTCTTGTTTGATCCTACAGAGTTTGGATCAAAAGGTGAAAAAAACAACAACATATTATCAATAGTAGCGCGCCATAATCCCCAGCTGTGTCCTTCGTGTCGTTCTTCCCAGCTTAATTGATAATTGTTCTGAAGAAGAAAATCGCGGAAGTTTCTCATATTATTCGACAGAGATCCTTCATATGTTCCCCAAACGGAGCACCATTTTATATTTTTTACAGGACCGCTAATAATCAGATTGTAAGCTTCGTAGTTGTTTGGCCAGAAAGCACCTGAATGAAGCCCGCAATAACCAAATACTTCCGGGTGATTATAGCTAATGAGTGCTGAAATATTTCCACCAAATGAATCACCCAGCACTAATCTTTTTTCAGCAGAATTAATTGTTTTAAAATTTGAATCAATATATGGTACAAGTTCATTTACAAAAAATAATCTGTAATTAACACGGTAAACGCCAGCGTATTCTTCATTACGGTTGTTTGGTCTTACGAACACAGCAATCACCGGATTGATTTTGTTACTATCAATAAGATTATCAATCACATTAACAGCGCTGCCAAGCGTTATATATTCAAATCCATCCTGAAAATAAACCGTAGGATATCTTATTGACGATGTAGAATCGTAGCCGGGCGGTAAATAAATTCTCAATTGATAATAAGCACCAACCTGAATGCTATAAATCGTTCTGTTGATAACAGTTCCGTGTTGAATATTATTCTGATAGTTTATTTCCCACGGCTGAATATAATTTGGCATTGCAAGTTCTGAATTTGGACCGAACCCTCCATTAACCTGTCTGGGATTTTCAGGATCAAGAATCCAATCGCTACCATTTCTTACAAATTTATAATCAAGTCTGGCATCAGACTCAAAAACTTTTGAGTAATACCAGAAATTTGTACCTGATAAATTTGTCATACTCCAGTTTGGGTTCCAGCCGTTAAAATCACCGGCAATTGAAATAGAACTTACACTACCGCGATAAATAAAATTGGCTGAATCTCCCGTAATGAGAGGAATTCCGTCTGTTCTTGCATAAACAATAAAACTGTCAACAGCAGATTGTTTTGAAACAGGATCAGGGAGCGAGTTAACATAATTTATAAATTGCTGAAACTGATTTTGAGAATAAATACTCACATTTAATAACATCAGAAGAATTGTTAGATATAATTTCATAGTATTACTATTTTTAATTAATAATTTATTCAAAAATAAGAACGGCTTTTGAAAGATGGACATATCAAAATTTGTAGTCAAATATTCAGGCAGATTCCAATTATCAAAATTCAAAACTGACTACACAGCAGAAATCGAATCAAAGGAAAAAGCCGTGAAACTTCTGAAAAAAAATATTGAAGCTATGGCTGAACTTCAGGATAAACTTTATGCTCAGGATAAGTACGCAGTGCTAATAATTTTTCAGGCAATGGATGCTGCCGGTAAAGATGGTGCAATAAAACATGTGATGAGTGGACTTAATCCACAGGGAACACAGGTTTACAGTTTTAAACAACCCTCGAAGGAAGAACTTGATCATGGTTATTTGTGGAGAATTCAAAAAGCTGTTCCCGAAAGAGGAAGAATAGGAATTTTTAATCGTTCGCATTATGAAGATGTTTTAATTGTAAGAGTTCACAATCTTATCCAATACCAACAGATGCCAGATGAGTTAATTGATGATAATATCTGGGAAAAGAGATTCAGGCAGATAAATGATTTTGAAAAATATTTATATGAAAACGGAACAGTTATTATTAAGTTCTTTCTGAACATTTCCAAAGAAGAACAAAAGAAAAGATTTCTGTCAAGAATTGAGGACCCCTCAAAGAACTGGAAATTTTCGCCTGCTGATGTCGACGAAAGAAAATTCTGGGATGATTATATGAACGCATATCAGGAGGCAATTGCTGCTACAAGTACCAACTACGCTCCGTGGTACATAATTCCGGCTGATAAAAAATGGTTTGCAAGATTAGCCGTTAGTGAAGTAATCGTTCAAACTTTGAAAAAATTAGAACCTGATTATCCGAAACTTTCTGATGAACAAATTGCTCAGCTTCAGAAATGCAAAGAAGCGCTATTAAGAGAAAAGTAAGTTGACAAAAATTGCTAATTGATAAACCAATTTATTTTTAGATATTTAGGAAATCGCTTTCTACAATTCTACATCAATATTATCCACTCATACAGCTATCTGACCATTCTTTGGTTTATCTGCGACTTAATGAAACTATATCAGATTAATCTCAGTCTTAATAAACAGAAATAAAATATCAGAGGTTAATATGAAAAGAACTATTGGAACGGGAAAGCTCAGTTATATTCTTTTTTCCATTTCCGTGTCCGTGTTACTTTTAACTGCATGTTCTACAAGTGAATCAGTTAAGGATACGGAAAATATAACTTCAGACAAAACTTTTATCTTTAGAGACGGGGATGATATCTATCGGGTTGAGTACGATAAAGATAAAATAAAATCATTATACAGGAATAATCAGAAAATTCCTGATAATGAAATTGATAATTATAAAGACCTGATAGCTTATGAATTGAAAAATCTTGTAAGAGATTCTTATTCTGAAAATAAAAAATCGAAACGCATTAAAGTTTTTATCGATAAAGATTATGATGATACGGATACTACAGAATCAGATGAAGAGGACTCTGATTTTCCCATGTCATTCAGATTCAAAATTGATGATTATTTTCTGAAAGATATGCGATTGGAATTAGACAGTTTGATGAAAGAACTGAAGGATAAAGATTTTGAAATATATATTCAGCCAGATGATCTTAAATCGCAGATGTTCAAATATAAAGACCACTTCAAAAACCATACTTTACCCGAGTTACCAAAATTCGACAAGGATAAATTCAGAGAAGAGATGAAAAAATTTCGTGAGGAGATGAAAAAACTCGACAGCATAGATATTGATTTAAGAGATATGTTTAAAGATTTGAATAAGAAGATTAAAAGAAACATTGAGATAATTGAATTAGAGAAAAATTCAGCCGAACACAGACAATCAAAATCGTTTATAGGTGAATTGAAGGAAGAACTAGTAAAAGATGGTTACCTTGATTCCACAGATTCTGAACTAAGGTTCAGAATGGATGATGATAAAATATCTGTTAACGGAAAGGAATTGCCGGAAAAATCTGTTGATAAATACAAAGAGCTTTTCCAAAAGTATCATCAAAGAGAATTGGATGGACAGATTTTGATTGAAATAGAATAAATAATGATATCATCTCTTCAACACAAAACCCGGGCTCATCAATCGATGGGCTTGGCCTTTAATAATGAATAAGGTTTTTGCTATTCCTCACATTATTTTACCGCTTGTGAATTTTTAACATCCATTTATTTATTCTGTTGCTATTTTTTGAATCAAATTTCTTCATCTGTTGAACAATCACAGGTAACTAATGAAAAATCAAATGTTCATTCAATTGATAATAATTATTCTGTTCCTTTCTTCGGCATACCCGCAAAGCCGGATATTAACTCTCGATGATGCTATAAATATTTCTTTGGAAAACAATCGTGATATTAAGCTTGCAAGGATGACTGTTGAAAAAGCCGGTGCTGCGGTGGATGAAGCTTTTGGATATGCATTGCCAAGTCTTGATTTAAATGGAACATTTACTCATTTCCTGCGAAAACCCAAAATGCCTTTTCCCGATTTTGGGGCATTGTTAAAAAACGCAACTTACTCAATTTTGTTTGATGAGAATGTTATTCCGAGAGATAACAATAAATTCGTTCCTGTCGAAACGCAGCTTCAGTCTTTTGCCCAGTCGAATAACTATGAAGCACAATTACTTCTTACTCAAACTCTTTTCAGCTCAACTGTATTTAGAGGAATAGGTGCTTCAAGAATTTATTATAATCTTTCAAAGGCAGAACTTAATAATACCATTTCGAAAACAGTTTTATCTGTTCAAACAACTTTTTATGGTGTGCTGCTTGCCAAACAAATTTATGATATTACTAATGCAAGCTTCCTGAATGCACAGGATAATCTCAGAAATGTAAAAGCATTGTATGATCAGGGACTTGTTTCAGAGTTTGATTTACTTCAGGCAGAAGTTCAGGTTGAGAATATTCGTCCGATGGTTTTACAGATGGAAAATACTTTAAAGTCAGCTAAAGACGGATTGAAAGTGTTGCTTGGCATTGCTCAGGATGAATCAATTGATATTTCAGGTGAAATTCTTTACACGCCCGAAGAGCTTCCCGATGAGATTGATTTAATTTCAGAAGCGCTTCGGTCAAACTTTGGTTTGAAAAGTCTTGATCTTAAAAAGCAGGTTGATGAAGCATTTATTCAGATTGATGTTTCCGAATACTGGCCAAACATTGCTGCATTCGGAAGTTATTCGTATGCAGGTTCATCTGATAAATGGAATTTTCAGAACTATTCTTCACTAACTGTTGGATTAAGTTTTTCTATTAACTTGTGGAAAGGAAACAGAACCAAAAACAGAGTTGAGCAATCAACAATCACTTACAAGCAAACTGAAGAGCAAATGAATTTATATAAAGATTTTATTGTAACTCAGGTTAGAACAAAATACAGCGAGTTGAAAAGAGTTCAGGCACTTGTTGATGCTCAGAATAAAAATGTTAAAGTTGCTGAACGTGCTTATGAAATAGCAAAAGTAAGATACAAAGAAGGAACCGGAAGCCAGCTTGAAATTCAGAATGCAGATATTGCCCTTAAACAAGCCAGAACAAATTATATTCAATCTGTTCATAGTTATCTTGTTACGAAGTTTGAACTGGATCAGCTTCTCGGAAGAACTAATCAGGAATATCTATTAAAGTACGAAACAGAATAAGTTTAAGAATTCAGGAGTAATAATTAAATGAAATCAAAAATAAAAAATCTTGCTGCTGTTTTTATCATTACAGCTATCTTCTTTTTAATTGTTTCCTGCGGTGAAGATAAACCGGAAACTAAAAGTCTTGGTGAAATTCAAAACGAAGCAGGAATTCCTGTTAAAGTTGAAGAAATAAAATATCAACCTTTCACAAAGTATCTTACATTTTTTTCAAAACTTACTGGGATAAAGGAAGCAACCAAAGGTTCAATTGTCGGAGGAAAAATAGAAAGAATCAATGCTTCGGTAGGTGATTATGTTCGTCAAAACCAGGTCATAGTTGAATTTGACACATACAACCCCGGAGTTCAGTATGAACAGGCAAAATCTGCTTATGAAAATCTCAAAAAGAATTACGAAAGAATGAAAGCGTTACTTGAAGCAGGGGAAACATCACAGGCAAATTATGATGCAATTGAAACTCAATATCTTGTTGCAAAAAGAAACTATGAATCAGTAAGACAAATGCTTTTTATCGAAGCTCCGTTTGACGGAATTCTTGTTGATATGAAAGTAAATCCCGGTGATAATGTTAAAGGGGATGTCCCTTTGTTTACAGTCTCTCAAACGAATAAAATGCGGAGTAAAATCTGGGTCTCTGAAAAAGAAATTTCTCAATTCAAAAAAGGAATGAAAGCAATAACCGAATACAATGGACAACAATTTCAGGGAAGAGTTGTTGAAATTTCGATGGCAATGGATCCCGCCAGACAAGCTTTCTTTGTTGAAGTTGAATTTGATAATCCAAAGGGTATTATTAAAAGCGGCGTAACAAATGAAATCCGCATTCTTACTTATGAAAATCCAAAAGCAATTATTATTCAAAGGAATTTGGTTAATAAAGACGAAAATGGCAATTATATTTTTGTTGTTCAGAATGACAAAGCGGTTAAAAAATATATTACAAACGGCAATGAAAGTGGATTGTACTATGAAGTTTCAGGTGGATTGCAGGTAGGTGATTTACTTGTAGTTAAAGGAGCTTCGCAGCTCGAAGATGGTTCAAAAGTAAATGTGCTTCAATAAAAAGGAATTGGAAAATGTTTCTAGCTAAAGTTTCAATAAATCGTCCTGTTCTTACAACTGTTGGAATATTAATATTTCTAATATTTGGTTTAATTGCTTACAACAGATTAAATCTAAACCTTCAGCCCGATGTTGAAATTCCTTTCGTAACTATTCAAACTATTTATCCCGGAGCTGGTCCAAAAGAAATCGAAACATTAATTACAAAACGGATTGAAGATGCCATTTCAACTATAAGTCAGATTGAAAGAATAGAATCTTACTCGCTTGATGGTGCCTCAATTATAATAATAGAATTTCAGCTCGGAAAAGATGTAAATGTAGCGAATCAGGAAACTAAAGATAAAGTTGATGAAATTATTAACTTCTTACCAACCGATGCTAAAAAACCAATTGTGCAGAAAGTTGATTTACGATTGTTTCCTGTGGTGGATGTTGTGCTCAGCGGAAATCTTGACTCCAGACAGCTTTATGAAATTGCCGATAAAACACTTAAAGACAGATTTTCCCAAATAGATGGGGTTGCTAAAGTTCAGATAACAGGTGGGCAGCAGAGAGAAATCCGTCTGCAGCTTGATAATAAGGTTGTATTTGAAAATAATATTTCATTGCCTCAGCTCTCTCAGATTCTGCAGATGCATAATATGGATATTCCCGGTGGATATTTTCAGATTGGAAATCAGGAATACACTGTAAGACTTGATGGACAATTTCATAGCCCTGAATCAATAAGAGAACTTGAAATTCCCACTGCTTTCGGACCGAAGAAAATAAGACAGATTGCTGATGTAATAGATTACGGAAAAGATATTCGTCAGAGAGCTACTTTTTTTAATGTTAAAAAGAATTTCAGAAACGAAAATGTTGTAAGATTAGGAATAATTAAATCAAGTGAAGGTAATGTAGTAAAAGTAGCCGATGCAATCAGAACTTCTTTACCGGAAATTCAGGCGGCATTGCCGGAAGGATGCAAACTCGAAATTGTTAATGATGCATCTGAATTTGTAAAGGCAAGCGTTGATGATACAATGAGTAATATTTATCTCGGCGTGGTTTTTACGGCTATCGTATTATTTTTGTTTCTTCACGATTGGCGCTCAACACTTGTTGTTGCAATGTCAATGCCCACATCAATTATTTCTACTTTCCTGTTGTTACAGGTCTTCGGGCTTTCTTTGAATATGATGACGCTGATGGGATTGTCTGTATCTGTTGGTGTTCTTGTTGCAAACTCAATCGTTGTTCTCGAAAACATCTTCCGATATAAAAAGATGGGAGAGACTATTAAGCAGGCATCATTCAAAGGAACTTCGGAAGTTACGGTTGCCGTACTCGCTTCAACTTTAACGAACATTGTTGTGTTTCTTCCGATTGCAAATATGTCTTCGATGGTTGGTTTGTGGCTGCGCGAACTTGCTCTTGCTGCTGTGTTTGCAACAATTTTTTCTTTGATAATGTCTTTTACTCTTACACCTTTGCTCTCATCCCTTATTCTCTCAAAGGAACATAAGACAGGAAAACTTTCAAACTGGTTCAATAACTTTGAAGCCAAACAAACTGAAATTTATAAAAAACTCTTGGGCTTTGTGCTTCATAATAAATTCAGAAGTCTGATTACTGTTGCCGGAGCTATAATTATTTTCATTTTTGTGGTAATGATTTTCGGACCTAAGCTTGGTTTTGAATTTATTCCCCAAACTGATGATGGAAGAATAAGAATCACTGTTGAATTGCCCGCTGGTTATAATCTTGAAGAGACTGCAAACACTGTTCGGTTAATAGAAGAAAAGATAAAGAAGCATAAAGAAGTTAAGCACATACTTACAAATCTTGGCAAGCTGAGTGATCTTGATGTTGGAACAAATATGGCAAGTATTGATGTGAAATTGGTTGATGTTAAAGAAAGAGATTTAAAGTTACTTGATGCAATTCCGCTTTTCAGCCGGGACCTGGCAGACATACCAAACGCCAGAATTAAGGTTGATGTTGGTGAAGATATGGGAGGCGGCGAAGCTCCGATTCAGTTCTTTCTGCTTGGACAGGACCTTGAAGAACTTGAGAGATTAAAAGATGAAACTGTAAAGAAGTTAAAAGATGTCCCCGGTCTTATAAACTTTGATAATAGTTCAAGAGCCGGGAAACCGGAGATAACGGTTTATCCCAAGCGCGAAAAACTGACAGAGGTTGGAATAACAATCACTGAATTGGCTTTCACACTTCGTTCCGCTATTGAAGGAATTCAATCTGCAAAATACCGCGAAGCCGGAGATGAATATGATATCACTGTTACTCTGGATGATGAATCAGTTAATTCACCTGAGAAAATTGGCAACATTACGGTAGCAACTCAATTCGGTTCATTCAGGCTGGCACAACTTGCCGATGTGAAGTTTACAACCGGATTTACAAAGATTCTTCATCGGGATAAATACACATCTATAATGTTTACTGGTTCTGCAGCGCCGGGCTATCCCCTTGGTGATGTTACAGGAGAAATTGAAAAAAGATTTAATGAAATAAACCTTCCTTCCGGATATTCCTTCCGTTGGGGTGGAAATGTCAAAATGATGAATGATATGATTCAGGATATGATTTTTGCTTTCTTTCTTGCGGTGCTTTTAACTTATATGCTGCTTGCTGCAATTCTCGAAAGCTTCTGGCAACCGGTAATTATTATGTTCACTGTTTTGCTGGGGCTGCTTGGTGTTGTTCTTGCATTGTTTATTACAAACACTTCTTTCAGCATAACATCACTTATGGCAATTATAATGCTGATAGGTATTGTTGTGAACAATGCTATTTTGATTCTGGATTACACAAATCAACTCAGAAGGGAACAGGGCTATCTTCCTAAAGATGCTTTAATGGAAGCTTGCCCCACTAAACTAAAACCACAGATAATGGCTTCAATAGCAATTATACTTGGAATGCTACCTCTGGCATTGGGAATCGGAGATGCCGGAAAGGAAATCAGAATGCCTTTGGGTATTGTCGCAATTGGTGGGTTACTGGCTTCAACTATTCTGACCCTATTTGTTATTCCGGCTATTTATAATCTAACATCCCGCGCAAAATTTATTGATCCGATGAGCAGAGAAAAGGTTGGTTAATATCTGAAGGAAAGAAGGTTATTGGTTAGAGGAATTTAATAAGTAAAAAACCTTCAGGATTGTGAAAAGTGATTCTTACTGAAATCCTGAAGGTTTTTAATTTATGATCATCGGCAGGTTTGTATATAATTCTTAATATTCCGTTCTTATTGAGGAAGGAATATTCCTGCCAGCAACTTCTGAGATATCTATCTTTATCAAAAATTTCTACATTAAACCGTAATGACAAATATTTTTTTCAGAAGTGTCAATCAGTTACTTCATCAACACCATCTTTTTAATCAGAACAAAATCACCTGCCTGTAGTTTGTAAAAATATATGCTGCTTGATAGGCCGGAAGTTTGTCCCGCATTGAATTCTACTTCATAACTTCCTGCTTCTTTATATTCATCAACCAATGTGGCAACTTCGTTTCCTAGTACATCATAAACTTTTAAAGTAATGAGATTCTTCACTCCATTTGGAACGACAAAGCTAATTTTTGTAGTTGGATTAAAAGGATTCGGATAATTCTGGTACAAGGCAAATTCTTTCGGTGTAGAGATTTCAATCTCAACTTCGCTTGAATATTCAAAAGTTCCGTCCAAATCAATTTGTTTTAGTCTGTAAGAGTAATTTCCTGGCTTCAGGTTTTTATCAACGAAGGAATAGACTTTTGGTTCGGTGGTTGTACCATTTCCCTCAACAAATCCCAAAGTTTCCCAATCAGATTGACTTTCTACTGTTGACCTCAGATTTCGTTCTATCATAAAACCACTATTATTAATTTCAGTCGCAGTTGTCCATTTCAATTCAACGCTGTTATTAACAACTGTTGCAGTAAAAGAAGTCAGTTCAACAGGAATTACAGTGTTATAAGTGGATATCTTTATGTTATCAACATACCATCCATCATTCTGAATTGAAGCATCTGATCTGAGATAAAATCTTAATTTAACGGAGTTTCCCACAAAAGGAGATAAATCCATTTTTTCGTGAACCCATGTTAATTGAGTCCCATCATACAGTGGTTGATTTGGCGGCTGGAATGTACCGGTACCTGGATTAGTAAAATTCCCTGCCAAAGGGGTCCAGCTTGCACCGTTATCAGTGGAAATCAAAACCTGGCCATAATCCCAGTTATTTTCGATATCCCACTGAGTGTCAAATTCCAGCTCGGCTCCCAATACATCAGTAAGATTGATTGTTCCATTGTAAGTTAATGTTGCAGTTACATTTGATTGATAATTTCCACCTGGTGAATCGGTGAAAGATGTTGGCGGAGAAACAAATTTTGAAGTTGTTGTTCCCCATCCGCTTACGGAAGCCCAGTTATTAAGGTTGTTTGCTTCATCGTAAAAAGCAATAGTTACAGGAGCCACATAGAATTGAAAGAATGATGCTGGGGGAAAATTCCCCGGCGGATTAAATCCACCACCACCAGCAGGAAGTGTTTTAACGATTGTTGAATTTGCATCCTGCGCGGCAATGTAATATTGTACAATATTTCCGAGTGGAATAGAGGGAATATTAAAAGTATATGTGCTTCCACCAGAATTAGTTCCGACAACTTCATTGAAAGATCCAAATCCACTTCCACTATTTAACCGATAGTACAATCTCGGTGCAGAAATACCGCTTCCGATTTCAAGTCCGGTTGTTATTTCTGCAGTAGTTGAAATTGGTTGTGACTGAGTCATTGATGCAACAGGTGTATGAGTAATTTGCAGATTCAGATTCAAAGCAAGTGTTGCTAAAGTTCCAATCGCAAGTTTTGCAGATTTGGTAAAGTAAGGTTGATTAAAGTACTGAACCAGATCGCTGGTCGTATGATAGTATGCATTAAAGTCATTGTCATCTTCAATCAATAAAATTGCACCGTAGTTTTTAGTCCAGAATGATGCGTGGTCGCTATATGTTGAACCGGGATTATACGATACAATCCCAAGATTAATTCCGTACTGTGAATTAACCTCCACCATTTTCTGATATAATTCAACTGAATTAGCCACAGCACGATTGTGAATATTTACGATTCCATCGTTGTTACTGTCATAAGCAATCATATCAAGATTAACGACGCCAAGGATAGAATCATTTACATTTCTCGCCTGAGTTGCATAATAATTACTTCCCACCAAACCTTGTTCTTCTTCATCCCAAAGAGCATAAACTATTGTATAAGGAAATGAATATTGGGATAAAATTCTTGCTGCTTCAATTACTGCGGCAGTTCCACTGGCATTATCATCAGCTCCCGGTGCAATTGAACCGGAAGGCATATCATCATAATGAGCACAAATAATAAATTTCCTGTTTGGGAATTGTGTCCCTAATTGAGTTCCGAGTACATTATTCCCCGTTGAACTGAAATTCTGAATTGTTGTTGTCAAACCATAACTCTGCAATTTCTGTTTTATGTAGTCTTTAGCAAGTTCATTTGCAGAATTATTTTTGTGTCTTGAAACAATAGTAACAGTCTGTCCGTTAACTATTGTCGGAATATTACCTGAGAGTTCCCGAACGAAATAAATCAAAGAATCCTGCTTTACGGAACTTAAAATCTGCTGAACAGTTGAGTTCTGAGCAAGTGAATCTGCAGATAGAATAATTAAAAGCAGCACGGAAAGGTTTTGTAGGAATTTTTTCATAAAGCGACCTGTAATTGTTATGGTGTTAGTAATTCTGATGATAGTTCTCCCCTCAGAGGACTAAATAATCTAATTATACTACCTTAAACTTAGGTTGTTTTGAAAAAATAAACAAAGAAATCTATTTTGATTCCAGGTTCGGATATTTAATAATGGAAGGTTCTGTCCTTAAATTGTCAGATCGCTACCAGACATTTGATCAGAATACTTCCTTAAGCTTAAATCAAGCAGTTGAATTATTTCTTTCTCTGTTGAATAGCCGCCATCCTTAGCATACCATAAATGAAGTTCTTTGGTAATTTCCTGTTTGTTCATTCCTTTTGCGGTCAGATCTTCAACCAAAGCTTTGGCGGCTTCAGGTCGTGGTCCCCAAACAATGATTTCATTAAGATTATCATCCAGAACTACCAATTTTGGAATACTTCTTTTTCCTTTTGTAAGATACAAATCCATAATATCCGGATTTGAATCACGCAGTATTATTGTCAATTTAGTTTTATCATTCAGTGAAGCCAGGGCAGCAATTACAGGCAGAGTTTGAGCTGAATCTCCGCACCAATCTTCAGTAATAACCAACCAGGTTTGATTGAAATTAATTTTAGAAATAACACTTAAAGCACTGTCACTTGGTTTATAAACTTTTTCGAGTCTTGAAACTCGCGCAAGATTAAGTTTTCGGTAATCATAATATGCACGATCCATTTCATTGAGATAATCCGGATTAACCTCTTTTACATTTTTCTCACAATATGCTTTATAGTCAGCATAAAACATAGCAGTTTTTAATCGTTCAGAAAGAAGATTTATTTTATCAGACTCAGACATAAATTCCTTTATTGTTATTAAATAAATTTCAGATTAGATTGTGATTTAATTAAAAGGGTTCAGTAAAATTTCTGAAAAATTCAAGACTTTTGAACTTTTTTTAATCCATTTTAATTATATTTTTACAGCGAACTAAAAACGGAATGTTTGCAATGACAACTGAAACAAAATATTTTACTCCCGAAGAAGCAAGGAAAACACTTCCGCTTGTGAGAAAGATTGTTCAGGATATTCTTGATACTACTCGTGAAATGAGACTTATTGCAGAAGACCTGCAGGGTGATTTTGAAAATGATCCGCGAATTAAAAAGTTAGCCGACGATGTAAACAGCTTTCTGAAAGAACTTGAAGAAATCGGCTGTTTTTATAAAGACTCAAATTTTCAGATAGGATTAGTTGACTTCCCGGCTTTGTTTGATGGTCGCGAAGTTTATCTGTGCTGGAGAAGTGATGAAGATGATATTCTCTACTATCACGAAACAGATGCCGGTTATCAGGGACGAAAAAAAATTCCCCCGCAATATTTTGAAGGATCTCTATTCTGAAGTTATTCTTCTAATTTCAAATCTGTTTCAACGCTTGTCTGCTTATCAGAGTTAGCATCTTTAATGTGGAAAATAATTTTGTAATTACCATCCTGATAAGTTGAATCCAGAACAAATTGTGCCTCCAATCCAACATCAGAAATTTTTTCTTTGCTTGTTTCAGAGTGAACATAAGAAAATTTTCCGGCTTCAACGGTACTATCGGGTTTTACAAGATCAACAATCAGTGAAATTGTAGCTGCATAATTACCGGTTTCTTTATCAATTATCTGATTAAATCCTTTTATTCTGACTGTTGCATTTACCTCTTTGCTCCCATCGCCAAGCTCATAAGCAAATGCTTCAGTGCTGAATGCTTCAAATTTTTCTTCTTTCTTCCCGCAGGAAATGATAAAAATGATTGCTAAAAAAAATATAATAAGTTTTTTCATACTACTCTTTGTTTATAATTGATGTCTACTGAAATTGATTTAGTGGAAAATGATTTCAAGGTTACAGGGCATAAGTTTCAGTTTAGAACTTATACCCTGTTTTCCTTATGCTTTCAAAATTAACCGTTTCTTTTCTGAAAATCTTTCATAAAATCAACAAGAGCTTCTACGCCTTTAAGTGGGAAAGCATTATAGATTGAAGCTCTCAATCCACCGACAGAACGATGTCCTTTCAATCCGCTGAAACCGGCTTTTGATGCTTCGTCAATCAGTTTCTTTTCTAGTTCCTCTGTAGCAAGATTAAATGTAACATTCATCAACGAACGGCTGTCTTTTTCTGCGTGACCTTTATAAAATCCTCCGCTCTGATCAATGCAATCATAAAGAAGCTGAGCTTTCTTTTTGTTAATCTTATACATCTCTTCAAGACCACCAAGACCCATTAACCATTTTGTAACAAGTTTTATTATATAAATTCCGAATGTATTAGGTGTATTATAGAGAGAATCATTTTCAGCATGGATTTTATAGTTCAACATAGTATGCAAAGAATCCTGACTGTGTTCAAGCAAATCTTTTCTGATAATTACCAGAGTAACACCGGAAGGACCCATATTTTTCTGAGCACCTGCATAAATCAATCCATACTTTCTGACATCAATTGGTTTACTAAGAATATCAGATGAAGCATCACAAACCAGAGGAACATTACCGACTTCGGGCTCTGTTGACCATTCAGTTCCGAATATTGTGTTGTTTGATGTGAAATGAACATAAGCCGCATCCGGATCAAGTTTTAATTCACTTTGCTTGGGGATTCTCTTGAAATATTTTTTA
>FWPU01007813.1_pt1 | contig 19139 bp, 13 predicted proteins | sample 2228361 | NCBI WGS metagenome assembly FWPU01 (sample SAMEA103939777, study PRJEB20133) | metagenome
GACAGGCTCTTGAAATTTAAGATTTTCTTAAGGAAATACCAAGTTTTGCCAGTTTAGCCAGTATCTCTTCTACTTTTCTGTTAACTTCTTCATCTGTAAGTGTTTTTTTTGAATGATTAAAATTTAAAGTAATCCCTAAACTTTTTGTATTTTCAGGAATATTCTTTCCGAAATACACATCAAATAATTCAGGAGTTATTTTTAATTCTTCTGTTTCACAATCTAAAATTTCGCCAACTATTTCAGCATACATAATATTTTCTGGAACAATAATAGATATATCTCTTCTTGACTTCGGAAATTGTGAATATGACACAAATATTTTTTCAGAAGAGTATTCTTTTACAATAGGGTCAAGATAAATTTCAGCAAAATATATATTTTTATGAATTTTAGGATGAAACTCATGGTTCAGTAATCCATAAATAGCAAAAATAGTATTATTGTTTATACTTAAACAAACTGCTTTTCTTTCAGAAAAAAATAAATCTGAACCCTGATTTGATAAATTAAATAGAAGTTTTAACTCTTTTAATAGTAAAGTCTGGATTAATCCATTAAAATAATCAAAATCAATCTTTTCAGGTTTATATTTCCAGTGGAATTTAGTGATAGTGCCAGTTGCTATCACTCCAGCTACATTCAACTCTTTTATTTTTTCTTTTTCAACAAAAAATGTTTTTCCTATTTCAAACAGTTTTATATCTTCAAACTGGTTATCAATATTAGTAGTCAAATTCTTTAGTAACTCAGGCAATAGCGAAATTCTCAAAAATTGCGTTTCTTTTGAAAGAGGGTTTTCTATTTCAATAGGAACTTTATTAAAACCAAATTCTTTGAGTTTTAAATAATCGCTTTCCGTATTGAACCCGTAATTCAGAGTTTCCCAGAATCCTTGAGACAATAAAAAATTTCTTACTATATTTTGAATATTCAAAATTGGTTGAGGAATATTATAAAAAGGCAAGGCATTTGCACATACTTTTACAGGAATTTCTTCATACCCTTTAATTCTTGCAACTTCTTCAATTAAATCAACATCTTCTTTTATATCAATTCTATGTGATGGGGCACTTACAACAAGGTTTTCCTGGTGAAGTTCAATTTCCATACCTAATCTTGTTAGAATATCAGCAGTTTCTTTTTTATCATAACTGGTTGAAAGAAGAGAGTTCATCTTTTTTATACTTAAAGTAATAGTTTCTTTAGTAAACTTTTCTGAATAGACATCATTTCTTGATATAAATCTTGCATTAGCATATTTTGTAAGAAGATAAATTGCTCTTTTACTTGATATGTTACAATTATCCCAGGTGCAACCTCTTTCAAATCTGTAAGATGATTCAGTTATAATATTTAATTTCTGTCTTGTCTGTCTGATATTTTGTGGTTTAAAAATAGCGCTCTCAAGTAAGATATCTTTTGTTGACTCAGTAATTCCTGAGGTTTCCGAGCCAATAATACCTGCAATCGCTTGTGGTTTTTCAATATCGGAGATTACAAGCATTTCTTCATCAAGTTGATAAACCTTTCCATCGAGACACAGTATTTTTTCTTTTTGTTTTGCTTTTCTTACGATAATTTTGTTGCCACTTAATTTTTCAAAATCAAAAGCATGTAGGGGATGTCCAATTTCAAGCAATACATAATTTGTAATATCAACAATATTATTTATAGGCCTTAATCCACATTTTTTAAGCCTAAGTTTTATTTCTACAGGGGATTGTTTTACTTGAACATCTTTTAAGAGGCAGGCAATATATCTTTTACATAGTAAAGGTTCAGCAATTTCAACAGACACGGAATCGTCTGTGTTTTCAGTGTGATAAATTTCTGGCATTTTTAGATTCAATTTTAATTTTGCACTTAGTTCTCTTGCTATTCCTATTATACTTAAACAATCAGGTCTATTTGGAGGAATTTCAATATCAAAGACATTGTCATCAAGGTCATCAAAAATATTGGCAAATTTTTTTCCCACAGGAGTATCTTTCGGTAAAATCATTATACCTGAGTGGTCTTCATCTATTCCAAGTTCTTTTGAAGAACATAGCATTCCTTCTGATTTTATTTTTCTTATAGTTGTAGTTTTTATTTCAGTTCCATCAGAAAGTTGTGCACCTGGTAGTGCAAACGGAACTATATCATTCTGTTTAATATTTTTCGCCCCACAAACAACAGTGTGTTCAGATTTACCGTCGTAAACATTGCAAATAGTAAGTTTATCTGCATTCGGATGTGGTGTTATTGATTTTATTTCTGCAGTAACTATATTTTTAAGGTTGGTTTTTATGGTAGCAATATCACTAACTTCAAACCCAATTGATAACAAAATTTTTGCTATTTCTTCTGGTGAGTAATTATCAATAGATATAAATTCTTTTAGCCAGTTGTAAGGAACTTTCATTTTATTTTAATTCATCAAAATTGTGTTAGAAATTTTAAGTTGTTTTCAAAAAGGAGACGCATATCTTCAATACGATATTTTAATAGAGCAATTCGTTCAACTCCCATTCCAAATGCATATCCTGTATATTTTTCTCTATCATATTTTACAGCATCAAACACTTTTGGATTTACCATCCCACACCCAAGTATTTCTAACCATCCAGAATTTTTACAAACTCTGCAACCTTTTCCTTTACAAATTTCACACATAATATCCATTTCTGCTGAAGGTTCAGTAAAAGGAAAATAAGAAGGTCTGAATCTAACAGGAATATCTTCTGAAAATATCTTTTTTGCGAAAACAGTTAAAACACCTTTTAATTCAGCAAAAGTTATATTTTGGTCAACAACAAGACCTTCAACCTGATGAAAAACATGAGAATGAGTTGCATCTGTTGCTTCATGTCTGTAAACCCTTCCAGGGACAATAACTCTTATAGGGGGTTGATATTTCTCCATAACTCTTATCTGAACAGGTGAAGTATGTGTTCTTAAAAGTAGCTGTTTATTTGTTTTTGCAATATAGAAAGTATCCTGCATATCCCTTGCAGGATGTCCCTGTGGAATGTTTAATGCTTCAAAATTGTAATAGTCAGTTTCAATATCAGGACCTGTTGCTATCTGAAATCCAAGCCCTAAAAAAGCAAGGGTGATTTTTTCTATAATTTGAGTCAAAGGATGAGGATGAGCAATTTCAATAGGATATCCAGGAAGAGATACATCAATCTTATATTCTTTAGTTTGTTGGATTACTTTATCTTGTAGGAATTCTTTTTCTTTTTTTTTAATTAAGATTTTGAGTTCTGTTTGAAGAGAGTTTAATAACTTACCTAATTCTTTTCTTGTCTCTATAGGGAGGTCGGATAATGTTTTTGTGAAAGACGAAAATTTTCCTTTTCTACCAAGATATTTTATTCTTAATTCTTCAACTTCTTTCTGGTTTTTTGCTTCATTTAGATATTTTTTTAATTCAACTGCAGTATTTTGAATATCTTCTTTTGATATTTTCGTCATAGCCCCACAATCTTCTTTAGATGTTCCATAGCAAGTTTATTATTGGGGTCAATTTCAATTGCTTTTTCATACATTTTTCTTGCTTCTTCTAAGTTGTTTTTGCCTTCATAGACAAGACCTAAATTATAATATATTTCTGAACTTCCAGGATTTATTTTTAATGCTTTTTTGAATTCTTCAATTGCCTGGTCGTATTTACCGTTTATAAAATAAAACTTCCCAAGTTCAATAAGTGATTCTTCAGTTTCTTTAGTTTCAGATTTTTCTTTTTTGATGCTCATTCTTTCTTGATTCTTTCAATATCTGAGTCTTTACCAATAACAATAAGTGTATCTCCTTCATTTATTTCTTCATCAGCAAGTGGTGCTATATTTATTTCTTCTTTAAAATTGCTTTCGCCTGAATCAGTTAAATAAGGGATTTTCTTCTTTATAGCAATAACAGTGAGATTATATTCAGAACGAATTTTTGCTTCTTTTATAGTTTTCCCAATAAATCTTTTTGGAACAACAAGTTCAACAATATTATATTCAGGGGACAATTCAATTTCTTCTAATATATTTGGAGAGATCAAATTTTCAGCAACTCTTTTTGCCATTTCAAGTTCAGGATAAATAATTCTATCAGCCCCCAGTTTTGCTGAAATTCTTGCATGTAATTGGTTTATACACTTTACAACTATCTTTTTTACTCCAAGTTCTCTCATATGTAATGTAACAAGAATGCTGTCTTCAAGAGATTCGCCAATTGCTACAATTCCTACATCAATATCTTTTAGATTTAGTGATTTCAAAAATTTTTCATCAGTTGCATCTGCAGTTAACGCCTGAGTAACAAAAGGTGCTATGTCCTGAATTTTTTTTTCATTTTTGTCAATAGCAATAACCTGTGCACCTTTCTCAGTTAAATATTTTGCTACATTTTCTCCAAAAGTACCAAGCCCAACAATTACGAACTGCTTTTTGTTCATTTTCTATAAATGTGGATTACACTGCAAGTGTATTTCTTACAAATTCTGCAAGTTTTTTGAAAGATTCAGAATCTTTAGTAGCCATTTCAGCAAGCATCTTCCTATTTAAACTGATTCCTGCTTTTCTTAATCCGAACATAAATTTACTGTAAGGAATACCAAACTTTCTTGATATAGCATTTATTCTGGTTATCCATAATTTTCTAAAATCACTTTTTTTGTCTTTTCTACCACGATAAGCATGAGCAAGTGATTTTCTGACCTGTTGAATAACCATTCTCCAACGGTTCTTTTTGTTTGAATAATATCCTTTTGCTAGTCTGAAATATTTCTTTTTTCTCTGTCTTGTATAGACTACACTTTTTACTCTCATATATTTTCCCCTGTTCTAAATGTAGCGGCGACCTTTAAATCGCCGTCATTAGTTGCTCAATTTATTGAACAACTACAATCTTCAAGAAAACTTTTACCTGTCCGTTTGTCAACAAAAATACTTAGTAGAGCCATTGCGAAAGTAATGAATTTCATAACTTTTGTCAAATCTCCAGTTGGCATATTAAAGCTAGTATCTGAAAAAATTTTTTAGATTATCTTTATACTTACCTGCTTTACTACTAATATAACCGAGCAAGATTAGAGGTTACAAATCTTTCTAATTTTTTATTATTATATCCAAATTTTGTTATGGTTGTCAAGTATAAGACCAATCTATGTCTCTTGCAAGAGTAAGTCCAAAAATATTCTTTGCTCCTGACTGACGCAGAACTTTAGCACATTGATTTATTGTTTCACCTGTTGTAGAAACATCATCAATAATTAAAACAGATTTTCCTGAGAAGAAATCAGGGTCTCTAACAGCAAATGCTTCACTTATGTTTATTAACCTTTCTTCTTTATTAAGTTTTACCTGAGGTTTTGTCCTTTTTCTTCTGAAAAGATTTCTATTGTCATATTTTATTTTGAATTTTTTTGCAACCGGTTCTGATAATAATTCTGACTGATTGAAACCTCTTTGAATTTTTCTTGTCCAGTGTATTGGAACAGGAACTATTAAATCAATATCCAATAAATAACTGTTATTTTGTAAATATTGAATAAAAAACTCTGATAAAAATTTTCCTATATAATCTTTTCCTTTGTATTTTAATTTATGGATACATTCTTTAATTGGTTCTTCAAATAACAAAATTCCACGAAGAACATTATAATATATTTTTTGTTTTCCTTTTGTACATCTGTCACAATATATTTTGTGTGGTTTTACAGGTAATCCACATATTTGACAAATAGGAGATTCAATAAATTTTATTTTCTGATAACATTCTTCACATAAGTAATTTGATGTCCCCTCTGACAAAATAAATTTCATACAATAAACACAGGTTTTAGGAAATAAAAAATCTATAAATCTTTCAAGAATTTTACTCATATTAGAATACTATAGTTAACTGACCTGATATACTATAGGAACTGTAATTTTCATCGTCCTTTTCTCTATTTTCAAATCTCTCATAACCTGCACCTATTTTCATACGAAGATTCTGGGAAACCTCATAGTCAGCACTCAATGAGCCAGAATGTCTATCTGTCCTGTTTTTTGTTACATCTCCAAGGTCAGTATCTGTTTTTGTATATGTATAGTTGCTGTTAAAAATAAATCTGTTTGTTAAAGGAAGAGACAATCCTAAAATTGGTATCCTTATTCCAGCAGGAAACGATGTATCTGCATATATTGAAAGTCCATAAGTTGTTGTTTTTAAGTCCTGCGTTGGTTTTTGAGCAATTTCTTTAATTATAGGGTCACCAGGCCATGCTTTATCTTCTCTATAACTAATTCTTGGTGTTAATCTTATTTTAAAAATATCAAAACCTGTCTGTGCTGAATAATCAAATGACCTTGATAAAGAAGTGACTTTATTCTGTTTATAGTCATAACTTCTTGATTCAGAATTTCCATAATGAGTAGAAAGCGAAAATTTTTCAAAAATGTTAAATCTCAAATCATAGTTATTGCTGTTATTTTTATTTTCAGTCAATGGAATATCTTTTTCATCAACAATACTGAATAATTTGTCCAGTTTGTTAAATGTTTTATAGTCAAGTTGTGAGTCAGATATATATTTCTCAATACCTAAGATTTTCTCGAATTCATAAAAATTAAAAGTTAAGTCAGGCCAGACTAAAACATAATTTCTTGTCTGTGTTCCATTTAAATAACTATATTGTTTTGTTTCAGTATGAGTTCCACTTACTCTTGTTTTATTAAGAGGAGAAAATCTGTCAGGGAAAGGAATTCCTTCAAGAAAATCCCATCCACTTGACCATCTCAGAGTATCTTTTTTTGTTAATGAAACAAGTTTATCCTCTAAAAGTTTTTGTCTTATCCAGAATTCACTTAATGCAGGATATGAACTCCAGATATTTTCATATTTGTCTCCATCTTCAATTCTGTAATTCCCAGAAATTGTAAGAGATTTAGTTGGCTTAAACGAGATAATATCTTTTATACCAAAACTTGCTGAAATATCTCCTGATGCGTTTCTGTTTACTATTTTTAATTTTGATATTTTTTTAGGGTCTGTTTCTGTAAAATTGTATGTTTCATCAGTTGAAATAGAATAATTCGCATTTGGAACTAACCATCTATTTATTCTTAGAGATACACTCGTGGATGCTGACTGTCTTGCAGATTTATCATATTTTTCTGGAAAATCCTTAAGAATTGGGACACTCTCTATCCATTCTTTTTCAAATTGTTTCTTCTCATAAACTCTGTTTTGAGAAAATGTAGGGTTTAAACTTAATCTGTTCCAGATTTGAAATGGAGTTCTTACTGAATAATTAAGAGCAGTCTCAATAACATTTGGATTGGAACTGGATTTAATAATATCCCATTGCCTTATCTCTGTATTAGTTATTCCACCTGTTACATTTATATTTGTTGGTAGAAGCGAATCAAATAAATTAAGCCCTGTAATTTTTGGAACAGAATAATCAAAACTTGGAGAATGACTTATCTGAATGTCTGACCTGTATATTTTTTGTCCCCTGTTAGAAATACTTGAGATCGATATTGAATAACCATAACCTAATCTTGGTAATCTACCAATTGATAAACTTGTATTTCCTGAGAAATTTGTTTTTATGACTTTGTCTTCTTCAATTGCAGAGACTAGTTCACCTGATTTTTCTACTGATGGTGTTCTTGTTTCTGTGATTCCTCCTGAAAATGACATTGGCATAAATCCCAGTCTTGTGAAATTCAAATATCCTGTTTTTTCATAGAGTTCCTGATTTGTTATTGGCTGTGCAAAAGTTTCAAAATCAGAATCTATATGTTTATATTTCCCTCCGAGTGTAGCCCATCCAGGAATTCCTAAGTCAGCATAAACTTTGTATGCAGAACCCTCTCTTTCAAATGAATCAGTTGCATGTATTTCGTTTACCCATATAAAACCCATATTCTGAATTGCATCTGCCTTTGATATTGCAATTTTTAAGTAATTTATATTTGATAAAGAAGGATTCCCTATTTTTTTACATTCAGGAACTATATTTGAGCCGTCATCTGCTTTTACAATTTCTGGACTCCAGGTATCAGGAATTTCATCTTTAGTAATATCTATCTGGTCTATAGTTAAAAGGCGCCATCCTTTCCATTTTACTGGAATATTATATTGGAAGTAGTTATTTTCATCGCTACCTACTCTGAATATAAATGTTTCTCTGTTGTCATCCCCATACACAAAAAGTTTAATTTTTTTATGTGTTGAAAAATCATAAGCCCTTGTATAAGTTAATTTTGTGACAAGTTCCGTTGAACCAGTTACATTGAAATAATATCTTAGTTCTAATGCCTGTTCTCTTTTTGTAGTATCTTCTGGAAGGTCACCATAAATATCTTCATATTCTTTTTTTTTCTTTTCAATTAGTCCTTCATTTCTATAATCTATATTGTCATAGTTATTAACCGCATATATTGTCAAACCAGGTGTAAGTGGCTCCCATTTGTTGCCTACAACCTGTATCTGTGCAAATTGAATTTTACCTAATTTATTAGGTGCTTCAATTGTAATTCTTATTTGTTTTACATATTGCCAGTTTTCAGGAGCAATTTTTTCAAGGTCAAACCTTTTGTATAACCAGTTTTTTGAATCCAATTCATTCATATTTATAACAAACCTTTTATTTTCTATTGGTATATCTGAAAGGTTGAAAATTCCATCATTGTTAATATCTTCTGAATCAATTATTCCATTATCAGCCCCTACTTTCTTTTTAGAATATATAAAATTGGGTGGGTCAAAAAGCCAGCCAATGTCTTCTCCGTCATTAAGTACATTATTTCTGTTAATATCTTCAGTATCAAATTTTCCATCGTGATCAGCATCTTCACTAAATTGTCCAAATTCAACAATTATTTTTCCGTCTGTAGTTTGTGGAGTTCCCCTCAATCTTATTTCTAAGTAATTTTTTTTGGAAAAATCAAGACCTGAACTTGAAAAATTCTGCACTATAGCACAATAAGTTGTTTTTGAAAGGTCATAATCTATATCTAAAACACTTTGTTTTTCATCTTCTGATGCAGAAATGTTATATATATCCTTTGTATATTCTTCTTCATTATCAATGTTTAACGCTTCAGCTGGATAGGCAGATGCTGTCCAGCCATATTTCCATAAGTCCTTATGCAGCGAAGGACCATCTTCAAGTTTTATACCTTCCATTGATTCAATAATTGCTTTTCCATAAGTGTTCATATTTCTTTTACTGTGTGCATATTCACCACCAAAACTTAATTTAAGTGGTCCAAGAGGTAACTCAGCAACTCTGGAGTCAACCTCATATACTTCTAGGTCCTGTGTAATTGAACGAAGGTCAGGTATTGATTGTGGCCTTGGTGGAAAATTCTTCATATAACTTACTCCTACAAATATATTCTTTGTAAGGGAAAGTTCACTTCTTCCACCAAAAAATGTTTCACCAATTTGGACCCCAAAGGTTGTATATTCATAACTTACATCAATAACACTTGTATCTGTTATTTTGTCTTCTTCAAGAAAAGTCAAAATTCCTATATCGTAATCAACAAAATAGTCAACATCTCTTTTGAGTAATTTTCCATCAAGAACTATCCTTTCTGACTCAGGTATAATACCAGGCCTTAATGTGAATGTTTTTGTTCTGTATCTATATTCAATAAAAAATTTATAACCTGCATGGGTTCCTGTTTCACCTTCGTATACTTTTGATGGAAAAGGTCTATACTCATTGCCATTGTCATCTTCAATGTAAAAAATTCCGCTTTCAAAATCTACCTTTATATTATGCGGATATTTCGGGACAGGGTTGCTTTCTATCTCAGTTGGTTCTTCTCCTGAGTCAGTAACTATTTTTAAGATGAAATTTCCCCTACCATTATCTCTTACAATTTGTGTCCTGCCAAGATAATAATAATTTTTCATTTCTTTTGTTATGCCAGGTGTGTTATACTCATCTTTTATCAAAATATAGTTTGTTGTTCCAAGTGATTGTCTTAAATATGTTCCATCTGTTTTCTGATAATCAACACAAATAATATGATTACTTCCAACAGGATTTCTAAAAATTATTATTCCTTTTGAATAATCAATTGTATAGTGCTGGCCTGGATATAATCTGTCAAACTGTCCAGAACCAGAAGATGAAGAAATATTATAATTTCCTATGCTATAACTTGTAGAAGACATACTTACAAAAGAAAGTTCTACTGCATTCTGGTTATCATTGGGATTTCTGTTGTCAACATAAACAACTTCTGTTCCTGGTTTTATTGTGTCAGTTCCAAATGCAATTTTGTAATATTTTTTCTTATAATAATTTGTATCAATTATTGTAGGTCTTTCAAGATGAGTATTACCTGTAAATCTTTTTGTCTCTGGAATTCCTTTTGCCTGACTTGCTACAAGAAGTGTTTTTAAGTTTTTATATTTTGTATCTAATTTTATTCCAAATGCGGGTTTACTATAGCCAACAAATTCTGTGTTTGGTAGAGCAATATTTATATCACCAAATGCTGCTTCTTGAACAAATTCATCAGGGTCTCCCCTATATACAACAGAGATATCTCTCCTATCAGGGACTGTATCATCAAAATCAACATTTACAGAAATTTTTCTTCCAACCTGACCTTTTATTCTAACTTGCAACTCTTGCTGCATACTGAAGTCAGTTTTATCTTTTTTTGTATCTGACTCTTTATCATAATCTATATATTTAAATTCTCCTCCAATAAGTTTTCTACCAGAAATTGAAAGACGGGTTTCATAAGGAAGTTCAATTACCGCACCTGGCGGTGGTGGCGGAAGTTCAAGTTTTATAGGTGCTGTTGAAACTTCAACTTTTTCTCCTGGAGTGCGTCCTTCCTCTATGGCTTTTCTCATTTCGTTCCATTTCTCTTGAGTAAAACCAAAAGGTTCTTCTTCTTTTGATTCGTTAAGATTTAAAGATACTGCTATAGAAAAACTTAAGCCCATTGAAAGGAAAACCAGAAAAAGAATTATCTTATTTAGAGTTTTCAAGATTTCTCCGGTAAAAAATCCCCATTTATCCCCATTTTTCAAAGGTAGATTTCAAGGAAAAAATAACAATTAGAGTAAAACTATATATATTATAGCGAATTTCTTAAAATTTTGCTATAATCTTTTAGAAAATAAGATTAAGAAAGATTTGTAGTTGCCGACCTTGGTCGGCTAAATGTAGTCGCAGACCTCCGTATCTGCTAAAAATAAAAATTTTTAATTTTTAATTTTTAATAATTATAGCAGAGACAAGTTCTGTAACTATTATATAATATCAAATCTATGAATATGAGAATTATCACAAAATATATTTATAAGCAAATTTTTGGCTCTTTTGTTATCGGTTTTATAGTTTTTACCTCAGTCCTATTACTTAACAACCTTTTTCAATTTTTTACTCTTTTGTTATCGGTTTTATAGTTTTTACCTCAGTCCTATTACTTAACAACCTTTTTCAATTTTTTACTCTCCTGATAAATAAAGGTGTATCAATATCAGATATCATTATATTATTTGGGTTAATGATATTATCTTTATTTACACTTACTGTTCCTATGTCTTTACTTTTTGCTGTTATTTTGACTTATGGTAGAATGGCAGAAGACAATGAAATCACTGCATTAAATTCAAGTGCAATTAATACTTTTAGTTTCGTGTACCAACCAGTAATTATTTCAATTATATTAAGTTTAATCCTATGCTGGTTGAATTTATCTATTATGCCAAAAATACAGGCTGAATTTCAGAATATATATTTTTCTATTGTAAAAAAACAACCAATTTTAAAGTTTCAAAAAAGGACCTTTCACAAAGTCGGAAATTATAGGATATATATTGATGACATTGACAAAAAAAGTGGAATATTAAAAGGTGTCACTGTATATCAGCTTGGCGACGAATTTTCTCCTGATAAGCAATCTCAGGTAAGAATTATAGCAAAAACAGGAAAAGCAAATTTAAATTCAGAAGGCAAAATAATTTTCTTTCTTAATGATGGTATAATTCAAACAGGTCAAGAAAATCTAAAAGAAAAACTTACTCATTTCTCTTTTGAAAGATATATGGTTTCAATACAGACAAAAGAAAAAATGGCTTATAGTGAAGTTAAAACTCTCAGAGAAATGACAGGTAAAGAACTTATAGATGAGATTAAGAGATGTAAAATTCAAGGCCTGCCAACAAAATATCTTGAAACAGAATATTACTTAAGATGGGTTATGGGATTTTCTGCTTTGTCTTTAGTTATTCTTGGATTACCATTAGGGATAATTACTCATCGGGGTGGAAGAACTATTGGTTTTGGAATGAGTGTTTTTGTTTTATGTTTTTATTATTTTCTTTTGATAGGTAGTATTACTATCTCTGAAAGAGAAATTGTTCCTGCCTATGTTTCTCTCTGGATTCCAAATATTATATCGCTTACAGTAGGAAGTATTCTTTTTTATAAACTATTAAAAGGAACTCCATAAATGAAAATATTACATAAATATTTTCTGAAAGAATTTTTGCTATCTTTCTTCTGGGGGCTTGTTCTATTTTGTTCAATTTTTTTGATTTCAGAATTCTTTTTTCGCCTTACAGATTTTATTAAATACAAAGCAACTTTTGGGTTTATTCTAAAATATCTTTTTATTCATGTCCCACTTTGGATAAGAGACACTACGCCAATAGCAGTTCTTTTAGGTATTGTATTTACATTGAATAGATTTAATAAATTTGGGGAGACAATTGCTATTAAATCATGTGGGATTAATTTACAAAAAATTTTTGTTCCTGTTTTTTTTGTAGTTTTTATTTTTGTTGTCCTGGGAGTATATCTTAATATGGAAATAGTTCCTGGTGTTTTCAATAATGCATATAATCTTCGTGAGATAGTTCTTCGTAAAAGAGAAAGACAGAAACAGCAGATTTATAAAAATTTAACTTATAAGCTGAGTAATTCAGAACAGATTACAATTGGTAGTTTCGTTCTAGATACAAAAACATTATTTAATGTTATAATAGATACTTTAAGTAGAGACCATACCCTTATTGAACAAATAAAAGCAGAAAAAATGGTTTTTACAGATGGAAAATGGAAACTGGAAAATGTAATTAAAAGAAAATTTGATAATACTGGTAAGGAATTATTATTTGAAAGAAAATATAACACTTTAATGCTGGATATATTAAGAAAACCAGAAGATTTTATCCCTTCCTTAAAAGAAATAGATATGATGACTACAATTGAACTTAAAGAAGAAATAGAAAAACTTAAAAGAAATGGAGAACCCTACGAAAAAGAACTAGTTGCATATTATATGAGATTTTCGTATCCTTTTTCATCAATTATTGTTTTATTTATAGGAATACCTTTTGCTCTTGGCCTTTCAGGAAAATATGTAAAACTTAGAGGAATTGGTTATGTTTTGGTAATTTCTTTTTTTTACTGGAGTTTGCTTTCTATAGGTAGGGCTCTTGCAGAAACCGGACTACTGCCCCCATTTTTAGGTGCATGGTTTAGCAATATAATTTTTTTAATTGTAGGTTTAGTACTTTTTAGAAATTTAACGAGATAGTCAACTGAAATCCCGCAGTGGAAGGTATAGACAAATCTTTGTTAATTTTTGTTGATTCAGCACTGATTGAGCCACCTAAATCAATAAAAAAATGAAATAAACTTAGGCCAATCCCACCAGTATAAGTAATATTATCTTCTTCTATATTCTTGATTAATCCAAATCTGAGTGGCAAATTCAAATATAGTTTATTTATGATGTTTATTTCTGTTCCTAAAGACCATGTTTTGCTCTCATACCCGGGTATTAAAGTTGGATTATTTGTTAAATCAATATCACTTGAAATTGACCAGAAATTAAATGGATAGAAAGAAACCCCTGCCCTTATCTGTGGCTCAAGATAAATTTCTTTTTCATTATATTTTTTTGCCTCATCAGGGATGTCAAATTTTGGTTTGTTTATGTTCTTAGCAACAATTCCAAATCTTGAGCGCAGGAAACTTTCTTTCTTATCAAAAATAAATCCTAAATCAACTGCTGGCTGAATTGACTGTTTTGTATATTTCGTAAAATCAGAAAGTGCATCCTGAATTTCTGTCTCTTCCTCAAATATATTTTTTCTATAAAAACCAACATCTCCCACTAAAAGTTTCAGAGCTGCTCCAAAATATAGGTCATCAATAAAAAACTTTCTTGAAGTTGCAAACGAGATTTCTGTTATGTTTATACCACGGAGAGTCAGATTTGACTGATTATTTGCAAATGGATTACCTGAGTTTGCCAAATCAAGCAAAGTTTGTATAAGTTCTTTATTGTCTTTAATTGTTTTTATTGCGTTTTTGATTTCATCAGTTGAGACACCATTTGCTAGTGCTGCATTTACAAGAGCGTTGGCTAATTCCTGGTCAGTAATTCCTACTGGAATTTCTACTCCTGCTTTTTCAAGACTATCTTTTAGCCACGGAAGCACATCCTGGGCAAGTTCAGAACTTTCAGGAGTAACAGTAGTTGTATTAACAGCGTTAGTATCAATAACAATTCCCTCAAAGCCAGAGTTCTGTGGTTTTATTAACGAACCTAAAGCGGTTATGCCTGTAACAGTGCTACTCCCAAGCCAGAAATTAAAATCAGTATAGGGTTTTACTCCAAGATAGGTATAGTTATTTACAGAAATGTTGTATCTTCCAAATCTTATACCAACACCACCTGCTGTATTCACTAACATTCCTTTTTTCTCAGCCCCAATATCTTTTATGTTTTTCATTGCAACAGTAAGGGCAGAAATTTGTGAAATGTCAATTGAACCACCGGTTTTTTGTGTTTTTTCAATTTTTTCAAATTTTTCTGAAAGTTCAGCAATGTTGTTTGCATTTTCTAAGATGTTTCCTGTGAATTCCACTCCCGCACCAACAGGGAGTTGAAAATCAAACCCTTTTTCATGTGTCCCAAGACCTGCTGGATTCCAGTATCCTGCAAGTGAATTCTCAGAAATAGATGTGTATGTACCACCTATTCCGAGAGGTCTTGAGCCATAAATCAAAAATTCATTAGCACTTAAATTGTGGGAAACTAGTAAACAAAAAATAGCAACTAAAAATGAACTGATAAATGTAAACATAGTTTTACTCCTTTTTAATATTTTTGTTAAACTTAGAAATATATTTTCTAAAAATGTAGTTGCCAGTATTTATCTGGCTGAATAAACTATATATTTTTAACCTGCTCAATAAATTGAGTAACTACATTTGCCTGATAAATCGGCAGGGCCTCAACTGAAGTTAGCCAGAAACTAATAAGTGATTGTATATTTAAGCCCTATAAAATGGCCATCGTAGTTGTAAGGCAGGTATTTTTCAAATTTCATATTTGATGTTTGCTTCTGGTAAGTATAAAAAATTGAAAGCGAAGAAACATCTGTTGCTTTTTTCATAAAACCAAAAGTAAGCAAAGTCAAGAATATATTTTGTTTTTCTCCTTCAATAAATTGGTTGTCTAAATCGCGGGGATTTCTATCTGAATAAATCTTGTAATTAAATTCAGGACTAAAAACAAAATCCCATTTTTTTGAAAGAGCAAAAGTAACTGGTACAGATAACACTATTTGCGAATAATCATAATAGTTTGCCTGATAAAAAACAGGAATAGTTGAGCCAGCAGCTTCAAAATGAAGATAGTTTTGGTTAGAGTCCCTTATTTTAAGAGATATACTCGGGACCATGGCAACTCTATCTGAAATTTTTTGAGTCCTTTCTGCGCTAAGTGAAATAATCAAATCATTTTGAAGTTTATCACTATAATATGTTCCATCTGATTGAACAGTATCTATAATAACTTTTTGTTTTGTATATGCCTGCATTGCAAGGCCTACATTAAATTTGTACAAACCATAACTCATGTCTGCCCGAATCTGAATTATATTATGATTTTGCATGCCTATTTCTGATTCCGCTTCTGTTGCACTTGACTGAAATTCCTTTAATAAATCAGTATAATTTGGAAATTCAAGAAAATGATAGTCAACAGAGCCACCGATTTTAAACTTTTCAAATTCTTTTTCTATACCTATAAGCCCGCCAATGCGATTGTAATCATAAAGTCCATATCCCCAGGATTCATTTGCACCTGTTCTTCTATTTTCTTTCATATAGTCAAGTTGTGCCTTAAGAGTGAGTTTTTCTCTTATTTTCCAGTTGTGTCTTAAAAGATAAATATAGTCAAGATATCTGTCAGTAAATCGTTCTCCTTCTTCCTTTTTGAGCCCGGGACCAAGATATTTCAATTCAAAAAACCCAATTGTTGAATGTTTTTCATGGGCTTTAACAATAAGACCAATATCATTCAATAGGTTTATAGTGAATGTTATGTCACCACCTTTTGAAGGTATAGAAACACCTTCTGTGAATTGAAAATCATAGTATGGAGCAATACTAACTGCAGTGAGTAGAGAATAGGCAATAGGAAGTAGGAAGATAAATAAAAAACAAACAATTTTTAATTTTGAATTTTGGATTTTTTTCATCTTAATTTTTCATTTTAAATTTTGATTTTTTAATTTTTAGAAATACCAGTGCCAGGCTAAAAAAGGATGAACAACAAATAGTCCTTCAGGATAAATATTAAAACCAAGTTCTAAGTGTTTATGATACCATGCAACACGAGCAACAATTTTTCCTTGATTTATTCCATAACCAAGATGCGCTACAACATATTTGTCTTTTCTTAACTGATTTTCAATTCCAGTTACAACAAAATAGTCAGCAACTCCAACATCTAATTCACTCATATTGAATGCACCAAATTCAATAGGTTTTTCAAATTTTATGTTTATAAAAGCGCTTGAATAGTTAAATCCAGCATAAAGGCGTGTATTTTCTTCAACTGTTTTGGTAAAAATAATACCTATACAGTAATCCTGAAATGACGGCTTAACTGTTTCAGTTGACTCCTTAGTCATCTGGTCAGATACTACATCAACTGCTATCATTCTTCCATACTGGCCAAGTATATCAATCTGTGGAACCCATGGTTTAATTCCACCATCTGAAATTACTTTTACTTTGACATTTAGATTTGCCCATGTAGTAGGAAAAATTGTTGGATAGAAATTTGTGCGGATTGTTCCTTGCCTTTCTTTGATAACAGGTGTGAAATCAACATTATCTGTGTGTAGATTGAATAAGAAATCACCAGGATTGTCAAGAAATCTTAAACCGAGATTTACAATCTCTTTCCCAATAGGAGTATTGTAAAAATCATCTGAATATAGAAATCCTACTGAAACGATAAAAACAATCAGAAAAAATACGGTCTTTTTCATAGATTAAAGTTCGGAATCAGATTTAGAACTAGACATTTCAATCTTATCCATCTGATTCATAAGTTTCTGTGCTATAGGGACAATTATATCTGCTGTATAGACAAGGTCAAGATTGCCACCTGTAAAGAAATTTGGGAGACTGTTAAATTCTGTTCTGTATGAATCTTTTATCTCATTTGACAATTCATCCGGGTCATCCAAATCAGGAACAAGTGGTTTGCCCAAATTATTCTCTTTAACAACAATTGACTGCTGCGCTGCAACCTGTTTTATAAGTGTAAAAGGATTTATATTTTTTGTCTGTGTAAAATCACCTATTGAAAGAATATTCCCATCATTGTTAATCACAAACAATTCAGTTCCTGTATGAATGAATTTTTCTGTATCTATATTAGGAGAAAATTTCCCATTTCCATCATTGTCTTTATAAATACGAACCATTGGTGAAATCATCCATATCCAGAGTTTGTCATCTCCATCGTTTCCAATTCCTGAACCTTCGTCAAACCAGCCTGTCTCTTCTTTGGAATAATCTTCTGTATCCAGCAGCCACTCATCATTATTACTTACCATTTTCACAGTTGATGTCCAATCATCATCCTTTTCGTTATATATGTTTTCTGTTATCATTGCATCTTTAATTTTGTCTTTCTGGCTTGCTATTTCCAAACGCATTTTTTCAGGATGAAGGTCATCTCCCTTTGAAGCAACAAAGGATGGCCATTCGCCAATATCATCAGGCATACCCATATTAAAAATTATTCTTACATCAACAGAATCAATTCTTGCATCTTTTGGCCCGTTGTATGTAAAAAATCCTCTATATTTGTAGTCCTGTCTTTTTGTTATATTAAGGAATTGTATTGTTTTTTTATCAGGCCTCAATAAATATTGTTCTACTCTAACAAGATTACCAAAAGCATCTCTCAATGTTCTTCCAGTAGATACATCTGCTTCACGAATTTCATTTGTATATTCACGAGTTATTGTAACATCTGTTTTTATGTCATTTATGGCATTGCGTATTTCTTGTCTTAATTCATTTATTTCTTTTTTTATGTCCTCTTTTACTTTTTGTTCTTCCTGAAGTTCTTTCTTCTCTTCTTCAGTTTTTTCAATATCTTCAAACTTTTGCCATGATTCATCATTTATCATATTTGTATCTTCAGGTGTAAAATTCTCCGGGACAGAAAGATTACCTGTTTCATCACTTGTAGATTTTTGACCTTCTTCTATTTCTTTTGCTATTTGTGAAATTATGTTTGAAAATTCAACTTTACCTGATAAAACAAACAACTGGCTTGTTTTTTCCTCAACAGAAAGTATAAATTCTGTTCCTCTTATAGCTGCTACTGCTGTTGGTGTTCTTGCATAGAATTTTGCACCACCTGGCAGAGAAATAATTTTAAACCTTATTTTTCCAATTTTTATTGATATATTTCTTTCCTGTGGCACTAAACTTGAAATTTCAATTTCAGTGTTTTCCTTTAGCCACATAGTTGAGCCATCCTGAAATACAAGTTCTGCTCTGCCATCATTAGATGTTTTTATTTTATCATTCTGGTTTAGTTGCTGACCTATTTTTGCCTGAACCCAGTTGTTACCACTTAAGACCATAACTTTCCCAATAAGTTTTGAAATTATAACACTTGAGAATGCACAGGTGTAAGAAACAAAAATAAATAATACTAAAAATGCTAATTTTTTCATTTTAGTCCACCTCCTGTAATAATTATACAGGGGATTTGAATTTTTGTCAATGTGATTTTTGTCACACCCTAATATTATAAAATAATCTGCCAGTTGTCAATATGTTTGAAAAAACTGGATTA
>FWPU01007814.1_pt1 | contig 19131 bp, 14 predicted proteins | sample 2228361 | NCBI WGS metagenome assembly FWPU01 (sample SAMEA103939777, study PRJEB20133) | metagenome
GTGCCCAGCACTTGCTGTAGCGCAGTGCGGCCCACGACTTCCCAGACTTTTTCCAGGAACTCGTCCAGCTTGACTTCGCGACCTTCTGCTGTTTCCACCTTGTCGTGGCGGCTGAATAACTCAAGTGCTGGCCCAATGCAGGAGAAAACCAAGTCTGCGCCTCGAATGCCTTCGCTCGATAGCCGCTCCATCCACTCGCCAATGCGGTTCGGTAGCTCACGCAAGATGTCTTCCCATCCGCCGGTGCCGGCATGCTCAGGTCGTGGACGACAGACTAAATGAACGCTGGCGGCCAGCGCGGCAGACTCCTGAGCGCGAAGCCTCCCGGGCCTCTCAGTGGTTACGGGCCATGACGAAGTGACAGTCCAACCTCCCCGAAGCATTCCGGTGAGCAAGGCTTCCCATCCCTCCGTTGTTTTGTGCGCAAACACAACGGCTCCGATGCCGTCTTCGGACAGGACGCGGCGGCCTTCGACGAAAGCCTCCTGCATGGCATGTTCAAAATAAGACCTGTCCTTGGATCGCCCATCCGTCGTCTTCTTAGTCTCATCCTGAACAATCTCAGGGCACTTGGGCGTTAGCGCGTTCTCCGGTTCAAACGGATTGCGCAAAAGCGGAGAACCGACAAGAGCCCGCCTTAGCCAGACAAAGAAAAAGTCAGAGAGATCAGCGTAAGGGACAGCATCGTAGTAGGGGGGATCGGTGAACCATACCTTTCCGGCAGCGTCTGGAAGAGGCGTCTTTCGAGCATCCGCCAAGTGCACTTGACCGAAACGAAGACCTGATCCAATGGCCTCTATCACGAGCGAAACCCATTCGACTGCGCCATCGAGGTTACCGGATGCGTCTGCCAAAGGAGCAGCCTCAGCAAAGTCCCAAACGATGGGAAGCGCCTGACGGCCAAACGTGTGTGCTACGAACTCTCCTTCTTGTGCCCAGACAACACCCGAACTCCAGTAATCAGCACAGCGGCTCATAACGCTCGCAAAGGCGCTGCGTACAGAATCCTTTTCCATTTCGGCAGCGTGGCCAGCGAGCGTGAATAGCGCGAGTTTCTGCCTAACGATGAAGAGATCACCCCACCTCAGCACGCCGTATCGCTGGACGCGGAATCCAAGCGTACCTATCGGCGGTAATGGCTCATTGGGAACTGAGCTAAGGCCGTTTGACAATGGCTTCGCGGCGACTTCCCCCAGTCTTCTCATCGCCATTCGCACGGCCTCATAGTCCCGCACGCCTGGCAGGCGGTAGTTCCGGCCCTTCTCTTCGTCGCTCAGGGTCACAACGGCGAGCAAGCGCGCGCCCCCAATGCGTGTCCCTTCTTCGTCGAAGACGACGTCTGCGCCGCCACGCTGATCAGCAAGCTGCGCCCGGACGCGGTCAGGCGAAAGCACAGTCCCGCAGGCTAGGCAAGTTGCTTTGGCGCGGGCTACAGTGCCGGTGGGCACATCCCGGTCGTTTTTGGGTTCGAATATCTCAAACTCAATTTGTGGCACGCCCTCTTTGGGCCGGACGACCTTAGGGCGAAGCGCCCGCTTACGGCTAGCCTTCTTGCATAGCCAGAAAGAGCGCACCAAGGGAATCTCGGCTCCACATCGGGGAGTCTCACACCGCACCGTGCGCGCCCAGAGATAAGCAATCGGCCGCGCGCCACCGGGATCAAGCGGATAGAACTCGGCCAACTCTTTTTCTGCGGCTTCCTTGATTTCCTTCCCAACGCGGCGCAGTTTATCGGCTAGGCCAGGTCCATGACGGGGAATGTCTTCGAGCAGCACCTTGAGGATCAGACAGGCGACGGGATTCAGATCGCTGGCGAAGGCGTCGCAGCCGATACGCAGCGCCTCCAGCGGGATCGAGCCGCCGCCCGCAAACGGGTCCACCACCAACGGAGGCTCTTCGCCGTGCGCCGCCCGCACCAGGCCCCTGGCACATTCCAGATAGACGGCGTCCGCCGATCTGTCCCAATTCGCAAAGTCCGCGATGAACTTCAGCAGCGCCTTCCGCAACTGCTCATCCGTCGCTGTTGTCCCAACCATCGGCATAGGTTTGAGCAGCCGCCGCGCATCGGCCTTGAACTGCGGGGGACAGTGCTCGTCGCACGGATCGGGCAAGAGCAGCGCCATCAGCATGGCCCGGCAGGCGGCGAGCGGCCGTCGCGCCCACCACAGGTGCAGCGTGGAAGGGTGGCCGCGCCGGATGGACTTCTCCCGTGCCGAGTGCCGACTCACCTCAGCCACAGGAAAATCCACTTCTGCCAATCGTTTGCACTCCCGCGGAATCACTTTTCAATCCTCATTGCTACTTCGCCCTTAGCGGCGAAATGCTCCTCGTGAAGGACTCTTAGCGAGGGGATAGCTTTTCGAGCGACTTCAATAAAGCGTGGATCGCACAAGGATTCATAAGTCACATCCTTGAAAAGGACGTTTGCCTTCATTTCCGTTATCAGGTCCTTAGCGCTTCCGAAGGATCGCTCTAACTCTTCCACGAGGTGGTCTTTCAGTGCAGACTTGGAAGGTTTTGGACCGATGAACTTCGTCCAGCGCTCGGGTGGATTCGCGCAGACGGCGGGCAGGAGTGCCTTGACGAGGCGGGCACGGTTGTCGTCCATCTCAGACTGCAATTGCTGTTCGACCTGATGCCGAAACTCCTCAATGTGTTTGCGAAGAGCTTCGACTTCTGCTTGAAACGTATCCTTATTCACCCGAAGACAAACGGTGCCGTAGCCCTTCAGGGGAATCAAATACTTGTCTGCGATCCTCTTCTTCGCCGCGAAGATTTTCTCGCCGGACACTTTGCTGTCGTCGCGAACCAACTTAAATGTGCTATGAAGCAGCCTTTGTGTTTCCTTGTCCTTGGCCAGCCCCATCAGGTCCGAGGGGATCGGTGCACTCATCCGCGATATCAGCAGACCGGAAAGCTCAAACTCAACGAACTGGAATTGCGCATTGAAGACTTGTACGACTCTGGCCAAATCAAATTTCAACGGCGGATTTGAGGCCAAGTCTCGCGCCACTTCTGCAAGCCTTACCTCGTCAACTGGCTCACTGCCTAGAATCAGGTCTTCCGCTTCTCGCTTCAGGCTGGCGGCTGCCGGCGACGGATCAAGAGCCGTTGCATCGACGCGGATCGCATTGGGCCGGGGGACGGAGATGGCTTCTGCTTCGATGAGCAAGGGGATTGGTGCGAAAACGAGCGTCGCCTGCCCTGTCACGACAAGGCCAACCCTGATTCCAGGGCGGTGACGCAGGGTATGTCCCAGTTCACTGGCGGTTCGCTGCAGCAGCTCGATTGCCTCGATTGTGCCGTATCCCAGCCGGCAAACCTCAGGATCAACGTCAAGGAGAATTGATACGCTTTCGGGCCCCATTTCGCGCCATTTCCGGGCTAGTGCCTCTGCTACGCGGAGGCTCACGCCGGGACTCACAAAAAGGAGCGTGTCCTGGGCTTCGTTAATCAACTCCATCAGCTGCCCATCGTCCAAGCTGACTACCGAAACCTGAGGAGCAATCACGCCGGTCTCCTTATTCCAACCTGCGAGTCATGTTAGCCGCCCGGCCAGAGATCCCCGATCTCTTTGCAAGGCTTGCGAAGGCTGAATTCTACAGAGTGGCGCTCGAAAGCCAGTTTGAGAAACAGACCGGCTGGGATGCGCGGCAGCTCGTCTTTGTCTCGCTTCAGTTCCTGAGACCACCATTTGATCAGCTCCTTGTCTCCCTTCGAACTGGAACACGGGCTACACGCATGGACAAGGTTGTGAATCCCGATAGGTCCGCCGAGCCTCCGAGGAACGACCTCTGTTGGAGTAGTCGCGCCGCGCTTCTCGCAAAATGCGCAAACGCCTGGTTGCTGCGCGAGCTTCTGAATCTCACGGTCGTAGTCTGACATCTGGATGCTGCCATTCCGGAGCTGCTTGTACCGATCCATGATGAACCGGTAGTTACCAGCATGCCCAGCAGACGGCGCGATCACCAATTTCGCGTAGTAGTAGTAAATGAAATCGCCCACAGTCTTGGGTACGGACCGTGGCGGCACTTCTCATTCCTCCACAAAGAGGTCGGGCCATAGATCACGCAAGAGTTGCTCCAAATCCACCACTCCCTTGATTTCGATCACCTCGCCCACCGTGGGCCCGTGATCATCTGGACGCATCCGGGCCAGAGCGCCTGCGCAGTCCTCGGAAATGTACAGCCGCTTCAGCTTGCCTTTTGCTGGCCCGCTCAAGAGACTCGCCAGGGCCGCAAGGTAAGTGTTTTCCGGGCTGCGGACCCTTCGCGTCAGATCGAGTTCTCCCACGAAAAGCGACTTACCGGGAACCGGCCGCTGGAGGTAGGAACTCAGGAGCGCAATAGAAATTGGGAGGTCTAATTCTTCCCGGTATCGCTGCTGGCGGGGAACGTAGCAATTGATTTCGTAAGAGAGGTCGGTGAGGTCAACTTCCTTCACCGTGCTGAGAATGCTCAGGAGTTGTTTGACCTTTTTACCCGGCAGGAATGGTGCGTTGAGTTCTGGCCGTGATCCGTAACGCGGAAGCGTGACGGAGGCTTGACCCTCTGCCAGTTCTTCCCCAATGCCTGCGTAGCCCAGAACGGCGGTGCTCTTCGCAGCACGATGCGGCGACTCCTTCAACCGGCCCTTTTCATCCATCATCAGAACCAGCGGGTCAAGGAGCGCCGGGCCAAACCGGTTCTTGGGTACGAAGAACGGGCGCAACCGAAACGCCCTCCGTATGTACATGACGCAGTCCACATTGTGTTCGAGGTCCTTGGGGCCAGCGATCTGGCCCTTCTTGGTAACGTGCCCGGTGAGGATCGTCACCAGACCTTGGGCCTTTGCATTCTCGGTGAACTCGTAGAGGGCACGATATTTTTGTGTTGCAGTGGAGGCCAAGCCACGCCCTTGAACTGAGTCAATAACAATCGCTTCGACCCCGTGATATTCTTCGCCCTCCGTGAGAACGCGGCGGGCGAGAAATCGGGGTAGAGCGTCGATGTCTTCCACGCTGTCGTCGAAAAGGAAATTCTCGCGGATTGCAGCGGGCAACTGACCACCAGAAGCTCCGTGGATGCGGCACACCGCTCGCTTCAGATCTCCCAGTCCTTGCTCAGTTGTCACGTAAAGAACCTTGATTTGTTGTTGGGCAAGGTCTCCGAGCAACTGAATCGAAAGAGTCGTCTTCCCAATCCCTGGCTCTCCTGCCAAAAGGTACACCCCTCCCCGGATGAAACCAGGGGCGATAGCCTTCCCCAACCAAGGTAAGGAGGACACTTCGAGCAGGTCTCGACCTCGATCGCTTATTTCGTCGATTCTAGGCATGGCGGCGAGACCTCCTTTAAGAAATCTGCTGGTACTTAACCGCCAGGGCATCCGTTCGCGCAATGAGATTCTGAATGCGTTCGTCGATATCTGCCAATTTGCTTACTGAGCGATGATTTCCGACAAGGTTGCGGACCGGGTGCATGACGTCGTTCCGCAGCTCATCCATAGCGCCAACGAACTCTTTCCACGCTCCTTTGGTCTTGAAACCAAGGGCTTCCAGCGCTTGTGGTGCGTTGGCGATGATGCGGATGTAGTCCGAAAAGCAAAGGTAGTGTACGGGGTCCACCTGGCGCCCGTTGTCCTTGGCTTGCTTCCAGCGCGATTCGATTTGTTCCCATCGTTCGTGTGGCAGGAAGCCACGCCATTGGTCCGCTTCCGGAAACAGCAGATCAACCAACTCGGTAAGGTTTTGCTCCAGGCGACTCAACAAGCAGTAACAGTAGGCATATACAGCATGCTTGTTCAGGTCCGATTCATGAACCACGCCAACTACATTCTTGGCCTGAACCACTACTTGGAATGGGAAGGCAGCAAGGTATCGCACAAGGCCAGAGATAGGCGTTGTCTCCGGAAGTAGGTACTCCAATTCCAGCTTCTTGACAGGTGGGCCCGATGGTAGTGGGGCATCCGAGTCTCTAAGGTCGGTACGGGCCACGATGCCAATGATGCGATCCAGTTCGCGAACCACCCCGTAATCGAAGCTGCTTTTTTCCAAAAGTTCTCTTACCTGTCGCATGGGTGCGCCGACATCCACGGTGCCCTCGGGAACAAGCGGGCCCATTATGTGATGTGCTTGAAATGCAGAGATGATCTCCATGTGACTCATGGAAGTCCTGCCGCCAGTCTCTTGCACTCCCTGGGAATCAAGCCAACTTCTCCTCGCGGCGCAACCAGTCTTCGAAACTCTTACCCACCCAGTCCTTGAGGCCACCTTGATTGACGCAGGCCGCGTCCAGTCCAAAGAACCTCTGATAGCGTCCGGCAGCCTCCTCGTCCCCTTTCAGTACAACTTGAATGTGTTTGGGAGTCCTTCCACGAGTGGCGAGCTCGGCAGACTTTAGAACCTGCCTAAACTCGAAGTCCGCTTCTGGCATTGAATAACCAACGAAAAGCCAGATTGGACTCTCCCTGAGGCTATCAAGGGCTTTGTACCAAATCGTCTGGAACTGCTGGATTGCGTAGTATTTTCTGTAGCTGAAGGTTCCGACTCTCGCACTCATTCGACAACCACAAAAGCGGCATTCTCTTCTCGGATTCGCCATGCCGCGAACGAGATCAACCACCTCTTGAGGAGAATCAAACACTTCAAAGTCCTCCGAATCCAAGAAAGCTCCCAGGTGCAGCGCGTCTTTACCTCCACCCGGAGCACCCGAAAACAACGTTCGACACGAATCGCAGTAAACCCAATTCGCTGATCCGTGAAGTTTTGAAATCGGGATTCCGATCCCCCGCCAATCGGCAGGGCCAAACATGGGCTCCACGATGGACCCGTAGTCGTAAGCCTGTCTGAGTTTGTGGAAGTGATTCTCCACGACAACATCCCAGTTTACTGAAACAATTGAGAGGCCGGCTCGTTTGCAAAGTTCTCCAAGCAAACGCTCGATTGTTTCGCTGTGTCGGTATTTCAAATCGAGAATCTGAAACGCGCGATGAATGCTGAACCGCCGGATAGCCCTGAGCTTGCGAGGACTGTAGATAGGCCCGAGGTGGTGCCCAGTGTTCGCAGCCAAATCGATGGCCGTAAAGTGATCTTCAAGAAATGGTTTCGATTTGCCTTCGGCATAATCGAAGACGGCTTCCCAAAATGCTCTCAAGTGTCTGCCGATTTCCTGCTCTACCTGAATGGGCACGACGCCGTCCGGTGGGTCATCCAGGAATTGCTCCGAAAGTTTCTCGGTGGATGGCAAAGCCGCCTCGCAGGAGAATCCCGCCCCCAGGATTACGGCTACTTTCGGCCTGGGCATGTTTAGCCTTTACCTCTTAGGTCAGCAAAATACCGATTCGCGGCATCTGCCAACCGCTTGGCCCGCAGTTCCAGGAATTCGTCATAGTGTTCGAAGGTGAGGTTTCGGAGGTCCTTGGAAACGAGTTGCTGTTCCAGCAAGTCGTCGCCGACCGCGTACTTTTCGAGGTAGTGGCCGGGCTCCTTCTTGCCGAAGCGGATGTTCGTCTTCGGGTCGATCACAGCCATGTTCGCAAGTGCGTTGGTCTTCTCGTCAGGCACACCATTGTCCTCCAGGTATTTGCGGGGGAAGATGTGATGCCAGTCCGGAGAGAAACCCGCCAAAAGGTCCTTGCCTTCAAAGCCGAGGCGAGTTTTTTCCTTCCAATCATGCGCTTGGCGAGCAAAGAAGATCAGGTACATCAAGAACTTTCTGAAGTATTCGTCCCTTGAATCAGCCAAGAAGTCTTCAGCCTTGAAGGCAGGATCGGGAGTCAGGGCATCGAAGCCATTTAGGGCCTCCTCCAACGTGGAGGCTGCATCAATCAGCCTTACGTCTTCTCCCAATGTTGTGATGGCTGATCCGCTGTACCGCCCGCCATAGGAGACCTCTAGGAAGCAGGCGAAAGCTGGACCGAACTTGAACTTGTCCTTGTATCTGTCTCTCAGGACGATCAAGGGCAGCAAGGCGTTGTGCGTGGGCAGGATGTCGCTGTTAAGGACGCCAACGGACTGCATCTTGTGAACGATTTCTTTCCATGCTTCGCGGCAGCGGTCCCAGATGGGCTTAACGTTACCAGTAGCCCAAAACTCATTCGGAACTTCCTTAAACCGCGTCTTACCTGTGCCTATCGCAATCAGAGTGCGGAAAACGAGGTTGGGGTCAAGCTCAAACCCGGCGTCCTCCAAGTCTTTGATGAAGGGGAGGAACTCCTCGCGAGTCCATCCTGGGTTTTTGGAAGAAGCCAAGGCTAGAAACACATCGGCCTCGGTAACCTTTGTTCCTCGATTGTTGAGGCGGGTGAAGATTTCGACCACGTCCTCCACATCGTGGTCAACTGTGATGACGACGATGTCTTTTCCCGCGACCGTGCGAACACTGTCGAGCGTGCGCCAGATCAAGTGGGATTTGTGCGGCGGTAGATTGTGGCGCTGTCGGAGCACATCAACGACCGCGTCTAACTGTTCGTCCGTAGCATTCAGTATCTTGTGGAGGGGAAGCCAATCCGTTTCTGTGGCGCGGCGAATCGGGGCACTGGCGAGTTGGAAGAACGGTTCAGTCTCCTGAAATGGGTTAAAACGCACATCATAGCGTTTCAGGGCCTCATTCCAATCATCGTCAGCAGACCACCAATAGGGCTTTCGTGCGAAGAGTAGACAGAGAGCTGTTGAGCGCTGCTGGCCGTCTACGACCCAAGAGTCAGGTTGCTGTGCATCGCGTTGCGTGCGCGGTTCCGCTGCGACAGTGCTTCTCCAAAGCAGGAAGCTACCCACGGGATAATCCATCCATAGCGACTCTGCGAGAGCCCGCACCTTCGGTGGCCTCCAGACAAAGCCGCGCTGAAACTCCGGGATGCTCCAACGGTGGGCAACTGCATAATCCACGACTTCCTTAACTTTCATTTGGAGGACTGCCATTTCACCCTCCGGACGTGGTCAGGCTACGGGTCGAAAGCGTGTAGTGAGCAATCTTAGTGATCCGCCTCCAGGGTCTGTTCGCTGGATCGAAAACGGGAGTTAGCTTGGGCCACTCGGTTCCACAGCTGGTCACTATGTAGAGCCAGTAGCAGTCGCGGCGGTCTTCAGCGACGCGGTGCTCGTTCGGCGTCAAGATGATGTCGCCTTCGCTTCCTGCCAGCCCCTTAACCTCGATCAGCCTGAGTTCGCCGGAGCGCGTGTCCAGACTGGTCAGGTCGTAGCCCAAGTCCTTTTCGTGCACGTTAGCCACAGTTCGGCCCTGGGCGCGTTCGTATTCGATAGCCACGCGCATGGCTGTTTCTTCCGTTTCCTTGTTTGGTCTCAGGCGGCGAAGCTCGGGATTCTCCCGTTCGGGGTGTGGCAGGATTAGGACGGATGTCATGCGCTCTACTGCCTGAAGGGTCAGCGCCCGCTGGCGTTCCAGTTCTTCGAGCCTGCGCGCGCGGCGTCGGCAAAGCTGGTCATGTTTTTCAACGGCAATCGCAAGTAGGCCAGCAGCTCCCTCCACATTGCGATTCTTATCTTCCTCGAAACGGCCAATTTCTTCGTCAGCCTTGGCAATTAGTTCTGTCAGCGAAATCTCTACGTGCTCGCGGATTCGTTCGATCTCGGCAATGCGCTCGGCCTTGACCTCCTCCAGGAACGGGGCTAAGGCCTGCGCTTGAAGAAAGGCAATGGGCTCCTCTCGGCCTGCCACGTCTGGGAGTTCGCTCATGGGCGGCGCTGGCTGCAGGTTCCCTAGGAAAGTAGGCTCGCGCAGCGCCAAGTCTCCAGAGCCAGAGACTTCCACTGCGAAGAGACGTTCGTGCATGGTTTGCCCAAGACCATCCACAATTCGGGCACGGTAGAAATCAACGCGGGCAGGCTGTTCGTGCTGTAAGGAGTAGAAACACGCGCCGTCGGCAAAGATTGGCTGCGCAAGCTCCAGCGCGTTGCGCCGAAGCGCCTCAAAGAGGGGATGGCCAGGTGTGACCCATTCCAGGCTGTTCTCCTCGGCAACCTTTCGGTCTGTAGAGAGCCTTGGGTAACGGTTACCCAGTGGCGGCAAACGCCAATCGGATTGTTGCTCGTAACGGCGCAGGCCGCCTGGCGTTGGTCCAGGGTCGAACGTATGAGGTAGAGAACTGTGGGGTGTTAGGCTCAGAGAGCCGAGCGGAGCCGCCTGACTCAGAAAGCGGGCGATGGTCTCCGGAACCACGCGCCGCTCCTGGGCCTTGGCGCGGCGCTCTACAAGCATGTCAAGGTTGAGCTTCTTCGTGGCCAGCCCTTCCAAGGCGGTCTGACAAATAGCTCGGAAGCGGTCCACGTTTACGTCTCGCAGCAAGCGATTCTCCAGGTCTTGCTCACCAAGCTTTCCCGCATAGTAGTCGCGAAAGATGCGATCAATGTGGGCAGCAGGCAACAATTCACCGATGACGTTGAAAACGGCGTCATCCTCTAGCGCGTCGCGAATCTCTTGAAGATTCTCGTGCAGACGTTGGAGTACGTGGCCTTCCACAGTGTTTGTAGCGACGAAATTGAAGATCAAGCAATCGAACCGCTGCCCGTAGCGATGGATTCGGCCCATCCTCTGTTCCAGTCGGTTCGGGTTCCAGGGAATGTCGTAGTTAAACAGGATGTGGCAGAACTGAAGGTTGATGCCTTCGCCCGCGGCCTCGGTCGCCACAAGAATCTGGAACTTGCCCTCTTTGAACATTTGCTCTGTCCAAAGGCGGGTTCCTTCCTCGTCGCGTGAGCCAGGCTTCATGCTGCCGTGGATAAAGCCCACCCGAAAGCCCCAAGTGCGGAGCTTGTCCACCAGGTACTCCAGGGTGTCCTTGAATTCAGTGAAAATGATCAGCTTCTTTTCGGGATCATCGAAGAATCCCTGCTCGCGAAGGAGCGTGCAGAGCTTGGAGAGTTTCGCTTCCGCCTCCGAGGCTTCTACTTCCTGAGCAGCCCGGGCTAGCCCGTTGAGTTCCTCTATCTCCTCTTTGACCTGCTGCGGGTTCCTAGCAATCGAGACAAGGGCCAGCCGTTCTTCCCACTTTTCGCGCTCGGCATCTTCCATCTCTTCCAGGTCCTCTGCATCAGGCGGTTCGATGTCCCTGAATTCGTCCAGGATCGCGAGACCACGCTTAAGGGCGGCATCAAGCCTCTTGGCGCGGTTCTCCAGCGACTTCTGCAAAGCGAATGCGCTGGAAGCCAGGCGGCGCTGGTACAGGGTCATTAGGAATCCAACAGCGCGGGCTCGCGGATCATCCTCTTGCTCAGCAGCGCGCCGGCTCTGGCGCTTCACAAAATCTGTCACAGCCCTGTACAGGTCAAACTCCGGGCCATCAATCTGGAAAGACACGCTATTGGGGATTCGCTTCGTAAAGATTTTCTGCGCCATCCAAGAACCGTCTGACTGCTGTTCTGGGAAGTAGTACATGGCCTCTTTTATGCGGCGTATGTAGAAGGGCGCACGACGCCGGTCCATTGCTTGTCGAATGGAGCGGGCGTCGGCAAACGCATCTTCGTCAAGCAGGCGCAAGAATAGGCTGAAGTTTAGCGGGTCACCTTTGTGAGGCGTGGCGGTTAATAGAAGGGCGTGGTCCGTCGTGTCGCGCAACAATTCTCCCAAGCGGTAGCGGAGGCTTTTCTTGTCCTCAGCGGCCGCTGACATTCGGTGTGCCTCGTCTACAATGACCAAGTCCCAGTGAGCCTGCCGGAGGCTGGGAAGGATATCGCCGCGCTTTGCTAGGTCCAGGGACGTAATAATCTGGTTGCGCTCAAGCCACTGGTTTACGCCGTATTGGGCGCGAAGATCGAACCCGCGGAGTACAACAAACTTTTCGTCAAACTTGTCTTTCAACTCGCGCTGCCACTGAAAAGTAAGGTTTGCTGGGCTTACGATCAGAGTCCTCTCTACCAACCCCCTCAGCTTCAGTTCCCGGAGCAACAGGCCCGCCATGATGGTCTTTCCGGCCCCTGCGTCGTCCGCCAGCAAGAACCGTACTCGGGCCAATTTGAGCATGTAGTCGTAGATGGCTTCGAGCTGATGTGGAAGAGGGTCAACGCGAGATATGGAGAGGCCAAAGTAAGGATCAAACTCAAATGCAATTCCAAGAGAGTATGCCTGGATACCCAGCTTAAGAAGTTCGCCGTCGCCATTGAAAGAAGAAGTAGTGGCCCACACCTCCAGCGTGGCTAGCTCATCGGCAGATAAGGTCACGCTGCGGAATTTTTCTGAGTGAATGCCGACGAGGCCAAGCCGCCAAACGCCGTTTGAAACTTGGGCCGCTGTTTCAACGCGCATCGGCTCGCTGAAAAGCCTTCCTCTAAGAGTCTGGCCTGGTTTTGGAACTGGCAAGATGAGTCCTCGCTCAGAATTAGTACTCTTCGACTCAGGAACCAAACGGGATGGCCGCGCGGCGCGCGTATCCTATCATGGAATTATCTGGTGAGTACCAGCGCAGATGCTCTGCGGCGGGAGGGAAACTCGATGTCAGATCAGACCATAAAGTTGCGGCGTGAAGAGCTATACGAAAAGGTATGGACGACTCCGATTAGGAAGCTGGCACCGGAGTTCGGACTTTCGGACGTGGGCTTGGCCAAGATTTGCAAGAAGCATCAGATTCCGCGTCCGGGCTTGGGGTATTGGCGGCGTGTAGAACTCGGACAGAAACCGCCGCGCACACCCTTGCCCCCTGTAAACGAGCCTCACTTGGAAGTGATCGAAATAACCGTCCACGCAAAACCGCCCAATTGGAAAAGGCGTGTTAGCGAGCTCAAACTTGCCGAAGGCTTCCAACCTCCCATCGTCACCGTGCGTCCCGATCAACCGATCTCGCACCCGCTGGCCATCAGGACTCAAAAGCTGCTGGCCCATACCCAAGAGAGCGAAAGCGGTCGCGTGTATCCCAAGTCTGGTGTGGCCAGGCACCTGTCTGTAACCGAGGGATCGCTGCCCCGCGCTTTGCGCATTCTGGATGCCTTGTTTCACGCCTTTGAAGGCCAGGGCTACACCGTGAAGTGGCCAAAGGAGGAAGCTTCCCGCCTGACCATTATCGCGGTTGATCAGGAAATGCTGTTTTCGATTCGCGAGATCGTCAAGACCAAGCCGCACACGCCCACCGAGCAAGAACTGGCGCGGCAGAAACGCGGGCAGTGGGTGTCAATGCCGAGCTGGGACTACGAGCCAACGGGCCGTCTCGAAGTGAAGGTAGAAAGTACGTACTGGTCATGGAGCCAGCACAAGCGGACCGACAGCAAGACGCATCGTCTGGAGGATTGCCTCGGCGACTTTGTACTGGGAGTCAGGTTCTTGGCGGAGCAAACGAAAAGGCTCAAGGAGGAACATGAACGGGAGCGCCGCGAGCGGGCGGAACAAGAAAAGCGCCGAGAGGCGGAGAGGCAGCGCCGCGAGGAACTTGCGCGAAAGGTTCAGGCCATCAGGAAGATTGCCATCGAATGGCACGAAGACAAGCTAGTCAGGGGCTTCGTTCAGGCTTTCGACGAGGCCAGTCAGCAATTCAAGCTGAATGAGGCGGCCCGGCGTGAGGTTCAGACACTCCTCGATTGGAGCAAGCGATACGCCGAGTCAATTACGCTGGAGGCGCGCGTGGCTCGAATACTGAATGTGTTCCGGGGGAATCCCCATTGGATAGAAAGCGAGCCCAAAACTGAAGAGCCCCAGCCCGACCCACCAGCAGCGTCCGATCAGGGTACACCCTGAGGTATTCCCAGTACGACTTCGTGGCCACATAACTTTACGTCGCTCTACGTGGAGAATCTACGCTTGAAAGCAGGGCGTCGATCTCTACTGACAGCCTAGCCTGCTCACGCGCCCACGTTCTCCACGGGGTCGCCTCGTACCACCTACGGCAGACTCTCGGATCGTACTTGCCGCGGGCAACGCGCGGCATCCCGAGACGGGCAAGTTGCTGAACGCGGCGCACGCTGATGCCCAGCAAGGCGGCTAGTTCTCTGACATTCACGGTCTTTGCCACGCCATCCCTTCCTTTGTGCCCAAAGCGAAACGAAACCGAAACGAAACGGCAAATTGGGGGTCTTACGCTGGTGCGAGCCCGCGGTCGCCGTCACCCGCGACCTCAGGCCCCCTGGAAGGACCCGTGACCCTACCGGACAGGAGCTAGCCCGTTAGAGAGATTGGCCCGGTCTTGATGCGGTGCCTGGACGCTCCTGCCGTCCGCCTCAGGTCTGAGCCTGCGAATGACCGCAACCCGCGCATCGTGTCTTCCAGCCAGAGTAAAGCCGTAATAAACCGCGCGAACCGTATAACCGTGACTTGGTCGCAGTTAGTACGGTTTTTCGGTTGGCTGCAGGCACTCTCTGGGCTGCGGGGACAGCCCCCGCTCCACCCAGATTGCATGGCTCACTCTGCATCGTGTTCCGTCCCCCGAGAGGGCGGCTTGATTGTGATCAACCGCCTTGGACCACCAAACTCTACATGCCATCCCAAGCTGCGAAGGGCAGGAGCCAATCTCCGAAGCGCATGGGAGAGTCCTTCAGGACTTTTGGGGAATCGCTTGTCGGACCGCCAATCGCCTGCCGCCGGTTCGATTTCACGCAACAGTTCAGCTGACGTGCCCTCAAAACCATCACCTACTGCGCGAGCCAGCAGGGCTCCTACCGGGTCGCTGCCCACCATCGACTGTGCTGCTTCTTGCTGAGATCCGGTGTATGCCGACAGGAATGCGCCCGGCGCCCACGGCAAGAAGGGCTCCGCCGCGTGCATGAGTCGCGCCAGGTCAGCCATCCGCGGTAGCTCAGGTAGGTTTGTATCCGGCAGGTTGGCCAGCGCGCCGGCCAGCGCGGTCAGCAGTCCGCCCAAAATGGCAGGGCACTCACGCTCAAACTCACTCCAGAATGCTTCCTTCGTGCGCCGGAGTTCCGGAGGAATGGGGTGCAGCGTGACGTGGAGCGTGCGCTCGGCCAGGTCGGGACTTCCAATGAAGTCCGGTATTCCGTTGACGATCACCGGACGGCAGGCCTGGAAGACTACCTCCTCCAGATCCGTGTACAGCTGGCGATCTGAAAACCCCGCGCCGGTGCTCAATCTGCACAAGGCGTCAGACAGCCACTGAGGCACGTAGGACATGTTGTCGAACGCGGCCACATAGCTGTTGAATGCTGCGACCTTCACACCTTCCAGGTCTCTGGGGGGAGTACGAGTCGGGGCCTTGTTGGGGTCCGTCAGCGCTCGGAGTACTTCCGACGCCAAGCTTTTGCCGGTGCCCTGCTCCCCGTTCAAAAACAATACGGGATAGGGGCCCCGCCCGCGGAGCGCCGCCAGCAACCACGCCACGCAAAACATGAAGCCCCGCGCGCTCGTGTTCAGGTATCTGGCCAGCCGCGCGATGTTCCCATCCCGCGACGGCAGGGGAAGTGGCCTAGACCCATCGGGACGCCGAAACCGAACCGGCACATCAGAGCCGGGTCTGACCCGCCAGCCGGCTGCGGTGATCTCCACCACTTCCCATCCTGGGGTGCCCAAATCCAGGTAGACGGCGCCGTTGAGTACCGCCGTGCGGATGTGCACATCGTGTCGCATCGCACTACCGAAGATGGCCCTCGCTTCCAGGGCGTTCAGAGCGTCTTGAAGCGGCTGAGAGCTTAGTGCCTTGCCGAAACTTGCGTAGAAGAGCCCTCCAAGCCACAGGCGCACCGTTCTGCCACGTAGAGGATGATGCTCCCGATGGCCGTTCACAGCGAAGGTGATGAAGCCGTGGTTCTCTTCATCGGCCCAGAGTTCGGCTCCGCCCTCGATCACGGTGTTGAAGAGCTTCGTAGCATCCGTGACTCTTTGCTGAGCGTTGCCGCCGTTACGGATTGCATTGTTATCGTTTTCAGGCTGTTGTAGATTGGTGGGGCACATTAGGTTTTTCCTGAAGGCGCGGTTGCTCTTGCCCAGCAGCCGCGCTTTCGTTTTCTGGAAGACTCGTGTACGTCAGTTCTCTTAATCTCCGAATTGCTTCTGCCGCGAGAGTTGTTGGCTCGGCGTCTGCCTGAGCAGCGGCAACCAATGTGTCACTGGCAATGTGCATGATCGAACGCAGCATCGCCTTTTGCTGGACAATGGCCGCATAGAACTCGACATTCGGGCGACGATACTCACCGTCAAGCACTGCGGCCAGGTATGCGGGCCCGCCCGCCGCGTCTAGATCATTACAGCGCCGGAGTTGTTCGGTTAGAAGCGGCAGGTCAATCGGCAAACTAGCCTGGCCCATCTTCACCATTTGCCCGAAGATTCGTCTATGTTCGGGAAGGAAAAAGTCGTCTGTGGTGAGGATGTCGGATACTGCTGGAAGGGCCGCGTTGTCCATGATGATGCTGGCCAACACCGCACGCTCCATTTCAAGGCTGCAAGGCGGTTCCGGCAGATCCTCGGCCACAGAGACCCGCGCCGTCGTTGTGCTGACCAGAGCCGGCTTGGGCAGTTTTGATTGGGTACTCCTGTGGGTGTAGGCGGCCTTCATCGGCCCACCTACTCGCCGCCGCGCTTGCGGCTCGCCAGCCATGCTTCGAGCTCAGACTTCTTGAACCGAACTTTCCGGCCCACCTTGTAGAAAGGAATTGCGTAGCGGCCCGTGCAGACCCACACCTGCAACGTGCCCACGGAAACGTCAATGAAGGCTGCTGCCCCTGGGTAATCGAGGAACTCTTCTTTGCGTGTGGATTGGATTCGATTCACCGCCGTAAAACCTCCCAAGAGATTGGTAACCACGGCGGTAATCTAGAAGAAGAGGAATTAGACAGTCACTGAGTTTTGTCCAACTTCTCCTGGCGCGGTTGGACAATGGCTAGGACTTGTCCAGTTTTTCTTGCACTTGTTGCTGAACGGCTCGTTGCACTGTCTTGTAGGAAACCTTGATGCCGAGCCTAGCCAGGTTGGCGGCCGTCCGGTGATAGGCCGAATTGCCTTTCAAGTGCGGGTGCGCTTTTCTTAGGCGTTGGTATTCCTGGCGGCAGGCATCGTACCTAAGTTCTTTTTCTTTGGCGAGTGCGGCTCTGCTGTTTTCCGCCGCCCTTCTACGGTTCTCCTTTGCCTTGCGCCCCTGACGCACGTCTTCTTCATGGTGCCTTGCCTTCAATCTCTCGCTCAGAGCGCCGATAGTGATGGCGTACGAAAGAACCGCCTCCACCTGTTGACGGATCGTTTCTGGCCAGAGTTCGGTCGATCCGGAGACCAAAGGGAGGAATCGCCACTCCAGCACCGACGAAAGTTCGGATATCCTGTTCAGCAGGGCTTGGGCTTCGTACAGAATGGGAGGGGAGTCGAGCCTATCAAACACTTCCCCGCTCATAGGGTCGCACCCGTTCTGCCGAATAATGAGTTCCGCTAGATTCTTGTACTCTGCAATCGCTTGGCGAAAATCCGGCCGGGCGAATCCGTAGAAAAACAGAAGGTCATTCTGATTCTCGGGTATCGGTGTTTTGTAAATACCAGTGTTGTCGAACTTGGCCATGCCATCCCCTTTTTTCTGCGCTCCTCGCATTGTTCTCGCCGACTGCCCATCCTAGCTTCCGGTGCCGGAGCTTTGGCGCTTGAGCTCAATCACATTGGGTTTCTGTTTCCGCTTCTCTCTTGCTTTGGCTCTCTCTTTCTGCTTTTCCATTTCCATCGCTTTCGTTTCGGCGGCTTGCTTCAGTTCATTCGTAGCTCGCTGCATGGCCTCCCGAACTGGGTCCTGCGCCAGTCGCTGGTAGATCAAGCTGGCGGCAATGGTTTTGTGCCCCAAAGCCCGCTGCGTGATGACCACGTTGGCTCCTGTGGACGCCATCCAACTTCCGAGCGACCGCCGCAGATCATGAATGTGCAGATCGTTGATTCCGGCGCGCGCCAGCAGGCGGGCCCAAGCCGCCTTCACAGAAGCAAGATGGCCGCTTCTACTCTTTGCCGGAAACACCCATTCCATGCTCTCCGCGTTCTCTGTGCGGCGGCGTAGGATTTCAACGGCTTCGTTTATCAGAGGGATTGTTAGGGCCTCTCCATTCTTCATCTTCACGTAGGGAATGCGCCAGACCGCCGAGTCCAGATTTAGCTCGTCCCATCGCATTGCCATCAGGTTGCCGCGACGTGCGCCTGTGTACAGAGCTAGAGAAAAGAAGTCCTTGATGTCTTGATTCGGCTCGTCTTCGAGCGCCTTGAAGAGCTTGGCGGCATCGTCGGGAAGTAGATAGCGTTCACGCGATTGGGTCTTGAACTTGCCCACGCCGATGGCCGGGTTTTCCCCCTGGTACAGCCTCTCCCTTATGGCGAAGCCGTACATGGCTCGCAGAAAGCCAATAACGTGATTCGATGTGGTTGGCTTGCTGGACAGCGCATGGCGCAGCCGTTTGACATCCTCGAAGGTGATGCTTGAGAGCGGCCGGCGCTGCCAGTTGACAGCACCCTCGGGCTTGGTGCGGTCCTTGCCGTGCTTCTTCTTCGTTTCCTTTGGCAGGTCACCTAGATAGCGTTCGAAGTAAAACCTCCAGAGAGGGACTGATCTCCGCTGTTCAGACTCCAAGTGGCGGATGTAGAGTTCGATGAGTTGCCCAAGCGTGAGTTCCTTTCGCTGTTTCCGGTGAGCATCGAGCGGATTGACGCCGGCATCGAGCAGAGCGTTGACAGCCGTGGCCATCATCCTGGCCATCCGCACGTTCAACATGGGCTTGTTGCCCAGGAGGTCGATTGGATTTACGTTGTCAGACAGCTCCTTCGATTCGGACATCTTCGGATCGAACGTGCCGAGCGTGATCTTGATGGGACGGCCTTTGAACTTCCGGTAGACCATGAATGACTTCACGCCCGTCGTACCTACGCCAACCGCCAAGCCACGCACGGCATCGTCGTAGGCGTACACCCAGCCGCTCTGCGGTTTGGGCAGGGCGCGCAGCTTTGCTCGTTTGAAGTTGAATTTGTCAGCCATAAGCCTCCGACCCGTTAACTGAAACCGAAGGGCCAATCAGTTTTCCATTGCTACCCCATTGCTACCGGAAACGCCAAATTCTGGCAAAATCTGGGTAGCAACGTTAAAGGGTCGGATAGGCTAACACATTGACAATTAAAGGCAAGTCGGGATGCAACCCTTAGGTTAAAAGGCTTGAGCCTTAACTGTTAACCGAAGGGTTGCAGGTTCGAGTCCTGCCCGGGGAGCCAAATCATCGCTTCGAAAGCGACTATTCACACACAGCCCCCATCGGCC
>FWPU01007818.1_pt1 | contig 19127 bp, 21 predicted proteins | sample 2228361 | NCBI WGS metagenome assembly FWPU01 (sample SAMEA103939777, study PRJEB20133) | metagenome
CGGTGGCAGCAGGGCGGCAAATTCTGCGTAATGCACCCGTTCTGGGGGCAAAAACTGCTTCTTACCCTCTCCTCTCCGCGTGCGGGGAGGGATGAGAACCCCTTCTTATGTGCTCAACTGCGTAACTCTTGAACTCGTTGTGGAGCACCGGCTTTCCGCTCTGCCGAAACCGCATGAGTGATGCGCGATGTCGCGCCACGTCTTCATCAGTCCGATAATCTCCGCCTTTGCCGCGATGTTTCACCACAAGGTCACACCGCCCCATCACCGGGTCGTAAGACGAACTCTGCTCCCCCGCCGACACCAGCGCGCCGGGCAATCGCCGGTGAATGAACTCAACGAAGTGCGCCACCCATCGCGCCCCGCCGGTTTCGTTTGCGACTTCGTAGATGACGTTGCCAAACTCGCGGGTCGCCTCCAGCTTCATACGGCACATCCTCCGACCGCCCGCTTTTCGCCGACCTCTCAGCGGTTTCCAGCACCGTGATGACGCGTGCGACCCCCAATCGTAGAGCGCGCCGCCGGAGATTTCTTTACGCGAACGCCACCAGTTGCCCGGACGCCCGTAGCCGCACGCGGACAGTTCAACGTGAAAGACGTCGCCAATCCGTCCTTGTTCAATCACTTCCTTGATGGCTCGCACGTTGCCGTCGTGACGGCGGTTGTGAAAAACGGCAAGTGTTCTGTTCGCTTTCCGTGCGGTCTCAATCATCTCCGTCGCTTCGGCGATGCTGGGGCACATCGGCTTGTCCACGACAACGTGCTTGCCCGCGTTCAGACAATCAATGACGAGGGGCGCGTGGGTGTTGTGCGGCGTCACGACGGAAACCATGTCAACGTCGTCTCTGCCCAACATCGCGCGCAGGTCGGTGTCAGCGTCCACGTCAGGGAAATCGTTTTTTGCCTTCTCCGCGCACGCGGGATTCTGGTCGCAGATGGCGACGAGTTTCAGGTCGGGAACGGCTTGAATCCAGCGGGCGTGCATCCATCCAAAGTTGAACGTCGCGCCGTAGCCGACGACGGCACAGCGGATTCTTTCGTTCATCATGAGATAAATCGTTCTATCTCCTCCTGCGCAATCTGCGTCCACTGGTCGAAGCGCAGCGGGTCGTTCTGGCAGGTGTGCGTGTCCTTGAGGATCAGTTCAAGCACGCAGCCTTTCGTGATTTCCAGCGTTTCGCGGATGTAACGGCGAACGTGGTCGGGGTCGAAGGCGAAGGCGGCGATGTCGCCAGGGTGCGGCTTCCACGAGTAAATGTATTCGTCCTGCAATTCGTCAGCGGCGATCTTTCTGTCGCAGAACGGGCTGACCGAAACGCGGCGCAGATGTGGCACTTTTTTGATGATGTCGAACCGCTGGTGCAGCGGTTCGCAGCAACCGTAGCAGTTCAAGCCGAAGCGTTCGAGAATCGGGATTTGATATTGCAGCACAAACTCCTCGTGCATGGCAGGAGAAACGCCGGTAATTTCCTGCGATTCCGCGAAGCCCCACATTGCCTGCGTGCGAGTGCCTCCGGAACTGGCGGGCAACTCATTGGTGAAGCCGAATCCGCCGGAGCCGACGTAACAGTTTCCCGCGTTCGTGGACAACAACCCCTGCTCCTCCATAGAGTCGAGCCAGCGCAACTTGCCTTCCATCAGAAACCGCATGGCGCGGTGAATGAAGTCGGGGTTGTCGTAGAAATCCCAGTAGACTTGCTCCAAGCCTCTGAGCAACGCCAACTCGCCAATCAGTCCCAGCGTCCACCAGAACCGCCCGACGAGGCACACTTCGAGAATGTCCCCGAAAATTTCCCGCGCGAGCGCGAGGTTCTTCTGCGTGGCTTCGTGGTCGACCTTCACCTCCGGGAAATGGAGTTTGTCGAGGTCTTTGGTGTCTTTCAGCGGCGAGTCCCAGCGATACGCGCCCTTGTTGGCTCCGCTGTGAAGATAGTGCGGCGAAAGTCCCCAGCCTGTGTGCGTGACGACGTAGCCCACGTTGAACACAGCGTCCGTCACCTGGTCATCGGCGAAATGTTCCCACGCATAAATGCGCATGCGCAAACCGTGCTCCCACCCGCGTAACGTGGGGTTCTCGCATTGCAGCACTTCAGCGGGAAGCAGTTCGTTCCATGACCCTTCGGGCGAGACGAACACCAGCGGTCTGACGGGCTGCAAGTCATTGTGCGCCCGCCACAGTTGGGCGCGTTCCGCCTGCACGGGATGAGCGGCAATTTCCGCCACCCGCCGCGCCAACGTGCGAAGGATTTCTTTGTCTTTTGGGTTCATGCGTGCGTCCTCCCCAGTTTACAGGTTGTTCTCCATTATCCTCTCTTTGCGCCCGTGCTGTCAAAGTTCCCCGCTCATTCTCCACAAAACGGGGGATTTCCCGACGCTTTCGCTCCTATCTAATCCATGACAATAACTCTCTAACGGAGTCAAACAAATCGGCAGACGCAGCGGCGGGCAGGATTGCCTGCGCCACAATTTTCGGAGGGAGGAATTCAGTTGAGAAAGTTGTTCCTGTCGTGTATCTTTGTTGTCATCGCGCTCATCGGGCGCGCGCCGTCGGCGATGGACGTTCCATCCCACGACGAACAGACGCTCAGAGGAGAGATGCATCTGGAGACTTGCTTGGAGACGTTGGGAAAGGACGCCGCTTCCGCGTTGCCTGTGCCTCAGCGTAGCGCAGGCATCCTGCCTGTCCCCATTGTAGACGGGAAGTTGGACGATGCGTTCTGGAAACGCGCTACGCTGTTCCGCTGGCAGACGGTCGGCGCGTCGGAGTTTCTCAATCCCGTCGCGTGGAAAATCTATGTCGCGCTGGACGAGAAACTCATCTACTTTGCTGGCGAGCGAGAAGAGAACCACTCACCAACAACGGGCTGGCAGGGACGCGCCGCCCCTACTGAGCGCTCACCAGAGATGCTAAGTCTGGACAGCAGTTGGCGCGAGCGGCTGGTCATTCGGCTGAACGAGGACGGCGGCAGTTACGCCCGCGCGGAGGCAGCGGGAGCAACGGAGCACGTCGAACGCTACGGTGGCGCGTTCGCGGCAAGCGGCGCAGCATGGGAGTTGAAGATGCCGCGGGACAATCGGGCGTTTCCGCCGACGCTGGGCAAAGACCGCCCGCTCGTCCTCACCCATTCGCGTGGTTTGCCGGGCGAGATTTTCGTCAGCCCGGCGTTTCACCCCGTTCCCAGCGATGTTGCGCTGCGCGCGGAGAAAATCACGGCGGACGCTGACCGCCACGTGACGATTTCCGTCGTCGTTCTCAACGGCAAGGACGCACAGGCGCAAGACCACGTCGCTGCCGCTCCGCTGGGCGCATCGGTCGTGCGGTGGAAGTCCGGCGATTTCCATTACACCGTTCCGACTTACTTCCCCGACCCCGAAACGTTGAAGAAGAAATCACAGGAATCGCTGGACGCCGCGAGCGAGAACTTGAAGCGGTTGAACGTAGGGGCGGGCGTCTCTGCCAGCCCGCAAGCGGCGCGTCTCTGCCAGCCCACAGGGTTCCATTTTGCTTTTCGCGCTCCGTCAGGCTATAATAGCGGCGGAGGTGAATGAGATGAGTGAGATTCAAACTCTATCAGCAACTATCGCCGAAACGAAGGACGTGGAAACTGAGGCGATCCAAACCTTCGTTGAGAAAGTCAGTCAACTGCCTCAAGTGGAAGCCGTTCTCAAAGTGGGAGCAGACGAAGGTATCGGCATCTGGACAGTGATTGCCGAACGCGACCTCGCCCTGCGGGAACGAATTTACGCGCTGCAAGGAGAGGCAATACGGCAAGTGCCTTATCCCCTCTTTGACTTCCACGTGACAACGTGCGAGGGTGGCTTGCTAACGGAATGGATGCCAACGGGCGCGGTCATTCTCTTTCGACGAGGAGTGCAGTATGCCAACCTTGATGCAGCACGCTGTAAAGGCGAGGCACAATGAGATGTTCTTTCGAGGGTTTGACCTTGACACGACGCCCTATCTGGATTGGGTGGTTGTCGCTGTGTTCTATACGGCATTGCACCTCGTCGAAGCCTTTGCCGCCACGCGGGGCGAACATCCAGACTCTCACGTTGAACGGGACCGTTTTATCTGGGTGAGTTCAGAGTTGCAGCCAATTCTCTCTCACTACTTTCACCTGAAAAACGATGCCGAAGATGCCCGCTACCGCACGCGAACGTTTGCGCCTGATGAGGTCAAGCATCTCATTGTGAATCATTTTGAACCGCTGAAGCAGCACATTGCGAGTTTACCAGCGATACCGTAGACGGCTGGCGATAAGGCGTAGAGGGATATACCGATGGATCACGAATTCTCTTCCCAAACTCAATATCGCGCCGTGTTGACACCCGAACAGTTTTGGCTGTGGCGGCTGTTGGAACTGGCGATGCCCACCATCGGTCTGAGCGAATCCGCCGCGCCGGATTTCGTGGCGCGGGCGCGCGCTTGTCGGATTGACCGATACCCCAATACGTTCAACATCGTTGATGGCGAGGTTCTGACAGCCATCGAATTCTACACCGGCGAATTGCCTCCCCATCACGTGCAGTTTCGGACAGTCGGCGAAGCGTTCGACTGGATGAAACCGCGACTGACGGAATCACAACGGCGTTTGACGCTGGCGTATCCGGCTGGGCGTTGCCGAACGCAGGCGGTCTTCTATCGCTTGCGCCGCGCCGTCCAAGACGTTGAGCCGTTCTATCGTCATCGCGCTACGCTAAACCGACCGTTACCGAAAATGTGCCCCATCACTGCGTTGTGGTTATGCAGAAGAGTCCAGACGGAATTGGAACTTGACTGGCTCTACTTTGGGTTGCTTGGGGGGCTGATTGAGGTGGGGGTTGGGTTCGGTTTCTTTCCGGGTTGGCGGCTCTGGCTGCCGTTCTTCAAACCGCCGACGTTTTCTGACCTGACGCGCTTCGTCGCCGACTGCAGCCGGTGGGGGCTTGTGGAGATGTCTTATGACCAGTGCCTTCCCGTTTGCGCTCCTCATGTTAAAGCATGAGGCTAAACATGAAGTAGGCTAAAGCAAGCTAAAACAAGGTCTGAGCTCGCTTCAGCGTGCTTTGCTCTTGGTAGCATGACGCTTTAACGTCATGGGGGAATCCATGCCAGAAATCATCGTCATTCAAAACGCAGAACCCGAAACGCCCGGACTCATTGCCGACGTCCTGCACTCGAAGGGGTTCGCCCTCCGCTCCGTTCGCACGTTCGCGGACGAGCCGGTTCCGCTCAACATGGGCGATGCCGCCGCGCTGGTGTGCATGGGCGGTCCGCAGAGCGTGTATGAGGACGATAAGTTTCCGTATCTGCGCGACGTCATGCATCTGATAGAGGACGCGCTGACGAAGAAACGACCGGTGCTGGGGATCTGTCTGGGCAGTCAACTTCTCGCGGCGACGTTGGGCGTTCCCGTCGTGGCGGGACAGCAAAAGGAAATTGGGTTCTATCCCGTCTATCTGACCGAGGCAGGCAAAGAGGACGCGCTGTTTGGCGGCATCGGGGATTCGTTCACGCCCGTCCACTGGCACGGGGACATCTACCCGCAACTGCCCTGCGGCGCGACGGGGCTGGCGCGGTCGGAGTTGACGCAACATCAGGCGTTTCGCTACGGCGAAAACGCCTACGGCATTTTGTTTCATCTGGAACTCACGTCGGACATGCTGACAGATTGGACGACGGCGTTCGCGCAGGAACTTCAGACGGTTGGAATTGACGGCGGCAAGTTGCTGGCGCAGGCGCAGACGGATTTGCCAGTCGCCAGTGAAAAAGGTAAAGTAGTGTTTGAACGATGGGCGAATCTGATTCCATAGGGAGCGTCTCCCGGCGCGATACCAGCGCCCAAACCGACGCGCCGGGAGACGCTCCCTATGGAATCAGGTGCAGAAACACAGGGGGAAAAAGACATGACACGACGAGAGATGGTTCAGACGTTGACGATGGGTTTGGCGTCTTCCAGTCTGATTCAGAAGGAGGCAGCGACGCGGGAGCAAGAGCCGCCAAAGACAGGAGGATTTCAGCAGGACATCTGCTGGTGGTGCATGGCGCGTCCGGGCGTTGACCCCAAGCAACTCATCAAGGAAACGAAAGCCGCAGGCTACGCGGGCATCGAACTGGTGGGACGCGAGTGGTGGGACGCCATCAAAGCGGAAGGGCTGCAAGTCGTCACCATCGCCGGGCACGGCACGATTGCCGACGGCTTGAACCGCAAGGAGAACCACAGCCGCATTGAGGACGAGATTCGGCGCAACCTTGACCTCGCGGCGCATTACGGTATCCGCATTTTGATTTGCTTTTCCGGCAACCGGCGCGGGATGAGCGATGAGGAAGGCATTGAAAACACCGCCGAAGGTCTGCGCCGCGTCGCCAAAGCCGCTGAGGAGAAGGGGGTGACACTCGCGCTGGAAATGCTCAACAGCAAGGTCGACCACAAGGACTACCACGCCGACCGCACGGCATGGGCGTTGGAGGTATGCAAGCGCGTCAACTCGCCGCGTGTGCGGATGCTCTACGACATTTATCACATGCAAATCATGGAGGGCGACGTCATCCGCACCATCCGCGACAACTTTCAGTGGATTGCTCACTTCCACACGGCGGGCGTTCCGGGTCGGCGCGATTTGGACGACACGCAGGAACTCAACTACCGCGCCATCATGAAAGCCATCGCTGACTTGGGACACACGGGATTCGTCGGACAGGAGTTCATCCCGAAGGCAGATGTCTTTGCGGCGATTCGGCAGGCGCATGGGGTTTGTAAGGTGTAATCGGAGCCACTCGAACTCGGACTCGTTATCGTCGTTTATAAGCAACCGAGTTCGAGTTCGACGACGATTCTCTCAGGAGGCGAAAGACATGCCCAAAATGAGACCGCTTTTGCCATTTGCATTATCCTTCCTTGTTTTAAGCGCAGTGGTGTTTCACTTCACCTCGCGCGCCGTCGCCCAAACCAAATCGGAGCGCGACGCGGTGCTGGAGAAACTCCTCGCGGAGTTAGAGTCGACACGCGGCAGATACGCCAACGTGCCGCGCAAGGACGGAGAGTTTCTCAATTTGCTTGTCAAGGCAATGCAGGCGAAGAACGTGCTGGAAATCGGCACGTCCAACGGCTACTCTGCCATCTGGATTTGTTTGGGTTTAGAGGAAACGGGCGGAAAGATGACGACCATTGACATTGACCCGCAGCGCACAAAAGAGGCGAAGGAGAATCTCGGCAAGGTCGGCTTGACCCACCGCGTAACCTTCCTCGAAGGCGACGCGCACAAGGTGGTGGAGACGCTGCAAGGTCCGTTCGACTTCATCTTCATTGACGCTGACAAGGGCAACGAGATGGACTATTTCAACAAACTCTTCCCCAAGTTGCAGCCCGGCGGCGTCATCGTCCTGCACAACGCCATCCGTTTCCAGAACCAGATGAAGCCCTACCTTGACCACGTGAGCAAGCACCCGCAACTGAACACGGTGATTCTGAGCCTGACGATGGAGGACGGGTTTGCGGTGAGTTACAAGAAGCGGAAGTAGCGAGCAGCGGCAGTTGATGCTTTTTTGCCAAATTCTTTCGGCAACCGAAGGCGGCATAGGATGCCGCTCTGGACTGGCGTATTTGTCCACGTCGGCATCCCATGCCGACACCCAAGGAATTACCGAAATAAATCGGCAAAGAGCATAAACTACACCAACTGACCACAGGACAACAGGACTGGTCGCATGGTCATGTGGTCATGTGGTCAGTGGTCAATGGTCGCGTTGTTGCCGTGATTTTCAATCGCACGGGAGAAAGGGCTGATGGAGATGACGATGCGAGCAATGCTGTTTGCTTTAACAGTGGCTCTGCTTCTGCCGGTGGGGGCGCGCGCTCAGGCAGCCCAGCCACCGTATCTGTTGTCTGTTAGTTTCTACACTCCCACCCTCGACCAGTGGACCGATGAGACGGTGGAGCGTCTGATGAGCACGCCTTATGATAGGATGGCAGCCATTGTCGAATCGGCTTACGCCGGTGGCGCGCCGCCCACCTTGCAGCAGTTCGAGTCAGCCCTGTCAGCGATTGCGCAAAAGAAGCCGCAAAAGCACCTCTGGCCTTGGGTGTTTCTGAACCGCATCATGGGGCACAGCCGGTCGGAGGCGAACGCCGCCGTGCGTGAGCGTCCGGTGGAGGGCAAGGAGTTCAAGGGGCTCGACTTAGACGGAAAGCACGGGGCGCTGCCCCGTTTTTACGAGACTTGGCGGCTGTCGCTGCGATTGGCGAGGAGGTTGGGAGCGCCCGGTATCGTGTTCGACCCGGAATGTTACAGTGATTACGGTTGCTATGCGATGTCCTACGTGGTGCAGTGCGCCGGAATCCCTAAGAGCGCGGCGGCGGCGGCGGTGCGCCGCATCGGAGCGCGCATGGCAGATATTGTGGGTGAAGAGTTTCCGCAGGCGGTCATCTTTTCACTCCTCACACAGTTCGAGCAGGACAGCCCCGGCGTGGGCATGGTGCCCACGCTGTTTGATGGGATGCTGCGCCGCGCCATCGAAAAGAGCGTTCCACTGACGGTGGTGGACGGCGGCGAACCTGTCGGCTATGGTTTCGTGGACTTGAGGCAGTTCCAGCGCCAGCACAATCTGCGCCTGGCAGCGGTTTCAGAGACCCTTATGCCTGTCGGAAGATTGCTCCCTCGTCGCCAGCGATACCGGCTTGCACCTGATGGACGGCGACGGCAGGACGCAGACAATCTTTCAGTTGCCCGCAAGCGACCGGCAGAAACGCCTGGCCTGTCACGAGCCGCGCCCGCTCATTGCCCGCCCGCGTGAGCCGGTCATTCCGTCTCGCGTTGACCTTGCGAAGACGACGGGCAAACTCATCCTGATAGACGCGCACATTGGGCGCAACATGGCAGGCGTGAAGGCTGGCGAAATCAAGAAACTTCTCGTGCTGGAACTTCTCCCGAAACCCATCAACTTCACGGGCGGTATGGAGCCTATCAGTTACGGCGGCACGTTCACGCTGGAGCGCGTGTTGGGCACGATTCCCGTTGAAGCCGACGGCTCGGCGTACGCGGAACTGCCCGCGCGATGTGTTTAGGAAGTCTTTAGTTTGGGCATGTTACTCCTAAAATAGTAACTATGGAGGGATGATAAATGTTGAACATAAGAAGTTGTGGATTGCCAAAGAAGTGCTTGGGTTTGATAGCTGTCTGCGTATGGGTAGTCTGCCAGAAGCCAGTTTTTTCTCAAGTCACTGACGTTCAGGGGGGGGCTGGCTCACAGTATGTTGCCGTAGGCCCAGTTCGTGACTCCGCCACCCGTTGGTTCGTTGCTGACTTTCGGAGCACAAGTCCTCGTATGGATCTCTTTGTTGGAACTTCCTTCCTCTCGTCCGTGTCGTTTGCGCCTGGTCCAAACCCGTTAGATGCAGATTACAATCCAATAACAAATGAGGCAACAATCCTTAGTAGGTCTTCCATGTTGTCGCTAACATGTTAGGAACACCCTCCCTACGCCTCAGCGTGAGTATCCCGGTGCAGGGGCAGGCGGTCACGGTAGACCGTCTGATAGGAACGAATGGTCGGGCTGCCATAGCAATGGGGAACAGGGTAATAACCTACGACTTAGCCAATGGCAATCAAGTGTTTACCTTTGGTCCCTTTACAGGTACGACTTCCCTTGGCTCCATTGATGTCAACCCCAATACGCATGTCGCAGCAGTAGCTAACATTAACTTCGGCGGTGACCCGGCGAACAATCAGGTCATTTTCCTCGACATCCTCAACAATCAAGTTCTCCGAACAATTTCGACAGGTAACACCCCTCCAAGAGGCGTCGCCTTCAACCGCAAGACGGACGAACTTTCTGTCACTGTGCAGGACTCCGATCCCGTCACAGGAACGACAAAGACGCGTCTGCTTCACTACACGGGTGCCTCAACAAACCCGGTGCTCTTTTTCAATATTGACCTTGGCTGCTGCCGTCCTCCAGTGGACGCCGTTGACATTGACCAAGGTTTTGGTAGATTTGGGATGGCTGTTGTGCTACAGAAGCCACAGCAGTTCATTGACCCCGGTAACTCCAAAGTCACGCTTGTCAATCTCGACACAGGCACAATTCATAGCACAGTGGATTTGGGAACCACGCGTGGTGAAAAACTCGCTGTCCAGAAGCGCTTTGGGAAAGCGGTCGTAACGTTGGGTAATGACATTGTCAAACTGGTTACTCTGCCGTAGGTAGAGAATTTCCAGCAGGTACGATGCCGTCGTCCTCGGACGTATCGGACGGCGGCATTCTTGTTTGAGGAGAAGAGTGTTGTTGTGTCACGGATTGTCAGAATCGGGATTTTGACACTACTGAGTTGGGTAGGAGTTATAGGCTGTGCTAAAGGATCGCCAGGGGGTGTTCCACAGGTGGTATCCAACCGTCTGGTCTTTGATTGGATTGTGCAAGGTTTTGTGCGCGACCAGTTCTTTTATTTTGTTGCCATTGATGACGATGACAATCAGAGCCTAGGGCCGCTCCCGGTCTTCGGCGACCCGCTTGGCAATGGTTGGGGGACAGGTTCCTTCACACTCTCAGTGGAATATCATGCTGGACAATATCGCCTGCTGAAGCATATTCGCAACCCTAACGGGACCATCTCTGTAGGCACAGTGGTGCCGACTGGACTGATTAACGCAGTTCCGCCACGACAGCTGGGCGGCGACGAGATGCGGTTTGAACTGGATATTAGCCAACTCATCCAGCAAGGTGTGTTGCGTGATGCCCGCGCTTTGGAAATCAATTTCATCACCACTGACCAGATTAACTTCATCCCAGGCACCGGCAAAACTTTCGATGGCTTGGGACGTTCTGGGAATGAATTCATTACTATTCCATTTCAGGTCAATGGCACGTTCGAGAATGGAACGACTGGAGCCAGCGACGAGGACATCGGCGATGTGCAGCACTGTTTTGACATCAACGGCTGTCCCGATTTAGACATTGCCGACTGGCTCATCGAAGTCCAGCGCAGCCAATGACTGACTCAACCGAGAATTGACGGCAGCCATTACGGAGTCAAACTCTCCGACCACGACGTCAAAATGCTTCGGCTGTGGATTGAAACCGGCGCGGCTTACCCCGGCACGTATGCCGCGCTCGGCACGGGCATGTTGGGCGAGTATCGGCAGAACGCGCTTCAGCATCCCGACTTGCAGTGGGCGAGCACGAAGGCGGCGATGGAAGTGATGAGCCGAAGGTGCGCGACCTGTCACGGCAAGGGCGTCGCGCCTCCGCTGCCGCAGTCCACCACTGACGACAAAGGCAAACCGCCGTGGGAGCCTCTGCGCAAAGACGACCACCGCGAATGGCTCTCGCGCCACCTCGTTTACAACCTCTCACGCCCCGAAAAATCGCTGCTGCTCCTCGCGCCGCTGTCGAAGAGTGCGGGTGGATACGGCTTCTGCAAATCAAATCTGAAATCCGAAATCCGACTAAGCGAAGCGGCGAAATCCGAAATCGAGTCGTGGCGCAGGCTGTATCTGGAAGCGCGTTGGGTTGTGCGGGAACTGATGTTCCGTCATCCCGCGCTGAACTTTGACGAGTTGCTGTTCGTGAAACGGACACACCAGCGTATGCGCATCAGTGTTCGCACCATGTCGGCGAGGCGCAGCAGCCGGGCGCGGATTTGTGCGTGCTGTCCGTAGCGCCGACATCCTGTCGGCATCCCGCAGGCTGGAAGCCTGCGCCACAAGTAAACGTGCGCAGCGTGCTGAATGGGCAGTTGCCGCCGGGCGGTATCGGACGACCGGATTTGTCGTTCGACGGAAAGCGCATCGTGTTTCCCTACGCCGCGCCGAGGGCGAAGCCGACGGCTTACGGCATCGGCGTTCACGGGGCGCGGGGCGGCGCGTGCGTGATGTATGACATCTACGAGATTGGCGTGGACGATGGGGAACGGCACGGCGTCCGTTCCCTACGGCGATTGACGAACACGCCCGACGCGGAGGACACGGAGCCGTGTTATCTGCCGAATGGGCGCATTGCGTTCACGTCCTCCCGCGACAATCGTTTCGTGGAGTGCGGCGATTGGGCGCTGGTGTTCAGCCTTTACAGCATGGCAGCCGACGGCTCCGACGTGCGGCGTATGACGGAGGCGAAAGAGGGCGAGTGGTATCCCAGCGTGCTGGACGACGGGCGCGTGATTTACATGCGTTGGGAATACGTGATGAAGGCGTATAACTCCATGACGACTGGCACGCATTGGCGGCGTGGATTGACTGCAACGCGCCGTTCTACGGCGGATGGGACGGAATTGAGTATGACGACACGCTGCCCGCGACTGCGATTCGCAAGGTTGCTGTCACGCCCGCGCAGAAGCAGGCAACTGTCGAACGCAAGGCGGAACTGAACGCCCGCGCACCGAACGGCTACCGCCTCGCCTGCTACCTCGACTGCGGACCCGAAGAGCGGAGCGGCGACGGGGGCGGAGCGGAGATTCAGCAAATCTCCGGTTTCCCATGGTTGTTCTACGAAGGCACTGAGCCTGCGCCTCCGCGCTTCGCCGCGATTGCGTTCCACCCGGAGAAAGTCGTCTTTGAGGTTTCGCGTCTTGACCCGCGAAAAACGTATCGGCTCGGTTTGACGTGGTGGGACTGGGACAGCGGCGGGCGAGTTCAGTCCGTGCGCGTCACCTCCTGTGATGGCAAACTGTCCGCCCTGCTGCTGGACAAAGCGGCGTTGCCGAACTGGACGCACGACAAGCAGAAGCCAGCGGAACACATTCTGGACATTCCGCCCGCCCTCGTCGCCTGCGGCAAAATCCGCATCATCATTCAAAAGGAAGGCGGCGCGAACGCGGTGGTGAGCGAGGTGTGGTTGTGGGAGAGCACGAATCCTAGACCTTGACAACGAAGGTGGGCACGATCTATAATGTGATTGCTATCCATGATAGCACATTTCGATTCATAATGAGGTGTCACCATGCCAACTCAAACGAAGACTCTGACCGTGCGCTTACCGCTGGATATCTACCAAACCAGCGCAGAAATCGCCAAGCGGCGAAAAGTCAGCCTCAACGCACTGGTTCAAGAGGGACTGACCGCCGTGATGAAGGAAGAAGAATATGCCCGTCTCTACGAAGCGTTCGGGCAATTAGGTGAGGACGCAGAGGAGGCTGACGTGGAGTTCGCCGCCCATGCTCAGTGGGAGGTGGTCAGTCGTGGCGATACCTAACCCCGAACGTGGGGAGATTTGGCGGGTGGACTGGTCGCCGGGGCGCGGCTCGGAACAGACCGTGCGGCGCCCTGCGCTCATCGTGCAAACCGACCCCGCTAATCACAATCCACGCTACCCCAACACTATCGTCGTCGCCATCAGCACCAAAGGGCGCAACGTGCCTTCGCACGTTCACGTCGAACCGACTGACACAAACGGACTCACCGCGCCTTCCTACATCAAGTGCGAGCAAATTCTGACCATCAGCAAAGACCGCCTTGAAGCGCGGTTGGGACGCCTTAGTCCCGACGACATGGAGCGGGTAGCGACTGCTCTGCGGACGGTGTTGGAGTTGTAGGAAGAGAAGCGTAAGATGCGCCCATACCGGAGATGGTTTACACCCGCAACGCAGGATAAGTGAGGAGAACGATGGTGAGCAGCCCAATTGAGATGATGGCAGTCCTGCTGGTGTTTGTTTTCATCTTAGCATTGCCGGAGATGTCAAAGGCGCAACAGACATCTTCGGCGTCGAGCCGTCCGCCGGGCGCGGTCAACTACGACGAGGCGAAAGTGCCTCCTTACACTCTTCCCGACCCTCTCCGTCTTGCCGACGGCGCACAAGTGACCGATGCCCAAACGTGGTGGCAGCGGCGGCGACCGGAAATCCTCCGACTGTTTGAGCAGCACGTCTATGGCAAGTCGCCCGGGCGACCTAAAGAGTTGTGGTTCGAGACGAAGTCGGTTGACCCGAAGGCGCTTGGGGGCAAGGCAACGCGCAAGGAGATGACGGTCCATTTTTCCCGTCAAAACGAGGGACCTAAGATGGACCTGCTGCTCTATCTGCCGAACGGCGCGCCCAAGCCAGTTCCCGCCTTCTTGGGGCTGAACTTCTACGGCAACCATGCGATTCATTCCGACCCGGGCATCACCCTGTCGCAGCAGTGGATGCGCAACAACCCCGCGCTCGGAATTACGGAGAACCGGGCGACTGAAGCCTCGCGCGGAGCGGATGCCCGCAGTTGGCTCGTGGAGCGGATTCTGGAGCGCGGCTACGCGCTGGCGACCATTTACTACGGCGACCTCGACCCCGACTTCCACGACGGCTTCCAGAACGGTGTCCATCCTTTGTTTTACCGCAAGGGTCAGACGACGCCGGACCCGGACGAGTGGGGCGCTATCGGCGCGTGGGCGTGGGGACTCAGCCGGGCGATGGATTACTTGGAGACCGACGCGGACATTGACCACCGGCGCGTGGCGGTCATGGGTCATTCCCGGCTGGGCAAGACCGCTCTGTGGGCGGGAGCGCAGGACCAACGCTTTGCGCTGGTCATTTCCAACAACTCCGGCTGCGGGGGGGCGGCGCTGTCGCGGAGGTGGTTCGGCGAGACCGTTGCCCGCATCAACACCGCTTTTCCGCACTGGTTCTGCGGCAACTTCAAGAAATACAACGACAAAGAAGCGGAGTTGCCCGTTGACCAACATAGCCTCATTGCGTTGATAGCGCCACGCCCGGTTTACGTCGCCAGCGCGGAGGAGGACCTCTGGGCTGACCCGCGCGGCGAGTTCCTGTCCGCCGTGCACGCCGCCCCGGTCTACCGGCTTCTGGGCGCTGACGGCTTGGCGGCTCAGGAGATGCCCGCTCTCAATCAGCCCATTATAAGCACCATCGGTTACCACATCCGAAGGGGAAAACATGCGGTCACGGACTACGACTGGGAGCGGTTCATGGACTTCACCGACCGTCATCTGAAAAAACCGCTTCGGGTTCATCCGACCAATCCTCGCTACTTCACCGATGGCAGCGGCAAAACGGTCTATCTGACGGGTTCGCACACCTGGAACAATTTGCAGGACACCGGCATTTCTGACCCACCCCAAGCCTTTGATTTCGCTGCCTACCTTGACTTTCTCCAGAAGCACAACCACAACTTCATCCGTCTGTGGCGCTGGGAGATGCCGAAGTTTCGTTATGGCAACAACCCGATTCAACGGTGCGAACCGCACCCGTGGGCGCGCACGGGTCCGGGATTGACAAGGGACGGCAAACTGAAGTTTGACCTGACGAAGTTTAACCACCCCTACTTCGACCGGCTGCGCCAGCGCGTTGCTGAAGCGGGCAGGCGCGGCATCTACGTGTCCATCATGCTCTTTGAGGGGCACTGCGCCCCGCACGGCGAAGAGGGCTGGGAGTTTCATCCCTTTCATTCCGATAACAATATCAATGGCATAGACGGCGGGCGACTGGACTACTATACGCTCAAAAACCCGAAGGTGCTGGCGTTGCAGGAAGCCTACGTCCGCAAGGTCGTTGACAGCGTGAACGACCTGGACAACGTGCTTTACGAGATTTGTAACGAGGCGGGCGCTTACTCCACCGAATGGCAGTATCACGTGATTCGGCTCGTCAAGGCTTATGAGGCGACGAAGCCCAAGCAGCACCCGGTCGGCATGACCTTCCAGTTCAACCGCGATGCTTCTCATCGCGGAACCAATGCCGCCTTGTTCAACAGCCCCGCCGATTGGATTTCGCCCAACCCCGAAGGCGGCTACCGCGATGACCCGCCATCAGCGGACGGCAGGAAAGTCGTGCTCAATGACACCGACCATCTCTGGGGCGAAGGCGGAAGTCCGCAGTGGGTGTGGAAGAGTTTCCTGCGCGGTCACCACCCGGTTTTCATGGACCGCATCGTTGCCCTGACAGACATCCCTTTGACCGCGCATCGGGAAGACATCCCCGGCGCTGACCGTATCCGCAAGGCGATGGGGGTAACGCTGAAGATGGCGAATCGTGTCAACCTCACAGAGATGCTGCCGCTGCCCGACCTGTCCTCTACCCGCTACTGTCTGGCGAGCGTCGGCAAAGAGTATGTGGTTTACCTGCCTGACGGCGGGACGGTGGCGGTGGATTTATCTCCGGGCAAGGGAACGTTCGTCGTGGAGTGGATACACCCTGTCGAAGGCGACGTCACGCCCGGCGGGACGGTGGCTGGCGGCGGCAAACGAGATTTCAAATCGCCCTTGCATGGGGATGCCGTTCTTCATATCCGAATGCAGTAAAGGGGTTGGAGACCTGCGGTCAGCCAGAGACCATTGACACATCAAGAGCAAAAAGAGGACGTAATGGCAACGAAAAAGAGTCCGGTAGCGACAGAGTATCAACGAACGCTTGAAACGATTGCGGCGCGTATTGAGCAGAGCCGTCACGAAACGCTGCGGACGGTCAACCGCGCGCTGGTGGAACTCTACTGGTTCATTGGGCAGGTCATCACCGAGCGGCAGGAACGCGCCGGCTGGGGTGATGCCGTTGTCGAACAACTCGCTCGTGACTTGCGGATGCGTTTCCCGGACATGAAGGGGTTGGAAGTGCGCAACCTGTGGCGGATGCGGCAGTTTTACCTTGCCTACCGCGACGAACCAATTCTGTCACCACTGGTGACACAAATCAGTTGGACGAATCATCTGCTCATTCTCGGACACACTGAATCAGCAACGGAACGGGAGTTCTACCTGCGCATGAACATCCGCGAGCGTTGGTCTAAGCGTGATTTGGAACGCCAACTCCACAGCAGTCTCTACGAGCGATTTGCGTTGGCAGCACCGACAGGAAAGACCGACAAGGTACTGGAAACGCTGCCCGAAGTGGATGCGCGCCTCGACGCGCACCTCAAGGATGAATACGTTCTTGAATTCCTCGGCTTGACGGAAACGCACTCCGAACGCGAACTCCGCACGGCGATTCTGGCAAACCTGCGCGACTTTTTCCTGGAGTTTGGTCGTCATCTGACGTTCGTGGGAGAAGAATACCCCATCGTAGTAGACGGAGAGGTTTACCACGTGGACTTGCTGTTCTACCACCGCCTTCTGCAATGCCTGCTTGCTGTGGACTTGAAGGAGGATGTGTTGGAGTCAGGAGACTCTGACACATCAGAGTAGGATTATCCCGGAAAAGGTGGCATAGGGATTTGAACGTTAAAGAGCATCGGATTGATAATGGTAAGTCTCCACCTTTGTTCATCCCTCTTAGGAACCTTCCCCGATTTATCCCGCAGAAGGCGCACCACGAACAAATCAGGACCTATATCACCAGCAAGTTGAGCGTCGTACTCTAACTGCAAGGTATTCCCCTCCACAGAGACCTTCGCTAAACCTAATAGGAAAGAATCTCTGGGGTTATCTATAAGCCCGGCCTGCCCTGGATCGAGTGGCAGACGAGAGGAATAGGTAGAGGCGCTATACGAATAGACCAATGCTGTGTTAAAGATTCCTTTTCGGTCAGGCGCTGTGAAATACGTTTCCAATGTCCACCATTCGGGACCAACAGGTGGTATCGCATCAAACTTGACGAGTAAACGGCACTGACCGTTCTCCAACTTATAAAACCTGATTGCCTCTGTAGACCATTCTTTCTTTGGAGCGTCTTGATTGCCGGCAGAGGAAGATGCAGGCAACAAAACGCTGGCTTCTCCCCATCGCACTTTGAGGAAAGGCTGGTGCTGGCGTTTTCGGTTGATTTCCTGCTCTTGCCCCTGTTCTTGTAGGACGTGGAGGAAACGAACCAACGGTCTCTTGGCACCCGGGGTAAGGTCGCTTTGCCATGTAAAGGTAATGGTGTGGTCAGTTATGTGAACGGATGCCTCCCCTAATTCCTCTGGCACTATCGGCGATTTGCTGGGTTTAAGTCTCGGATACTGGAACAATTTGGCTTTTGTCATTCCTGACTTCCACTCCAAGACCGTTTCGCCTAAAGGTGCTTTTACGATGGCAACCTCACCGGGAAGTTGAGAAATGGGAAAACTTGTATGAACAGTTAACTGAAAAATCTCCTCTAGTTGGGAGAAAGCGCAATAACTATCTTTTAGCGGTGAGGGCGAGGATACACCAGCGAAGGATAAATAACCGACGCAAACAATAACAAGAATGCCCAACACCCCTATTACCCTGCGCAGACCGAAAAACCTCAAAACAGCAAGATATTTTGCTTCGTTCAACATGACGGGAACAGACGATTGGATTTTAGCCATTTTGAATCACCTCCACAGGTTGCGCCCATTATAGCCTGAACCGGATGGTTTGTCAATATAAGGTTTTGACCGTTTCGACCTTTCTGAACCTTCTGAACAGAAGTTACCCCTTAATCCTGTTCACTAACCAATCTCACTTGATAGACCTCAGAGGTAGTACCTCTTGGCACGTCAAACGCGCCAAGAGGTACCAACTTTTGTAAACAGAGTTTAGAGAACAGACCACTCAGAATACATGCCAGTCATAACCTCCCGGAGAACCCTGGTAGACAAGATCTGCATCTTGTGGTCCACCACGCCCATCCGGGTCATGGTATACCTTCAGTATATTAGTGGCTGGGTCATAAATGTAGTGAGTTAGTTCCTCATTGGGATCATATACTTGGTCCCCGTCAGTATCCTTCCAGTTTTCCTGATGGATTCTCCCATCTTCAATATACCAGTAATTGCAACCTGGGAGGTATACACACTCACCAATGACACGAAACTCTCCGTCATCTAACCTTCCGTTACCATTGTCATCCAAAGTTCCGTCACCATCGTCATCATCACCAATGATCGTAATGTAGTTGCCATCTACACTCCAAATGTCAATGAGATAACCGCCCCACGTCTTGTAATCATTCCCGCCGTCTAATGTCAGGTTATAGTCATTTGTTCCATTGCCGTTAAGATCCTGACTCGGCGTTATGCTGCCGGTTGGGGGGGATGAATCATCTGGTGTAAAGTCATCTATTGTGGCTGATGCCCCTGCTTCTGCTGTCGATATGGATGGCTTGGGATGCCCGGGCAACCCCCAACTGCTCCTTGATAGACGCTCATCAAGCACTTGGACCTTGATGCTACAATTACTAAATCCCCCTGAGACACGGGAGATATCTGAGGGGTGTGCATAAATCGCATCAGGTCATCACCGCCATCAGGTGCGAGATTTCACGCAACGGCAGATGCCAAACACT
>FWPU01007819.1_pt1 | contig 19118 bp, 20 predicted proteins | sample 2228361 | NCBI WGS metagenome assembly FWPU01 (sample SAMEA103939777, study PRJEB20133) | metagenome
ACCAGTCGACCGCGTACAAGCGCTTCGTCACCGTCGAGCCGCTGCCGTCCAACATCGCCGCCATCGGCTTCGTGCCGCCGCAGGGCACGGTCGACCTTCTGGTGCCAGAGGGCCAGTACGAGGTGTTCGTCACCCGCGGGCCCGAGTACTCGACGTACCCCGACACCTACCCCAACCGCGGCGCGCCGGTGGACCTGACCCGAGGCGATGCGCAGCTTGTGGCGGTGCTCGCGCGCGTGGTGGACACCACGGGCTGGATGAGCGCCGACCTGCACGTGCACGCCGTCAACAGCGCCGACACGTCGGTGCCGAACGAGCTCCGCGCGCTCACCTTCATGGCCGAGGGCGTCGACGTGCTGGTGTCGACCGATCACGACTTCATCACCGACTTCGCTCCGGTGGTGGCCGCGCTCGGAGGCCAGGGCCACATCGCCACCATGATCGGCGCCGAGGTGACGCCGTTCGACTTCGGGCACCAGCAGGCCTACCCGGTGACGCGCGGCGATGGGCCGACCGGCGGGGCGTTCGACTGGGCGGGCGGCGACGGCCCGACGTTGCGCCTCGACCAGCTCTACGCCGGCCTTCGCGCCCGCTTCCCCGACGTCGTCATCCAGATGAACCACCCGCGCGGCAGCGGCGGCTCGCTCACCCAGCTCAAGGTGGACACCGCCACCGGCGCCTCGCACGAGGACCCGTCGGCCTTCCGCCAGGCGCCTCACCCCGAGGCCACGCCGTCGAACACCCGCTTGTTCAGCAACGATTTCGACGCCATCGAGCTGGCCAACGGATTCTCCGCCAACACCGCGGTGATGAACGACTGGTTCACCTTCCTCTCGCGCGGGAGCATCAAGACGGCGACCGGCGTCTCCGACACGCACACCGCCACGCTGAACACCGGCGGCTACTCGCGCACCTACGTCGAGCTGGGCGTCGACGACGTCGCGCAGTTCTCTCCCCAGGCGTTCGCGCGCGCCATCAAGGCGCAGAAGGCGGTGGCCACCAACGGCCCGTTCGTCCGCTTCAGCGCCACCCCCGTCGACGGCAACGGCCAGCCGGCCGGCCAGCCTGTCGGCGTCGGGGGGACGGTGCGCGTCGGACCGGGCCAGAGGCTCGAGCTCACCGTCGACGTGCAGGCGCCCGAGTGGCTCACCTTCGACGTCATCGAGATCTTCACCCATGCCGACGGGCGCGACGCGAAGAACGGCGCGAGCAACACCACTCCGCCCACTCCGGTGGCTTCGCAGCCGGTCGACTCCACCGCGCTGACGCCCAAGCCGGTGGTGGTGAACGGCCAGACGTTCCGGCGCATCCACGTCACACAGAAGTTCACCGTCAGCCCCACCGCCGACACCTGGTACGTCGCCGTGGTGCGCGGCTCGTCGCAGTCGGCGTCGCTTTCGCCCATGGCCTACAGCGGCGTCAGCTGCAACTCGGGCGTCTGCACCGCGTCGGACCGCCGCGCCTACGCGTTCACCAACGCCATCCTCGTCGACGGCGACGGCACGGGCGCGTACGACGACTTCCCTCTGAAGGTGCAGCAGGGGCTGTCCGTCGCCGGGCCGAAGGAGGCTTTGCCACCCCGCGTCGTGCCCACCGCCGAGCAGCTCGACGCGGCGCTTCGAAAGATGCTCTCGCACGACCACGACTAGTTTCGTGCGCGCCGTCGTCTACGAGCACGAAGAGCTCGAGGGGCCGGCCCTTCTGGGCCCTGCCCTCGAATCACGAGGCTTCGTTCTCGAGCGGCGCTTCCGCCACGCCCGGCCCGACGACGTCTCCGCCGATCTCGTGGTCGCCATGGGCGGGCCGATGGGCGCGTACGAGGCGAGTCGCCACCCGTTTCTCTTCGACGAGCTGAGCGTGATGCGCGCGCGGCTCGCCCAGGGCCGCCCGGTGCTGGGCATCTGCCTGGGCGCACAGCTTCTGGCCGCTTCGGCCGGCGCGCGCGTCTACCCCGGCGAGAGCGGTTTCGAGCTGGGCGTCTTTCCGGTGGCGCTCACGAACGAAGCCACCGTCGATCCCGTGTTCTCTTCGATGCCGCCGTCATTCGACGTGGCGCACTGGCACGGCGATACGTTCGACGAGGTGCCGGGCGCCGTTCGACTGGCCGGTACGAGCCGCTACCCCCAGCAGGCGTTCCGCCTCGGCGACAGCTACGGCCTGCAATTCCACCCCGAGCTCGATGCCGCCGCGTTCGCGCGCTGGCTCGAGCAGTGCCCGGAGGACTTGCGCCGTGCCGGCCGATCGCTCGACGAGGTGCGCGCGCACGACGTCTCGCGCCTCGCGCAGTCCCGGCCGCTGCTCGAACGGCTGCTGGACGCCTTGGCGAGCCATTTCGCGGGCGTCGGGCGCGCCCGGTCGCGTTGATGCCTTCTGGCGGCCGTGCCGCGGGTGGGGAGGAGGCGCCAGCCTCTCCGACCCATCGCGCCCCACCGGGTGTCGCGAGGGTGGGCGAATGCGTGGCCCGACGTCGCGACACGTCCTCCGCGGTGCCCGCCGCCCACTCCGCTTCAGCGCGGAGAGCTCACGAGCTGCATCTCAGCTCGTCTGCTGCGGCTGCTCATGGCGGCGGAACCGCTTGAACAGCTCCTGCCAGTCGGCCGGCTTCTGCATCAGGGCCACCGAAAGCCCCAGGCACAGCCCGTACGTCGCGCCGAGCAGGAGCCCCGGCCACCCGGGCAACGATTCACCCGCGTAGCGTGCCCAGGCGGAAGACGCTCCGAGCGCCAGGACGCCCTTGCCCACCAGCCACAAGCCGACGCCGTACGCCACGCCTCCGAGAATGCCCAGCTCGCGCGGAAGCGCTTGGGCGAGCAGGCCGTAGCCCGAACCGAGCGCCAAAAGCGCCACCAGCCACAACGACGCTCCGCCGAGCACGGCGAGCCAGCCCACGTTGCCCGACGAAGCCCGCTCGCCAATCACCATCGCCACCGGAAGCCGGGCGACGTCGGCCACCGCGCCGCCCTCGGCCAGGGAGAACAGCGCGAGGAGCAGCACCGCCACCGACGCGCCGAGCACGCCGCCGGCAATGCCCAGCGCGGCGGCGCGCTCGGTGGGCTGCCTGAAGGTGCGGTCGAACCACTCGTGGGCCGTGCGAAGTACCTGCATGGCCATTCCCTCCGTGATTCGAGTCGCGCTCAGGTCAGCTCTGGACCTTGATCTCGATGCTCCGCGGCTTGGCCTCTTCCCGCTTGGGGAGCGAGACCGTCAGCACGCCGTGCTCGTAGCGGGCCTCGCACTTCCTCGCGTCCACCGTGCTGGGCAGCACGAACGACCGCGCGAACACGCCGTAGCCGCGCTCGGACCGCAGATAGCTCGAGCCCCTGTCCTGCTTCTCGTACTTCCGCTCGGACTGGATGGTGAGCGTATCGCCCTCGAGCTTGACCTGGATCTGCTTCGGGTCGTGGCCCGGCAGGTCCATCTTCACCTCGATGGCGTCCTCGGTCTCCACGATGTCCGCCGCGGGGGCCAACGCCTGCGCCGTCACCCAGCGCGAGGGCAGCGCGAAGTCCCTGGTGATCTCCCGGGTCATCTCGTTGAACAGACGGTCGAAGTCGGCGAATGGAGCGAGCGCCGACGTCTCCGCCCTGCCGTTGAACGGATTCCACAACGTCAACATCGAGCCTCTCTCCTTTCCTGCCATCGGCGTTTGCCGTGGCGCCGCTAAGGGAACCATCCGCTCGGCGCTGTCAAGGGAAGGCCCGCGGCGCCTCTGCGTCGCCCTCGGCCGAAGGGCAGCCGGGCGAGCGTTCAGGGCGCGAACACGCCGAAGTAGACGCGCGCGGCGCCGGAGCCGATGCGCCCGCCCACGACGTACAGCTCCGATGCGCTGACGACGTACACGTCGTTCACGTCGACCGGCTCGGGGAGCGCATGCAACGCCCAGCTCCCTTCGTCGTAGACGGCGATCTGCCCGGGCGAGTCGTCGAGGTCGCCGCCGGCGAATACCGGCAGGCCCGACGGTGCGGCCTCGACGGCCACCAGCGGACCTCCGCCGCTGCCGTCGAAGACGTCCTTCCAGTCTTGCGCGGTTCCACCCAGCGGGCGCGTTCCGACGTGCTTTCCGTCTGCGACCGCATAAACGGTCGTGCCCGTGACCCACACCGCGTGCCAGGTGCGGTTGATGTTGCTCGACGGCTCGGCCACGAAAGCGCCGCCGGCCAGCGCGCCCCCGTACACGAACGGATTGCCCGCGACGTAGGCCGCCGCGCCATCGGGCGTCACCGCGCAGCCGCTGAACCCGGCGCGTCCCTGCGTCGAGCCGAGCCGGATCCACCCCGAGGCCATGAGGCGCCACAGAATGCTCTCGTTGTTGCTGTAGCTTTCGGTGGTGGCCAGGTAGATGGCGTTCGGGCCACGGCAGATCCCCCGCACCATGCCTCCGAGCGAAGCGGTGGCACAACTGCCGTCGTCGAGGCATCGCACCAGGTTCTGCCCTCCGCCCGCGAGCACGCCCCCATCGGCGACCGCGACCAGCGATTCGACGGTCTGCCCGGTCTGCGCACTGAGGGCCGTCCAACCCCGCCCATCCCAGCGGTCGATGAGCGCGTTTTGATAGGCGACGTAGACGTCATTCTTCCCCCTGCCGTCCACCGCCGTCGCCGCGGGTCGCGGGAGCGAGGGCGTCAGGTCGAACCAGATGAACGGGCCGATGCGCGTGCCGGAATCGACGCCTCCGTCCGACGACGAGCCTCCGTCGCCCGCGTCGGCGCCGGCGTCTCGCACATCGCCCGAGCCGCCGCCGCCGCCGGTGCCGCCTCCGCCGTCGTACGGCTCGACATCGGTGCCTCCGTCGGCCACCAGCAACGTCTGCGGACACGCCGCCACGAGGAACATCAGCGCGGGGATGAGCACCAGCCGTCGCATGCGCCCTGACCCTACCGCGCGGACGACTCGGCGAGCGTCCGAACGCTACGGTTCGCGCCAGACGATGACGCCGCCGCGGATGTCGGGGTGTGCCGTCGACGCGTAGCGGAAGGCCATGTACAGCTTCCCGGCCCTGGTCGTGGCGAGGCTCACCCAGAGCCCGGCCTCTCCGAAGTACGTGCCATTGTCGGGGCTGCAGACGCTGAACGAGACGCCGTCGCTCGAGCGTGCGAGCTTGGGCCCGCCACATTGGGTAAGTCCGCCTGGCAGACGGTTCGCCGCAACGACGACGGAGGTGGGCATCGACACGATTGCCTGGAAATACGCGGTGTGCTCATCGCCCCGCGAGCTGTTCGATGGAATCATGATTGGAGCCCGCCAAGCGGTTCCGGCCGAGTCGGTCGCCTCCACGTAGCGGACATACGTCCTCTCGTGCGTCACATGGAACGCGAGAACCGGCACCTCGCCCTTGAACGCCAGGCTCACCGAGGGCGCGCTCATCGCCGTGTCCGTGAATGCGCTGGTCGCCGGAGCGCCCGGTCGTGCGAACGCGATCGCGGAGTCGGTGACGAAGGCCACTCCCGGGCTGCCCGACGCGTCGATGGCCAATGACACCGGCCCATCGCGCACCGAGCTCGAGCCCGAGGGCGGAGCCACCGTCGAGCGGCTCCACGCCCCTGGAGCCGCCGATGCCAGCCGGCTGGCGAAGACCAGCGTCCCATCCTGGTGCCAGGCGAGGTACAGCGTTCCGCCGGCCATGGCGAGCGACGGGTTCGACACCTTGGTCGGCGTGCCCTGGCTCACCGTCTCGATCGACCAGAGCTCTCCTTCGTCGGTGCTGACCGCGAAGCGCACCTGCTGGCCCGAGGTGACGTAGGCGACTCCGATGCGGCCGGTCGACGAATCGCGCGCCAGCGATACCTGCCGGTGCGGCGCGGCGGTGTCGATTTGCCCGACCGTCTCCACCGTCTTCGGCTCCTGCCACCGCTTGTCGACGCCGTTCCAGCGGGTGAAGACGATGCGGCCGTCCTGCGGCACGCCGTCGTCGTTCGGATCTTCGTGCACGTAGGCCACCATTGGCTGGTCGTGCTGGTCGAGCGCCAGCGAGACGGAGACGCCCACCCTGGTCGTGCCGGCGTCGCGCGGCTGCTCCACCGCGTTGGAGTAGCCCGGCGGCGGGTCGTCTCCTCTGGGCCGGCCGGCATCGACGCCCGCGTCGAACCCGGCGTCCTCTCCACCGTCAAAAACGTTGTGCCGGGGTTTCTCGCCACACCCGATGGCCCAAAAGACCGCCGCGCCGATGGTCAGGACGGCTCTCATCCGCGAACCCCTTGCGCCTTCCCGCCGGCGCGGGAAGCCGCTCAATTCGGCCCTTCCGACTGCCTGATGATCTCGCGCGCGATGACCAGCCGCTGAATCTCGCTGGTGCCCTCGTAGATGGTCGTCACGCGCGCGTCGCGCAAATAGCGCTCGACGGGGAACTCGTCGATGTAGCCGTACCCGCCGTGGATCTGCACCGCCTTGTCGCAGACCCGCTGCGCCATCTCGCTGGCGAAGAGCTTGGCCATCGAGGCCTCGCGGGTGAACGGCCGGCCCGCCTCCTTGAGCGAGGCGGCCCTGAGCGTCAAGAGCTCGGCGGCGGAGAGCTGCGTGGCCATGTCGGCCAGAAACCAACGCAGGGCCTGGAACTCGCCGATGGGCTTGCCGAAGGCGTGCCGTTCCTTGCAGTAGCGCACCGACGATTCGAGCGCCGCGCGGGAGATGCCGCAGGCCTGGCTGGCGATGCCGATGCGCCCGCCGTCGAGGGCGGCCATGGCGAGGCGGAAGCCGTCGCCCTCCTGCCCGAGCAGATTCTCCGCGGGAATCTCGCAGCCCTCGAACGTCAGCGGCACCGTGTTCGAGCCGCGCAGCCCCATCTTGTCCTCGGGCCTGCCGACGACGAGCCCCTTCGGCCGGCCCTCGACGATGAAGGCGCTGATGCCCTTCTTCGCCACCTGACCCGGAGGCGACGTGCGGGCCCACACCACCATCACGCCCGCGTACGCGCCCGAGGTGATCCACTGCTTCGAGCCGTCGAGGACGTAGCGATCGCCGACCCTCTTCGCGGTGGTGCGCAGGGCGGCGGCATCGGAGCCGCAGTGGGGCTCGGACAGCGCGAACGCGGCGGCCACCGCCTCGCCGGAGACGATCTTCGGCACGAAGCGCTTGCGCTGCTCCTCGGTGCCGAAGCGGCTGATCAGCTCGGCGCACATGTTGGTCACCGCCATGCCCACCGAGGTCGAAGCGCAGGCGGCGGAGATCTCCATCATTGCAAGCGCGTAGGCCACCGCTCCCGCCTCGGCGCCGCCGAGCTCGGCCGGCACGTTCACCCCGAGCAGGCCGAGCTGGGCCATCTCGCGGTACAGGTCGGCCGGGAACAGCTCTTCGCGGTCGTGCTGCCGGGCGCGTATGGCCACCTTCTCGCGCGCGAAGGTGCGCGCCGTGTCGCGGATGAGCGTCTGGGTGTCGGTCAGCTGGAAGTCCATCTCGCGTCGGGCGCGCGCGTCACTTCTCGGGCTTCAGGTTGAACGGAAAAGAGACCGGCTGGTCCCTGGCCGGCCTGGGGAAGGTCATCGTCGCCAGCACGGCCACCACGCATTCGTGGAGCTTCGGCTCCTTGAGCGTCGACGCCTTCTTGTCGATGCGGGCGTTCTTCACCATGCCCTCGGTGGTGATGACCCACGAGGTGACCAGCTTGCCCTCGAGGGCCTTCTCCTTCTCGGCGAGCGTCTCCTCGTAGCAGGCCTGGATCTTCGGCTGATAGTGCGCCACCACCCGCTTCACCGAGTCGCTCGAGAACGGCATCTTGTCGACGTCGGGAGGAGGGTTGTCCGGGTCCGCCTTCGGATTCACCGCCTCCTTGACCGCCTGCCGCATCTTGTCGGCGTCGCTCTTCTGCGCGTACGCCGGCACGGCGAACAGCAGCGCCGCGGCGATTCGAGCATTCATGTCCCTCACTCCTTGAGCAGCTGCCCCGAGATGACGATGCGCTGAATCTCGCTCGTCCCCTCGTAGATCTCGGTGATGCGCGCGTCGCGGACGTGGCGCTCGGCGTCCATCTCCTTGCTGTAGCCCATGCCCCCGTGGATCTGCAGACCCTTGTGGCAGACGCGGCTGGCCATCTCCGAGGCGTAGAGCTTGGCCATCGAGCTCTCCATCGTGTGGCGCACGCCCTGGTCCTTGAGCCGCGCCGCCTTCAAGGTGAGCAGCCGCGCCGCGTCGATCTCGGTGGCCATGTCGGCCAGCATGAACTGAATCGCCTGGTGCTCGCGAATGGGCTTGCCGAACGTCTGGCGTACGCCCGAGTAGGCCAGGGCCTCCTCGAACGAGGCGCGGGCGATGCCGATGGCCTGGGCGGCGATGCCGATGCGCCCACCGTCGAGGGTGCTCATGGCGATCTTGAAGCCCTCGCCCTCGTTGCCGAGCAGGTTCCGCTTCGGGACCTTCACATCCTCCAGGTAGATGGTGCAGCTCCACGCCGCGTTGATGCCCATCTTCTTGTCGGGCCCCTGGCGGTTGAAGCCCGGTGTGTCGGTGGGAACGAGGAAAGCCGAGATGCCCTTGTGGCCCTTCTCCTTGTCCGTCATCGCGAACAGCACGATGGCGTCGGCCTTGGGGCCCACGGTGATCCAGTTCTTCGAGCCGTTGATGACGTACTCGTCGCCCTTGCGCACGGCGACCGTCTTCTGCGCGGCGGCGTCGCTGCCCGCCTCGGGCTCGGTCAGGCCGAAGCAGCCCAGCTTCTCGCCGCGGGCGAAGGGGACGAGGAACTCCTTCTTCTGCGCCTCGTTGCCGAACTTGAGCACCGGGTCGCAGTAGAGCGAGTTGTTGACGCTCATGATGACGCCGGTCGAGGCGCAGCCGCGGCTGATCTCCTCGATGGCCAGCGCGTAGCAGACGTTGTCGAGCCCGGCGCCGCCATAGGCCTCGGGCACGCACATGCCGAGCATCGACAGCTCGGCCAGCTTCTTCACCGCCTCGGTCGGCCACTCGTGGTGCTCGTCCCACTTCCGGGCGTTGGGGATGAGCTCCTTGGCCGCGAAGTCGCGGCAGACTCTCTGGATCTCGCGCTGGACGTCGGTGAGCTCGAAGTTCATCGGGGCCGCTTCTTACAATGGCTAGTGCGCTGCGTCGATCAACGCTTGCCGCCGATTCGACACGGCGCGGGCCGCCCGGACATCGGGCGAGAGGATCGTCACCGCCCCTTGAACGCCGCCTGACGCTTCTCGAGGAAGGCTTTCATTCCCTCGCGCTGGTCCTCCGACCCGAACAGCATCGCGAAGCCCTGACGCTCGAGCTCGTTGGCCGCGCGCAAATCGCCGTCGGCGCCGAACTCGATGACGCGCTTGGCCTGGGCGATGGCCAGCGGGCCTTTCTTGGCAATCTTCTGCGCCACGGCCTTGCAGTGCTCGAGGAGCCTCTCGGGCGGCAGCACCTCGAGCGCCAGGCCGATCTCCTTCGCCTTGGCCGCGTCGATGGGCTCGCCCGTGAAGATGAGCTCCTTGGCCCGCACGCGGCCGACCAGGCGGGTGAGCCTTTGCGTGCCGCCGAAGCCCGGGATGACGCCGAGGCCCACCTCGGGCAGGCCGAACTTCGCCCGCTCGGAGGCGTAGATGAGGTCGCAAGCCAGCGCCAGCTCGCAGCCGCCGCCCAGCGCGTAGCCGTTCACCGCGGCGATGGTGGGAATCGACAGCGACTCCAGCATGTGGAGAATGCGGTGGCCCAGCCCCGCGAACTCGCGCGCCTGCGCGGTGGTGAAGTCGGCCATCTCGGCGATGTCGGCGCCCGCGACGAACGCCTTGTCGCCCGAGCCGGTGAGGATCATCGCCCGCAGCTGCGCATTCTGGCCAACCGAGGCGATGGCCACAGACAGCTCCTTCAGCGCCTTCGAGCTCAGCGCGTTCAGCGCCTTGGGCCGATCGATGGTGAGAACGGCAAGCTGGTCTTCGACATCGAGGCGGACGGTCTCGAATGCCATGGCGTTCCTCTCAGTACTTGTAGAAGCCGCGGCCGGCCTTCTTGCCCAGCCAGCCGGCATCGACGTACTGCCGGAGCAGCGGGCACGGCCGGTACTTGTCGTCGCCCAGGCCCTTGTGCAGCACCTCGGCGATGTACAGGCAGGTGTCGAGCCCGATGAAGTCGGCGAGCTGGAGCGGCCCCATCGGCTGATTGGTGCCGAGCTTCATCGCCGTGTCGATGTCCTCGACGGAGCCGAGACCCTCCATCACCGCGTAGCAGGCCTCGTTCAGCATCGGGATGAGGATGCGGTTGACGATGAACCCGGGGAAGTCCTTCGACACCACCGTCGTCTTGCCCATGCGCTCGGCGAGCGCCCTGGTCGCATCGTACGTCTCGTCGCTGGTGGCCGCGCCGCGGATGATCTCCACCAGCTGCATGAGCGGCACCGGGTTCATGAAGTGCATGCCGATGACCGCCTCGGGGCGCCTGGTGGCGGCGGCGATGCGCGTGATGGGAATCGACGAAGTGTTGGTGGCGAGAACTCCACCCGGCCGGACCAGCCCGTCGAGGTCCTTGAAGATGCGCTTCTTCAGCTCCTCGTTCTCGGTGACCGCCTCGATGGCGAAGTCGACGTCGCGGGCGTCGGAGACCTGCGTGGCAGGCAAGAGCTTGCCGAGCGCGGCCTTGCGCTTGCCGTCCTCGAGCTTGCCCTTCTCCACCAGCTTGGCCAGACCGGCCTCGATCCGCTTGACGCCCTTGTCGACCGCCTCCTTCGAGACGTCGACCAGCGTCACCGAGAGCCCCGCCTGGAGCGCCACCTGCGCGATGCCCGCGCCCATCTGACCGGCGCCGACGACGACCACGTGCTCGGTTGCCATGGCACCTCCTTTGGGGCGCGACTCATACGCGACGGCCGGGACGGTGTCGACCACGTACGCGATGCTCAATGCAGGATGTCGAGCCCGTCGCCCTTCCACGTGCTCGAGTGTCGCTCGGTCAACTGCAAGCCTCTGGCTCCCGATTCCTCCGCTCGAACGAGGTGACCCCTTCGGTACCGCCCGTCGGCAGCTCGACGAGCCCCAGGTCTGCCAGAAGCCGCAGCATCCCGGGGTCGTCCTTCGGCGCGCGCGTGAGCTTGAGCACCTTCATCGCCTTCTGACCCCGATGGCGTCGCTCTGCATCGGGCACGGCGCGAACCGGCCGGGCCACCGCGAAAGCGGCCAGGCGAAGCTCGACGTCGATGCCGGAGGCGAAGCGCACGTCAGGGTTGTCGGCGCCGCCAGCGGGAAGTTGTCGGGTGCGAAAGTTCCTCACCCCGGCTCGGTGCTCGCCGCGGCAAAAGACCTCCGCGCGCTCGCTCATGGCAGTGAGGTCACGATGGTCTCGCCATCGCCGACCCGGAGCGTCTTCTGCACGGCCTCCGCGCCGTCGCCGCCCACCCGCTGGATGAACACCCGCGCCAGGTACTCGCCGCGCCGGAGCGCGACCTTCTGCACGAGCTCGCCGGCCGACCCGTCGGGGTACTTCACCGTCTCGCGCCCGAGCAGCGCCTCGCCGTCCCAGACCTGGATCTCCACCTGCCGCACCGACGCGGGATCGCGGATCTGCCAGACCAATTGTCGCTCGATGGGGAACAGCCCGCCGCCGCCCTTGAAGAACCACGCTCCAGCCAGAAGCACGAGCACCAGCGGCAACCTCCGGAGGAGCGCGCTCTTGGCGAACACCTCTCTATCCATCGCGCTTCTTCTTCCCCCGCCGCGCGTTCAGGTCGGTGACGTTGACGTGCGGCACCACCGCATCGGCCTGCTTCTGCGAAGGCAAGAGCCGCACCTCGGCCTTGACCTCGATCGTCATCCCCGCGAGCAGCTTCAAGAACTCCTCGCGCAGCTTCTCCGACTGGAAGAACCGCCTGAGCTCCTCGGAGACGACGCGGCCGATCTCGTCCTTCGTCTTCTCCGCCTGGTTGATGATGAAGCTGAGCGCCTCCTTCGGCAGCTTGAGCTGGCCGGCGAGGCTTCTGATGCCCTCTTCGGTCATGAAGAGGGCGCCCAGGCCGGCGACGGCGACCTTGCGCACGAGCTCCGGCACGAAGCCCCGCGCCTTGTCCTCGGCCGAATCGCCGGAGATGGGCTCGTCGAACAGCGGATCTTCTGGAGGCGGCGTCCGTTCGGGCATGGCTCTTCAGTGCGCGGCGTGCGTCTGCACGACCGGCAGCCGAACGCGCATGTTCTCCTGCGAGATGCGGCCCGCGACCTTCTGGGCGATCTCCATGAAGGCCTTGGCCTCGGCGCTCTCCGGGTGCGCGACCACGACCGGCGTGCCGCGGTCTCCCCCCTGGCGGATGCGCAGCTCGAGCGGAAGCTCGCCGAGGAACGGAATGTCCATCACCTCGGACGCCTTGCGCCCACCGCCCCTGTCGAAGATGGACGTGGCCTCATGACAGTGCGGGCAGACGAACGTGCTCATGTTCTCCACGATGCCCAGCACGGGGATGTGCACCTTGTCGAAGGCGCTCTTGGCGCGCACCACGTCGGCCAGGGCGACGTCCTGCGGCGTCGTCACCAGCACGGCCCCGGCGGCGCGGACCTGCTGCGCGATGGTGAGCGCGATGTCGCCCGTGCCCGGCGGCAGATCGAGCACCAGGTAGTCGAGCTCGCCCCAGTTCACGTCGCGGATGAGCTGGAGCAGCGCTCCGTGCAGCATCGGGCCGCGCCAGAGCATCGCCTGGTCGGGCTCGACGAGAAACCCGATGGACATCACCCTGAGCCCATGGGCCTCGAGCGGGTCGAGCGTCTTGCCGTCGCGGCTGGTGGGCTTTCTGCGAATGCCGGTCATCAGCGGAATCGACGGCCCATAGAAGTCGGCGTCGAGCAGCCCCACCCTGGCCCCGCACCGGGCGAGCGATGCGGCCAGGTTCACCGCCACGGTGCTCTTGCCCACCCCTCCCTTGCCGGCACCGACCAAGACGACGTTCTTCACGCCCGGGAGCAGCGTCTCCGTCGTGCCGCCTTTGGCCGAGCGCACCTGGGCACCCCACTCGATGTCGAGCTTCTGGATGCCCGGCACCGCCTTGAGCGCCGTCTCGGCGTCCTGCTGAATCTTGCCCTTCAGCGGGCAGGCGGGCGTGGTGAGCTCGATCTTCACCCGCACGTTGCCGCCGTCGACCTTGAGATCCTTCACCATGCCGGCCCGGACCAGGTCGATGTTCAACTCGGGGTCCATCACCTTGCCCAACGCCGCCAGGACGTCGCGTTCCGACACGCTCATGCGCCGCTCCGTACCACAACTGCCTGCCGGGAGGAGGTATAACGCGGCGCTTCGTGCAGTTCAGGGCGGCTTTCGTGGCTCGGCCGCTCGGGGGGAACGCCTTCTGCCGATGAACCACTTCATCTCCGGCATCATCAAGATCGCGCTCCTCGAGGGGAGCTGCGCGGCGATCCTGTTCGACCGCCTGATGGGCGACCGCTACCAGAAGGCCCGGCGCATCGCCTTCGTCCTCTTCGCCGCGCTCGCCACCTTCGCCTGGTGCAACTACGGCGCGTTCCGCGGCAACGGGTGGATCATCCACCACTGGGAGCAGTTCCACTTCTATCTGGGCGCCAAGTACCTCGAAGAGGTCGGCCACTTCGACCTGTACAAGGCGGTCATCCTCGCCGACCGCGAGTCGGCCCGCGCGCTCGACGGGCTCGCCACCACGCGCGATCTGCACACCTTCGAGGTGATTCCAGTCTCGAAAGCGCTGGAGGACGCTTCGCGCGTTCGGGCGAAGTTCAGCGACGAGCGGTGGGAGGAATTCAAGGCCGATTGGCGGGCCATGCTCAAGACGCCGGCCGACTGGCGGCGGGTGCTGATGGACCACGGCAACACCAGCTCGCCGGCGTGGGCGCTCATCGCCAAACCCATCGCCGAGCTGCTCCCGCCGACGCACGCCACGCAGGTCTTCCTGGCGTGGATCGACTTCGCCCTGCTCATCGTGCTGTGGTGGTTCGCGTTCAGAACGTTCGAGACGAAGGTCGCCGCCATCGGGCTGACCATTTTCGCCTCGGTGCCGATCTGGTTCGACTACCTCGCCGGCAGCTTCCTCCGGCAGGACTGGACCTTCGCCATCGGGATGGCGATCTGCTTCCTCCACCGGAAGCGCTACGCCACCGCGGGAGCCTTCTTCGGCTACGCGGTGGCCACCAAGCTCTTCCCGCTCTTCTTCGGCGTGGCGCTGCTCATCCGCGCCGTCATCGAGGTCGTCCGCGAGCGGAAGATCCCCGTGCGCTACGTGCGCTTCGGCGTGGGTGCGCTGGCCTCGCTGGCGGTCATCGCAACGCTCGCGTCGGCGGTCTTCGGCCCGCGCGCCTGGCTCGAGTACAAACAGCGCATCGACGTCACCCGCGCCGAGAAGTTCTACTCGAACCAGTACTCGCTCAGGACGGTCTTCCTGCAGATCGCCGCCAGCCCCGCAGGCGAGCTGTTGTCGAGGCCGTTCGCTCCCGCGCAGATCAACCAGGGCCGCGCCGACGTCGACATTGCCGACTACCGCGTGCCGTTCCTTCTGGTGCAGCTCCTCTTCACGCTGCTGGTCGCGCTGACGCTCGCGCGCGCCGACGACGTGAGCGCCTTCGCGATGGGGCCGTTCCTCGTGTTCACCTGGCTGGTGGTGAACATGTACTACTGGAACATGCTGGGCTTTTTGGCATTGGGCCTGGCCCGCCGGCCCGAGCGCCCGCCCCTGTTCGCGCTCTTCGGGCTGCACGCCATTCTGGCCCTGTTCTACCTGTACCAGCACACCAATCACGGGTATGCCGAGGGCTACTTCGTGGCGCTCCTCATGAGCATCGGGCTCATTGCGTTCGGCGCCGCCGAGGCGCTCGCGCTCCGCCGCGAGGGCTTTAGCCTCCTGTCGCCCTCACCTGCGCCGAAGCGTTCCTGATTCAGGGCAGGCCCAGCGCCGCCTTCAGCGCCTTCCGCAGCGGCTCGACGATGGCCGCTTCGAGCGGAGCTGCCTCGAGCAGCGTCAGCGCGCTTCTGGCCACGGCCACATCGACGTCGCCTTCCACCCGGAGCAGGTACGGGTCGTACCGGCCGCCGGCGATGGCGCCGCCGCGCGCGAAGGTACCGGTCTGAAGGCCCTTCTGGGCGATCCACTCGATGGAGGTGCGCGCGAAGACGAGCTGCACGTGGACGATGCGGCCCTCCTCGCTCCAGACGAACAGCTCGGTGCCGCCTTCGCCCTGGAACCAGCGCACCGTCTGCGCATGCTCGTGCGAGAGCATCGAGGGGTCGATCTCCCTCAGGCTCTTGCCCCACGCCCGAAGCTGCTCGTCAAGAGGAGCGCTCATTCGAGCGACACCACCTTGAACGCCCCTCCCTCGCGGCGCAGGCGCACCGCCTTGCCCTCGCCCAAATCCAGCTCGACCTCGTCGCCCCGCCAGGCCCACTCGCCTTCGAGCGCCGCTCGCGCCCGGGCCAGCCGGTCCTTCGCCAAAGGCTCGTCGGCGAAGTCCTTCGCCAACCGCGCGGGGGTGTACCGGGCCCGCCACTCCCCGGCCAGCATCCGCCACGCGGCCTCGAAGTCGCCGGCCTCCGCGGCGTCCAGAAAACGCGCGAGCGCCTCCTTCGGGCCCTCGACCGGAGCGACCTCGGCCACCCTCCAGCCATCGGGTTCGCGCACCGCTTCGATCTCCGGCGACACCGCCTTGAGCCGCTCGAGCGCGGAGAGAATGGCCGTCGCCCGCTCGAACCGCGCCATCTCGTTGGCGTAGCGGCGGCCGAATGAGTCGCGGCTGACGTTGGCCCGGTACTCGGACGAGGTGAGCGCATAGGCATCGTCCACCCGCCCTTCCCTCAGCGCGCGCGCGTACGCCTCGGCCGCCTCGTGCGGCCCCGCCGTCCGGCAGGAGGCGGAAAACAGCACGAGCAACCCGGCCAGGCATGCGAGGCTCCGCGACGGGGACATGGATGCCTCGAGGATACCAGCGGGCGGGCCGCTCAGAACGGCTCGGCGCCGCGGCTGCCCGGCACGTCGAGCCACGGGTACCAGAGCGCCCAGACGCCGAAGGCGCTGAACGAGCGCAACAGCGACACGAGCGGCAGCCTCCTCCGCAGCGGGCCGTGCACCAGAAGCTCGAACCGCTCGGCGGGGCGCCCGGCCAGCTCGAGCGCGCGGCGGCAGGCGTCCTCGAAGAGCCCGGTGCGGTCGACGAGCCCTTTCTCCAGCGCCGCCCGCCCCGAGTACACGCGCCCCTCGGCCAGCTCGTGCACCTCGTCGACGGGCTTTCTGCGCGCCCTCGCCACGTGCTCGAGGAACGCCTGGTAGGTGTCCTCGATGTCGCGCTCGAGGGTGGCCCGCTCGTGCTCGGTGAAGGCCCGCGACAAAGAAAAGGCGGCCGCGTTCTCGCCGCGGGCGACGATGGCCCGCTTGACCCCCAGCCGCTCGAGCAGCCCGGAGAAGTCGAACTTGCCGGCGAACACCCCGATGGAGCCGGCGATGGCGTGCTTCGCGGCCCAGATCTCGGAAGCCCCGAGCGCGGCCATGTACCCGCCGCTGGCGGCCACCCGGTCGAAGTAGGCGACGGTCGGCTTCTTCTTCGCGAGGCGCCGCGCCTCCTCGAGGATGAGCTCGCTGCCCACGGCCGAGCCGCCGGGGCTGGAGATGTAGAGCACCACGGCGCGCGAGCGCGAGCGGGCGGCGGCCTCGAGCGCGCGCACCACGGCCTCCGAGCTGGCCACGGGCGGCCCCATGGGAACGGCCGGGCCGACCCCGTGCACGATGACGCCCGAGATGGGCACCACCGAGACCCGCTCGCGCCGGCGCATCGGGCGGAACCAGAACGGCGGCAAGAGGCAGGAGCGCGCGTACTCGGCGAAGCTTTTGACGCGCTCCTCCGGCCGGCCCTCGTCTTCCGCCTTCCAGCTCGCCGGGTCGTGCAGGTAGCGCCCCAGATCCGGCGGGCCGACGAGCGCGTCGACCAGCCCGGCGGCAAATGCCCTGCGCGCGCTGTAGGGCCCCTCGTCGATGCGCGCTGCTGCCTCTCTTCGCGTGAGCTTCCGCCCCCGGGCGATGATGGACACCAGCTCGTCGTACCGCTCGTCGAGGATGGCCCCGATCGTCTCGAGCTGGATGTCCGACGGCCGGTCGTGCGTGAACAGCTCGGGGGCGGTCTTGTGCTCGCCGCGGCGGAGGAACTGCGCCCGCACGCCCACCCGGCGCAGCAGCTCGCCCAGCGCGGTGGCCTCGGCCGCAAAGCCCATCACGTCGAGCCGGCCCGCGGGGGCCAGGGCGATGCGGTCGCACGCGCAGAGCAGCTCGTACGCGGCGTTGTCGGCGCTCACCGCCCAGCCCACCACCTGCTTGCCTTTCTGGCGGAACGCCTCCAGGTGGGCGGCGATGGCTTCGCGCTTGGCCGGCGGCGAGGCGAAGCTTTCGATCTCGAGCACCACGCCGCGCACGCGCTCGTCGGCCGCGAGGACCTCGAGGCGAGCTGCGAGCTCTTCCACCGAGCCCACCGCCGCCGGATCTCTCCTGCGGAAGCGCAGCCGCCGCGCCGGCGGGCGGTACGGGACGTCGCCCTTCAAGCGGAAGCGGATCCACGCCGGGCGGCGGTCGCGGCGCATCAGGCGAGATGGCAGCGAGAGCAAGAGCAGCGCGAGCGCGACGAGGTTTCGGATCGCGACGAACAGCACCCGTCCGTGCGTAGCGCCGAGCGGGCGGCGACGCAAGGCGAGCGTAAGCCGGACGTCGAGGGCGTTCCGTGCTACCGTTGGCGCCATGCGCTGGACGTTTCGCCTGCTGACGCTCCTGGCCGCGCTCGGTGCCGCCGACGCATTCGCCGGCAGAAGGCCCCAGGAGTTCAAGGAGCCCTCCAAGATGTCCGAGGAGGAGCTGGCGGCGCTCAAGGCGAGGTCCAAGTCGAACCTGAACGCCTACGGCCAGCAGATCTCCGAGAAGCCGAAGGAGATTCCGTGGATGTTCGTCGGCCTGGCCGCCTTGACGCTTCTGGCGGCCACGCCGTTCGCGCTCAAGGCCTACCGCAACACGGCCAAGGAGATCGCCGGCGCCAACACCTTCGGCTCGACGGGGAAGCGGGCCCAGGAGGACGAGGCGCTCGAGTAGCCCGCTCAATCGGGCGAGACGGACACCGAGCCCCCCTCACCCAATTCGATGCGCACCGGCAGGAAGCGCTCGATGACGGCGGCGTTGGTGCGCAGATGAGCAGTCACCGCCTCGGTGGTGAAGCGCGTATGGCCCTCTTCGCCCAGAAGCCCCGCGGCGAGCAGCGCGGCCGGCAGGAGAATCTGATCTCCCATGTGCGCGTCGACCGCGCCGGCGCTGCGCATGAAGTCGGCCAGCTTGCCCGCGGCCTCCCTCCCGACGTCCTCGGCCCGCTTGCCCTTCTCTCCCAGCGCGCAGAAGCCGGCCACCGAGCGCTCGAACTCGGCGCGGATGAACACCACCGTCCCCGTCGAGCCCATGGAGGGCAGCGGCAGGTTCTCGGCCGTGGCGTGAATGCCGTGCTCGCGCAGCCGGGCCACCGCCGATCGGGCCTGGCGCTCGGCGATCTCGAGCCGCAGGTTGGCCACCATGGAGGCGACATCGACGTCCTTCAGCGTGCCCCGGGCCACCACGTCGATCGACGCGGGCGGCTTGCCCGTTTTCGGCACCACCGCGCGGATCTGCCCGTTGCCCTCGGGGTAGAAGCCGGCGTACCGCAGGTGCAGCTCTCCCTGCAGCCCGTAGCGCGAGAGCATCGGCAGCCACACGCGGGCCAGGTAGTCGAACGTCGGGCTGTGCGGCACGTGCGTGCCCCCGCGAAGCGTCACCGTGCCGCCTCCGGCGAGGGCCAGCGGGTAGTAGAGGCACTGAAGGAGCAGCGGTGTCGAGCCGGCGGTGCCCACCTCGAGCAGATAGTCGCCCGGCTTCACCGGCGCGGGTCGGAACGAGAGCGCGTCGCTGCCCACCGAGGCGCCCTCAGCGCTCCCGCCGCTCAGGGCTTCGGCTCCGCGGACGCAGGCCAGATGCTGCGGCCTCAAGCCCTTCGGCGAGCGGTTCGCGCGGATGTGCTCGATGCGGAAGGGCTGGCCGGTGATGAGCGAGAGCGACAGCGCGGTGCGGAGGATCTGCCCTCCCCCTTCGCCTTCGCTGCCGTCGAGGAGAATCGGACCGGCCATGGGAGCGCGCCAATCTAGGGGGTGTCCCCATTAAGGGGAAGTTTCTGATCGGGCGAGTGCGTCTCGGGCCGAAAAATCGGCTCGGGCGCGTGCGCGGA
>FWPU01007820.1_pt1 | contig 19113 bp, 14 predicted proteins | sample 2228361 | NCBI WGS metagenome assembly FWPU01 (sample SAMEA103939777, study PRJEB20133) | metagenome
GCCTATCAAGAAAGGATCTCTTTTTTAAGAATCCCGAGCTGTTATGACCACGTCAGTGTTAGAGAAGAGTCACTACACTGCCTTTGCCTTGTCTTTTGTCCTCCTGGTATTATAATGCAAAAAACAGCCTGGCGGCGCGCCTTACCGTCACTACCTAGAGCACAAGCATCGACGCATTAGAAGGACCGCCGGGGCAGACAGTTGGTGACAGGTTGGGTTTCTCCTCGTGCAGTTGGATACATCCTTGACACACAAGAATCAGTGGGATGTTGCTGTCATAGGTGCCGGGCCAGCAGGGTCGGTAACAGCGCGACACATCGCAGCTGCTGGCTGGCGTGTCATTCTACTTGATAAGAGCGAACATCCAGGTAAGGATGCTGTATGCGGAGGGATGATCACCACCAAGGACGTAGAGATTTTCAACATTGACCCATCGTTGATAGAGAAAAAGCTTGTCCGTTGTGATTCATACTATCCATGGGGTCTTCGTCGGATTCGGTTTCCTGAGACTACTACTCACTTTCCTGTTCTCATTCAGCGCAAACACCTTGACCAGCACTTGGCGCAAAAGGCTGTGGAAGCCGGTGCTGAGCTGAGAACCAAGTGCCGTGTTACTAATGTCTCCCGTGTAGCATCAGGCAAGATGGCATTACAGACAGTGCATCTCGACAACCACGAGGAACTATGGGCCAGACTCGTAGTATTTGCCGACGGCCCGATCACGCTGGCTCGGAGGTGTTTTAATATAGGGTTTGAGCCGACACCCAGCAACGTAGCAGTTTCGGTCATTTGCGATTTCGAGTGCCCCAAGAACTCGATGGATTATTGGGAGTCATACTACCTGCCCGAAATTGCCCGTTGGGGTTTTGGCTGGGTATTTCCCTTTGCAGAGCATATGCACCTGGGCCTCTGCTTTCTGAAATCAGAGATGAACCACAAACAGCGGTTGCTTCTCGACCGTCTCGAGTTCATGCTCACAGACTACGTACCTTCATCATCTCGTGTCAGCAATCTCCAGTTATTGGCCTCGCTCGCAGCATACATGACGATTCGTGCCTTGTCGTGGGGGATGCCGCAGGATTTGTCGGTACCCTTTCCGGGGCAGGTATCTCTTATGCAATGCACGCGGCCGTTATTGCTGCTCACGTGGCTAATGAGGCGCTTGACAGTGACGATTTCTCTGCTGCCTCTCTCAGTAGATACCCGCGTCGGTGGCATCAGACCCGAAAATACAAGGCACTAAAGATCATGGACATCATGAAGAAGGTGTTTCTGCAGATCCATAAAATCGATCCTCAGGCGCTCAACAAGCTCCTTTTGCTTTTCGGCGTGTTAAGGTCTCCGCCGGAAGGTGCACGGCTTCCATCAAGAGACATCTTGCGGGTGTTGCTCTATCCCCTCCTTGGCAATCCATCGGTCAGAGCAGCCTCTGTTGTTGCTCCACGCAAGAGGCTCTGAGACGCTGTAGATCTACAGGAGGCCAGCTGCCTCATCTTCCTCCTACAAGGCAAGAAGGCGTCGTCTCCCACTCACTCCTGCAGGGCGCGAGAATGCATGCAAAGCTGCGAACAGATCCAGTGAAGAAGCAGGCAGTATCAGGGGGTTGGCAACAGTTGTGGCTGGCCGGTCATGGTCCAGCGCTCCTACCCCCCCTATCGACCGAGTCTTTCTGATAAGATATCTTGTCCCATGGTTAATTCGTCGGATTTCGCATCTATATCCTTGATCTCGGTTTCCTAATCTTTTACAGTCCAGCTCCCATCTTTGAAAAGCTCATCCGCAGCGTTCAAGAGCCTGTTCTTCCACTCCTGGATCTGGTCTGGCTGGACCCTGAACCGCTGCGCCAGTTCTGCCAGCGTCCGGTCTCCCCGCAGTGCCGCCAGAGCCACCTTGGCCTTGAACACTGCGGTATGGCTGCTTTTTGTCCGGTTCACCCCCTGCTCAGTCTCTAGCTGAAGCGTACTGCAGGAGACGCCACGTGGAGAACCATCTTGAGTAGATACGATATGTCGCATTCTTCTCTCACTCATGCTCGATTGCAAGAAAGTCGCAAGGTTAACGTCCTGGTTTGTGAGATTGAGTTTACGCCGTATCTTCTCCCGGTGGCGGTTGACAGTGGCTTCGGATACCCCGCGCATTTCCGCGATCTCCTTGGTGCGCAATCCGCTTCGAATCATGTTGCAAATAGCGATCTCGGTAGGTGTCATTGAATGGTACGCGAGCGACATTTGACTGATGAATGGTGAAGTTATGTCCTCAAGATTGGTCCGCAGCATTTCGATATATGTTCTCTGGCTTGGCGGCAATTGGGAAGCCAATGCATGCAGAATTGGCATGAGGATCTTTTCCACATTCATTCTTATATCCCGATAGATTTCTTCCTTTTCTTGCTCAATCCGGGACAAGAGTATCCGCAGAGCAGTGTTCGCTTCCTGAAGAGCCTTGCGCTCCAGGGTCAGTTGTCGGTTGGTCTCCTGCAATTCCAGGTCTGCTGATATCCTGGTAGCGATAGTACCAATTTGCTCGGCCACTGTATCAAGCAGTGCGCGTTCCTCCTTCAGAAAAGGCCCTTCGTCAGCAGGCGGGCGTTCTTCTAGATAAAAGATGGCGACTTCTCCTACTGGCTCGTGATACATGTAGATACGCGATGACTGACGCCAGTTGGTCACCTCGAATCTATCGCTCGTGTACACCTTACCCCTAAAGAGGATACGGGCACACGCAACTTCCGGATACTGCCATGAGTGGGGTAGAAAATTCACAAGGTCGTGCAACAAATCGTCAAGTGAGTCAAGATGACGTTCTGCCAGCTGAGAGATTCCATAAAGGCAGTTTAGCTCCTTGATGCGCTCCCGTAGCGCCGCCTCTACCTGCTGGGGATCAGATTCCGTGGGCAAGGGGATTCGCCACAAAAGCGCTAATTCCTTTGACGGAAACGGTACATGCAAGCCTTGCCTACGTGAACCACTCTTCTCTTTGTCTCCCACTCAACCCCCCCTCCAACTTATTGCCTATCGCGCATAGGCAGTATATGGGTATTTTTTCCGTATTCCAGTTACCAAGCTTATGGGTTATTGTTAGCACAGTCAAGACAATTCTTTTGTGCTCAAGGAGGTTAAAGATGGAACCTCTCCCACTTGAAAAGATCTTGGAAGGACGGCGCAGTCAGCCACATCAACTCATTGAAGCACTGCAAGATATCCAGGAGCATTACGGTTACATCTCACGGGAGGCTATGAAAACTGTCTCTCAGGAGCTCGGTGTTCCACTCATAGAGGTCTACAGGGTGGCCTCATTCTATAAGGCTTTCAAGCTCAAGCCTTGCGGTAGAACACATCTTGTCATGTGCATGGGTACTGCTTGTCACGTCCGTGGTGCCCGTCTTCTTCTCGAGCAGGCATCAAGCCAGTTGCAGATCGAGCCTGGGCAGGTGACGCCTGACGGTCTCTTCTCCATTGAACTCGTCAACTGTCTTGGCACCTGCGCCCTGGCACCAATCATTAGGCAAGACGGATCCTACCATCACCACATGACGCCTGGAAAAGTCCGCAAGCTGATCGATTCCCTGCGCAACCACAAAACCCAGGAGCATGCGTATGCCCAAGCTAAATAGCTTCCGCGAATTAGAGCACCTCCGCGAGCTGCTGCGCGAGCAACGAAAAGACATCACCACTACAGTGATAGTGTGCGCAGGAACAGGCTGCCAGGCCTCGAAATCCGCCGCGGTGATTGCCGCGATGCGCAGGGAACTGTCCCAGCAACGGTTGGATGGCAGTGTATGTCTGCGTGCAACAGGCTGCCATGGTTTCTGCGAGCAAGGGCCTATCCTCGTCATCGAACCAGGCAATATCTTCTACTGCCACGTTTCGCCGGATGACGTTTTCGAGATCGTCTATGAAACCATCCTGAACGGCAAGGTGATTGAGCGGCTTCTTTATACTGACCCTGTTTCTGGGAGAAAAGTCCGCACCGAGAAGGAGATCCCCTTTTATCAGCTCCAGGACCGTCAACTCCTGTCGCTGAACCGACTGGTTGATCCGTGCTCTATAGAAGACTACATCACTGCAGGTGGATATTCATCGCTGGCCAAGGTGCTCGACAAGGTGCCCCCAGAAGAAATAATCAAAGAAATCAAAGCCTCTGGTCTGCGAGGACGCGGAGGTGGTGGATTCCCCACTGGCCTCAAGTGGGCTGCGTGCAGGCAGGCACCTGGTGATGAAAAGTATGTGGTATGTAATGCTGACGAAGGCGATCCAGGGGCGTATATGGACCGATGTCTGCTCGAGGGCAATCCCCACCTAGTGCTCGAGGGCATGATGATAGGCGCCTGGGCTGTCGGTGCCCGCAAAGGCTACATTTATGTCAGGAACGAATACCCGCTCGCGGTCAAACATTCACGCATTGCGGTCGAGCAGATGCGAGATCTCGGGCTGCTCGGCGATAATATCCTTGGCACGTCTTTCTGTTTCGATGTGAGTGTGGCTCGGGGTGGAGGTGCCTTTGTATGCGGCGAGTCAACAGCACTTATGGCTTCGCTCGAAGGGAAGGTGGGCGAGCCACGTCCCAAGGACGTGCATACAGTGGTAGATGGACTCTATCACAAGCCTACGGTTCTCAACAATGTCGAGACCTGGGCTAATGTACCTGCCATCATACAGAACGGCTCGGCCTGGTTCGCATCAAAAGGGACCAAGCGAAGCACAGGCACGAAAATCCTGGCCCTGACAGGCCGGATCAAGAACACCGGACTAGTCGAAGTTGCCATGGGAACGCCCATCCGCACGGTCGTGTTCGACATAGGAGGCGGGGCTCGCAACGGTGCGCCAATTAAGGCCGTCCAGATTGGAGGCCCCTCTGGCGGATGTCTGCCAGTATCAACATTCGATCTTCCAGTGGACTTCGATGTACTTCGCGAGGCTGGCTCCATGGTCGGCTCTGGCGGCATGGTAGTCATGGACGAAGAGTCCTGCATGGTGGATGTGGCAAAGTACTTCCTGGAATTTCTTCAGGACGAGTCGTGCGGCAAGTGCGTCCCCTGCAGGCTCGGCATTGACCGCATGCTCGAGATAATTACAGACACAACCCAGGGACGGGGAACGCTCAAGCAATTAGACCTGTTGGAGGAGCTGGCTGAGACAGTAGCCCAGACCGCCCTTTGCGGTCTAGGTAAGACTGCGCCCAACCCTGTGCTCACCACGTTGCGCTACTTTCGTCCAGAATACGAGGCTCATATCAAGGATAAGCGCTGCCCGGCAGGGGTATGCAAAGCACTCATCACTTACTCGATTGACCCACAAGCATGCAACGGCTGCGGCGCGTGCATGCGCTCGTGCGTGCACAGTGCCATCTCCGGTAAGAAGAAACAGCCTCACGTTATTGACCCACAACTCTGCCAGAAGTGTGGCATCTGCCGGAGCGAATGCAAGGTTGAGGCAATTCGAGTCACTTAAGGACAAGAGGTAGCTGCATGTTACAGTATGTCAATGTCACGATAGACGGGGCGACCATTCGAGCAGTTAAAGGTAGCAGTGTTCTCGATACTGCAATCGAATACGGTATTTGCATTCCTCACCTCTGTCATGTCCCTTATTTATCCGACATTGGTGCCTGCCGTTTGTGTATCGTAGAACATGTAGAAAACGGTCGGTCAAGGATTACCACCTCATGTACATTGCACGTTCAGGAAGGCATGGTGATACGGGCACATAGCGACAAGATACGTAAACTGCGCCGCAATCTTGCTGAGTTGCTAGTAGCCCAGGCACCCAATTCCCGCGCAATTCAGGATATTGCCCTACGCTGTGGTGTCGAAGAGGTCAGGTATCCATTTCGAAACGATGACTGTGTCTTATGTGGACGCTGCGTTCGGGTGTGCACCGAGGTCTGGAAAGCTCAGGCGATCGGATTTGTCGGGAGGGGCAAGAACCGCCGTGTTGCTCATCCCTTTGATGCTCGAACCGAGTTGTGCAAGCAATGCGGCAACTGCGTTCAGATTTGTCCCATGACGAATACCCCCTGCAAAGGCCCAATGAAACCAGGGGAAGAACGCTTGTGTGGCCAGTGCGAAACCCAACTCATGATAGCTGACCAGAATCCTGGTAGTTGTGTGTGGTGCGAACTTGGCAAGGGCTTCGCCTGCGGACGCTATGTGTAGGACTGTTAGGATCAGTCGATCCGTTCGAGAGTTCCATCATCGCCCTTGATACCACGTGATACCTATGATCACTGAGAGTAAACGATTGGCTTCATTGGAGCCGGCGATGGGATTCGAACCCGCGACCTGCTGATTACGAATCAGCTGCTCTACCACTGAGCTACGCCGGCATAATCGCGAAAAATCAATTGGTTAGGAAACATGACGGTTTCTGTCACATTGGCCAGAGAACATTCAGAAAAAATCGAACAATTTGGTGCGCTCTCTGTATACGCGTACACTAGCACGTCACTTGAGATTTCTCAATCCCTGGATCCCTGGAGGCGACATGGCCATTATGATGCCGGCTCTACCTGCACAGTATTGGAATGTTGCATAGTTGGCAAAAGAAAATCGCTATGGTACTTGACGAGGGCTTGGAATCATGTCGGGACGCACTATTCCTTTTGAGATCGCCACGTACGTGAAACCTGCTACAATGGGGAGTGCTCCAGGCGGCTAACGAAAAAGGAGGGACCGTTGTGCCATCGTCCTTCTGCCCCCTCCCCTTCCATCACACACACTCTCTGCAGCCTGACAGCCACAAGCTTTGCAGGTTCAAGAAGCTTATCTCTATTGCCCTTTTCTTGTCACCTTGAGCAGGAAGAAAGCGCCTAATGGAATTATCAGCATGGCGAGGATATTTATGCCTTCTGAGTGGGCCGAGCTTGAATAGCGCAGGCCTGCCTCAGCAACACTAGCTGCGCCCCATGAACTGCCTGAGCACGATTCTCCGAAACGCGGGGCAAAATAATTACAGTAGATCTGGAGCGCAAACTTGTTGTAACCATAGTCGCTCAAATGAAGACAGTCTTCGTCACCGCTCGCAACATACGAGGAGGGGCTCCATTTGGTTATGTCAGGTGATCCTGGTGTGCCCTGACCTGTGCCCCATAGATTAAGATACGTAACAGAAGAATAATCATGAGCGATTCTCTGCTGAGCATTTCCAACTTCGATAAACAAGGGAGTCACCTCCCATGGAAAAATCCTGCCAAAACAATTGTAGGCAAAAAGGAGACAAAAATCCGATTTGTCGAACTTGAGCACGTCGTAGCCAGCAAAGAGGATCTGGACATCAGGCCTGGCTGCCAGGATCCGGTCGACAAGATATCTTAAATCAGCCTCGATCTCGCTGAACACTCCGTCGCCCAGGCTCGGATACATAGTCCACAGGTCATTGCCACCAAGCGAAATGAACACCACCTCAATCGTCGGCATCGCAACGAGAAGAGTCAGAGTGAGATCAAGCGCCCCTCCTACATTGTTCGCATACGCGTCTGCAGTCGTACCGGCAAGGGCGAAATTGTATACGTGATAATTTGCATGGCCATGGTTTGCCATCTGGTTATTGAGCGGATCAGCTAGTGCATATGCCCAACTATCTCCTATCACAAAAACCTTTTCCAAGGCATATGATGGTCTCTGGCCAGCGAAAACGGTTACAAGAACACTTAAACTCAGTATAGCTAGGATCCTTTTCATGGTAGCTTCTCCTTCCTTCCTGACGAAAGGACGTGATTGTTCACGTTCTTATTATAGACCAAACATAAGGGCCCTTACCAACCCTCTTTTGCCAACAATCAATTTGGCCAAGCTCCATTGGACCTCTTTTCTCTATGGTCCCAGGCCACATGAAGACCACCTCGTATCCGCAGCGCAGTACATAAAAAATAAAAAGGCTTGGATCGCACACGATCCAAGCCTTTTTCTCACGTGTACTCGAAGCATTCCTGCTTCTTACATAGGATCCCCGTCCATGCCGACCTTGAGGATGCAGGATCCACTCGGCGGATTGAGTGTGCAGCCATTTCCGCCAGGCGAAGGCTGAATATCCAAAATCCCTATCGTGAGAAGTCCATCTGGATCTGTGGGATCCAGGTCATCGATCACGCCATCGGCACTTGCAGTGATAATGCAATCAAAGCCTGTAAACGGCGGAGGAACGAGCCCTGTAAGATCAATTTCGTACGAGTCAGGGCCGTCAATCAGGATATCGTTAGCAGCCTCATCGAGGCTCAGGATAACATCTATCTCCCCAAGTGGGTATGGCAAGGGTATGGTCAAAGGATACGCATTCCCGCTGTCAATAATAGCTTGACCTGATGGGATATAGAGCAAAAAGCTTACGTCCTTAATAAGGCCATAAATTATCTGGAGCAACCAATCAGCGAGCAAGCAATTCGCAGGCGACTGCTTCAAGCTCGATATCTTCATCCAATAGTTACCACCTGGGAATGCAGTTACTGCCTGTTCAAGGCGGAATAGAAGGACATTGGTGCCCATGCCACGTTCGTTCTGGACCGTAAACCGTATCTGATAGTCGCCGAATGAATCGAGCTGCAGCGAGGCCGTATATTTCCATGCCTGAGTTTGCGGATTTTGAGTTCTCTCAAAACTTGAGCTCACATCGAGCTCAAACACTGTCTCGCCATCTCTCACCTGCGTCAAGACCGCGGTAAAACTGTCTGGATCGATGGGGAACGTCGTAGATCCACAACCAGGTAATGGGACAGTGACTTCTACTGGCAGTAGATAAGGCACTTCGTTCTCGACCAGCACTGAATTCTGGGGAGGATTCTCAATCCTGATGGTCGGCAAATTGGGATCTGTGCAATGCAGTGCGAGCAGACATAGCGTTGCACATGAGAGACTGAGCTGGAGTACCCTCTTTGTTGTCATACTTCCCTCCTTTCTCAAGCAAGGGTTCACCTGTTAAATTACTAAGGTCCACTACAACAGAACAGCAAATCCTATGCCTTATACTACATCAGTCCTTATTCGTCGTCCAGCCTTAAGACCCATAAAGGAAAACGATATGCACGGCTCTTGTGAACCACCCTCCCGACACTCATAGTCAAGCGAAAATTGCTACCACAGGAGAGAAAAGTTTTTCCCTGTGCCTCGCATCTCCTCCTCAGGTCAGAAGCCATATTCCTTCCATTGTCTTTCGACAAGCTCGACCACTGTCCTATCCATAGAAACACGTTCTGGCATTGGTCGAAGAAGCCCTTCTTCTGGCCATTTCGTAGTTGCGTCAATTCCCATCTTGGCACCAACGCCGCGCGGAAACGTACTGGGCTTTTCAGGGTCGGCCATGCCTTTTGGGGTAACCATAAGGTCTTGATCCGGCCTAACATGCATGGAGACTGCCCACAACACCTGCCGCAAGTCATGGATATCGATGTCCTGGTCGACAACGATCACATTTGTAATGAAGGTATTCTGAGGGGCCACAGACCATAAAAAGTGCATGAGTTCCTGTGCCTCGTAGGGCCGGCTCTTTCTGAGTGAAACAATCATGGTGTAGAGCGTGCCTGATTCCACCGTCATGTTAAAGTCAACAATACCTGGAAAAAACAGACGCGCAATGGCAAGACCCACACGCTCCATTGCCTTGGTAAATACATGGATTTCAGTTGGAGGAGCACCAGTCGTAGCGGCATGCCATATTGGATCGCGGCGCATGGTAATCTTTTCTACATGAAACACAGGCGTCTTTTTGACAGGGCTATAGTACCCATTGAACTCGCCGAACGGGCCTTCGTCTGCCCTCTCACCAGGCCTTACAATACCTTCGAGCACTATTTCTGCTCCTGCCGGCACCCACAGATCAGAGTCCTCAGCCTTGACGACCTGCACAGGTGCACCTTTGAGCAGCCCGGCAATCATGAACTCGTCAACAGGCGGCATAAGCTGCAGCACACCTGAAACTTCCAGTGCAGGATCAGCACCTATAGCAACAGCCACAGGCAAGTCAGTGCCCTTCTTTTCAGCCTTCGCATAATGCATATAGCCATGCTTCTGGGGCAACCAATGCATGCACAAGGTCGTCCGGTCAAGCAGCATCATCCTATAGATCCCGAGGTTGATGTCATGCGTTTCAGGATCTCGTGTAATGACAAGAGGCAGTGTGATATACTTGCCGCCGTCACGAGGCCAGAGCTTGAGGAGAGGAAACCTTGTCAGGTCTATTTCATGTCCGGTCAAGACAATTTCTTTACACGGCGCTTTTGTCTTGTCCACCTCTACAGGAAGCGCAGCAGTAGCAGCTACACAGGCATGTATGCTGCTGCGAAGTCTCTCCGTAGGCAGAAGCCGGGTAATTCTTTTGAGCTTCGTCGTTACCCCTTTGGCCTTCAAGGCGAGCATGAGATCTTTACTCGCCCCCTTCAGCATATCAAAAAGCACACCTGTTCGGATTTCTACGAGAGATGAAAAATCCTCACAACCAAAGGCCCAGGAGAGCCGTTGAAACGTCCCAAAGGCGTTTCCAAAGACAGGAATAGGACTTCCTTTGACATGTTGGAATAACGCAGCCGGTCCCTTGTTACGAGCCAGTTTGTCGAGTATCGCATTGATCTCGAGCTCAGGGTCCACCTCTTGTTTCACTCTGACCAACACGTTCCTTGCTTCAAGATGGTCTATAAAGCCCCGAAGATCGTCAAACGTCTGATGCATACCCAATCTCCTCTGCACGTGCCGAAAGGATTAGACCTCGGGCAATACTAGCAAGGATGAACCCTGTAGCATCATAGCTCCCATCAGACAGGGGGACGCCAGCACGATGGATGTCTATTTCCATTATGTCAATTCCTATAAGGGCAAAATGCCCCTGCCTCACGTGTGCCCCAACTCGATCTGCTATCTGCTCGAGTATTGGCCGCGAAATCCCTTTTCTATGAAAAAATCTAGTAGCGTAAAGACAGCTACCTGCTCCAATGTCAGCGTCTATGGAAACATAGAGCCATGGCGTACGAACCGTTGCAAGCACACGATCGAGACGCGCTACCAGGCAGGCCTCCTGGTCACCTCCTGGGATAAAAGTCACGCCCTTACTCCTGCACGCTTCGTAAGCATCTGCATACACCTGTTGGTTTACCGGCCTGCTGCAGGTACTGGTTCGATCCCAAGGGCTATCAGTAACACCTACAACGATCGTGTGGCTGGGATCGAGCACTGTGTTGTCAAAAAGAAACGTAAGAAAGTTACCACACGAGTAGAATTCATCTTGTTCAGCTGGCTGTACGCTCGCTCGTTCGATGCCAATCCTTTCTCCGCACGGTTCACCGCAGACACCCTGTCCGTCTCCACTCCCCTGTGAAAGCCTTCGGATGGCATGGGATATGCCATCAAAATGGCTATCCAACACAAGCAACGAATAGTTCTGGGGACCGAGCTTTTCGGCAATGGCTTCGAGCACACCCCCTGTCAAAGAGTGATCTACGCCCACCATCAAGGGTCGCTCTGGAAACACCTCGGTCGCTACATAGTGTTTGAGATCTTGTGCGACCTTTCTACACCCATTTGCCTCGAGAAATTGCGAGAATCGATAACGATCGAGCAACTCATAATCCTGTAGATCAGGTCTTGGCCTGAGCCAGCTCGGAATTTCGAATCTCCCAATAGGCAGAAGTGGCAATGGAGCATTCTCCTTCGTGAGATGAGCGAGGACAAGCTCATAAGGATCTATCGGAAGTCCAGGATCCAGTAGGTTGTGGGCATATGCCCAGAGATAGGCACGCTGAAGGGCTAGTTTTTCCGGATGATCCAATGGATCGAATGCAGCTCCAAAGACCTTCCAAAGACTACCTACACGCATCTATCGGAGAAACTTCTTGGGTATGCTGATACCGAGCTGGGCAGCCCACCCGACAGCCTTAGGGCCGCCGAGAAGAAGCATCTTGATGTACCCCTTTCTATATGCATCCAGGAGACTTGTTGTCAGCTTGCCTTCAACGCGCCTTTCTGGCGTTGGCCGTATAGCACACTCGAAAAGCCGCAACGCATAGTCCTGGATATTGTCAGACTCGAGTTCGAGGATGTAGTCAATGGCGCCTTTGTTGAACTTCATATACAGTTCTGGCTTGTCGGGTTTGCCGGGTCTCAATACGGACTTACCTTTTTCCTTGATAAGGGTGTAGGGCGTATCGTCTCCCTCGAATTCCATCCACGCAACAGCACCTTCTTTGAGAGGCTCAGCAAGCTTTCTGGTTATCGGGTTGGTCTCGAAAAATGCTTTCATTCTGAGGTACAGTTCGTCTGACATGACGTGCCCCCTGTTCTGACGACAAGGACTCCTCTACTGACTGTCCCTATTCTACCGATGCTTCTAGCAATGTGACTATGTCACACACCTCAAGACAGGACTTCCCATGGTTCATCTCGATTCCCTGTGCGAACTGTCGCTGACAATGCGGGCATGCAGTAACGAGCACATCTGATCCTGACATGCAGGCCTCATCGAGACGTTCCTTACAAGCTGCCTCTGAAAGCGTACGATAGGCCTGGTACACACCTGTCCCACCACCACAGCAGTAGGCATGCTCCTTATTACGCTCCATCTCGACAAATTCGATACCCGGTATGGCCCCAAGAAGGGCGCGGGGACTTTGGTATACCTCTGCATGCCTGCCAAGATGACAAGGATCGTGATAAGTAACTTTTCGAGAAATCCCTTGTCTTGGTACGAGTCGGCCTTCGGATATCATCCTGAGGAGCATATCCGTTATGTGAAGTACCTCTATTTCTGGCGACCACTCAAGGGCATCGTCCTCAAGGTACTCCTTTTTAAGATAGGCGTAACAGAGTGGGCATATTGTAACGATAGTACGGGCGCCTGTGGCACGAATCGCCGAACTATTTTCCTTTGCCACACGCAAATAAAGCTGCCTGTCTCCTAGCTCAGCAGCAACCGCCCCGCAGCAGTGCTCCTTCTGGCCCAGCACTACCGGATCGAGGCCCGCCTTAGTGAGCAGCCGTAGCGACGCAGCTGCTGTCGCTGCTGCATACGGATTATCGACTACACTACATCCTACGTAAAGAAGGTATTCGCTCTCACGATGTTCCTCATCCTTAAAGGCGATCTCGTACCCTTTGAGCCATGTAGCTCTAGCTGCCCTAGTGCCTCCATGTGTACAAGGGTAGCCGTAGGTAGCTAATGAGGCCAACAGAGGTCGTTGCTCCTCCATCGGACCCAACCCCTTTTTCACCATGAGCTCCCGTAAGTCTCTGATAACCAGGTACGTATCGATGGTCACAGGGCAGCCAGTCTTACAGGCCTGACACAAAAGGCAGCGATATACTGCGTCACACAGATCAGGATCGAGCAGCGCACTCCCTTCGAGCACCTTCTGCGCAATATGAGCCTTTCCACCTCCGCAGTTAGTAAAGAACCCATAGAGATCGTACGACGGGCATACGTTGAGGCAGCGATGGTCACCGGTTATCGTGCAACTCTTACACCTGTTGCACGTAAAGACGTATTCCTCGTAAAAGTCCTGATTCCTCAGCTTCACTCACTCGTCCTCACCATAAAATCCTATGCTAAACCCGGAATTCATTATGTTCTGTGGATCCAATGCCCTTTTTATTCGTCTGAGCATACTTCCATAGCCTCCCAGACGGTTTGCCAGGGCACCCTCAGCCGATCCAATGGTCTTGAGCGTAGCCATACGCATGGGAACAGCACCATATCGGGCAAAGGCTTCTTCCATGACCTTTTCGTATATCTCCCTGCATTCCTTTTCCTCTTGCCCTGAAGGGACAAAGGGCGTTAGACGAAGAAACAGCGCCCTGCTCTGATCCATGGCGTGGCTGTAGTAGGAAAGGCCGAACTTGAGAGGGGAATTCCTTAGGTATCGCAGCGCCCATTGTTCGAAATCAGCCGCTCGAGATGGATCGATAATCACGATTGGAAACATTGGCTTGGCCTCTCCATACCCTCCCATAAACGTCGTCGACGGCCTGTGCTGCATGAAGTGCTCGGTAAAATAGCGCATTGCACCGGGAAATCGCTGTGCACACTCCTCGTTGTAGTAACGTCCACCCATTTCTTGGATGAGCCTTCTGACGGCCTTTTCGTGTCCCTCCATATCTTCCCGCATGCCAGACATCACCGGTACCACGATGTTGTAAGGACGGTCGTCAGGAGGCGTCCATGGATCATTGACCACAATTTCCATGGGCGCACCATGCTTGTAGATTTGTAAGTGATCGATAGTAGTGTACAGCACCCAATGCCATGCGCATACATGCTGGACAAGGTTCGCACGACAGAGCCGCTCCATATATGCGATGGCAGACCTATAGTCAGGAAATGCAGCTAGCGGCATGGACTGAACCTCGTTTACTGCATAAATCCTTACCGCTGCTTTGGTAATAATGCCCAGGGTGCCGTAGGCATCCAAAAAAAGGGCTCGCAGGTCAGGATGGGCATTATGACAGCTGAACCATCCTGTATCCGGATAGGTCTCAGAAAACGCCTTTGAACCTGTCCTGACAATGGTACCGTCTGCTAATACGACCTCGAGGCCAAGAATCTCGTCTCTGATACCACTCGAACGATGGGTATTGACGTTTGTGAGCGTGTAGTTTCCTACAACCGAAAGTCCGGGAGGGAACGAGCCCACAGTGCATCTGTAGCCGACCTTGGATAGCTCCCGTGCAAATACGCCAATGGTGACGCCAGGCTCGATAAGGGCGTACGCAGCGTCAAGGTTTATCTCCAGGATTCGATTCATCCCAGAGACATCCACCACGATACCGCCGAAAAACGGATGGGTGGACGATTCTTGCGAGCCGCTGGCTATTGGCGTCAACGGAAATCTAAATTGAGATGCAATCTTCACAATTGCCTGGACCTGCTCAACGGTCTTTGGCCGTACCACAAAGTGGGGTAACGCCTTAGGGCTGAGGGTCGTGCCTGTATAACTATAGAGATCAGATGGCTTGCGGGACACATCGTCTTCAGCCAGTACCGTTTTCAGTGCCTTTTCTACAGCCATGAGCATCTCTTTGCGAGGCCGAATCCTTGCTCGGATCATCTCTCCTGTTCCTCTCACTTCACCACCACAGCCGTGGACTCAAGCTCGGCAGAGTGAAAAAGGTTCAGACTACGCAGCACGTCGGACAGTAGTGTATACGTTCCGAGTTACAGTGCAACTACGCGTCTTAGATCAGAGATTGCCCTTTCATTTCTTTTGGAATCGGGATCCCAAAGCAAGCCAAAAGTGTGGCAGTCACGTCGTACAGACAGGGGTTGGGTCTCTGCACAGGCCTATTCATCAGGAGAATACCAGGCAGGACGTCGGGTGCCATACAGTGGTCGCCACTCCACTTCTTTGTGTTCGTATCTATCATCTCCTTGGGTACCTTGCCCAGGGCAGTCTGCCACGAAGCTCGATATCCTTGCCGATAGCCCACAATGAGATCAGGACCCTCGTGCACGTAAGGACCTGAATAACATTCTGTGGCTTTGTATACCTTTAAAACCGGACGAGCGCCACCGGCAGCATGATCGGTGACCTGGGTGAGCTTCTGAGCAAGCTCATTCATGAGCGCTTCCTTTTCAAAAGGCGATACAATTCCCTTTCCTTCCCTCCCTCGCTGATTGATATACAAGCCATTGAATCCAAGCGCATATGCTTTGGTTCTGGACCAATCGACATGTTCGAAAAACTCTGCCTCTTCACTTGCCGTGGGATCGGTAAGCACCAGATAGCCATTGTCCCTGAGCCAGGTATTGAGGTGGAAGGAACGGCAGTACGAGGTAAACCCGTGATCAGAGAGAACGACAAGGATCGTACGTTTATCCATCTTCTGCATTGTCTTCTCAATGAGCCTGTCCATCTCGATGTATATGTTCTCTATCGTCATTCCAAACTCAGCAGCGAGCCGTCTATCATAGGCAGGATGCTGCTGATCCATGAATCTCCAGAACATATGGGATCGCTGGTCAGTGCTCGACACATAATGATAGAGCAGCCCACTCTCGAAGCGGTCGAGTTCGTATTCGAAAAGTGCCAGGTCCTCCTGCAATACAATGTCATCCTGAGCCAAGAAAGCTGCCTCATCGAGCACACCATGATCCATTGCCTTGGTATCGGCCGGCAGTCCCTTTGTAAAAAACGGCCCATGATGAGCAGCAAGCTCTCTTGCATAACTCTCCGGCGTGCTCAATGGCAACGCAGGGTCCGAAGGATCGATATTAAGGGGAGTGACATACAGTTTGAAGTGTGGCCGTACCTCTTTCAAATAACATCGACATATTCCACTTACGTGCACACCAGGGATCATCTTGAAGCGCACCTTGATCCATGGACTCCATTCACCCTGAGCCACAATGAATTCCTGGTCCTGCACGACAATCTTTGCCACTGGACTGACCGCATCTATCCACACAGTGAAGTCAACTGTTGCATCAGGGTTGTCTGCTTTGTAAGTGTTTTTGGGACCTATAAGCTGGGACCTCACGCAGTTATCGCGAGGAACAACAGGAACAATTCGACCCCCTCCAATGTCTTCATCGATTGTTATTGGTTCGTCAGTATAGTAGGAAAAGATCCCATAGGTCCCAAGGATATCAGGTGTTCCCATGCCCGCAAGTACACGCTGTCTGGTTGGCGTGGGTGGAAAATTCGAAGGAATCTTGATTACCGTTGAAGGAATCTCGTGTTCTTCCATGATTTCCCAAAAGGGTCTCCCCTTTCTAAGGTCGAACACCTTTCCTTTGGAAAGCGGTATCACATATCCTCCAAGAGAGATATTCCGTTTAGATGGCTCTGCCCTGGAAGTAGAAAGATATGGGAAATAGGTAACCGGATCACGGTGGATAAAATCAAAGATCCCATGTCCACCTGGATCGGTCCCAGTAATGAAATTGGACCAGGCAACAGGACTCTGTGGTGGGGTGCTCGTACAGAGAGTGGAGAAAGAACCTAGACGTGCCAATTTGACAAAGTGAGGCAGTTTTCCGCTCTGCATCATCCGATAGACAAGATGGGGATCCATGCCATCCATACCAAGTACGATTACACGGGTAGCGGTATCAATCCCGTGGGTACGTGTACAAGCAAGTGCACCTAGCCCACCCATGGCCGTGTAGAGCCCGGCACCAAGGTTGAGCCGAAGGAATTCACGCCGCGTAAGTTTATCGATCATAATGACCCCACTTGATGTTCAGTAAGTTGGACATTTCGCACTCCACGCCTCTTTCTTCTTTATTTCAATTATAGAGTGTTTGCACAAAAAGAAGAAAGAGCTGTTTCAAAGAGCCACTTCATTTCCGGGCTCTGAGCATGCCCAGCACCTCTCTCATATCGTCAGGGAGCGGGGCCTCAACCTCTACCTTGGAGCCAGATGCAGGATCTTTGAATCCGATTCGCCACGCATGAAGCATATGACGGGGGATAGCCCTAAAGAGCGGGCACCTGATTCTCCGAGGTCCGTAGCTGATATCACCTAGGACCGGTGTGCCCATTGACGCCAAATGACGTCGGATCTGATGGGTTCGGCCGGTCTCAGGAATCGCCTCGAGCAATGCACACCCCTTGAATCTCTCTAGCACACGGAACATAGTAAGCGCACTCTTATGAACCACTTGGGTGCCGTGTACACCCATGGACTTCTGGATTGGTTCTCGCCGTTCAAAATGGGCGGCTGAAAAGGTCCCTTGAGCAAGGACAAGATAGCACTTCTTTACCGTCCTGTTTCTGAATTCTTGCTCTAATAGGCATGCAGCGTGCTGGTTTCTGGCCAGGATGAGTGCACCCGTTGTATCTTTGTCCAGTCGATGGACCAGCACCAGCTCGTCCGTTGCACGCCACTTTCCAGCCTTGACCAGCATTGCTTTGACCAGAGGCAGTAACGTGTGGGCAGTTACACCGTGAGAACCATATACCGGGATGCCTGGAGGTTTATTGACCACTATCACGTCGGAAGACTCCCACAAAAGTGACGAAGTGCCCAGCAATGGGCTGCTGCTGTCCTGGTCAAGATGCACTTCTATCGTGGAACCGCATCTGACCCGTGTAGATCCGTTCAGGATGCGATGTTCGTCAATAAAGACACGGCCACGATCTACCAGGTCCTTGGCCTTTCTGCCAGAAACACCCTCGAGTTCCAAGGCGATGGCCCTGGTCAGTCTACACCCATCGAGTGCCTCTTCAACTTTGAAAATGAACCGTGATGATCTCATCCTTGTGCTTTTTATTGTTCCTACAATAGAATATGATAAGCTCCATCTGAAACATGCGGCAGACCCTCTGTTATCCACATGCAGCTATCCCATCCTCCAGGTGTTCTTGGTCATCAACGGCCCGATTCACATGCCCCCTGTTGCGGCATACCTGCACAACCTCAAAGGTCGTATGGTAACGCCACTTGTCCTAGAGGCATCACGGCATTTCTACTCATCATGCTCACGTGCGTACAGCTTGTCCAAACCATTGTCCATTTCGAACCTATCTCAGGCATTGTGAACGATGAACCCATATACCCTTTTGATTATTCTATTGGGTACTACCTTGTGGAAAGTGCCAAGGTGCGTTTCAACGCCACAGGAAACTTTCACGGGTACGATCCCTATTTTATGGCGGGTTATCCTGAAATCTATTTGGAGAACAACCATATCCTTGTCACAGTGCTCGCATCAGCACTCTCATCCTTTCTGTCCACTGCCCGATTCATAAAATACTTCTACATAATTTGTCTTGCCTGCGCACCACTCGCCTTTTTCCTTACCTACAGGAATTTCGGTGTTGGCAAAAGAGGGGCACTTGCCGGAACGGTACTTGCCTTGACCTACATCAGAGTCAGTGAGTTCGTTTACACAGAAACAGGCGGATCGCTTTGCGGCATGCTCATCTTTCTCTTCGGTCTTCCTTACCTATCATTCTACTATAGATTCCTGAGCTACGGTCAAAGGTCTTCTGCGTTCTTGTTCTTCGTATGTACCCCGCTGCTTGCGATGCTTCATAAAAGCTTCGCTGTGATCATGCCCATACCCTTGCTTGTGCTCTTCTGGTTATGGAGAGATCGCTTCACACCAGTCCAGCTTGTTTTCTATGGTGCCTTGGCAGTAGTGACCTGTGCGGCAAATGCCTTCTGGATTGTGCCCTGCATCAAGGGACTCGTCCTTA
>FWPU01007821.1_pt1 | contig 19113 bp, 14 predicted proteins | sample 2228361 | NCBI WGS metagenome assembly FWPU01 (sample SAMEA103939777, study PRJEB20133) | metagenome
GAGGAGCGGCTGAGGGCGAAGGGCTATTGTCCCTGTGTTGTCCATCGGGACTTGTGACAGACCGGGCCGGAGGCTTCGCAGCGGAGCCGGCCCGGTTCAGGGCGAAGACAGGAAACGGAGCGGAAGGGTTTTCTCGTGTCGGCCCAAGGATCGAGTCTCCCGCGCGGACATGCGGAACGGGTGGGCGTTCTCCTCGTCGCCCACGGGAAGATCGGCGAGGCTTTCCTGGAGGCGGCCCGGCAGATCCTGGGAGCTGTGGAGGGCGTGGCCACGGTGTGCGTGCGCGCGCCGGTTGCGGAGGAAAGGGTTCTGGAGGAGATCGAAAAGGCCCGCAAAGAAGTGGATCAGGGCCGGGGCGTTCTCATTCTGACGGACATGTTCGGGGGCACTCCCTGCAATCTCAGTCTTACCCTGCTGGGAGACCGGCAGGTGGAAGTTCTGACCGGCCTGAACCTGGCCATGGTGCTGAAGATTCTGGCCAGTCGGGAAAAGGTGCCCCTGGCCGAGCTGGCCCAGATCGCCAGGCAGTGCGGCATGGAGAACATCTGTCTGGGGCGCGCGATCTTGGAACAGGGGATGTCCGGTGGGGGACAGGAAAGCTCTGCGTCCACCCGGGATGCGGAGCGGAGGAAATGATCGAAAAGGACTTGGTCGTCACGAACCGTCTGGGGATCCACGCCAGGCCCGCGGCTCTCTTTGCCAAGGCGGCCAGCGCCTTCGCGAGCGATATTCGGGTCCTCAAGGACGGATTGGAAGTGAATGGGAAGTCCATCATGGGCATCATGATGCTGGCGGCCGCACAGGGGAATACCATCACGGTGCGGGTCCAGGGCCCGGATGAGGAGGAGGCGATCCGGGCGCTGGAAGAGCTTCTGGAGAGCCGGTTCGGCGAGGAATGAGACGTGACGAGAGGTGAGGAACAGAAACTGTGGGGGATCGGCGCGTCGGCCGGGATAGTGGAGGGGAAGGCGTATCTCCTGAACCGGAAGAGGACGAAGCTTGTCAAGCGGTACGTGGCGCGGGAACATACGGAGCACGAAATCCGGCGCGTTCGGGAGGCCGTGGAAAAGTCCAAGGCGGAGCTCTGCAAGATCAAGTCCAGTATCCGGTACGAGGACGGCCACGAACACGTCTTCATTCTCGACTCCCACATCATGATGCTCGAAGACCCGATGCTCCTCGAGAGCGTCGTGGAGATCATTTCTTCGGAAAGAAAAAACGCGGAGTGGGCTTTGGTGACCGCTTTCGAAAACCTCAAGAAGGTCTTCAACGGGAGCGGGAGCGAATATCTGCGGGAACGAAAGGCCGACTTCGACTACCTCTGCACCTGGATTCTCAAGCACTTGGCCGGCTGGGGGGAGGAGACGCTCCAGGAGTTGGAGGAGAGGGTGATCGTGATCTCCCACTATCTCTCGCCAGCGGACACGGCCCGGATGGACCGCCAGAAGGTCGTCGGGTTTGTCACCGACCTCGGAGGCCGGACCTCTCATACGGCCATCCTGGCCAGGTCCATGAAGATTCCAGCGGTGGTGGGTGCCGAGAGGGCGACGCAGGAGATCAACGACGGGGACTGGGTGCTTCTGGACGGTCGGGAAGGTCTGGTCATCGTCAATCCGGCGCCTGCAACGATCGAGCTTTACCGCAAGAGAAGCCTGCAGGACGGGGATCTCGAGCGGGATTTGCTCAAGGAGCGGGACCTTCCGGCCGAGACCCTGGACGGAAGGCGCGTGCAGCTTTCTGCCAACATCGAGATGGTGGAAGAGGCGCAGGCCGTCATCGACTACGGGGCAGAGGGGATCGGCCTGTACCGGACGGAGTTTCTCTGCTTGAGCCAGGGCAGGATCCCCTCGGAAGAGGAGCATTTCCTGGTTTACAAGAGCGTCGTGGAGCGCGTGGCGCCGCATCCCGTGACGATTCGAACGTTTGATTTCGGTTCCGACAAGTCGCCGAACATCTCCTCGCTCCGGCAGGAAATCAACCCGGCCCTGGGGCTCCGCTCCATCCGGTACTGCCTGAAGGAACCCGGCCTTTTCAAGGATCAGCTCAGGGCGATTCTGCGGGCGAGCTCTTACGGGAAGGTCCGGATTCTCTTTCCCATGGTCGCAGGCTTTTCGGAGTTGAAGAAAGCCAAGGAAATCTGCGAGGAAGCGAAACGGGAAGTGGAAGCCCGGGGGGAGACCTTCGATCCTTCCGTGGAAGTGGGCATTATGATCGAGGTTCCTTCGGCGGCCCTCACGGCGGACCTGCTCGCCCGGCATGTGGATTTCTTCAGCGTTGGAACGAACGACCTCATCCAGTACTGCATGGCCATGGACCGGGTCAACAAGGAAGTGGCCTACCTGTACGAGCCTCTTCATCCCTCCATCCTGCGCGTTCTCCGGTTCGTCGCGGACGCTGGACACGCTGCGGGCATCCGGGTCGGGATGTGCGGCGAGATGGCGTCGGATCCGAAATACATCTTCGTGTTGCTCGGGCTGGGCTTTGATCAGTTGAGCATGGTGAGTTCCATGATTCCCTGGGTGAAGCGGATCATCCGGCGGTCCCGCTACGCGGACACCCAGGAGCTGGTCTCGCGCATGCTCGGAACGCAGGGGTGCGACGAAAACGAACAGATTCTGGCCGAGTGGATCCGGGAGCGACACCCGGACCTGGCGGCATCCCTTCTTGGCAGTGCGGGCGGGTGAGGCCGGCTTGCCCGCGAGGACGGGTTCTCGGCAGAGGAGACGAAAAGGAGAAACAGACGTGAAGGATTTTGATGTGCGCGATCTGGGCCTGGCGGAAGAGGGGAAGGTGCGCATCGAATGGGCCGCGCAGAGCATGCCCGTTCTGCGTCTCATCCGGATGGAATTTGAGAAGGAGAAGCCCCTGGCCGGGTGCCGCATCGCCGCCTGCCTGCACGTGACGACGGAAACGGCCTGTCTGTTGGGCACGCTCAAGGCCGGTGGAGCCGAGGTCGTCCTGTGCGCCTCCAATCCGCTGAGCACCCAGGACGATGTTGCCGCTTCCCTGGTTGCCCATTCGGAGATCCCCGTGTACGCCCGCAAGGGAGAGGACCCGCAGACCTACTACGAGCACATTCGGGCCTGTCTGCGCCACGAGCCCCATCTCACCATGGATGACGGCGCCGATCTCGTCTCCACGATCCACAAGGAGCGCTGGGAGCTTCTTCCGGCAATCACCGGAGGCACCGAGGAGACGACGACCGGTGTCATCCGGCTCCGCAGCATGGCCGAAAAGGGCGTTCTCCGGTATCCGATCGTGGCGGTGAACGACGCGATGACGAAGCACCTGTTCGACAACCGCTACGGGACAGGGCAGAGCACGATCGACGGCATTCTGCGCGCGACGAACCGTCTCATCGCGGGGTCGAGGTTCGTCGTGTGCGGATACGGGTGGTGCGGCAGAGGCGTGGCGATGCGGGCCCGGGGGATGGGCGCGAACGTCATTGTCACCGAAGTCGACCCGCTTCGAGCTCTCGAGGCCGTGATGGACGGATATCGGGTCATGCCCATGGAAGAGGCTGCCCTGGAGGGAGACATCTTCTGCACCGTCACGGGGGACATCCGGGTCATCCGCAAGGAGCATTTCCTTCAGATGAAGGACGGGGCGATCGTCTGCAATTCGGGCCACTTCAATGTCGAGGTGGATCTGCAAGGGTTGGAGGAAGTCAGCCATTCGCGGCGGAGCCTGCGCGCCTTCGTCGAGGAATTTCGTCTGACCAACGGGCGGAGGATCTTTGTCCTGGGAGAGGGGCGTCTGATCAACCTGGCTTCGGCCGAAGGGCATCCTTCGAGCGTGATGGACATGAGTTTCGCCAATCAGGCCCTGTGCGCCGCATATCTGGTGTCCCGGCGCGGGAAGCTGGAAAACAAGGTCCACGGCGTTCCCAAGGAGATCGACGACCGGATCGCCGCGTTGAAGCTGGCATCCATGGGAGTCCGGATCGACCGTCTGACCGAGGAGCAGCAGCAGTATCTCGGGTCTTGGGAGGCGGGGACATAAGATCGAGGTTCAGCCGGGGTCCGGAGAGCGGGAAGGGCATGGTACCTGTCGTCTCGATCGTGGGCAGATCCGGAAGCGGGAAGACAACGCTGATCGAAGCGCTGGTCTCGAAACTGACCGCCAGGGGATACCGGCTGGCCACGATCAAGCACGATGTGCACGGTTTCGAGATCGATCACGAGGGAAAGGACAGCTGGCGGCACAAACAGGCGGGAGCGGCCGTGGTCGTCTTGTCCTCGCCGAGGCGGATCGCCGTCGTCATGGACGTGGAGCGGGAGTGGGATCCCGGGGAGATGGGGATCTTCTGGATGGACGGCGTGGATCTGGTCTTGACCGAGGGGTACAAGGGAGCTTCTTTCCCGAAGATCGAGGTGAACGTCACGCGCGACGCAGAGCCGTGGTTGTGTGCCGGGGACCCGTCTCTGGAGGCGGTGGTATCGAACCGGAGCCCCGGTCCGACGCCCGCGGTTCCTTGCTTTTTCGGCCATGAGGTGGAACGTCTCGCAGACTGGCTGGAGGAGAGATTCCTGGGAAGAAGCCCATCGGGCGAATGCGAGGTGCGGATGGGGGGCGAGCGGATCCCGTTGCCTCCGGCTGCCGCCGAGGCCCTGGAGGCCGCTGTGCGGTCCTGTGTGGCCCGCCTGACGGGGAGGCAGACGCCGGATGTCGTGGAGATCCGCCTGGGGGGGAGGAGCCGAGGCAGGGACGGTCTGGCCCGGTAGATCCGGGCCGGGCCCGATGCGCGCGTTGGCGGCACCTGAGCACGGGGCCGGACGGGGGCGGTAATGAACGCCGAGCATCTGAGCACTCAGGGACTGCGGGCCGGGCCGGCCTCCGGAAGCTCCCGGCCGCAGAGGGTGAGCGGAGCCGTCCTGGCAGGAGGGAGAAGCCTGCGATTTGGGCGGGACAAGGCCTTCGCGGTTCTGGGGGACCGTCCGCTCATCGCTCACGTTTGCGGGGCCCTTGAAAGGGTCTGCTCCGAAGTTTTTGTGGTGGCCGACGGTGCCGAGCGGTTCGAAGGGCTGGGTGTGGCCGTCGTTTCGGACTTGGTCAAGGGTGCGGGCTCTCTGGGCGGGTTGTTGACTGCCCTTGTTCACGGGCGACATGAAATGTGCGTCGTTGTGGGCTGCGACATGCCCTTTCTCCGGCCGGAGGTGCTCCTGAGAATGATCCACTTGGCCGGAGGGCACGATGCGGTGGTCCCGGTCTTCCGGGGGGAGCTACAGCCTCTTCACGCAGTCTATTCGAAGCGCTGTATTCCCAGGATCGAGAAGCGGCTTCTCGGAGGGGACCTGCGGATTGCCGGGGTTTTCTCGAAGGGCTCCACGCTCCGTCTGGAGGAAAAGGATTGGAAGGATCTGGATCCCGAGGGAGCGAGTTTCCTGAATGTGAACACACCCGAGGCGTTTGAGCAGGCGCGCCAGAGGTGGGAAGGGATGGGCCGGGAAGGGGCCCGGCAGGAGATCCCTTTGCTGCAAGCGTAAGGAGGTATCTGTGGAGACCGGGGCACTGGGCGTGATCGGGGGCAGCGGCTTGTACGAGTTGGAGGGCCTTGAGGACGTGCGATGGGTGAAAGTCGATACGCCCTTCGGCTCCCCTTCGGACGAACTCATGGTAGGCCGGCTGGCCGGAAAGACCCTGGTGTTTCTTCCCCGGCACGGCAGGGGCCACAGGATTTCTCCGTCGGAACTGAACGCCCGAGCGAATATTTTCGCCCTGAAGACCCTGGGGGTCTCGCGGATCGTTTCGGTCAGCGCAGTGGGAAGCATGCGGGAGGAAATTCGGCCCGGAGACATCGTGGTTTGCGACCAGTTCTTCGATCGGACCCGGGGACGCCCGTCGACGTTCTTCCAGGGCGGCATCGTGGCCCATGTGCATTTCGCGGATCCGGTTTGTCCGGACTTGAGCCGGCTGCTGTACGAGGCCGGCCTGGAAGTCGGGGCGTCCATGCACTGGGGCGGCACCTACTTGGTCATGGAAGGGCCCCAGTTTTCCACCCGGGCGGAATCAAGGATCTACCGGCAGTGGGGTGTGGATGTGATCGGCATGACGAATCTGCCCGAGGCCAGGCTGGCGCGGGAGGCCGAGATCTGCTATGCCACCCTGGCGCTGGCCACCGATTACGACTGCTGGCACGAGACCGAGGAGGACGTTTCAATCGAAGCCGTCCTGGCCGTGATCCGCAGAAATGTCTCCACGGCCCGAAGCATTCTGCGCCGGGTCGTCGACAAGGTGGATTCCCGCAGAACCTGCGCGTGCGCCCGGGCGCTGGAGAATGCCATCGTGACCGATCCCGATCAGATTCCGGAGAGAATCAAGCGGGATCTTGAACCGCTTGTCGGACGGTATCTGGGGCTCGGAAAGAAGGGGGAACCATGAGCCTCCTCGTCGTCGGGTCCGTCGCGCTGGACACCGTGCGGACCCCCTACGGAAGCATCCAGGAGGGACTCGGGGGATCGGCGACCTACTTTTCGGTCGCGGCGGCCATGTTCCGGCCTGTCCGTCTGGTCGCGATCGTGGGCGAGGACTTTCCGGCCAGGCATGTCCGCTTCCTCGTGTCCCGTGGCGTGGACGTGGGGGGGCTCGAGAGAACAGGGGGGAGAACGTTTCGCTGGGCGGGAGAGTACAGGGGAGACATGAACCAGGCGGCTACGCTGCGAACCGAGTTGAACGTCTTTGCCTCTTTCCGCCCCAGGATCCCAGAAGCCTACAGAAAGTCCCGGGACGTGTTCCTGGCCAATATCGATCCGGACCTGCAGGCCGAAGTGCTGGATCAGATGGAAAGCCCCCGCCTCGTGGGCTGCGACACCATGAACTACTGGATCGCGTCCAAGCGGTCCGCTCTCAAGAAGCTCCTGAGAAGGGTGCATTGCCTGCTGGTCAACGAAGCCGAGGCGAGGCAGCTTGCCGAGGAAGACAACCTGGTCAAGGCCGCCCGGTCGCTTCTTCGGCTGGGACCCAAGGCGGTGGTGGTCAAGCGGGGCGAATACGGGGCGCTCCTGTTCCGGGAAGGTCGCACGTGTTGGATTCCGGCCTATCCTCTGGGGCAGGTGCGGGATCCTACCGGTGCCGGTGATTCCTTCGCCGGAGGCTTCATGGGCTACCTCAGCCGCTGCCGGGAGGTCGGAGAGCGGGAGATGAGAAGAGCTCTTGCCTTTGGAAGCGTCTTGGCTTCCTTCTGCGTGGAAGGCTTCAGCCTTCGGAGGCTCGGCCGGGTGGGACGAGAGGAGCTCCTGGACAGGTACCGTGCCTTCAGGGAATTGACGAGGTTTTGAAAACCTGGCTTCGGCCGGATCGTCCCTGTTCCGATGCTGGCCGGTTCCAAGAGCAGAGAAATCCATGGAAACGCCGGGACAGTGCCTGAAGAGAAAAAGGCAGGAGCGAGGGCTGAGCCTCGAGGACGTCTCGGGCGCCACCAAGATCAGCAGAGTCTATCTCCAGGCGATCGAGGAGGACCGTTACGAAGTTCTGCCGGCCGAGGTCTTTGCGGTCGGATTTCTGAAGCAGTATGCGGCGTGTGTGGGCCTCGACCCGGACGATGTCGTTCTGCGGTACCGGGTCGCGCGGAAGCAGGGAGAGACGGTCCGGTCCGGGCAGCCCCGCGCAAGGGCGCGGCTCCGTGCAAGGCAGGCCGCGGTGGGGCTGTTATGCCTTCTTTTTGCCGTGGCGGCCCTCTGGTCGCTCTTTTCCCCCCGCGGCGACGGAGGAAGCCAGAAAGTCCGCGCGATTCGGACGCATCGAGCGAGTCCACGGGAACTGCGCAAGGCCCAGATTCGCCAGGAGCTGGGACTTGACAGGGTGGCACCCGCTCTGGGGGCGCGCCCGGAGGGGTTCTTGCACGGCTGGGCGGCCGAGAAGGCAATGCCGGCTGAACCGGACAGAAAACGGGTAAACGTCGTGGTCCAGTCCGCGCGGGAAAACTGGCTTTCCGTCGAAATGGACGGGGGCCCCTGGGTGGACAGGACGCTGGAGCCCGGAGAACCCTGTGCCTTCAGCGCAAGTCGCTCCCTGCGGCTGCGGATCGGACACGGTGACGGGGTCAAGGTCTTCTACGACGGCAAGGTCCTGGAAAACTTAGGCGAGAAGGGGGACATCATCCACATGTCCTTTCCTCCCACAGCACCCGGATGGGAAGAATCCGCCGGGCCGGCCTCGCCCGGTGAGGAGTGAGAACCTTGGCGCGGTTCCGGGAGTCGGCCTTTGTCCTGCGCAGGTGGGACGTGGGCGAGTCGGATCAGGTTCTGACCCTCCTCACCAGGGGCAGGGGGAGGATTCGGGCGGTGGCAAAGGGCTCCAAGCGGAGTCGAAGGCGCTTCGGCGGCCTCCTGGCTCCTTTCCTCCTTTTGGAAGTGGAGTGTTTCGAAAGCCAGCATCGCGAATGGGTTCGGATCGACAGTTGCACGTTGCTCCGCGCCTACTCCCGCATTTGTGAAGATCTGGACCGTCTGGTGCTGGGTTGCTGCCTGTTGGAGATCGTCGAAAAAGTGGTTCCGGAGAGCCAGGAGGAGCAGGCCTTTTTCGATCTTCTGAGCTGGGGATTCGAGTGGCTGCACGGGCACCAGGACGCGGGGGCGCTCCTGGCGGTGTTTCTTCTCAAGACCTTGACGCAGGTCGGGGTCCAGCCACAGTTCGCCCTCTGTGTTCGCTGCCGGAGGAGACTCCAGCCCAGGGGCCTGTTCGGCTTCTCTATGCCCCAGGGGGGCGCCGTGTGCGGCAGCTGCGCCCGATCGGTTCCCGTGACGCGCCGCGTGTCTGTCGCGACCCTGTCGATGCCGCAGGCCTGGCTCCCCAGGCCGCTCGACGCAGCCTTCTACGAGGAGGACTCCCCGGGCCTGGTCCGCGAAGCAGAGGATCTTCTGGCGGCCTTTCTGGCCTACCATACCGGGAAGGAACTCCGATCCCTTCGCGTTTTGCGCAGAGTGGTTTCGGGCCGCCCCGTTCCGGAAGCGGCTGCGTCCGGTTTTGAGGGGGGCCTCAGAGAAAGGATGGGTGATCCCTTTTGTACGTGCAAGACCTGATGCTGTCGTTGAGCCGGTTCTGGGCGGAGAAAGGCTGCGTGGTCCAGCAGCCCTACGACGTCGAAGTGGGGGCCGGGACGTTCCATCCGGCGACGTTCTTCCGTGTTCTGGGTCCCGACCCCTGGAAAGTGGCCTTTGTCCAGCCGTCCCGGAGGCCGACCGATGGACGGTACGGGCAGAATCCGAACCGGCTGCAGCACTATTATCAGTTCCAGGTGATCCTCAAACCCTCTCCGCCCGACGTTCTGGAGCAGTACTTGGACAGCCTGGAACGGATCGGGATTCCCCTGCTCCAGCACGACGTGAGGTTCGTCGAGGACGACTGGGAATCCCCGACGTTGGGGGCCTGGGGGCTGGGTTGGGAGGTCTGGCTCGACGGGATGGAAATCACCCAGTTCACCTATTTTCAGCAGTCCGGGGGGATCGACCTGAAACCGGTTTCGGCCGAGATCACCTACGGCATCGAGCGGATTGCGATGTATCTTCAGGAGAGGGACAACGTCTTTCACCTCATGTGGAACGAGACGACCACATACGGGCAAATCCATCTCGAGGACGAGATCCAGCATTCCCGCTACAACTTCGAGGAAGCGGATGTGCCGATGCTGCTCAGGCTGTTCGAAGTTTACGAAGGAGAATCGGCGCGCCTGCTGGAAAAAGGCCTGGTCCTTCCAGCCTATGACTTCTGCCTGAAATGCTCCCATACGTTCAATCTGCTCGATGCCAGGGGAGCGATCGGAGTGGATGAACGCACCCAGTATATCCAGAGAGTGAGAACTCTGGCCCAAGGGTGCGCCCGGTGCTACCTGGACGCGCGGTCGTGCGGCCCGGGCTGACAGGGACTCTTCAAAAGGAAAAGAGCGGATATCGGATGGAAAAAGACTTTGTCCTCGAGGTTGGTACAGAGGAGGTTCCGTTCACGTTCTGGCCGGCCGTGATCGAGGCGGCCTCCCGGACGGTCGGAGATCTCCTCGGGGCTAACCGTCTTCGCTACCGGAAGGCCGAGGTGAAGAGCACGCCGAGGAGGCTGGCCCTGCTGGTCTCGGGGTTGGCCGATCGGCAGGACACGAGGGTCTCCGAGGTCACGGGGCCGCCCCGCACGCGGGCGTGGGACGACTCGGGCCGGCCCACCGAGGCCCTCGTGAAATTCTGCAGCCGTTATCAGGCGGACCCGTCCGAGGTCTTCTGGGTGAGGAAGGAAAAAGGCGAGTATGCCTGTTTGCGCAGGATCGAGGAGGGCCGCAGGACCGAGGAGGTTCTGTCGGAGATCCTCCCCCCCTGGCTCTTGAGCCTGCCGTTTCCCAAGTCCATGCGGTGGGGCGCTCTGGATGTGCGATTCGCGAGGCCGATCCGCTGGATTCTCGCCTTGTATGGAAGAGACCTTGTCCCCCTGCGGGTCGGGGACGTGGAAAGTTCAAACTGGACCTTGGGGCACCGCTTCCTGGGAGGCAGGGGCGAGCTGCGGATCGGGAGTGTATCGGAATACGAGACGCGCCTGAAAGAGAACCGGGTGATCCTGGATCCCGGGGAGCGAAGGAGGCGGATCGTCTCTGAGGCGCAGCGTCTCGCCGCGGAGGTGGGAGGAGAGGTGGTGGGCGGCGAAGATCTCGTGACCCAGCTTGTCTACCTGACCGAGTACCCCGTGCCTCTGCTCGGGGCTTTCGACCGGGCTTTTCTCTCTCTGCCCGAGGAGGTTCTCGTTGCCACGATGCGGGACCACCAAAAGTATTTCGCCGTGCGGCGGAAAGGACAGGACGGGCTTCTGCCGTATTTCATCGCAACCGCCAACATCGAAACCCATGACATGGGACTGATTCGAAAGGGCAACGAGCGGGTCCTGAAGGCGCGGCTGGAAGATGCCAAGTTCTTCTTCGACGAGGACACGCGAAGGCCTCTGGAGGCGAATGTAGAACGCCTCCGGCATGTCATCTACCACAAGAAACTCGGCTCATCCTACGACAAGGTTCTCCGGATCCAGCGGCTGGCGGAGTTTCTGGCGGCGCGACTGTTGCCCGAAAAGATGGAAGTCGTGCGCCGGGCGGCGTGGTTGTGCAAGGCCGACCTGGTCAGCCAGATGGTAGGGGAGTTCCCCGAACTTCAAGGCACCATGGGCGCCATTTACGCTTTGCAATCGGGAGAACCGGCCGAAGTGGCGCTGGCGATCCGGGAGCATTACGCTCCGGTTTCGGCAGAGGGGGATCTGCCCGAGTCGATGGCCGGGTGCCTGTTGAGCCTTGCGGACAAGATGGACACGATCACGGGGTTCTTTGGAATTGGAACGTCCGTGACCGGGACGTCGGATCCGTTCGGCCTGCGCAGGAGGGCGATCGGGATCCTGCGGATTCTGATGGACCGCCGCATCGAGCTGTCTCTGCGGGAACTGATCCGGGAGAGTCTTCGGGTTCTGGACGGACTCGTGCGAAAGGACCCGGAGGCGGTCGGGGCCGAGGTTGAGGAGTTCGTTCTTTCCAGATTCCAGCAGATTCTGTTGGCCAGAGGATTCGGGCACGACACGGTGGAAGCTCTGCTCCCGAGGGCGCTGGAAAACGTGCCGGACACGGTCCGGAGGGCCGAAACGCTGCAGGCCATGCGAGCAGATCCGGACTTCGCAGATGTTCTGCTCGGATGCAAGCGGGCGGTCAACATTCTCCATCAGGCCAGGAGGGAATACGGGTACGTAGGAAGCGGGTCCGCCGGGTCGCCAGAGGCCTATGAAAAGGAAGCTGAAAGAAACCTGCTCCAATCGGTCCGCACATCCCGCGAAAAGGTCATTCTCTGGATGGCCGAGCGAGCCTATGAAAAGGTGCTGGAGGAACTGAGGTCTCTCAAGGAGCCGATCGACCGTTTTTTTGATGAGGTGATGGTTCTCGTGGACGATCCTCCCACCCGGGAGAAACGGCTGGATGTTCTTTCAGAAATATCTAGCCTTTTCGGCATGTTCGCTGATTTCTCTAAGATAGCGCTTTAACACAAGATTCAGGGAGGAGCCATGGCTGCCGAGAAAGCGAAAAAGGACGTGTACTTTTTTGGGGGCGGTAAGGCGGAAGGGAAAGCTGCCTGGAAGGAGCTGCTAGGTGGCAAGGGCGCGAACCTCGCCGAGATGACGAATCTGGGAATCCCTGTGCCGCCTGGGTTCACCATCACGACGGAAGTCTGCACGGCCTACTATGCCAACAAGAGAAAATACCCTGCCGGTCTTCGCGAGCGCGTCCGCCTTGCCCTGTCCAGGATGGAGAAGATCATGGGGCGGCGTTTCGGAGATCCCGAGAATCCGCTTCTGGTGTCGGTCCGGTCCGGAGCTCGCAAGTCGATGCCCGGCATGATGGAGACGGTCCTGAACATCGGGCTCACTTCCCGCACGATCCCCGGACTGATCGCAAGAACGAACAACCCGAGATTTGTCTACGACGCCTACCGAAGGCTGATCATGATGTATTCGGATGTGGTCATGGAAAAGGCCGAAGGGATCGAGCCGGCGGACAACGAGGGGATCCGGCATCTTCTGGAACAGGAGATGGACCGGATGAAACAGGCCCGCGGAGCCCGGACGGACCTTGAACTCGGTGCCGAAGATTTGCGGGAGCTTGCGGAGATCTTCAAGGCAAAGATTTTGGCCGTGTTGGGGAAACCCTTTCCGGACGATGCCGAAGAGCAGCTTTGGGGAGGGATCGGGGCTGTCTTTCAGTCCTGGAACGGCAAGAGAGCGGTGGCCTACAGGAGAATCGAAGGCATCCCCGATGACTGGGGCACGGCCGTCAATGTGCAGGCCATGGTCTTCGGCAATACCGGCGACCGTTCGGCCACGGGGGTGGCTTTCACGCGCAATCCGGCCACCGGGGAGAAGATCTTTTACGGCGAATGGCTGCCGAACGCGCAAGGCGAGGACGTTGTGGCCGGAATTCGAACGCCGTATCCCTTGAACAAGGCGTGCAAGTCGGATGAAAACAGGCACCTGCCTTCCCTGGAGGAGATGATGCCGGCGGTGTACCGCGAGTTGGACCGGATTCGCGGCACCTTGGAGCGTCATTACAAGGACATGCAGGACATCGAATTCACGATCGAGGACGGCCGGCTCTGGATGCTCCAGACCCGGGACGGCAAGAGGACCGGCACCGCCGCCATCCGGATGGCCGTTGACATGTGCAAGGAGAGACTGATCGATCGGCGGACCGCGTTGCTGCGGATCCGGCCGGAAAGCCTGGACGAGTTTCTCCACCCCATGATCGATCCCGAGGATGAGAAGAGTCGGACACCGCTGGCCAGAGGGCTTCCGGCAGGACCGGGCGCCGCGAGCGGACAGATCGTGCTGACCGCAGACCGAGCCGAGCAGTGGGCCAAAGAAGGCAGGAAGGTCATTCTCGTGCGGAGCGAGACATCGCCCGAGGATGTCCACGGCATGCATGCGGCCGAGGCGATTCTGACGGCGCGAGGCGGAATGACGAGCCACGCGGCTCTGGTGGCCCGGGGGTGGGGAAAATGCTGCATCGTCGGTTGCGGTGCTCTTGCGATTCGCGACGAAACCCGCGAAATCGACGTGGGAGGCAGGATCCTGAAAGAGGGCGACGTGGTGACCTTGAACGGCACAAAGGGCCTCGTCTATGAAGGGTCGCTGCGCCTTCTGCCCGCCGACCCGGAAAAGAACGTTTATTATCGGGAACTGATGAAATGGGCCGACAAAGAGAGGCGGCTCGGAGTCAGGACGAATGCGGACCGCCCGGAGGACGCGCGAAAGGCGCGGCAGTTCGGCGCAGAGGGCATCGGGTTGTGTCGGACCGAGCACATGTTCTTCGACCCCGAGCGGATCATGGCCATGCGGGAGATGATCGTGGCCGACACTGAGGAGCAGCGGCGAAAGGCCGTCATGAAGCTGCTGCCCTACCAAAGAAAAGATTTCGAAGAGATCATGGAGGCCATGGAGGGGCTGCCGGTGACCATCCGGCTATTGGACCCTCCTCTGCACGAGTTCGTGAACCTGGACCGGAAGCAGACGGAGGAGCTTGCATCCCAATTGGGCCTGCCGTTCGAGAAGGTCCAGGCCAGGATCGAACAGCTCCACGAGCTCAATCCGATGCTGGGTCATCGTGGATGCCGCCTGGGGATTACCTATCCGGAGATCTCGGAGATGCAGGCGCGCGCCATTTTTGAGGCCGCGGCCTCTCTGCGAAAAAAGAAAAAGAGAGTGTTCCCGGAGGTCATGATTCCCCTCGTCGGGACGGAGAAGGAGTTTCTCCATCAGAGAGAGATTGTTCTCAAGGTTGCCCGGGAGGTCCAGGCCGAGCAGGGGATCAAATTCCCCTTCCTGGTGGGGACCATGATCGAAATTCCGAGGGCGTGCGTTGTAGCGGACAGGATTGCAGCTTGTGCGGAGTTTTTCTCCTTCGGAACAAACGATCTCACCCAAACCACCTTTGGCTTTTCAAGAGACGATATCGGTTCGTTCCTCCCCCATTACCTGGCAAAGAAGATCCTTCCCGAGGATCCTTTCCAGTCCCTGGACCAGGAAGGGGTCGGAGAACTGGTCCGCATGGGTGTAGAGAGGGGGAGAAAGAGCAGGCGGGATTTGAAAGTGGGCGTCTGCGGGGAGCATGGAGGGGATCCGAAGTCCATCGATTTCTTCCACCGAGCGGGCCTGAATTACGTGAGCTGCTCGCCCTTCCGGGTGCCCATTGCCCGGCTTTCCGCCGCTCAGGCCGCGCTACGGGAACGGAAAAAAGGCTGACCTCCGCCTGGCCCTTGATCTTCTAGTGGGGGGGACGGGTTGACCAGAGTCTGGGAGACCCGCCCCCCTCTTTCTTGTGTGTGAGGCGAAGGGCCTGCCCGCCGCGTGGCGACGGGAGCCTTCGGCAGCCCGCTGCCCTGTTGATGTTGAGGGAGGTATGGGGGGAGTGCGTTGATTTCTCATGTTTTTTCGGGCACTTTCCTGCCTGTCAGCCCCTCCTGCTGATTCTCGCAGCGTCAGCCTCTCGGCATTGCCCCCCAATGGCTTTTGCCCGTGCTGCCCGGGCCCGGTACTACATGTAGTGGGTCTCATGAAAAACAATACCTCAGATTGTATTTTTCTCTTTACATGAGACGGGAAAGTCATTATAGTGAGCTGAAATTTTTTGAGGAGAGGCTTGCCCGTATGCGGATAAAGAGCTTACGAGTTCAGGGATTTAAATCCTTTTATAATGAGGTTAAGCTAGACTTTCGCGATGGAATTTGCGCCATCGTAGGCCCAAACGGGTGCGGGAAGAGCAACATCCTTGATGCCATCCGTTGGGTCATGGGAGAACAGAATCCAAGGAAGCTCCGCGGCAAGAACATGGAAGATGTTCTGTTCAACGGAACGGAGCAGTTTCCGGCCAGCGGTATGGCCCGGGTCAGTCTTTCTTTCAGCCCCTCCAAGGGATCCTTCCCGTACCCCTATACCGAATATGAGGAACTTTGCGTGGAGCGCTTTCTCTATCGAACCGGGGAGAGCGAGTACCGCATCAACCAAGTGCCCGTGCGCCTCAAGGACGTCCTGGACCTGTTTCTGGATACTGGCAGCGGAACGCGGGCCTATTCGATCATTCCTCAGGGATACGTCGCGGAAATCATCAGCGCCACGCCCGAGCAAAAGCGTCTCTTTGTGGAAGAGGCTGCTGGGATCGTCAAGTACAAGAACCGCAAGACGGCTGCCGTCAAGAAAATCGAGGGGACCCGCGAAAACCTGCGGCATATCGAAGCGATCCTTTCCGAGATCCGCAGACAGATGAATGCGCTGAAGCGGCAGGCCCAGAAGGCCCGGCGCTACTGGGATCTCAAGGAACAGATCAAGACGATCGAGGTCCGGCTTCTGTCGGAAGAGTATGGAGCCCTGGAGAAGAGCTGTCTGGCGTGGATCTCGGAAAAAGAGGAAGTCGAACAGGCTCTGGCGAAGCTGGTTGCAGAGGAGGCCAGACTCGATGCCGAACTCGAGCAGATGCGCACGGACCTCGTCGAATATGGAAAGCGGGCCGAGGAAAAGAGGACGCTTCTGACCGAAACCGTGCAGGAGGAGAATCGGCTCGGGAGCCAGAGGCTCTATTTGGAGCGGTCCCTGGAGGATTTGGAAAGGAGCACGGAGGAAGGCTGGAAGAACCTGGAGGACCTCAGAAGGCGGCTGGCCGAAGCCGAGGCCGAGCATGGGAAACTCCAGGAAGAAATGGAGGCGGCTGCGGCCCAGGCGGAACAATTTCAAACCGAGCTGGAAGAGGCCAGGGCCAGGTACAGAGAGGTCTGTGCGCGGGAGAAGGATCTCCTCGAGAGGCTTGAGAACACAAAAAGCGCCCTGTTTGACTGCATGACCCGGAGGGCCGAAATCCGGAACAGGCACGCAGCCCTTCGGGAGAGGTGCAGGGATCTCAGAAGGAGGATCGACCAGGCAAGGGCGGAAATCGGCGAACTGCGAAAGGAGACGGAGACGATTCTGTCCAGGCACGGTGAAAGCGAGGCCCGCAGGGAGGAGTTGAGAAGGCAACGAGGCCTCCTGCTGTTGCAGAAGGCGGCGTGCGCTTTCCACGGGCAGGAGCTCGAAGGGGAGATCCGCGATCTGGGGGCGAGGGCCGACACGCTCCAGGAAGCCCTGCACCGGAAACAGTCTCGCCTTGTTTCGCTTCGGGAACTCGAGGAGAGTTACGAGGGGTACCAGGATGGTGTAAGAGCCATCATGCACAGAAGGAAAGAGGACGAAGAACTGCGCGCCGCCGTTCTCGGGATGGTGGCGGATGTGATCGAGACGGACCGGGAGTACGAGGCGGCTCTGGAGTCGGTCCTGGGGGATCGGCTCCAGTACATGATTGTGGAACAGCAGCAGGACGGCCTGCAGGCGATTCAGTATCTCAAGAGCCAGACGCTGGGTCGTGGCAGCTTCATCCCTCTGGAGCTTCGATTGCAAATGGCCCGGCCTGAGGACGGGGGAGGAGAGAGCCCGGCGGTCCCGATGATGGACCTCGTGAGGGTCAAGGAAGGATACGAGAAGGTTGCGCACTATCTTTTGGGGGACGTGACCTACGTGCCGGATTTGGATCTCGGGCTTGCCAGATGGAGAGAGAACGGACGGCACGAGAGGATCGTAACCCGGGAAGGGGACCTGATCGATCCCTCGGGTGTGATCACGGGGGGCAGGGCGAATGGGGCTGCGGAAGCGAGGTTTTTCCGGACGAGAAGGGAAATCCGGGAGCTTCAGGAGGAAGTGGACGCCTTGCAAGTCGAGTACAGTCGGTGCAAGGTTCTTCTGGAACAGACCCATCGCAGGCTGAGGGTCAATACGGCGGATCTGGAACGGATTCAGGAGGCCATGCGTAGCCTCGACATGGAAATCTGGAAGGCCGACAGGGACTGTCAGCAGGCTCTGGACGCTGCGAAGAAGAACGAACACCGATTGGAGATCCTGGAGAGTGAGAGTGGCCTCTTCGAAGCCGAGCTGGCCGAGTGCGGGCAACAGGAGGAAGCGTGCCTGCTGGAGGCGTCCCAGCTGGAGGAGAGACAATCCGGGGAGGAAAAAGAACTCTCGGAAGCTTCGGAAGACGCTCGCGAGTGGACCCGCAATCGGGAAGCCCTTCGGGAGGATCTGGGCAGAAGGGAGGTTGCGTTCGAGCTCATCCGGCAGCGGCTTTCCCATTTCCTGGCCCGAAAAGACGAACTGGAGTCCAGACGGGAAACCCTGCGCGCCGCAACTTCCGCCAAAGAGAAGGAATGCGCACTGAACCGGCAGAAGGCCTCCACGATGAGGGAGGAACTGAAGGCGGCGGAAGAGGAGCTTCTGGCCATCGAAGCCGCGAGGCGAAGCCTGGAGAGTGAACTTCGGGAACTCCATGACGCCATGGAGGGCCGGAGCGCTTTGGCTCAGGAATTGGACCAGAGACTTCGGTCTCTCAGAAAGGACGTCGAGGAATCTCGCCGGATGCGGGAGGACTTGCAGCTCAAATTGACAGAAGTGGGGCTCCGAAAGGAGAAACTGCGGGAGCAGATGCGGGAAAAATACGGCCTGGAAATCTCGGCCGTGGAGACGGAAGCCGAGCGGAGCGTTTCTTCGGACGAGATGCGTGCGCGTCTGGACGGGTTGTACGCCGCCCTGCAGGGCCTCGGAGAGGTAAACCCCGCGGCTATCGAGGAGTTCGAGGAACTGGAGAGACGGCACGCTTTCTACCTGGAGCAGTACGAGGACCTCCAAGCGTCTTTAGAGGCCTTGCAGCGCCTCATTCAGAAGATCAACCGGATCACCCGGGCACGCTTTCTCGAAGCCTTTGAAGGGATCAACCGGCACTTCCAGGCGGTTTTCCCCAAGCTCTTTGATGGGGGGAAGGCCTTTTTGAAAATGGAGGAGGACAAAGGTCCTCTTGAGGCCGGCATCGAGATCGTCGCTCAGCCGCCGGGCAAGAGGCTCCAGAACATTCAGTTGCTGTCGGGCGGGGAGAAATCCCTTGCGGCCCTGGCCCTTGTTCTGGCTTTGTTCCAGTACAAACCGAGTCCCTTCTGCATCCTCGACGAGGTGGATGCGGCCCTGGATGATACGAACGTGGTTCGCTTTACCCAGGTTGTGCGCGAGATCTCCCGGTCCGTTCAGTTCATCTTGATCACCCACAACAAGCAGACCATGGAGATTGCGGACACGCTGTACGGTGTAACGATGCATTCGCCGGGCGTTTCCGGCGTTGTTTCCGTTCAGGTCCAGTAGAGGCTTTCGAGGAAAGCCGCTTCCTCTTGCGTTCCTTCCTGGGCGGGAGCAACAGATTTTGCGCTTCCGTCCGTTTTTCTGTCTGGCCGGGGAGGGATCGGGCCCATGGAAGGGCTTTGTGCATTTCTGGATAAGGTGACGGGGATCCGGTATGCCGGGTTCGGCGATGGCCGGGCCTGGGCGGTTCTTGCGGCGATCGCTGTCGCTCTGCTCGTCTTGGGCTTTTTCGCCCTTCGGAGGCGGCGGCGCCCGAGGCTGCAGCAAGGCGGGGCGGTAAAGGCTCAGCCCGCTCTCCATTCGGAGGAGCCACCAGCGCAGGGAACCCCTCTGCGGGAGGACAGAGGGATGGAGCCTCCTTTTGAAAGCGCCAAATCCCGGAACGCCGGCTCCTCCCTGTTGGCTCGCGGGGGT
>FWPU01007822.1_pt1 | contig 19113 bp, 22 predicted proteins | sample 2228361 | NCBI WGS metagenome assembly FWPU01 (sample SAMEA103939777, study PRJEB20133) | metagenome
AGGCACTTTCTCTCCAGGGCTTCTGGTATACCGAGGGGCACGGCGGTGCCGTGCCCCTCACCTCGCAACGGGTATTGGGGTGGAGACAACCCAATTATACCCGATTGCGGGTGAGCCGTTTCTTCAGGGTCCGAGTTTTGGGTAATCACCAGCACTTTTTAGGCTTTGCCGGCCGTGGCCACGGGGAGAACGTACGGCGCAGGTAGCCGGCTCGAAACCCCGCCACCCGACCCTTCTCGCCCATGTTGGATTACGGCGTTCCCGTCGGCGGAGGCACCGTGGCCGGGACGGAGGTGGGCGTAACTTCCAATGTGGTTGTGAGGGTGGGCGTCGGTGGAGGCATCGTAGCCGGTACAGGGGTAGGCGTAAGTTCCGGCGTGGGCGTCGGGGTAAGTGTCGGCGGAGGCACCAGGAAATCGCTGCGCCCCTTTTCCACGATATCGCGTACGGTATAACCGGCTACCCGCACATAGTAGGGCGACTCGGAAGAGATCAGGATATAGTTCGTCTTCTTCTCGTTGGGCGCTCCCACCGTCAGGGTAATCTCCCGGTCCTTCGTCCAAAGGGTGAGCACGGCCGTGGGCGTTTCCATCCCGTATTCCGGCTTCCTTTCCCGCCCCAGCGGTTCCATCATCCGGATGGAGGTGGCTTGGCGGAGGAAAGATTCCACCCGACTTGTATCCACCTTCTCCTCCGGCCCTAACCCCGCCATGCTCCAGGTGTCCCCGGCTTCCCGGGTAAGGGTCAAGATGCCCTGGGCATTTTCCAACCAGAAGCGGACCACTTCGGTCATCGCCAGGCTGAAGTAGATCGGATCCACCCAGGCGCTGGCCGAGGCCCCGATGTCCGTAGTGCTGAGGTTGCTGGTCAGGTAGGTCTCGTCCCGCCCGTCCAGGCGCAGGTGGACCGAGTTCAGCCGGGGCGATGTCCCCAGGTAGAGGCGGAGGTAGCTGCCGTCGGTCTTTTCCAGGTCGAGCCGCCGGACGAAGGCGTCCTCGGCCACCTTGAGTTGCCGATGGCTGGCAGCAGTCCGGGCCACCAGGTTCTCCGTGGTCAGGGCGGCGATTTTCTCCAGGAGGGGGACGATCTTGCCGGATTGCACTGGGTAATCGTCCGCATCCGGGAGCACCCAGGAGCCTTCCTTCTGGCGCAACGTCACACTCTGCCCCTCTTCCCCCGTCACCGTCAGGGCGACAAAGGCGCTGCCGGTCAGGTCGGGGAAGAGGCGCTCCACGCGGAAGGCGGCCGCCCGCGGCCAGAAGGCGAGGGCGACGAGCACGATCTGCAGCACCGCCAGGCCGGCCAGAACCCGGTCCGTCCGTTTTTTCATCATCGTTTCACCTCCTCCTTCGCCGGAAGCGGCAGCGGCTTTTCCTGCCGACGGCGGATGTTCCAGACGACCCCCAGGGCGACCAGGGCGAGGAGGGCTACGGCATAGTTGCCCACCTCCCAGGCCGAACGTTCCCCCTCGTCCATCGGCCGGAGCACCCGAACGAAGGAGCCCCGGGCCCGGATGGAGAGCAAGTCCACGTCCTCGGTGGCCCAGGAAACGGCATTCTGGAGGAGTTTCAGGTTGTTCAGGTAAGCATCCCCGATCAACCGGCTCGAGACATCAAAGACGAGGTCATCCAGGAATTCGGCGCTGCCGATGATCACCAGCCGGGCCGTGTCCGGCGACGATTCGATGACCGTTGGGGGCTCCTCCCCACCGGGGAGTTTGGGCGGAGACTGGCCTTTGTAGGCACTCTGGAAGATGCCCTGCACCGCCACTGCCAGGGGGTAGGAGCGCAGCTCTTTCGGCGGTGGGAATCCCTCGGCCGGGTACATCTCCAGGTTGGTCGGCACCTCTGTGCTGACCCAGGAGTTGGGGCTGGAGCGGAGCAGGATGGTCATCTGGCGCTCCAGGGATGGCGTAACGCTAACGGGCGAGGCCCAATGCAGCGTCACGGCCTGGAGATCGGCGATGATCGGAGTGCCGCCGGCCATGCCGCTCCGCCGAATGTCCACGAAGTAGGGGTAGTCGATGGCCGCCAGTTGCGAGGCCGTCCGGCCGGCAATGGTTTGCTCGATCCGCACCACCCAGGGGTCGTTCTGGAGGTCCAGGACCAGCGCCGGTTCGACCCGGATGCCGTAAGCGGCCAGGAGCACTCCCAGGCCGTCTTCCAGCGCCTGCAGCATCGGCCAGCCGGTGATGGGATCGGCGGTCAGGCCGTAGTTGCCGGCGGCAACGATAACCGAACCGCCACGCATGAGGTACTGGTCTACAGCGAAACGCTCGGTCTCGGTCAGGTTCTGCGGAGCGATGAGCACGACGGCGTTCATGTCCTCCGGGATACGCCCGCTCCGCAGGTCCAGGGTGCGAACCTCATACTCCGCCTGAAGGGCCTGGCGCGCCTGGTCCCAACTGGAAAGGGGCTGTTGTAATTGCCCGAAGATGTTCTGGGTAGGCGAAAGGCGCGGTGTCCACAGTCCCACGACCTTCATAAAGCCGGGGGCGATGCGCTTGAGCGCCGCCTCGATGGCCGTGCGGATATCGGATTCGCCCATCTGCAGGCCGGGATAGATGACCTGAACCTGGTCGCCCATCTGCAACACCATATGCAGGTAGAAACTTTCGCCGGAAAAGAGCGAGGTGGCGATGGGACGGATGCCGTAACCGTCGTAGAGTTGCTGGCGGGTGATAGGGCTATCCGGAGCATCCGGGTCCACCGTCCGGAAGGTCAGGTGTCCCCGGGATTTGTCCACCATCTCGCCGGCCACCCTGGCAATGGTTTCGGGGACGGCCGAGAGCGATTCGGGTAGCGTTTTTGGTGTGGCGTAGAGAGTCAACTCGGCCGGCCGGTCCAGCGCGGCCAGCATAGCCTCCACGCTCTGGAAGCCATAGACCACCTTTTTGATCGAGCGGGTCAGGTCGTACTCCGGGTTGCGCAGCCGCACGTCCACCGAGCCGTCGGGGTTGGCCGTCACCTCGATCAGGTCGCGGTAGGTGAGCACCGTGTTCTGGTCGCCGTAGCGCACCAGGATATGGAAGTAAGAGTTGATGATGCCGGTCTCGTAGCGCCCGGTCACGCGGAACGGTTCAGGGAAGATGCTATAGACCTGGTTGGCCTCGGCTTCCAGGTTGGGGTCCTCGGTCGGGTCCGCGATCTCCACCTGCATTTTGCCCCCCGAGGCGATGCGGTATTCCTCCAGGATGTCCCGGAGTCGAGGCACGAGGGGGGCCAGGAGGGGATGGGTTTCCTCGCTAAAGTAGCCGCGGATGAGGAGCGGTTCGCGCAGGCCGGCCAGGAGGTTATAGGTGGCCGGAGAAAGGCTGTACTCCCGGCCGGCGGTGAGGTCCAGGCGCAGGACCACGAGGGGGGAGAGCCAGACGTTCAGGAGCACCAGGTTCAGAAGCACCAGGGCCGCTGTGCCCAGGACCGCCTGGCGATAGGGACGGGCCTGCCGGCCGCGGCCCCACCGTTTGGCTTCCAGGGAAACCACGTTCAGGGTAAGGAAAAAGCCGGCCAGGGAGACAGAATAGGCCAGGTCGCGTATGTCCACCACTCCGCGCTGGATGCTCTCGAAGCGGCTTCCGGAACCGATGGCCCGCAGTACCTCCCCAACCGTCCCCCCAACCGAGCCGGCCACTGCCGGCGAGCCGGCCAGGTAAAAGATTCCCTCCAGGAGCACACTCAGGATCAGAGCAACGATCTGGTTATCGGTGCGGGAGGAGATAAAAAGGCCGATCGCCGTATAGGCCGCCGCCAGAAGGAGCGCCGCCAGGTATCCCCCCACTACCGGGCCCCAGTCCAGCGGCCCCATGAGCGAAACGCTTACCGGCAGGAACAGCGTGAGCGCCAGGGCCGTGCCTACCAGGGCCATCACGGCCAGGAACTTGCCCAGGACCAGACGAATCGAGGATACAGGAAGGGTCAGGAGCACCTCTTGGGTCCCTGAACGCTGCTCCTCGCTCCACTGGCGCATGGTCAGGGCGGAGACGAGGAAGATGAGGAGCACCGGCATCCACCGGAAGAGCGGACGAATCTCGGCCACTCCGCGGGCGAAAAAGGCCTCCACCCAGAAAAAGGTAAAGAGGGTGGCGGCCAGGAAAACGCCGACGAAGATGAGCGCCATCGGCGAGCCGAAGTAGCCGGCCACCTCTTTGCGCATCACTGCCCATATTTGTTTCATCGGTCACCTCACGCCGTCGCTACCAGTTGGTTGAAGACCGTCTCCAGGGTGCGGACGTCTCGGCGCAGTTCGCGCAGCGGCCAGTTCTCTTGGCGGGCCAGGCGGTAGATGGCCGGGCAAAGGTTAGCGCCGTGCGATGTGCTGCCCCGGATGCGGAAGGCCGGGTAGCCGTCGGCGGAGCGAAAGGGCTCCAGGGTGCGCACGCCGGGGAGGCTGCGGAGGGAGGCTTCCAGGCCGGCCGGGACGCTTTCCAGGACGAGAACGGCGTCGGGTGTGGAGGCCAGTTCCGAGAGTCGGGCATCGGCACGCACCTCGCCGTTCAGGAGGATAATGACCCGGTTGCAGAGAGCCTCGACCTCGGAGAGAATATGGGTGGAGAAGAGGATGGTGCTGCCTTGGGCCAGGTGACGAATGAGCCGGCGTACTTCCAGCACCTGGGTTGGGTCCAGCCCCAGCGTCGGCTCGTCCAGGATGAGGAGTTTGGGCCGGTGCAGGATGGCCTGGGCCAGGCCCACGCGCTGGCGGTAGCCCTTGCTCAGTTGTCCGATCGGCCGGGTCAATTGGTCCTCCAGGCCAACGGCATAGACGGCTTCGGCGATGCGCTCCCGTTGTTCGTCCAGGGGAATCTGGCGCAACTCGGCGATCATTTGGAGATAGCCCTGGACGGAAAGTTCGGGGTAAAGGGGGGCGTTTTCCGGCAGATAGCCGAGGATGGCCTGCACCTCACGGGTGTGGGCGAGTACGTCCATCCCGCCGATGAGGACGGTACCTTCGTCGGGATGCAGGTATCCGGTAAGGATTTTGATGGTGGTCGTTTTCCCGGCCCCGTTGGGGCCGAGCAATCCAACGATCTCGCCCTCGTCCACCCGAAAGGAGACGTCCCGCAGGGCCTGCAACGGCCCGTACCACTTGCTCAGGTTGGAAACCTGGATCATCGTCTTTTCCTCCTTGCCGGCACATGTCCCAAAAAAATTCTTTTAACGAAACAAGATGAAAAGAAAATGAAAGGGGATGCCCGGCGTTAGAGTTCCCAATGGCGCATCTCTTCCAGGAAGCGGTGTTCGGTGAGGTCAAGGTGCAGGGGGGTGATGGAGACGTAGCCGGCGGCCAGGGCGGCTAGGTCGGTGCCGGGGAGGAGTTCTCCGGTGGGTGGGGGGCCACCCAGGCGGTAGCGGCGCACCCCTTCCTTCTCCTCGATGAGTTCCCATTCATCACGGTAGATGCGCCGGCCCAGGCGGGTCATGGCCACGCCCCGGATCTCTTCGGCCGGCCGGTTGGGCACGTTAACGTTCAGGAGCACACCCGGTGGAAGCCCCCGCCGGACCACCCCCAAGACCAGTCGCCGGGCGAAGGAGGCAGCGAAGGAGAAATCCCAATTTTCGTAGCCGTCCAGGGAGATGGCGACGGCCGGGACACCGAAGAGGACGGCTTCCATGGCGGCGGCGACCGTGCCGGAGTAGGTCACATCGGAGCCGACGTTGGGCCCGCGGTTGATGCCCGAGACGGCCAGGTCCGGTCGGCGAGGGAGGAGACCCATCAGGGCCAGGGCCACGCAGTCGGAGGGGGTGCCGTTGCTGACCAGAACGGTGGAGCCATCGGCCAGGTGAAGGGTGCGCACCGTGAGCGGTTCGCTCAGAAGCCGGCTGTGGCCGGCCGCGCTCCAGTTGCGATCGGGGGCAAAGACGGCCACTTCGGCTACTTCCTCCAGGGAGCGCTTCAGGGCAAGCAATCCGGCGCTCTGCACGCCGTCGTCATTGGTGAGCAAAAGGTACATGGTTCGGCGAATTCCTAGAGAACTCCAAAGTCTCGCCGCGCATCCGGCACCGGAGGCAGGGACTCCTGCCGGAACCATTCTATCCGCAGGCGAAAGCCGGACAAAAGATCGGTCCGGTACTCCCCTTCCCGACCGACAAAGGCCGGCCGAAAACGTCCCCTTTCGTCCTGCCGATAGAACTCGGCCCATTCTCGTTCCGGGTCCATCAGCCAATATTCCCGCACCCCGGCCGCCTCATGCTCGTAGAATTTTTCCCCGCGATCGCGGGCAGCGCTTTCGGGGGAAAGGATTTCCCCGACCAAATCGGCCGGCCCATCCCGGTATGCTTCGCGCAGTCGCCGCAAGTGCTCCCGAGCAACCAGGAGGAGATCGGGCTTACTCCCTCGCCCCCCGAATTTCATCCGGAAGGGGGCATCGAGCACAACGCCCAGCCCGTGCCGCTGGACGAACAGGCCTAGGGCTGTAACCAGAAACTTTTTGAGCAACGGCTGTCGCATCGAGGCCGGTAATAAGATCACAACTTTCCCTGCGACCCATTCCGCCCAGGTGTCTTCGTCTGCCCGGGCCAAAAACGCATCGAACGACATATGCGGAAAGGCCGTCGGCTGTTGGGGCCGTGCAGATACGACCGTTTTGCCATCTTTATCCCCCGAATTCCAGGAAAGCATTGCCTCCGTCTAGCCGGTGGAAGCGCCTCCGCCCGCGGCGACATCCGTCACCCGGTATGCCGGTAGACACGGGGGCGCATCGCGATGTGCCCCTTCCGGCATGCGGCAGGCAACGATGTACGTTCGCACCATCGGCCGACCTCCTGCGGCTCGGATTCTAGCTCCAATGATAGCACAAGAATTTGGTCCTGGCAAGGGGCGCGGCGCGTCCGGGTGACCGCAACGGTTTTCCGGGGCAAAATAATCCTGCGTTGGGATGAGGGCAAAATTCGTTTCCACCCACCTTGGGGCCGCCAAGGACGTGGCCTAATGCCGCGATTGCCGCATAAGGCGATCCGTTGCGGTCACTCCGCGCTGTTCCCATAACGCGCGAACTTGATTTTTGGTCGAAAGTGGAGTAAAATGAAAAGAAAAAACTTGCTGAGGTGATGCCAATGCCGATATACGAATACCGTTGTCGCCAGTGTGGGGCCGAGTTCGAGCGCATCCTCCCGATGGAACAGGCTGCCCAAGGTGGGCCCCCCTGTCCCCGGTGCGGGAGCGATCAGATTGAACGCTGCTTTTCGCTCTTTGCCTCATTTGCCCGCCAAGGTGGGGAAAGCCGCGCCCTGGGCGGAAGCAGCGGCTGCACCACCTGCTCTACATCGCGTTGCACTACCTGTCCGCGATAGGTCGAGAGTCCAAGGTATTTGGGCCGGAGGAATCGGATGGCGGAGGAAGTCTTGCCCGCAGCGGTGGTTGAACAGATTCGCCAGGAATTGCTACGGGAATATCCTGAGATGGAGGGGGCCGAAATGGTGGTCACCCCCTGCCGTCCTTCTCCTTCTCTTGCCGACATTATGGCCAAGGTGGGATTACCTGCACCCGACAACCCGACCGAGACCCAGCATATTATCACCCTGCGCAAGGATGTACCGGCGGAAGACGGAGTTACGATCCCCCTGATCCTGCGGGTCACGATAGATGCCCAGGGCCGGATCATCAAGGAACGCCGGGGACGCTGAATTTCAGCGGACGAGTCCCATAAGCCTCAAGGCATCTGCGATGGCTGCGCCTGCTGCGGTGTTGTTGAAGATGCACCACACCACCGATGTCCGGCAGGCTGTTTCCCGAAGCGTCCGGGCCAGGGCATCCAGGAAATCGGGCGAGTAGGCGGAATAGTACATCCGAGGAGAACCGTGCAGGCGGAAGTAGGCCAAGCCGGCCCAGCCTCCTGGCCGGCTTCCGGAAGGAGCGGTGGATCGACGGCCACGCGGGCAATCTGGAATTCTCGCAGTAACGCTTCTCCCTCTGCAGTGAACCAACGGCTATGCCGGGCCTCACAGGCTACCTCTCCGGAAAAGCGTTCCCGCAGGACTTGCAGGAAAGGACGGACTCCCCCGATGTCCAGGGAGAGCGAGGGGGGAAGTTGCAAAGGGAGAGGGCCCGGTTTTTCCCCCAGGGACCGGACGGCGGAGAGGAAGGGATCGAGCGCGCTCGTTTCCTTCAGCCGGCTGAAGTGGGTAATCTGGCGGGGCACTTTGACGGCGAAGCGAAAGCCCTCCGGCACCCCCTCGGCCCAGCGAGCGTAAGTGGCCGGCCGGATGGCCCGGTAGAAGGAGGTGTTGATCTCCACGGCGGGGAAACGGGCCGCATAGCGCTCCAGGTGACTCCCCGCTTCCGGGAAGTGAGGACGATGTTCTCCGGGTATCGTCCAGCCAGCGCAGCCGATGTAGAGGCGACCTTTCACCGCTTTGCCAAATGAGTCGGTCCCCATTTTCTTCTGCCCCAGAGTCGTTCGGACGCTCCCCTATCCTATCAGAGGAACACCAGCCCGGGCAACAGCGTTGCCAAGATTCCTTCGATCTGCTAAAATGGGGGAAACCACCTGCCAGAGGTAACCGAATTCTAACCGGAGGTTATGATGAGTGAGAACCTTTCTCCCTGCACCTACCGCCGGGTCTGGCGAGGACAAACCTTCTGCTCCCGGGCTACCGACGAATTCGACCAGCAGGTCTGGCCCGAGATCTGTGCCCGCTGTCCAGTGCCGGCCTGGCTGGCCGAGGGCATCTGCCGTCACCTGGACATTGGCACAGAGGTGGGCAAGATGCCGGGGAAAGAAAGCCCCCGTATCTTTACCTCCTGTCGCTTCTTCCACGAACAGCTGGACGGGTTGGAACGTTGCCGAAAATGCCCGCACTTTGCCCAAAGGGAGGAGCAGGAAGAAGAGGAGCAAACGGCCGTCGAACGGCTAGCCGAGTCCATCCCAACCACACTTCTGGAGGAGGCGGTCCAGGAGACGCTGGAACGCCACATTCGCTCCCGGTCGCCACGGATGATGGTGCGTTGTTTCCGGGCCGGGGTAGGGCGTTGTCTGCGGGGTCCGAAACGTATGGCCAGGTGGGTGCTGGTTGTCCCGCCGGCTTCGCTACGCACGGTGGACGGCTACCAAGCCCTGGTAGCCGGCCTGCTGAAGGAAGGGGAACTGGAGGGCTACTTTTTCCTGGGGCCGCTCAAGGATGTGGATTCGCTCTGCGACCTCTGTTTCAGCATCCAGCAATCTCCCCGCCTGGTGGTGGACCTGAGCGAGTGGGATGCAGCGGCACTCTTCACCCTGGCCCTGGGTATGGCTCTGGGCCGGGAGGTGCTTCTTCTGCGGGGACGGGACCCCACACCGCCCTTTGTGCCGCAGGGCTTGCCCATCCAGGAGTACGGCAGTGGGGAAGAACTGGTTATGGTGCTGACGCAGGGATTGGAAATTCGGTTGCCGAAAGGGGTGCAAAAGGGAGGATCGCCGGACGAACCGGTTTGGGGGGACAAGGAGACAAAGGAACGGGGGGGCCCGGAGACAGGGGGATAGGTAGGGGAACCAGGAAAACACCTACCTTGCAACAACCCTATGAGAGACTCCTGTACGGAGTCGAAAACCGCCGATGAGCATGAGTGCCCACTCCACCCCGCCCAGGACGGTGCAGGAAGCCCGACGCGCATAGTTCTTTTGATGGGGAAAAGGGCGCAGACTATCCCAAAACGACCGGAGGACGCGGCCAAGAGTCCCAACGCGAACAGGAAAAGGATGTCAGACCACTCTTGTCGAGCAGATTTTGCTCTGCTGCACCTAACATTTGTGCAAACGCCGAACTTGTGGTATACTACGCTGCGCTGCCGTACCCGGTGCGGCAAGAACGATGCACGCCTCTGGACCGGTGGAGCCGTGCCCCCGATGGGGTTCTCCCCGGAGGGAAGGAGGCGGAAGGATAAAACGGAGGAAAATATGGCTACCGAACAGCGCGAACCGATCGTCACCATGAAAGCCCTCCTGGAGGCCGGACTGCACTTTGGGCACCAGACACGGCGCTGGAACCCGAAGATGCGGCGCTACATCTTTGCCAAACGGGAGGGTATCCACATCATTGACCTCCAGAAGACGCTGGTCAACCTGCGGCGGGCCTATGAGTTCGTGGTGCAGGTGGCTGCCAGCGGACGCAAGATCATCTTCGTTGGGACCAAGAAGCAAGCGCAGACGGCTATCGCCGAAGAGGCGACCCGCTGCGGGCAACCCTACGTCACCCACCGCTGGCTGGGAGGAACTCTCACGAACTTTGTTACCATCCGCAGCCGCCTGGACTATATGGAAGAGCTGCTGGCACGCAAGGAAAGCGGCGACCTGAGCCGCCTGCCCAAGAAAGAGGCCAAAATCCTCGAGGAGAGGTTGGAAAAATTCCTGCGCGTCCTGGGCGGATTGCGCGGGCTGAACGAACTCCCCGCTGCCCTCTTTGTGGTGGACCCTCACCGGGAACATATTGCCGTAGACGAAGCCAACAAACTGGAAATCCCGGTTGTGGCAATTGTGGATACCAACTGCGATCCCGACCTAATTCAATATCCCATTCCCGGCAATGACGATGCCATCCGGGGTATCCGGCTGATCGCCGGGAAGATCGCCGATGCCGTCATCGAAGGGCAGAACCGCCGCGAGGCGTTGGGGCTGGAGGCCGTTGCCCCTGCTCCGGTCGTCCCGGCGATCATGCTCCGGGGAAGGAAAGTGCTCGAGGAGGAAGAAGAAGCAGTCTGGGAAGAAGCCGAGGAAGAAGAGTAGCGTCCTTCCCTGAGAAACTTCTTGGCGATGGGACCGGCATCGGTCCGTTGAGGCAGTCACAGAAACCAGGAGGCACGGTTGGAAATCCCGATCGAGATGGTCAAGGAATTGCGGACCCGCACCGGGGCCGGCGTGCTGGACTGCCGCAAGGCCCTGGCGGAAACGCGGGGCGATATCGAGGCGGCGGTCCGCTTCTTGCGGGAGCAGGGTCTGGCCGAGGTGGCCAAACGTTCCGGTCGCGAGGCCCGCGAGGGGCGCATCGAATGCTACGTCCACCACGGCAATCGCATCGCCGCCGTGGTGGAATTGAACTGTGAAACCGACTTTGTGGCCCGCACCGAAGGCTTTATTCGCCTGGCCCAGGAACTGGCCAAGCAGGTCGCGGCCACCAACCCGCGCTTCCTCTCCCGCGAGGATGTGCCCGAGGCAGTGCTGGAAGAAGAACGGGCCATCTATCGCAGCCAGATTGAGGGAAACAAGCCGCCCCAGGTGATCGAGCGTATCGTGGAAGGCAAATTGGGCAAGTTCTACGAGGAGGTCTGTCTCCTGGAGCAGCCTTACATTCGCGATCCGGAGCGCCGGGTCAAAGACCTGGTCAACGAACTGGCGGCCCAGGTGGGAGAAAATGTGGTCGTGCGGCGCTTTGTGCGTTTTGAACTGGGAGCGTAACCCCCTCCCCCCTCCCGGTAGAGGGTGAGGAATGAGGGGAAAACCTATGGCTGAGCCGATGTACCGGCGGATCCTCCTGAAGATGAGCGGGGAAGCCCTGATGGGGCAGGCCGGCTACGGCATCGACCCGCAGGTGGTGCATTTCATCGCTGAACAGATCGGCTCGGCGGTACGTTACGGGGTTCAGGTCGCCGTGGTCATCGGTGGCGGGAATATCTGGCGAGGGATGGATGCCGCCGCCCAGGGCATGGAACGGGCCCAGGCCGACTATATGGGCATGCTGGCCACCGTCATCAACGCCCTGGCCCTCCAGGATGCCCTGGAGAAACAGGGCATCTTCACCCGTGTGCAGACGGCCATCCGGATGGAAGCGGTGGCCGAGCCTTACATCCGCCGGCGGGCCATCCGCCATATGGAAAAGGGACGCGTGGTCATCCTGGCCGCCGGAACGGGCAACCCCTACTTCACCACCGACACGGCCGCTGCCCTGCGCGCTCTGGAGGTCGAAGCCGAGGTGATCCTCATGGCCAAGAACGGCGTGGACGGCGTTTACGACGACGACCCCCGATGTAACCCGCAAGCCCGCCGTTTCGACCGCCTGACCTACCTGGAGGCGATTAACCGTCGCCTCCAGGTGATGGACTCCACAGCCCTGACGCTCTGTATGGATAACCATATGCCGATCATCGTCTTCGACGTGCAGTCCCCGGGCCAGATCGAGCGCATCATCCTGGGCGAACGGGTGGGCACCCTGATCTGTGTCGGCGAAGATGCCCCTTACCCCTGGGGGCGGCCACGGGGCGAGGATTGAACGGCCAAATAGGGCAAGGTAACCTCACCTTCCGGATGGGCTCTCCAAGGATAGGACGGCCGAACAGGCCGGTAGGAACGGGCACAGGAGGCAGCGATGATCGAAGAGTTCCTGAACGATGCCGAAACGCGTATGAAGAAGAGTGTCGAGACCTTGAGAGAGGAACTGGTCACGCTGCGCACCGGTCGGGCCTCCCCGGCCCTGGTCGAACATCTTATGGTCAACTATTACGGCGTCCCCACCCCCCTTATCCAGATCGCCGGCATTACCGCGCCGGAACCGCGCCTTCTGGTCATCCAACCCTGGGACATCAGTGCGCTCAAGGAGATCGAACGGGCTATCCTGACCTCCGACCTGGGTCTGACGCCGACCACCGACGGCCGGGTGATTCGCCTGGCCATCCCCTACCTGACCGAAGAGCGCCGGCGCGAACTGGTGAAGCGTGTCCGCCAGCGGGTTGAGGCCTGCAAGATTGCCCTGCGCAATATCCGTCGAGATACCATGGAAGAAATGGAGGAGGCCAAGAAAGAGAAGCTCATCAGTGAGGATGACCTCTTTCGAGCCAAGGATGACCTCCAGGAACTGACGGAGAAGTATTACGAGGCGGCCGAAAAGGTGGGGGAGGCGAAGGAAAAGGAGATTATGGAGGTTTAGAGCCGTTTTGCTACACGGATTTCGCTCGGGCCCGGACCCAGAGAAGGCCAGGGCCCACAGCCCAAGGTTTAGAGCCGTTTTGCTACACGGATTTCGCTCGGGGGTGCCCCGGGCTTGGGGCTTCGGCAACCTGAAGAGTGTCTGACCTGGTGGAGACTTTGAGGCTACGGAAAGGGTCGCGGGATACGATGCCTCAGGATGTCGCCCGCCGACCCCGACATATCGCCATCATTATGGACGGGAACGGCCGCTGGGCGCGGCGGCGCGGCCTGCCCCGGCTGGCCGGCCATCGGGCCGGGACCGAGAACATCCGCCGCATCGTCGAAGCCTGTGTGGAGGAAGGGATCGAAATCCTGACCCTCTACGCCTTCTCCACGGAGAACTGGTCCCGGCCAGCCGAGGAGGTGCAGGGGCTGCTCCGCCTTCTGAGCGAGGTCATCGGACGGGAAACAGAGAACCTGCACCGTAACGGCGTGCAGGTACGGCACATCGGCCGGCTGGAGGGGCTGCCGGGGGAGTTACAGGGCAAAATTCGACAGGCGGTGGAGCGCACCCGGGGGAACCGGCGACTCATCCTGAACGTGGCCTTTAACTACGGCGGCCGGACCGAGATCGTGGACGCTGCCCGCCGGCTCATCGCCGAGGCGGTCCCCCCAGAGGAGGTGACAGAGGAGCGCTTTTCCTCCGCCCTCTACACGGCCGGCTGCCCTGACCCCGACCTGATCATCCGCACGGCCGGGGAGATGCGTCTGAGCAATTTTCTCATTTGGCAGGCCGCCTACAGCGAGTTCTACTCCACCCCAACCCTCTGGCCTGACTTTGACCGGGAGGAACTGCGCCGGGCCATCGAAGCCTATGGGAAACGGGTGCGCAAGTTCGGGGGATTGGAAGAAAGGTAGGCGCTCCCCTGGGCGGTGGATGGCGATTGGAGTATTGTCGTGCTTCGTCTCCGTGTCCTCAGCGCCCTCGTCCTGATCCCGGTCATCCTGGTCCTGGTGGCGCTAGGGGAGCCTTACCTGGCCCTCCTGGTGCTTCTCGTGGCCGGACTGGCCCTCCAGGAAGTCTATGCGCTCTTCGGGGCGGCCGGCCTGCGCCCGGTGCACTGGGCCGGCTTCCTGAGTGCCCTGCTCTTTATCCTGGCGGCCCTGACCACGCCAGCCGAGAGCGGATGCGGCTGTCGGGTACGCCTGCCGGGGATGGCCGAACTCCCGCTGCCCTGGACGCTTCCCGGCCACGTGGGCGTCGGAGGGGCGCTGGCCGGTGCCATCCTCCTTACCCTGATCGGGCAACTCTTGCGACGCGACCGCGGGGGGGCCATGCCTTCCTGGGGGCTGACCCTCTCCGGTGCCCTGTACATTTCCTGGCCCCTTTCCCACTTTATCCTGCTACGGGAGGTCAGCCGCCCGGACTTTTCCCCCCCCTTCTGGCAGGCCCTGGGAGGACCGACCCTCGGGGCGGGGTTCTGGTGGATCGTCGTCGTCCTCACCCTGGTCTGGCTCTGCGATACGGCGGCCTACTTCGTCGGAGTGCGCTGGGGACGGCACAAGATGAGTCCGTACCTGAGCCCGAAGAAGAGCTGGGAGGGGGCAGCGGCCGGTTTGCTCACCTCCATCGCCGTCGCGCTCGGACTGGTGCCGCTCCTGGGGTTGCCCCTTTCCTACCCCTGGTCCGCCGTCCTGGGGCTGCTGGTGGGGACTTTGGGGCAGGTGGGCGACCTGGCGGAATCGCTCCTCAAGCGGCAAGCCGGGGTCAAGGACTCTGGCCGGCTCATCCCCGGACACGGGGGGATGCTCGACCGGGTGGATAGCCTCCTCTTTGTGGCTCCGGCGGTCTATTACTTCCTCGTCGGTGTGCTGCGATGAAACGTTTGGCCATCCTGGGCAGCACCGGCTCCATCGGCCGGCAGACGCTGGAGGTGGTAGCGGCCCATCCGGGACGCTTTTCTGTCTATGCCCTGGCCGCCGGCCGCGATGTGGAGGCGCTGCGCCGGCAGGTGGAGGTGTTTCGGCCGGCTCTGGCCGGATTGGGGAGCACCGAGGCCAAAGCGGGGGATTTCCCCGTTCCTGTGCTATACGGCGAGGAGGGGATGGTTGCCCTGGCCACGGCCCCTGAGGTGGAGCTGGTGGTGGTGGCGACGAGCGGGGCGGCCGGCCTGGCTCCCACCCTGGCCGCCATCCGGGCCCGGAAAGAAGTTGCCTTGGCCAACAAGGAGGTGCTGGTGATGGCCGGGGAAGCCGTCTCTGCCGAGGCCAGGGCCCATGGGGTGACCCTTCGGCCGGTGGACAGCGAGCACAGTGCCATCTGGCAGTGTCTCCAGGGAGAAGCCGTAACAACAATAGAGCGTCTCATCCTGACCGCTTCCGGCGGCCCCTTTCGCACCTGGCCGAAGGAGCGTCTGGCCGGCGTTACGCCGCCGGAGGCCCTCTTCCACCCCATCTGGAAGATGGGGCCCAAGATTACGGTGGACTCGGCCACCCTCTTCAACAAAGGGCTGGAGGTGATCGAGGCCCACCACCTCTTCGGGGTGCCCTATGAGCGCATTGAGGTGGTGGTGCATCCGCAGAGCATCGTCCACTCCCTGGTCGAGTTTTGCGACGGATCGGTCAAGGCGCAGATGGGCTTTCCCGATATGCGCCTGCCGATCCAATACGCCCTGGGGTATCCGGAGCGCCTTCCGCACCGCTACACGTCGGTGGACTGGCCGGAGGTCGGTCCGCTCAGTTTTGAGCCGGTGGATGAGGAGCGTTTCCCCTGTCTGCGCCTAGCGCGGGAGGCCGGTCGGGCCGGGAAAACCTATCCGGCCGTGCTTTCGGCGGCCGATGAGGTGGCGGTGGCACTCTTTCTGGAGGGACGGATCGGCTTTCTGGACATTCCCCGGCTTATCGCGGGCGCCCTGGAGGCTCACCGGCCGGCCGAGTCAGTGGACCTGCCTGCCATCCGTGCCGCCGACGCCTGGGCACGGGCGTGGGTTGAACGATCGGTTGACCTCCGAGCATTGTCCTGATGCCGGTTGCCCGGAAACCGGCCGTGTTCTCTTACCTCAGGGACGCAGAGAGCAAGGGATTTTCGAGCCTATCCGAAAACAGCCACCGGGTAGGCGAGGGCACTGCCTTCGCCCACCCTAAAAATACCTGAACCGCGGGTTTTCGGATAACTTCTTAGCAGGCGTGCGGTATGCTGCAGGCGGCTTCCCCGTTGGGAAAACGCGATGTGGTCGGCCTCACTTGCCCCGGCCGAACCGTGTGGTAAAATTAAAGTATCGTGTTCTCCCTATGGGGAGGTTCGCTGGAGGATGAAGATGGGCATCAAGGAATACGGTCTGGTGCAGGTGGACCCATACCGCTGGGATATCCCCCGAAGCGGGGATATGCGCGTGCCGGTGCGCATCTTTGCCGACCGGCGCCTCATGGAGCAGATTGCCCAGGACCGCAGCCCGGAGCAGGCCCGGAATGTGGCCACCATGCCCGGGATCGTCGGCCGTTCGCTGGCCATGCCCGATATGCACTGGGGCTACGGCTTCCCCATCGGCGGGGTAGCGGCGTTCGATCCGGAGCCAGGGGGGGTAGTTTCGCCCGGCGGTGTGGGGTACGACATCAACTGCGGTGTCCGCCTGGTGAGAAGCAACCTCACCCTTGCCGATGTCGAGGGCAAGATACGCGACCTGGTGGCCCAGTTGCATCGGGATGTGCCGGCCGGCGTGGGCTCCCGGGGCGACATCATCTCCGACCTGGCCCGTGCTCGCGGTGCGCTGGTCAAGGGGGCGCAGTGGGCTATCGAGCAGGGTTACGGATGGCCCGAGGATGCCGAACACTGCGAGGAAAATGGGGCCATGCCCGGTGCCGATCCGGAGGTGGCCCGGCGCTACAGTCCCCGGGCCTTTGAGCGGGGCCACAACCAGTTGGGTACCCTCGGCTCAGGCAACCACTTTCTGGAAATCAGCGTGGTGGACGAAGTCTTCGACCCGGCCACGGCGGAAGCGTTCGGTCTCTTCCAGGGGCAGATCGTACTCCAGATTCACTCCGGTTCCCGTGGCTTTGGCCATCAGATCTGCGACGACTTCCTCAAGACGCTGGGAGAAGCGGTGCGCAAGTACGGCATTTCTCTTCCCGACCGGCAACTGGCCTGTGCGCCGGTCAACTCACCGGAGGGTCGTGCCTACTTCTCCTCGATGGTCTGTGCCGCCAACTACGCCTGGGCTAACCGCCAGTGTCTGACCCACCTGGCCCGGCAGGCCCTGGCCCACGCCCTCAAGAGCACACCGGAGCAACTGGGGCTACACCTGGTCTATGACGTGGCTCACAACATCGCCAAGATGGAAAGGCACCGGGTGAACGGCCAGGAACGGTTGCTCTGCGTGCACCGCAAGGGGGCTACACGGGCCTTCCCGGCCGGCCGACCGGAACTCCCTCGGGCCTACCGCGAGGTGGGCCAGCCGGTGCTGGTGCCCGGCGATATGGGACGGGCCTCCTACGTCCTGGTTGGACTTCCGCAGGCGTTGGAAGAGACCTGGGGCAGCAGTTGCCACGGGGCCGGCCGCGTCCTCAGCCGGGCGGCGGCCATCAAGCGCGGCCAGGGCCGCAACATCCGTAAGGAACTGGAGGCCAGAGGCATTATCGTCATGTCCACGGAAAAGGACATTCTGGCCGAGGAGATGCCCGACGCCTACAAGGATGTCTCGAACGTTGTGGACGTGATGCACGGGGCTGGCCTCTGCCGTAAGGTGGTGCGCCTGCGGCCGCTGGGCGTGGTCAAAGGATAAGGCACCCGCCTTAGGGATGGTGAATAAACGCTTCCCGAACAGGAAGCGAGGCCGGATTCCAAAGAGTGCGACGATCTCCGATTCCCTTCGCCGGCCGGGCAGAAGCGGATTGAAAATCCGACCCGGCCGGCGTTTGCTTGCTTATCTGAACGGCCTGGGTTCTAGGACCTCACAACAAGGTGAATCTGAGCAATTGTGCCCTCATTCGCCCGGCGACACAGCGGTAGGGCGCAAGCGCTCTTGCCCCTACACCTACACAGACCGCCAGGTAGCGAGGTCTCAACTTACCAAAACCATCTTCGGGGTACTAGGCCTGCAGGGCGGCCCGGGCTTGTTCCACCACCTGGGCAAAGACCTCCGGTTCCCGTACGGCCATATCCGCCAGCACCTTGCGGTCCAGTTCGATGCCGGCCCGCTTCAGCCCGCAGATGAGTTGCCCGTAGGTCGTGCCCAAATTCCGGGCAGCAGCGTTGATGCGCGTGATCCATAGCCGCCGCATGTCACGCTTGCGCCGGCGCCGATCCCGATAGGCGTGATACATCGAACGCATCACCGCCTCATGAGCCGTCTTGAAGGTGCGATGCCGCCCACCGCGAAAGCCCTTGGCCTGCTTGCGCACCTTGTCATGACGGCGACGAACCATCATTCCTCGTTTGACTCTCGGCAAGACTCTACCTCCTCAGTTTTCCTTCTACTGGGTACGTCCCCCCGTTTCCTGCACATACAACCCCTCCACGGGTTTTTCCACCCCGCCGCCTGGATGCGCTCGTACATAACCGGAGGGGACTTATTTCTTCCGGGGCGACAGAAGCATCGTCAGTTCCCGGCTACCGCCGGCCGGCGATTGCTCTACCTCGGCCACGTCCTCCAGCATCGCGGCTACCTGCTGCAGCACCGCTTCGGCAATATCGCTGTGGGACCATTCCCGCCCTCGAAAGCGCATGGTCACCTTGACCCGACTCCCCTCATCCAGGAAGCGGCGCGCCGCTCCCACCTTGATCTGAAGGTCGTGTTCGCCGATCTTGGGTCTTAACCGCACCTCCTTGATCTCCACCATCCGCTGGCGTTTCCGCGCCGCCCGCCCGCGCTTTGTCTGCTCGTAGCGGTACTTGCCATAGTCCAGTATCCGGCAGACCGGCGGATTGGCCAGAGGATCGACTTCCACCAGGTCCATCCCTGCCTGGGCGGCCAGATCCAGCGCTTCCCGCAAGGGCTTCACCCCGATGCGCCGACCATCCGGCCCGATCAGGAGGACCTCCTGCGCCCGAATCTGGGCATTCACACGCAGCTTCTCGACGATTTCCACTCCTCCTTATCGCACGTTTTCCATCGCCGATCCACAAGACGGCGCCTCAATCCGAACATGCAGCAGCACTGTATCTTTATTATAGCATAAACTTTTCACTTCGTCAACCGCGTATTCCCTCATGTAAAATCCAGTGCAATCGTTCCCTCGAAAGAAGGTTCAAGGTTGAAAGTTCAAGGTTCCCTTGGAGGACGATGGACACGGAAGAAATGATGCACAGC
>FWPU01007824.1_pt1 | contig 19103 bp, 22 predicted proteins | sample 2228361 | NCBI WGS metagenome assembly FWPU01 (sample SAMEA103939777, study PRJEB20133) | metagenome
TGTCCGCCGAGTACATCCTCTCCCATGGCAACTATCGCGTCATGCTCTGCGAGCGGGGCATCCGCACCTTTGAGAAATATACCCGCAACACGTTGGACATCAACGCCGTGCCGGTATTGCAAAGCCTTTCACACCTGCCGGTCATCGTGGACCCCAGCCACGGCACGGGCAAATGGGAATTCGTGAGCGCGGTGGCGAAAGCGGCGGTGGCCGCGGGCGCGGACGGCCTGATTATAGAGGTGCACCCGCATCCGGATGTGGCCCTGTCCGACGGCGCGCAGTCTCTCAAGCCGGAGAAGTTTGCCCAGCTGATGCGGGAACTCAAGCCCATCGCCGAGGCGGTAGGCCGTTCGCTTTAGAACCAGCCCCTCATATAACCTTCCCTTTTTCTGAAGGGCCTCCGGCAGGCTCTGGGTTGGATTTCGCGGCCATTCATGATATACTTGCGGCCAAGAAAGCAGGCCGAGCCCACCAGGCCGGCCTATTCCCGGAGGTGAGACTGTGCGCGTCTCCTGTCTGCAAGAGAACCTGGCAAGGGGCCTGGCGATCGTAGGCCGGGCCGTCTCCTCACGCAGCACCCTGCCTGTCCTGGGCAACATCTTGCTGGCGACCGACAGAGGTCGCCTGCGCCTGGCAGCCACCAACCTGGAGATCGGCATCAATTGCTGGATCGGAGCCAAGATAGAGGAAGAAGGGGCCACCACCGTCCCCGCGCGCATCCTCACCGACTTCGTCAACTCACTCCCGCCGGAGCGCATTGACATGGAACTCACCGTGCGCACCCAGAGCCTCAACCTCAAGTGCGCGCGCTACGAGGCAAACATCAAGGGGATAGATGCTGCGGAATTCCCGCCCATCCTCAGCGCCACGCCCGATGGGGCGATGGCAATCGGCCTGGAAGGACTCAAGACCGTTATTGAGCAGGTAGTTTTCGCCGCGGCCACCGATGAAAGCCGCCCGACCCTCACAGGTGTGCTGGCCCGTTTTCAGGGCGATCAACTGACACTGGCGGCCACCGACGGTTACCGCCTCTCGGTGCGGACGGCACACCTGGTTACACCCGCGCGCGAACCGATCAGCGTCATCATCCCGGCCCGCGCCCTGGCAGAACTGGCCCGTATCGTCTCGTCGGTGGAAGGCACAAAAGGAGAAGGAGAGGCGGCGAAAGTGGAGATCACCATCCCCGCCGAGCGCAATCAAATCCTCTTTCATCTCCCTTCGGTGGACTTGGTCTCGCAACTCATTGAGGCCACCTTCCCCGATTACGCCAAGATCATACCCACGCGTTACGAAACGCGCACCGTGATGGATACTGCCAACTTCCTGAAGGCGGTGCGGGTGGCCCACCTCTTCGCGCGCGACGCCGCCAACATCGTGCGCCTGCAAATTTCACCAACCTCGGCCGGCGCGCCGGTAGGTGAGGCGGTAGGCGAGGGGATGCCGGCCATCGGCGGTCAGGTGACATTGAGCGCAACCTCAGCCGAAGTGGGCGACAACGTGGGCGAGGTAGATGCCACGGTGGAAGGGCCCCCGGCGGAGATCGCCTTCAATGCCAAATTTCTGATAGATGTCCTTTCGGTGGTGGACGCGCCGCAAGTAGTGTTAGAGACGACGCAGCCGGGCCGCCCAGGGGTCATTCGTCCTGTCGGTTCCGGCGATTTCCTCCACGTCATCATGCCGATGCACAGTGTGCGGTAAACGCATCCTAAAGGCAGTGAGCAATCGGTAGCCCTTACCCTCCTCAACCCCTCCCCTCTCTAAATTGGGTTCAGGAGCGGACGGTTCTCCCCCGCTCAGGGGTATGGGGATGCGCCCCATATGACCTCTCTCCACCCTCTACCCCCTCCTCTCCCCGATTCGGGGAGAGGAGGGGGGACAAAAGGGGGAGAAGAGAGGTCTTGGCGACGGAAGGCCCCCATGGGTACGGGGGACACCCCCAAGACCCCGGCAGGAGGCTGCACCCCCTGCACCCCCGCCCGAGTGCCGGGTTCATAAAACCGTCTGCCCTTCAACTAAATTGGGAGAGGATAGGTTGGGGAGGGTCAACTATTCCGCGCCCAATCCTTGCCCCCGCGCCGGTTTGTGCTATCATTACCGTTGACCTCATCAAGGGAAGGCCGTTTGTGGCGTTACGCCGTCAATCACTTGCCATCCTGGGCATGCTTTGCCTATTGGTCACCTGTTCGCCGAAGGCGCGTCCCGAACCTACGGCAAGGCCGGTCCGGATAAACGTGGCCGCGGCAGCCGATTTGCAGTTCGCCTTTCAGGAAATCGGCAAGTTGTTTGAGAAAGAAAGCGGTATCCAGGTGGTCTTCATCTTCGGCTCCAGCGGCCAGCTGGCCCAGCAAATTGAAAACGGCGCGCCCTTTGATGCCTTCGCTGCGGCCAATATCCTCTACATAGAGCGACTGAAAGAGAAGGGATTCATCCGCCCGGAGACGCAAAGGCTCTACGCGCAGGGGCGCATTGTCCTCGCGGTCAATCGTGCCAGCGGCGTGCAGGCGACGCGCCTGGAAGACTTGTTGCAGCCCTCCATTCATAGCGTCGCCATTGCCAACCCCGACCACGCGCCCTATGGCGTCGCGGCCAGGGAAGCGTTAGAGTCGCTGGGCCTCTGGGAGGCCGTACGACCGAAACTGGTCTATGGGGAGAACGTGCGCCAGGCATTGCAATTCGTGCAGACGGGCAACGCCGAGGCCGGCATCGTCGCCCTCTCGGTGGCGGACGTGCCGGAGGTCACTTATACCCTCATTGACAATCGCTTGCATAAGCCGTTGAATCAGGCGATGGCCGTGTTGGCCCGGACGTCGCACCCGGCGGAGGCAGGTGCTTTTTTAGATTTCGTCAACTCGCCGCAGGGGAGATCGGTGATGAAGCGATACGGATTCCTACTGCCTGGGGAGTTCTGAATGTTTGATACATTTCCGCTATTTCTCTCTTTGCGAGTCGCCACGGCGGCGACGCTGTTGAACCTATCGTTGGGCATGGGTGTGGCCTGGGTGCTGGCCCGCTGGCGCTTCCCCGGCCAAAACCTGGTGGAGACGCTGGTCACGCTGCCAATGGTGATGCCGCCGACGGTGTTGGGCTACTATCTGCTGGTACTGTTGGGCAGCCAGAGTGCCTTGGGCCGCTGGCTACAGGAATCGCTGGGGGCGCGCTTGGTCTTCACCTGGTATGGTGCCGTCGTCGCCGCGATGGTTTCCTCGTTGCCCCTCTTTGTGGAGCCGGCGCGAGCCGCGCTGCAAGGGGTGGACCGCCGTCTGGAAGACGCGGCGCGCACGTTGGGGCGTTCGGAGTGGGCCGTCTTCTTCACCATCACGCTGCCGCTGGCCTGGCGAGGGGTCTTCGCCGGGGTGGTCCTCGCCTTCGCCCGTGCCTTAGGCGATTTCGGTGCGACCCTGATGGTGGCGGGCAACATCCCCGGCCGCACGCAGACGATGGCCTTGGCGATCTACGACGCGGTGCAGGCAGGGAACCAGGCAGCCGCCGATCGCATGGTGCTGGTGATGACCGTAGGCGCTGCCCTCTTCCTCTGGTTCGCCCGCCGCCTCTCCAAAGCAGCAGTGATGCCCTGAGGGGGGAAGAATCCGTGCTGGAGATTCTCCTGCGCAAGCGTCTCCCCGAATTCTTTCTGGATGTTTCCCTGCGCGTTGGTCCCGGCGTGACCGTCCTTTTCGGCCCTTCGGGCTCCGGCAAGAGCATGACGCTGCACGCCGTCGCCGGGCTGGTGCGGCCCGATGCCGGGCGCATCATCATCGGCGATCGCGTCCTCTTTGACTCTGAGACGGGCATCAATCTTCCACCGCAGCAACGGCGCGTCGGTTTCGTCATGCAAGATTACGCCCTCTTCCCCCACATGACCGTAGCGGAAAACATTGCCTATGGCCTGACGGGGCGGCCCAAGCCGGAGAGGGCGCAGGCCGTGGCCGACATGGTACGGCTGATGGAGTTGGAAGGGCTGGAAGCACGACGACCGGCACAACTCTCCGGCGGGCAACAGCAACGGGTGGCGCTGGCGCGGGCCTTAGTGACGCAACCTCAGGTGCTCTTGTTGGATGAACCTTTCGCCGCGCTAGATACGACGCTGCGAGAACAGTTGCGCCGCGAACTCCATGCGATTCAGCAGCGCTTCAGCATCCCGACCCTCTTCGTCACCCACGACTTGGCCGAAGCCTATTTCCTGGCCGACGTGATGGTGGTGATGGATAAGGGCCATATTCTGCAGGTCGGCCCTCCTCACGAGGTGATTTATCGCCCGTCAGATTTGCGCGTGGCACGGGCGACAGGCGCGCGCAATCTCCTGGCGGGGCGGATCATTGCCGTATCCGATCAGGGGCTGACCGCACAAGTCGGCCAAACAACCCTCCTCACGCCTCCTTATCCCTTTGCCGTGGGATCGGCGGTATATCTCTCCATCCGGCCTGAACAAGTGGTGCTCCTGAAGCGCGAGGGGTGCGAGGTCAATCATTTTCGCGGGGAGATCATAGAGGAAATGACCAACGGCCTGAGCTACAGCCTCTTGGTTCGGGTGGCGGGGCCACGCCTGGTGCCGGAACAGCCGCATGACCTGGAAATCGTCTTGCCGCCCCATGTCTATGACGCCCTTGGCATCGCCCGGGAAAAGCATTGGAGCCTGTGTGTGCGCCCGCAAGGCATCCACTTGATCGCGATGAAGGGATAAGTTCGTTTGCGCACAATTTTGACAATCGCCCGTTTCTGGCGTATACTATCTCCGCCACTGCGGGGCTGTAGCTCATTTGGGAGAGCGCTTCAATCGCACTGAAGAGGTAAGGGGTTCGAATCCCCTCAGCTCCATCCGTTGGCATCATATTTTTAATGAAGCGATGAACAGGAGTAGTAGGCCAGCCCCTCAGCGAGCCGGGAAAGACCAGGTGGAAGCCCGGCACGGCGGTAGAGGGGGCCCGCCCGCCTCCATCAGAGGCAAAGGCCGAACTCGCCTGGGAGCCGCAGCGGTGAAGGGGCTTAGGCCCTCTAGCCGTCGCCGGGTGCGCCCGTTAACGCGAGGACCAAGTGGTCGGCTGCCGTGGGGCTGTAGCTCATCTGGGAGAGCGCTTCAATGGCATTGAAGAGGTAAGGGGTTCGAGTCCCCTCAGCTCCACCTTCAGGTGCAGCGTACATGGCTTGCAGATCGGCCATTGCGCCGCCGACAAACAGGGTGGTACCGCGAAGAGCCCCCTTCGTCCCTGTGGATGAGGGGGATTTCTTTTAATGACGAGGGCCGGAGATATCCTCGCAGAGCACCTCTACTACCATATACTTGAGGAGGAACCGTTCCCATGCCGATGCAAGCAACGCAGTGGATCTGGTTTGACGGTGAGTTCGTGCCCTGGGCCGACGCTAAAATCCACGTCATGTCCCACGTGCTTCACTACGGAACCAGCGTCTTTGAAGGGATTCGCGCCTACAACACGGTTCGCGGCCCGGCCATCTTCCGGTTGGGGCCCCATGTGGAGCGGCTCATCAACTCCGCGAAGATCGCCCGCATGCCGCTGAAGTATGACCAGGCTCAACTGGAAGCGGCCATCATAGAAACCGTGCGACGTAACGGCCTCAAGTCATGCTACATCCGCCCGCTCATCTTTCGTGGCTACGATTCCCTCGGCGTAGATGGACGCAGCTGCCCGGTGCAAACCATCATCGCCGCCATAGAATGGGGGCGATACCTGGGACCGGAAGCGATTGAGCAGGGGGTAGATGTGGGCATCAGTTCCTGGCGGCGCATGGCGCCGGACACCCTTGCGGCCATGGCGAAGATCGGCGGCCAATATGTCAACTCCGGCTTCGTGGTCATGGAGGCGCGCGATCGTGGCTTCGTGGAAGGGATCGCGCTGGATATCTACGGCTACGTGAGCGAGGGGAGCGGCGAGAATATCTTCCTTGTCCACAAGGGTATCATCTACACGCCGCCGATAAGCGCGTCCATCTTGGGGGGGATCACCCGCGACTGCGCCATCACTTTGGCCCGTGACCTGGGCTACGAGGTGCGCGAGATGATGATCCCGCGCGAGATGCTCTACATCGCCGACGAGCTCTTCTTCACCGGCACCGCGGCCGAGATCAGCCCGATTCGCTCGGTGGATAAACAACCCATAGGCTCCGGCAGCCGCGGGCCCATCACCCGACGGCTGCAGGAGGAATTCTTCGGCATCACCGAAGGGCGCATTCCAGACCGTCACGGTTGGCTCACCTACGTGTAGGGATACATGCGCAGATTCCTGTACCTAGTTCTAGTAGTTATCGCGATGAATATGTTCACTTTTCGCTGGCGACGCTGGAGGTCAGAGATACGGTCTATGGCGAACGCGCTCATCGCGTTGGCCGTCGGCTACGTCGGTACCGCCATCGTCATCTGGCTGGGCATCTGGCTCTTCGGCCAGGCGACCGGTTCTAACCCCTGGGGAAGCGATGCCGCCGGGCCGGTCAGCATGTTGACTTCCGGCCAATGGACGGAGCGACCGCTGGTGCAGTTCGTGTCCGCCGCCGTAGGGCTGACCGCGGCCCTGGTGGTGCGCGTGCGCGATGCCGGCAAGCGCGCGGGGAAATAGAGCAGAGGCCCTCACCCACCCCTCTTCACCCCCCATCCCCCTCCTCTCCCCCAGCGGGGGAGAGGAGGGGGAGTAAGGGGGAGGAGAGAGGTTTCATAGATGGGGTTGGGGGGAGAGCGAGGATCAAGAGATACTCACCATGACAACACGCCTGACCATCGGCCCTGACGTGGCCGCGGCGGCGCCGGGCACGCGGCTCGGCGTCCTGATGATGAGCGGCGCGACGGTCGCGCCCCACGATCCGGCACTGTGGGCCGAGATACAGAGGCTGGCCGCGCGCCTAGCCGCCCTTTATCCCGACGGCCATTACAGCGGCGATGAGACGTTACAAAAGGTGCGGCGGCTCTATCACCGCCTGGGGGTGGACCCGACGAGATGGCGGCCCTCGCCGGAGGCGCTGGTGCGGCGGGTGGTGACCGGTAGAGAGCTCTACCAGGTCAATACGGCGGTGGACGTCATCAATTGGTGCTCGTTGGAGACACGCCTTCCTTACGGCCTTTACGATGCGGCTCATATCTCCGGCGATGTGGTCTTCCGCTTAGGACGCGCGGGGGAGACTTACAAGGGCATCCGCAAGGACATCCTCACCGCGGGCGGCAAGCCGATCCTGGCCGACGACCTGGGGCCCTTCGGCAGCCCCACCGCCGATAGCGAACGGACGATGGTGCGCTTGGAGACGAAAGAGTTGCTGGTGGTTGTCTTCGGCCCGGCGGAGGTAAGCGAGGCAGAAGTAGCGCGGGCGACGCGCCTGGCGCGCGAAGGTTTGATGCGGTGGTGCGGCGCGCAAGTGGCGGGCGAGTGGTGGGTGGAAGCGTCTGAACGGTGACCGATGGAGCGAAAGGTGCAGAAGGCCCTCACCTTGGCCCTCCCCCGCTATGCACTTACCATTACCCACAAATCGGTTGCTGGGGTAGAGCGGCGCTACAGGCCCCCACTTTTCCCCGCCTCGCCGTCGCTCGGCCCCCCCCTTTCTCCCCCGTTTTACGGGGGAGAAAGGGGGTTGGGGAGATAGTGGGGGCCTGTGGCCTTACCCTGCCCTTATACCTCACTTGTGGGTAATGATTAGCGCTATGCAGGGGAGGGTATCCGGTAAGGCGGTTTTGGCGAATCGCCTCTATAGCACCCCTTCCCTGTTTATGAGGGAGGGGTATAGATGGGGGCACAAGATCACGGCAGCACCATGAGGTAAGGAGCGAGAGAGATATGGCAGAGAAATACATTCCGCAGCAGATTGAGAAGAAATGGCAAGAACGTTGGGAGGCTGAAGGACTCTACGCCACACGCGAAGACCCAACCAGGAAGAAGTTCTACTTCCTGACCATGCTCCCTTATCCCTCCGGCGACCTGCACATCGGCCACTGGTATGCCATGACGCCGTCGGACGCCGCCGCGCGCTACAGGCGGATGCGAGGCTACAACGTCTTCTTCCCCATCGGCTTTGACGCGTTCGGCCTCCCGGCGGAGAACGCCGCCATCAAACACAAGACGCACCCCTGGAAATGGACGTATGCCAACATTGAGCGGATGCGAAAACAACTGCGCAGCATGGGCGCGATGTGGGCCTGGGACCGGGAAGCCATCACTTGCGACCCGCGCTACTACAGGTGGACCCAATGGTTCTTCCTGAAACTCTACGACATGGGCCTGGCCTACAAGCAATTCGCAGCCGTGGACTTCTGCCCCAACTGCAACACCACGCTGGCCCGTGAGCAGGTATGGGGCGAAGACCGCCGCTGCGAACGCTGCGGCACGCCGGTCATTAAGAAGAATTTGGAACAATGGTTTTTCCGCATCACCAAATACGCCGACGAGCTGCTGGATTTCTCGCAGATTGACTGGCCGGAGCGGGTGCGAGTGATGCAGACGAATTGGATCGGGCGCAGCGAGGGCGCGGAGGTGGACTTCCGCACCGAGGTCGGCAACCATGCCTTGCGCGTTTTCACTACGCGGCCCGATACCCTGTGGGGCGCGACCTTCATGGTCATGGCTCCGGAGCATCCGCTGGTGGAGGAATTGACCGCGCCCGCCCAACGCGCTCAGGTGGAAGCCTACGTCGCACAGACGCGCCGCCAGAGCGACATTGAACGCGAGGCGGTGAACAAGGAAAAGACCGGTGTCTTTCTGGGCACCTACGCCATCAATCCGGTTAACGACGAGCGCATCCCCATCTGGATTGCCGACTACGTGCTGATGACCTACGGCACCGGCGCGATTATGGCCGTGCCCGCGCACGACCAGCGCGACTTTGAGTTCGCCCGCAAGTTCAACCTGCCGATTCGCGTCGTTATCCAGCCGGAGGGCGAGCCGTTGGACCCGCTGACCATGAAAGAAGCTTATCCCGGCGCGGGCGTCATGGTGAACTCCGGCCCCTTTGATGGCACCCCGACCGGCGTCGCCGTGCAGAAGGTGACGCAATGGCTGGAGGAGACAGGGCGAGGCAAGTATGCCGTTAACTACCGGCTGCACGACTGGCTCATCAGCCGCCAGCGATACTGGGGCGCGCCTATCCCTATCATCTATTGCCCCAACTGCGGCACCGTCCCTGTGCCTTACGAAGACCTGCCGGTTCTGCTGCCGGAGGATGCCGAATTCTTGCCCACCGGCGAATCGCCGCTGAAGTATCATGAGGGTTTCCGTTATGTCCAATGTCCCCAGTGCGGCGGCGACGCCGAGCGGGAAACGGACACGATGGATACCTTCATGTGCTCTTCCTGGTATCACTATGCCTATATATCGCCCTATTGGAAGGAAGGGGAACCCCTCCATCGCGACGACCTGCCGTGGGACAAGGCCAAAGGCGACTACTGGCTGCCGGTAGATCAGTACACCGGCGGCATTGAACATGCCACCATGCACCTGATCTACACCCGCTTCTTTACCAAGGCCATGCGAGACATGGGGCTGGTTCCCTTTGGCGAACCGATGTTGCGCCTCTTCAACCAGGGGATCATCCTGGGCGAGGACAACGAGAAGATGTCCAAGTCGCGAGGCAACGTCGTCGCGCCCGATGATCTGGTGGCCCGTTACGGCGCAGACACGGTGCGCGCCTACCTGATGTTCATCGGGCCGTGGGAATTGGGCGGCCCCTGGAGCAGCCAGGGCATAGAAGGGGTGCATCGCTTTCTGAACCGCGTCTGGTCGCTGGTGGTGGACGAGCCGGATACACGCGCCAACGGCCAGCCATCCGAGAGCGAGGTGCGCGCGCTGCGGCGGATCACCCACCAGACGATCCAGAAGGTGACGCAAGATATTGAGAATTTCCGCTTCAACACGATGATCGCCGCGCTGATGGAACTGAATAACGCGCTGCTGAAGGCGAAAGATACGGCAGTCTATGGCACGCCCGCGTGGGACGAGGCGGTGGACAACTTGTTGCTGATGATGGCTCCTTCCATGCCCCACATCAGCGAGGAACTGTGGCAGCGGCGGCATCCGGGGCCGAGCATCCACGTGCAGCCCTGGCCCGAATATGACGCAGAAGCGGCCAAAGAAGAGATGATCACCCTGGTCGTCCAGGTCAACGGCAAGATTCGCGACAAGGTAGAGGTGCCCGCGAACATCGGCGAAGAGGAGGCAAAGGCGGCTGCCCTTGCTACCGCGGGCGCGCAGCGATACATTGGGGGCAAGCCGGTGCGCAAAGTCGTCTATGTAGGGGGCAAGCTGGTCAATTTCGTGGTGTGAGGCCGACGCGATGCCAATCAATCCCCGGTCTTCTGCCCATTCCCCGCGTTCAGGGCGGCCAATAGGGCCTCTTTCAAGGCGATGAAAGCGGGCGTCGTCACCATGCGGCGACGGCGCGGGCGCGGCAGCGTGATATGCAACTCGGCAGCTATCCGCCCCGGGCGCGGCGTAAGGACGTAAACCCGGTCGGAGAGAAAAACCGCCTCCTCTACGTCGTGGGTGATGAATAGGATGGTCTGTCCACCGACGCGCGCGCTCCAGACCTCCAGGAGCCATTCCTGCATCTCGGCGCGGGTGAGGGCGTCCAACGCGCCCAGCGGTTCATCCAAGAGCATGATCTCCTTGTGGCAGAGGAAGGTGCGCAGGAGCGCGGCCCGCTGGCGCATCCCGCCGGAAAGCATCGCGGGGTAGGCATCGGCAAAACCTTCCAGGCCGAACAGAGGGAGATATTCGCGGGCCTCGGCCCGCGCCTGCTGGCGCGGCACTCCTGCCAACTCCGGCCCCAGGATGACATTATCCAACACCGAGCGCCAGGGCAGAAGCAGGTCTCGCTGAGGCATATAGCCGACCAACCCTGTGCGCACGGCACGCGTGCAGCCATCAAAGCAGATTTCGCCCGCGTCGGGTTCCTCCAGCCCGACGATGAGGTTGAACAGCGTGCTCTTGCCGCTGCCACTGGGGCCGATGAGGGTGACGAACTCGCCCGGCATGGCCGACAGGCTCACACCCGCCAACACCGGCACGGGAAGGCCGTTCAACCGATAGCCTTTGTAGAGGTTGATAACGCTTAGTTTCGCTTCAGGCATTGGGTTCTTTACGTAACCTATGGCGCGTTTGGATTCCCTCTCCTCCTCCTAGGCCCCTCCTCTCCCCAAATCGGGGAGAGGAGGAGGGTTGAGGGGAGGGGAGACGTTGAAGAAAGGCTACGGCAGGAACTGGTTGGTGAACGCCTTGCTTGCATCAATGCGCTTGGGGAGCAGGTTGGCGTCGGCCATCCAGTCGGCATAACGTTGCCACACTTCGGCCTTTTGCTCGCCCCATCTGGGGGCATCGGCCTGGTAGCGCGGGCTGAGCCACTCCTGGCTGCGCCGCACCAGGTCGGGATTATTCTCCGGCGCGGCCTTCAACAAAATATCTGCTGCCTCCTTCGGGTTGGCGATGGCATCCTTATAGCCTTTGGCGGTAGCCGCCATGAAGCGCTTCACCAGATCGGGTTTCTCCGCGATGGCCTTCTCGCTGGTGATGATGACCGGCGTGTAATAATCGGGCACACATTGGCTCCAATCGCTCAGCATCACGATATCTAACGGCTCGTTGCGCAATTGCGCCTCAATGCCGGTCCAACCGTAGAAGATCCAGGCGAAGTCCACATCGCGCTGGGTGGCGACGAAGTAGTCCGACGCGCCGATGTCCACGAATTGCACCTTCTCCACGTCGCCACCATCGCATTTCATCAACTGTGTCAGCATCGCCTTCTCAATCGGCGAGCCGAAAGCCCCGTATCGCTTCCCTTCAAAGTCCTTGGGTCGGGTGATGCCCTTTGACTTGGGCGCGGCGAAACCCGACGTATTGTGTTGGATGATGGCGGCAATGGAGACGATAGGCACGTCCTGGGCGCGCGCCTGCGTCACACCTTCCTGATAGCTGATACCGAAGTCGGCACCGCCCGCGGCGACTACCTGCTCCGGCCCTCCCCCTTCGCCGGGCTGCACGATTTCCACCTCTAACCCTTCAGCCTTATAGTATCCCTTTGCCTGGGCCACGTAGATACCTGTGTGGTTGGTGTTGGGAACCCAATCCAGCATCATGATGACCTTCGTTGCCGGGCGCCGGGCGCAGGAGGCCAGGAGCGCAGAGGCGGTGAGAACGAAGATCAGAACGAAAAACATGCGACGTAACGATCTAATACGGTGAAGCATTCTGTCATTCCTCCTGTTTGTCCAAGGCCCCTTCCTTGGCCCTTCCCCGTTCTTTTTAAGGGGGAGCAAGGGGGCCGTTTTCTCACAATGATTCCCATTGCTCTTCTCGCTTCGTGGTATAGTACCAGGGCAAAAGGGCCCGTTCCAGGCCGCTCACCAGCAGGAAGAGCACGATGCTGAGAAGCGAGGTGACGATGATGGCCGCGAAGAGTTGCGCGGTGCGAAAGGCGTTGGCCGAGCGGATCATGTAGAGGCCGAGACCCCGGCTCGCCCCAATCCACTCGGCAATGACCGCGCCGATGACGCTATAGGTCACGGCGATCTTGAAGCCGGAGAAGAACGACGGCAGCGCGCTGGGGAGGCGCACCGTGCGGAAGATCTGCCCGCGGCCGGCACCCATAGCTCGTAACAGCGCTACGTGCTCCGGATCGGTGGCCCGCAGGCCGTCGGCCAGGTTGATGGCGATGGGAAAGAAGCAGACCAGCGCGACCACTACGACCTTTGAGACGATACCAAAGCCGAACCAGACGACCAGGAGCGGAGCCAGCGCGATGATAGGGATGGTTTGCGAGGCGACCAAGAGCGGATGGAGGGCGCGGCGCAACAACGGCGAGAGGTCAATGGCAAAGGCAAGAACGATGCCGGTCGCCAGCGAGAGGAGGAGACCCCAGAAGGTTTCCAGAAGCGTCTGGCCCACGTGAGGCACAAGGGCCGGCGCCGCCTCCCACATCGTCTGCAAGATGCGCGCGGGCGCAGGCAGGAGCCACTCCGGCACACGCCCAACGACCGCGGCTACCTGCCAAAGCACGATGAAGAGCGCGATGAGCGCAGCCGGAGGACCGGACCGTCGCAGCGCGACGGCGAATCGTTGCCCGGCTCGCGGACGCGCCCTCTGCCAGATCGCTTCTGCTGTCCCTATCTCAACCGTCGCTCCCTTCATATTCTTCTCACCTGTATTTCGCCAACTTGTCATCTATGGTAGAACCGGAGACCGAATCGCCGATTTTGATGAAGGTGACGACACCGCGGACTCCAGGCACGAAGCAGGCGCGGTGGGCCGCCTTCGCCACGTCCAACAGCGTATCCAGGTCGCCCTCCATTGTTGTTTCCATAGGGCCAACCAGGTGTTTGACGCCCGATTGCTGGATGACCGCGATGGCCTTATCCACGACAGGATACGGGTCGTCGCAAAAAGGCAACACCTCTATCGCTACCGTCACAGGATTCCCCATAATGCATCCTCCTTGTATGTGTCTTGGCGGATATGTACCGCCAGCAATGTGCCTTCTTCCAGTTTCACCCGTGCCCGCGGCGCGGTGAAGACGTTGCTGATGCCACGCGCCAGGCCGAAGTAGAGGGTTTCACCCCGCAAAGGATAACCCAGACCTTCCGTCGCGATCCCGCGTGCGTCACCGCCCAGAGGAATGAGGGAGAGGGTATCGTTCACCGCCCCGGAAAAATTGGCATCCTCTCCGCCTGTGATCAACCTGATCTCCTGCAGGCCGTCCAGGATGCGCGCGGGGATGCCGAGTTGGGTCGCCAGCGCCAGGAGCATGACATTTGCCAGGTAGTGGTCAGGGCGTCCTCCCAAGGCGCCGAAGATCAGAAGTTCCTGCGCGCCCTCTTTTGCCGCCAGGCGAACGGCAAGTTCCAGGTCGGTCTCATCCTTCTCTGCAGGGACCTGCAGGAAACGGCAGCCCACGGCCTCCAGCCGGGCCCGCTCGCGCGCGGGCAGCGAGTCAAAATCGCCGATGACAACGTGGGGCATCCAGCCCCAGGAAAGCGCGTGCAGGGAACCGCCGTCGGCGGCGATGATGCGGTCGTCGGGCCGGGGCGAGAAATCGGGCGGCAGAACTGCCTGGGGACTGTTGGCGACGATGAGCGCGCGCATAAACCTCCTTTTGCATCCGAAAAACATTTGGGCCACCTGCCTGGTGGCGGGTGGCCCAATAATAGAGCGAATTCCTGCGTTCCCTACGCCGGCATTACCCAGGTCAGGTTCATGGGGTCGGTACCATTTCGGGGCACCCTCTCAGCCGGGCTCTACCCAGCTCCCCCTGCGTTTATTTTCTTGTCGGGGTGAAGTGTATCACGGCGCGGCATTTCTGTCAAGAACGCGCTTACCACATGCGGAGCCCGCTTTTGTCAGGTTCATCCCTCAGCACAGGCGTGTAACCGTCTGCGCAGATGGAAGCACGAGCGGCGAGGTCCTGGGAAACCCCGCCGCTCGTGAGCAAAGGAGGAGGAAGAATTACTTACATTATACCATATCAATCCCCGATTGCCGTAGCCCCGATTACAAATCTAACTCGGCCAGTACCGGGAAATGATCGGAGGCGACGCGGGCTGCGTCTGTATCCCAGCGCCGACAGGCCCGCAAAGCCTCGCGCTCCGCCTCAGGGATGAATATGTAATCAATGCGGATCAAAGGCCTGACCGTAGAATAGGTCTCGCCTGCGCCCTCCCCGCCGGCGGCGAAGGCATCTACATAGCCCGCGCGCAGGAGACGCGGCACAACCTTCGGCTCAGCCAGGCGACGGCCCGCCTCACCGATGGCCGCCTCCAGAGCCTGCCACGGTTCCTGCTGCCCTGCGTAGTCGCCAGGAGCCAGCGCGTTCAGGTCGCCCAGGAGAAGATGCGGACGCCCGCGATCCCGGCCCGTCCACAGGAGAAGGCCACCGACCTGAACTAACCGCGCCTCTTCGGATTGGTAATCCAGGTGGGTCACGTAGAGGGTGAATGCCCTGCCTGATGGCAAGAGGACGCGAGCCTCCAACAGGGAGCGTGGCTCGTGTCCTTCTACCGGCGGCAGGCGATGGGTGGCGTAAGCCAGGATGGGATAGCGGCTGAGGAGCGCATTGCCGAAGGACGCCTCGCTTCCTGCAAAGATCTTTCGTGGCAGGGCCGGGCCGAAGGCATATTCCATCCCCAGGGAGTGTGCCATCGCCGCCAACGGAGCCTCCTCCACACCCGGCAGGTTGACGGGGTGATAGACCTCGTTCAGCGCGATGATATCGGCCCCTGTGGCGCGAATGACCGCGGTCACCCTTGCCACGTCCACGCGGCCATCCGTCCCTTGCCAATGGTGGATGTTATAGGTGAGAACGCGCAGCAGAGACATCTATGGGCTTTATTCCACCTACCCCTGCCCCGGCAGGTTTCGGAAAGGGATCAGGGGTAGGTGAAGTTGCGGTTCTGCCGAACTACTTGATCTCTGCCGTTGCGCCCTGCTCTTCCAGTTTGGCCTTGACGGTCTGCGCCACTTCCTTTGAGACGCCGGTAACGACCGTTGCGGGCGCGCTCTCAACCAGGTCTTTTGCTTCCTTCAGGCCCAGCGTCGTGACCTCGCGTACCGCCTTGATGACCTGTATCTTCTTGTCGCCTACGGTCTTGAGGATGACATCAAACTCCGTCTTCTCCTCCGCGGGCGCGGCTTCGGCTGCCGCTGCCGCAGCAGCAGGAGCGCCACCTACGGCGACGGCGACCGGCGCCGCAGCCGAGACACCCCATTTCTCCTGAAGCATCTTGGCAAGTTGCGATGCTTCCAACAGCGTGAGGGAGTCCAGTTCTTGTACCAACTTATTTAGATCTGCCATGAGTAAAGAACCTCCTGATGGTTCGTGAAGTAGTATCAGGCTGATTGGGGGGCCTGTTCCCCGCGAGACTGCAACACATAGACCAACTGGCGCAGCGGTGCTTGCAGCAAACCGACGAGCGTACCGGCAGGTCCCTGCAGAGCGCCGAGAACCTGTGCCAGGAGCACCTCGCGCGGTGGCAACGTCGCCAAAGCGACCATGTTCTCACTATCCAACACCTGCTTCCCTACCAGGCCACCGCGAATCGTGAGGATTTTCGTTTCCTTCGCGAAATCGTTTAGAATCTTGGCGGCGGCGGTGGGTTCCTGAGCGCAAAAGCCGACGGCGACCGGGCCTTTCAACAGATCGTCGGGAACCGGCAGCGCGGCCTCGCGCAGGGCGAGCTTCAACAGGGTGTTCTTGGTGACCTGAAACGTGCAGCCCACTTCTCGCAGTTGGCGACGCAAGCGGGTGATGTCGCTCACGGTCAGGCCACGATAGTCGGTGAGAATGGCGGCCTGGCTGCCGCGCAGTTTCTCCACGTAATCGGCGATCAACTCCTGTTTCTCTGTCCTGGTGAGTGGCAAGTAAAACACCTCCTTTCCTATGTGAAATGAAAACGCCTTCGCGTGCCGACGCGAAGGCGACAGAGAACATGCCCTTTGGCAGGGCTTCCCCCATTATCGGCCTCGCCTCGGCAGGCTGCAATGATGGCATTAAGTCCCTAAAGGACGCCTGCTGTCTTGAGCGGGTTACGCTATGAAGTTTTAAGCGTGCTCGCTTCGGTGACGTTCACCTTCACGCCCGGCCCCATGGTCGGGGCGATAACGACCTTTTTAATATATTGTCCCTTGGCCGCGGCCGGCTTTGCTTTGGTGATGGCCTCCATCAGGGCCGCGAAATTATCCAACAGCTGTTGGGTGGTGAAACTGGCCTTGCCGATGGTGGTATGGATGTTGGCCGTCTTATCCAGACGAAATTCCACGCGCCCTTGCCGTGCCTCGCGGATGACACGACCGATGTCTTCCGGCTGCACCACCGTGCCCGCCTTCGGGCTGGGCATGAGGCCGCGCGGGCCGAGGATCTTACCCAAGCGACCCACCTTGCTCATCACCTGGGGCGTGGCGATACAGACGTCAAACTCCAGCCATCCCTCTTGTATCTTCTTGATCAGGTCGTCGCTGCCCACGTAATCGGCTCCGGCCTCCTGAGCGGCGCGCGCGGCCTCGCCCTCGGCAAAGACCAGGATGCGCACCACCTTGCCCGTGCCATGAGGCAAGAGGACGACACCACGCACCTGCTGATCGGCCTGCCGGGGGTCTAACCCCATGCGCAGGTGCACTTCCATCGTGGCGTTGAACTTGGTATAGGAACTCTTGCGCGCCAGTTCTATCGCCTCGGCCGGCGAGTAGAAACGGTTATGATCCACCAACTTGGCGGCTTCCAGATATTTCTTCCCGTGCTTAGCCATTCGTTTACCTCCTGTGGTGCAAACGGGTGTCGGCACCCTCCCACCGCTCTATGTAAGGGGTGATGAATCACGCCCCTACAAAACCTAATCTACTACCGTAATCCCCATGCTGCGCGCGCTGCCCTCAATCATGCGCATCGCGCTCTCCACATCGTTCGCGTTCAGGTCCTTCAGTTTCTGCTCGGCGATGGCCCGCACCTGGGCGCGGGTCACCTTGCCCACTTTGTTGCGGTTCGGTTCCGCTGAACCCTTCTCAATGCCCGCGGCCTTTTTCAGGAGGTCCACCGCGGGCGGCGTCTTCAGGGTAAAGGTAAAGGACTGATCCTGGAAGATGGTGATCTCCACAGGGATAACGCTTCCGGCCAGGTTGGCCGTCTTGGCGTTGTATTCCTTGCAGAACGCCATGATGTTAATGCCGTGAGGCCCCAAGGCGGTGCCTACGGGCGGCGCAGGGTTGGCTTTCCCCGCCTGAAGTTGTAGCTTGACGATAGCCTTGATCTTCTTTCCCATGTATTATATTCTCTCCACTTGCAGCAGGTCCACCTCAATCGGGGTCTCGCGGTTGAAGAACGAGACAAGGATGCGGGCCTTGCCTTTATCCGCATCTACATCGTCCACGGTGCCCATGAACTCGGCGAAGGGGCCCTCTTTGATGCGCACCTTATGCCCCGGCTTGATGTTGACCTCTATCTTGGGCCCTGCCGACTCCACGCGCTTCATGATCTTCTCAACTTCATCGGCAGGGAGAGGCATGGGCTTGTTGCCGATGCCCACAAAGCCGGTAACGCCGGGCGTGTTGCGCACGACGTACCACGAGTCTTCGTCCATGATCATCTCTACGAAGACATAGCCCGGGAAGATGCGATGCTCGGTGATGCGACGTTGCCCTTCTCTGCGCTCCAATCGCTCTTCCGTGGGGACGATAACCTGGAATATCTTATTTTGCATCCCCATAGACTCAATGCGATGCTCCAGGTTCTTCTTCACCCTACTTTCATAACCAGAGTAGCTGTGTACCACATACCAGCGGCGCTCGCCCGCAGCCCCTTTCGCTTCAACGGCTGCACCTGCCGCTTCGGTAGAAGGTTCATGCCCCTCACCAGAAGGAGAAGTCGGACCAGAGCCGGAATCTTCCACCAGCGGCTTCTCCGGCTCCAACTCTTCTCTCTCTCCTGTGCGATCAAACTCTTCCATAAAAATCTTTCCGTTAGATGATCAGCTCAAAGAGTTTTGTGAAAACGAAGTCCACTGCCCCTAAAAGGACGGCCATGACGAAAGTAACCGCCAAGACGATCAAGGTCAAGTTCGTGGCTTCCCGGCGGGTGGGCCAGGTGACCTTCCGCAACTCCGCTCGCGTCTCTTTGAGGTAGCGGACGAGACGATTATTTGCACTGAACACCGGAATCCTCCACCACACAGGACAAGACACCGACACAGGAAACAAGCATCTCTGGCGGTGTCTTGCCCCACGAAAACTTGACCTGCGATCTGTCTTACCAAAGAGCAGGCCAGGCAGGACTCGAACCCGCAACCCCCGCTTTTGGAGAGCGGTGCTCTGCCAGTTGAGCTACTGGCCTATGGTCTCTCAGGCCCTCACTCTCCCCCTTCCCTTCCCTCTCCCAAAATTGGGAGAGGGAGGGGAGAAGGGGCGGGTGAGGGCTATTCAGAGTTACTTCGTCTCCCGATGTAACCGATGTGTCCGGCAACGAGGGCAATATTTTTTCAGTTCCAGCCGGTTCGGGTCGTTTTTACGGTTCTTCTCGGTGATGTAGTTTCGTTCCTTGCACTCCGAACATTGGAGCGTTACCAGGGAACGGACCGCTTTCTTAGCCATTATGCCTCCACATGCAAATATCAGAAAGGATGGCCCTTTGCCTCTACTACAGGATAG
>FWPU01007825.1_pt1 | contig 19102 bp, 20 predicted proteins | sample 2228361 | NCBI WGS metagenome assembly FWPU01 (sample SAMEA103939777, study PRJEB20133) | metagenome
CAGAACTGCCGGGCGTGTTTGGCGTGCCCGAGCAAGCGAGGACGCTTGCTCTACGGAGCATAAGCGTCCTCGCTTGTGCAGAACTGCCGGACGAGTTTGGCTCGCGCGAGCAAGCGGGGACGCTTGCTCTACGTAGCATAAGCGTCCTCGCTTGTGCGGAACTGCCGGACGAGTTTCGCTCGCGCGAGCAAGCGGGGACGCTTGCTCTACGTAGCATAAGCGTCCCCGCTTGTGCAGACCGGTGGCATAAGCGTCCTCGCTTGTGCAGAACTGCCGGACGAGTTTGGCCTGCCTGGAGCAAGCGGGGACGCTTGCTCTACGGGGCGGGGACGCTTGCTCTACGGGGCGGGGACGCTTGCTCTACGGGCGGGGACGCTTGCTCTTTGCAGGTGTCGGCCCGCCGCTGCTTATGCGAGATAGCGGGTGAACCACTGCGCCGCCAAATGGGCAGCCTGATCGAGCGTACCCGGCTCCTCGAATAAGTGTGTGGCGCCGGGAACGATGGCCAACTCCTTGGGACAGTGCAGCAGTTGCAGGGCCTGTTGATTTAGTTCGAGCACCACCTCGTCGCAGCCGCCTACAATGAGCAGGGTAGGTGCCTGCACGGCTGGCAGGTAGGTACCAGCCAGGTCAGGACGGCCGCCGCGCGATACCACCGCGCGCACAGCCAGCGGGTTGCGCGCTGCGGCCACCAGCGCGGCGGCAGCGCCGGTGCTGGCCCCAAAGTAGCCCAGCGGTAGACGGCTGGTCGCGGCGCAGACCTGCAGCCATTGGGCGGCGGCTTGCAGCCGTTGGGCCAGCAGGGGGATGTCGAACACGTTCGCCCGGTCGCGTGCCTCGGCCTCGTGCAGCAGGTCGAACAGCAACGTGCCCAGCCGTGCTTCGTGCAGCACGCCAGCGACGAACTGGTTGCGGGGGCTATGCCGGCTGCTGCCGCTGCCATGCGCAAATGCTACCACGCCGCGGGCATCGAGCGGCAGCGTGAGCGTACCCGGCAGGGGCGGCCCTTCGCAGGGGATCGTCACTTCTTGCTGGCTGATGTCGGCGGCGGAGTTCATGATAGGGGAAATCCTTCCAATGTGCCGGGCGCGGCTGCGCGCACATCGTCAGGCGTGAGCGGCCTCGGCGGGCTGGCTGAACGACGCTACCCGCGGATTCACCATGGCAAACCAGTCTTGGAAGTTCAGCCGCACGGCGTCGGCGTGCGTGCCGGCCTGAAACAAGATGTCTCCCTCGACGCGCAGAGATTCATCCATGAGCACGTCCACGCCGCTGGCGTGGCGCAGGGCCGGGACGGCCCCCACCTCGCAATCGGTAAACACCTGTTCCATTTCCTGCTCGGTGGCCAGGCGCAGGTCTTGAGCGCCCAGCAGCGCTTTCAGCGCGGCCATGTTCACGCGGCGGCTGGCCGGGAGAATCAGCTCCATGAGACGGCCATCGGCGACCACCACCACCACTTTAGCCACGCGATGGCCGCTGAAGTGCTCGCGCTGCGCCACCTCTTGCGCCGTGAACGCCTCGGGATGGTGCAGCTCTTCAAAGCGAATGCCCCGAAGTTGCAGCATTTTGCGAATCCAGGATGGTGTGGCCATGGTCGGGCTCCTTGATGCGAGTGTGCGTAAGACGGCTGCTGCCGGAGGCGCGTCCTCTTACTAATATTCTACCAAGGCTGCACAAACTCAGGCCCGCGGCAAATCCAGACCGCGAAGCTTCCTGATGCGCACGTGCAGGCCGTTGAGCGACGAACGGATGACAGACTGCTCGCGCTCTTCGGGAACGGGCGCGGTGACCTGTTCGAGATGCACAATCAAACGCTCCAGCTCGCTCGCTTGCATGCGCAGTACGTCGATCAACTCATCCACAATCTCGGCCAGGTCTTCGACCTTCATCACACGTCCCTTCGTCTTGTGTTGCGGCCGTCGTGGCCTGGGTTCCATCGCGCCCCCTCGGCCGCTTGGCCGAAGGGACATCGCTCCGCTTGCCCGGCTAAGGTGCAACCGCCATGCCGGCGCGGGTAATTCAGAGGCGGTTGTCCAACGTAGGCTGCAAGATGCACAATCGCAGGCTGAATCTCGTCATCCTGGGGCACACTGCCCGCCCCACAGGCCGCGTGAGCATGTGCGAAGCGGCACACACAGTGCGGTAGGGCACGCAAACGATGCCTCGGAAGCAGCCTTGGAAGGGCGTCCTTCGTTCGGCCCGCGACTTGCTCCCTAACGCCAATGCCGCCGGCATCAACCGGCCAAAATCCGCACGCCAAATTGCCCAAGAATAGAAACGCACCGGGTAATGGCCCCGACCGAAAAAAAACATGTCAAGCACATTTGAACACCTATTGCCAGAAGCGCCTCAACCTACTGGAAGCAAACCGCTCCACCGGAGCGTGCCTTTGCCGGACTGGAATGTGCTGGTCACCGTTCGCCAGGGAGGGTGGCGGCGTGTCCGGCGATTGCTGCGCGAGTTCGGAGAGGTGGCGAGCAGCGGCTTCCCAAACGTGTTGCTCATGTACGTACCCGACGCCCGCCAGTTGCTGGAGGCACTCTGCCAGCAGGCCGAGCGTCAGCCGCAAGTCTTCGACTGCCTTGGCCGGGTCATCCCCGTAGTGGTGAACTTTACCTTCTCATCGCCAGAGGAATTCGAGGGCAAGGCGCAAGAGGCTGCTCAGACATTCTTGGCCGATTTGGGGGGCAGGAGTTTCCACGTGCGGATGTATCGACACGGCTTCAAGGGCCGGCTTTCTACGCACGAGGCAGAACGCAAGCTCGGCCAGTGGCTGCACGAGGCCCTAGCCCGGGCCGGCACGCCCGCTCAGACACGCTTTGAAGATCCCGATGCGATCTTGGCCGTAGTCACCGTCGGCAATCGCGCGGGTTTATCGCTTTGGACGCGAGAGGACCTGAGGCGCTACCCATGCTTGCGGCTGGATTGAAGATGTTTGCCTGCTGGGGGGCGTGCCCCAAACGGTTGGCCTTTGGCCAGCAGGTTCACGCACCGTCACGAGATCTCATCGAAGAGGTGCTGCCATGATCAACGAGGTTGAGGCCCAAGAATACCGAGAACGGTTGGAAGAGCTGCTGCGGCGGCTCACGAGGGTGCGCGAGCAGCTTGCCGGCGATGCATTGCATCCCACCGGTGGCGAAGCTGCTGGCGGTCTTTCGAACGTCCCGCTGCATCTGGGCGACCTGGGCAGCCAGGATTTCGAAGAGGAGATGATGCTGGGGTTGCTGGAGAACGAAGAGCAGCTCATTGCGGAGGTGAACTTTGCGCTTGACCGTTTGAGGCAGGGGGTGTATGGGCGGTGCGAGCGCTGCGGGCAGGAGATTGCCAAGGGCCGGTTACAAGCGTTGCCGTATGTTCGTTACTGCCTGGCCTGCGCCCAGAAGGGCGAGCAAGTTTAGGGTGGCACGGGTGTTGTAGCCTGCCGGTCAGCGTTCCAGGGACGGGCGCTGGGTGGTGGTGGAGGCGCGCGGCGGCCTTTCGTGCCGCTCGACGTCGGCCCAATAGGCATCTACAGACTGCTGCATGCGAAGCAGGGCAGCGTCTTGACGGCGGGGAGAAAACAGATGCGCAAAGCGACGTTGGGAGCGAAGGTAGTCTTCCACGGGTCTGCGATGCTCGGGGATGTAGGTGTGCCGCACCTTTCCCTCGACGGCCTCTTTCAAGGGCCAGATGCCTGTGTCTAGCGCGAGCTTGGCGATTTCGAAGCCCAGGCTAGGGTCGGAGCCCCAGCCGGGCGGGCAAACGGCCAGGGCCGTGAACAGCTTGGGGCCGCGGAGGCGCATGGCACGGCGCACCTTGTCTACCAAATCCACCGGATCGGCTGTCGAAAGCGTGGCCACGTAGGGCGGGCGGTGCGCTCGCCAAATCTCGAACAGGTCTTTTTTCTGCTGTAGCGTGCCTGCTGCTCGCAGCGCCGTGGAGGGAGAGGTGGCCGTCCGTGAGCCGAAAGGCGAGGCGCTCGACATTTGAAAGCCCGTGTTCCCAAAGGCCTCGTTATCGTAGCACAGGTAGAAGAAATCCAGGCCGCGGTGAATAGCCCCAGAGAGAGATGCTAGGCCGATGTCCAGCGTTGCGCCATCGCCCGCCAACACGACCACCTGCAAGTCTTCTGCCGCAGGCAATCGGCCTTTGGCCATCAACACGTCGAGTGCGTCGCGAATCCCCTGGGCTCCGGCGGGGGCCGAGCCCATGGTTGTATATAGCCACGAGGTTCGCAGCGGCGTGTAGGGATACACGGCCAGCAGCGTTAGGCAACCTGCGGCATTGACCACCACCACATTGCCGTCGAGTGCCTTAAGCAGCAGCCGCAACGCGAGCAGGCCCCCGCATCCGGCGCACAACGGAGAGCCGGGTGCGAGCAGCTCGTCTCTGGGCAGTTCTTTCAGGTTGTGGATGAACTCTCGCTTGGTCTTCATGGCTGCAACATGCTGTCGGTCGAGCCCGTCGGGGATTAGCCCTGCCGCTCGTCGAAGGGTTTGTGTTCATTGTTTCACCACGTTTCGCGAGCCCGTCGGGGGGCCCCCTGCCCCTCGTCGCGGCGGTTGGCCTTCATGGTTGCACGTCGCTGTTCGTCTTCGCTGGCGTGGAATTCCGGTTGGCTTCAGGCTGCGCAAGCTGCACCAACGGCTGCACATGCCGCCAATCTGCCTCTGTGAACAGCAGCTCGGGCACAGGCACATTTTCTGCCGAAGCACCGCCTGCCAGTACCTCGACCACGTGCCGGAATTCACCCAGGCTGATGTCCTTGCCGCCCAGTCCGCCCACAAACGAGGCCAGCACGTTCGGCCGCCCCCGGCGCCGCACAAGTGTGGCAGCCACTTCTTGAAACAAGATTCCGCCCAGGCCAGGAGAAAGGTTCTGGTCGATCACGCCCACGCCACGTCGCCCGGCCAGCGCCGCCGCCACCTCCCCGGCAGGCCAGGGCCTGATGATCCGCAGCCGCAATAGGCCCACCCGCTTTCCTTCCGAACGCAGCAGATCGATGGCCGCCCGGGCCTTGGTCGCAAATGAGCCGGCCATCACCAGCACCAGCTCTGCGTCGTCGAGCCGATAGCCGTCCACCGCACCATAACTTCGACCGCAAATCCGGGCGAACTCCGCCGCGACCTCCTCGTGTACAGTAAGGGCAGCCTCTGCCGCCAGGTGCATCTGGTACCGGAAGTGGCTGTATACCGCCCCGCTAAGCACGGCCACTCCCTGAGCCACGGGACGAGAGGCTCGAAACGCCACGTCGCTCTCCAAGGGCGGCAAAAACGCGGCCGCCTGCTGCGCGCTGGGCACATCGACAGGCTCTCGCGTGAACGACAGGTAAAAACCATCCATGTTCACGATCACTGGCAGCCGCACGCGCGGGTCTTCAGCCACGCGGTAGCCTATTAGGACCGAGTCGAGCACCTCTTGGCAGGTCTCGGCATGCAACTGGATGCAACCGTTGTCACGGGCGGCGAGCACGTCGTTATGGTCGGGCTCGAGCGTAATCGGTGCGGCCAGCCCGCGCGACACGTTGACCAGCACCAGAGGTACACGCCATCCCGCCACCGTCCACAGCGCCTCCAGCCCGTACAGCAGCCCCTGGCTCGACGTGGCGGTAAATACGCGGCACCCCGTGGCCGCCGCTGCACCCGCCGCGGTGATCATCGAATGCTCGCTATCGAGCGTCACAAACCTGGCAGCCAACTCCCCGCTGGCACACCAGGCTGCAAGGTCTTCTATGATTTCCGTTTGTGGTGTAATCGGGAAGGCGGGGACGTAATCCACCGCAGCCAGCCGCGCGCCCCATGCCGCCGCCGCGTTGCCTGTCAGCATCTGCCGCACGCCGGGCAGTGCGCCTACCATGCCTGCACCTCCTTCTGCTCGCTGATGCAATGGATGGGGCACTCGTGATAACACATCATGCAGCCCTTGCAGTTCTCGTAATCGATCACCGGGTAGGCACGCTCGTCCAACGAAATGGCGCCATCGGGACACAGCGCAAAGCACACGCTGCACCGCGTGCATGCCTCGAGATCGATGACAGGCCTAAAGACCCGCCAGGATCCCGTATGGCGGGCCGCAGCATTGCCGGTAGCCAGAATGACCGGCAGTCCCTCGCTACCCGCAGCCTGCACCGGCTTATGCAGCGAGGCCGGGCCCATGTCGCGGGCCCGGGCCCGCAACGGCACGGCCGGCAAGCTGGTGTACACACGGCGGGCCACCTCGAGGTTGCGGTCGATCTCGTCGCCCGCTAGCGGCAGTTCCCCCAATTCCTGCCGTACCGCGTCGAGGATCCGATCCAACGGCCCCAGCCCGGCCATGGCGCAGGCGGCGGCGCCGAGCGCGGCGCTTTGGGCCGAGCCGCGTCCCACCAGCGAGAGTACGAGCGACGTCAGATCCAGCGTGATAATGGGACAAGTCAGCCCCAGTTCGCAGGCCAACATTGTGCCAGGTTTGGCAGAGTTCACAAACATGGCCGAAGCAACGTCGCACCCCACCCGCACGCCGGCTGCCGGTTCTGCCAGTAAGGTCTCATCAGCCACCAGCACCAGGTCCGGATCAGCCACCATGCCACGCTCGCAGATGGGTTCGCGATCGATCCGAGTGTACGCGGCCACCGCTGCACCCCGACGCTCGGCTCCGTAGATGGGCGAGTCCTGGGCTTGCAGGCCGCTAAGGAATGCCGCCGTTCCCGCGATCCGGCTGGCGGTTTTGACGCCATGCCCTCCGCGGCCATGAAAACGGATGCGCAGCACTGGTCTTATTCCCATTAAACAAGCGAAGCCGCCTCGCCTTCGATCGTCATGGGAGCAAACCCTGTGCCATGGGGAGTGCACGCTGCGCCGTCTCGCCGCGTTGTGTGTGCGTTTCTGTCCAGCATGAGCGGCTGGTGTTGCGCGGCGGCACACTGCTCCGCGGCAGCCGCATCGTGGCGGGCTGTGCGTCCTAGAGACCGGCGTTTGGCACGGCGATTGAAGGTTGTGCATCAAGAGCAAGCCGCCGGCCGAGCAAGCGGCGTCGTGCAAGCGCTCTCCTGCGAGCGTGCCGATTGGCCGGCAGAGAGATCGCCACGCGCGCTGAAGGATCTTTCGCCATGAGAGAACGCCAGGTGCCCATGGATACCGAGCCGGCGCTTCGTTCGTCTGCCGAAAGCCCCGGCAGCGCGGCCGCACCGGCTGCGCGCACCATCGAGGCCGAAGCGGCGAGGCTGGCAAATGTGGCCTCGTTGCGGCATTTCTTTCACCCCAAGGCGGTGGCCGTGGTGGGGGCCTCTCGCGATCCGGGCAGCATCGGCTACCGATTGCTCGAAGCTGTGGTCGCCAGCGGCTTTCAGGGGGCCGTTTATGCCGTCAATCCCCGCGCCATGGAGGTGCTCGGCGTGCGAGCCTACCCTTCAGTGGCGGCTCTACCGGAGCGGCCCGACCTGGCTGCGATTGCCGTGCCCCGCGAAGCCGTGCTGGGTGTGGTAGAAGAGTGCGGCTCGCTTGGGATACCGGCCCTGGTTGTGATCTCCGCGGGATTCGCCGAGCTGGGTCCGGAAGGCCGGTCGTTACAGCAACGGCTGGCTGACAAGGTGCGCGGCTACGGCATGCGGCTCATCGGCCCGAACTGCCTAGGGGTGCTTACAGCCGGTCCCCAGACTCGCTTGAATGCCACCTTTGTGCGGATCTCTCCGCCGCCGGGCCGCGTTGCCATGTCTTCCGATAGCGGCGCGCTCAGCCTGGCACTCTTGGCAACTGCGGCGCAGTTGGGGCTTGGCATCTCGAGCTGTGCCAGTGTGGGCAACCGGGCAGACGTTTCCAGCAACGACTTGCTGGAGTACTGGGAGGAGGACGAGGCCACGGGCGTGATCTTGCTATACCTGGAGTCGTTTGGCAACCCAAGGCGCTTTGCGCGGATTGCGAGGCGTGTTGGCCGGCGCAAGCCCATTGTCGCCGTCAAGGCGGGGCGGACGCGGTCCGGAGGCCGCGCTGCCGGCTCGCATACGGCGGCGCTGGCTGTGTCCGACATGGCGGCCGCGGCCCTCTTTCATCAGACGGGCGTCATTCGCGCCGAGACGCTCGAAGAACTCTTCGACCTGGCGGCCGTATTGGAATGCCAGCCGCTGCCGGCCGGCGGTCGCGTGGGCATCCTAACGAACGCGGGGGGGCCGGCCATACTCTGCGCAGACGCGTGCGAGGCCGCCGGACTGGAGCTGCCTGAGCTTTCTGCACGCACGCGCGGACAGCTCGCCGAATTCTTGCCGCATACCGCCAGCCTGGTCAATCCCGTGGACATGATCGCCTCTGCCACGCCCAGCGATTACCGCCGCGCGACGCAGATCCTGCTGCGTTCCGCCGAGGTCGATGCTTTGGTGGTGATCTATGTTTCCGCCACGCTCGCGCCCAGCGGCGAGTTCCTCCAAGCCATACAGGAGGGCATGGCTGCGGCCAGGCAAGCGGAGCGTGACGCACGCACCGTGCTTGCCTGTCTCATGCCTGAGCAGGTCAGCCTCAAGCTGGCGGGTAGCGGCGAGTGGCGGCTGCCCTGTTTTGCCTTTCCGGAGGCGCCGGCACGGGCACTGGGCAAGCTGGCCGCGTATGCGGCTTGGCGGCGTGAGCCGCTAGGCGATCATGCAGAACTCTCCGGGGTCGATCCGATCGAGGCTCGAAGGGTGTGCAAGCGCGCGGTCGAGCGGGGAGGCGGCTGGCTTTCGGCTAGCGAGACGCAGACTCTTTTGGCAGCGGCGGGCCTGCACCTGGAAGGGAGTGTGGCGCACTCTGCGGACGAGGCCGTGGCACTGGCGCGCCAGTTCGGCTACCCGGTGGCGGTCAAGCTGGCCGCGCCCCACGTCGTGCACAAGACAGAGCAGGGCGGCGTCTTTCTCAACCTCGACACCGCACACTCGGTGCGCGAGGCATTCGACCATTTGCAGCAGCGGTTCTTTGGCTCTGGGTCTCCACCAGATACCACGGGGGGTTCCGGCACGCCGCCGGCCGACGTCCTGGTGCAACCCATGATACGCCAGGGTACTGAGGTGATGGCGGGCCTGTCCCTCGACCCCGTCTTCGGCCCGCTGGTCGCGTTCGGCCTGGGCGGAATCTATGTCGAGGTGCTCGAAGACGTTTGCTTCCGCGTCACGCCGCTCACCGACCACGACGCAGCAGAAATGGTGCGGAGCACGCGCGGCTGGCGCCTGCTGCAAGGCTATCGAGGTCATCCGCCCGCCGACGTGCGGGCAGTGGAGCAAATCTTGTTGCGCCTGTCTTGGCTTGCCGAGGAACTGCCCGAGCTGGTCGAACTCGATCTCAACCCGATCTTCGCTCTTACGCCCGGCGCCGGATGCCGGATTGTCGACGCTCGCGCCCGCGTGGCAGCTATGGGTCGCGAGCGCTAGCCGCACGGCGCGTGCATTGGCATTTCAGGTGCGTGCCCTCTATTGCTGGCGCGAATAGTACACCATACATTCGGCTTCGCGGCCGCGAACCACGCGTCGGCCGCGCAGGCGGCCGAAGCGTGCGGTAACGACGGTCCATTGGCCGTGTCCGCCGTCGTCGTCGCGGTAAATGACCACCCAGTCGCGCGTCATGCCCAGCTCGTGCGCCCGGGCCGTGTTGGAGAAAAGTGCCGTGTAGTGGCGAAGGCCGCGTACAGTGTGCAACACGGGCAGCCACGCTTCGCCCGTAGGATTGAATCGCAGGGGCGCGATGCGCGGCAGGCTCCCTGCCTTGGCCTTACGCCGGTACTCGTCGTCGACATCCAGCAGCTCTGCCACCGGCGGCTGCTCGGCAGCTTGTTGCGCCTGCGGTGCTTGCTCAGCCAGCCGCTTGCCGCCCTGCCCCACAGGTTGTGTGGCAGGAGTCGGGCGGCGAAATCGCCCAGCCAACGATTCCCGTATGCCGCGAATCCGCTTGGGCCCCATGCCTGGTACTTGGGCCAGGCGGCCGTCGTGTGCGGCCGCCTCTAACTCTGCCAACGTCTCGATTCCAAGGTGCTCGTGAATGCGGCTGGCCATCTCGACGCCAACGCCCGGTAACGTGGCAAACAGCGATTCCGGCCCCGCCCGACCCCGCAGCCGCTGCAAGAGGCCCAACCTGCCCGTGCACGCCAGGCGCTCGATCGAACGCGCCAACGAAACGCCGATCCCCGGCAGCAGCTCTAGCCCCTCCCTCCCCTGCTCATCGAGAATCTCGTAGGCCTGCCTCTCCAAACGCCTCAGCGTCTCGGCCGCATTGCGATAGGCGCGCACGCGATACATGTTGGCACCCTGGGCCTCCAACAGGTCTGCTACCTCTTCGAGGCTGGCGGCAATCTGCTGGTTATCCAGAGGAAGGCGAGGCTCATGCGCGTCATCGCGTGTAGACATGCAATTACTCCAGGTATTCGACCGTCTCGGTAGTGGAGATCTTTCTGATGGCCGTTTCGGACTTCTTGATAACCATGGCAGTTGACCGGTCCGTGCAGCCAGCCTCGCCCTGGCGACGATCTTCACGCTTGGGATTGCCTCTGCTGGTGGGAGGACGTGCCTTGGAGTGAGGGCCTTCTCCCTACGCAATTTCCGTGATCAGGCTGAGAAGCCTGACCCACGAGCTGGCCATTTTTCTGCTCTGGCCCGCCTCGATGACAGGGCCTTTCCATGTGAGACCGCCTTGGCCCGCCGTTTCTCTGATCGGGCTGCGTAACCCGCCCCACGGCAACCCCAACCCAGGAACAAGCCCGACCCGCCACGCGATAATCGGCCCAGGACCAGCCAGGCTGTGTGGACATAAGCCGTTCAGAGGATTCTCTCGTTCGGGTTCGCGCATGGGAGATCAGCAACCACCAGCGTGGAACCCGGAACCGCAGGGGCAGGTCAAAGTGGTCTGCGTTTGCAAGTATATGGGCTAGGCACCTTTTTGGCCCGCTGCAAACAAGCTCTTTAGGTTGGCACCGGGATGCCCAACACCGCCGTCTTGGGCAAAGTTTCATTTGCCGCTTCAAGGACGCATTTGCGCGCCCTTGTGGTGGCGAGTGGCGGCAGCGAACGGTATGCCCGCCAGACCGTCAGGCCGTCAGGCCGTCAAACCGTCAGGCCATCAGGCCGGGGCTCGGCAGCACAGCAGGCGAGACACCTCCAAACCACGCCACCCTACTCGCAGCCCCGGCGTGTGCGGTTGCCTGAGTTGCCGGCGCATCTGTGCCGCATGGCGCTAGGGAGTAGCATCGCAGCAGGCCGCATCGCGGCGTAGCGGTCTTGCTATTCAGCTTCGCCCGCGTTGTGGCCGACGCTCCTTCTCCGCAGCAGCCTGCACCGTGGTGCTGCGGTCTTTCCCCGATGAGGCATTGGTCAGCCGCAGAAGGGTACTCTCGGGCACCCGCAGGTCGTTGCCGGGCAACGCCGGAATGCGGTACTCGCTTTGTCGCTATGGGCGGTCGGGTACAATGAGAGTTGCTGCCAGGCAAAGCAGAAAGAGGCTTGCGCGGTGCCGCTCCGCCATTGCTGGCGGTGCGGCCTGACCGTCCGGCGGTCGCTTCCGGTCCGCGGCGGCTGGCGGCATTTGCGGGCCACGGCAAACGGCCAGGCTGTCGCGCGCAGGCGACAGCCGTACGGTCCCGGTTCGCCTGGCGGTGGTGACAGCGTGGGAACATGAGTCTCTCGGCTTCTGGGCCAGTGGTGAGAGCGACGTGGCGCGCCCATGGTGCGGCGGTCACGGCGTTGGCCTGTTCGCCCGACGGCGGGGTGGTCGCAACGGCCGCAGCAGAGCCACGGCGCACGCGTTCGTCGTATGGGGGGGGAGCGGTGCGATTTTGGAATCCGGCCAACGGAGAGCTGCTGGTCGAGCCAACGGGCGGCCACTGGCGAGGGGTGGTGCACGAACTGGCGCTATCGCCCGACGGAACGTTTGTGGCCTCGGCGGGCGGTGATGGGGTCGTGGGGATCTGGCACGTAGCGGGCGGGTTTCGCGTGCATGCGTTGCGGGGGCACCGCGCGGCGGTGACGAGCGTGCGTTTCGACCCCCATCGGCCTCGGCTGTACTCGCTGTCGGAGGACGGGACGCTGCGCATTTGGGATACAGAAGATTTTCGAGAACAATTGGCGATCAGCACGGGGCAACGGCAGGCGGGGGCGTTGTCGATCTCTCCAGACGGCAACATGCTGGCGGCTTGCTGGCGTGCGCGCGCTCCGGTAGTACTCTGGGATGCCGACGGCCTGAGTGAGTACAATCGCTTGATACTCCCCCCACCGCGGAACGGCGAAGACCGGGCCTTGGCGTTCGCTCCGCGGGGAGACAAGCTGACCGTGGCCGGCAGCGACGCGATCCGAACCTGGGACCTGGATACCATGCAGGTCGTCCTGGAACTGGACATGCCCGACCCGGCGGCATTGGCCGTTTCTCCCTACGACTCCACACTGGCCATCGCAAACTGGAATCCCGCCACGCACCAGTCGATCAGCCTGTGCGACCCCCAGACGGGCAGCACGACCGCTGCCCTGTTCGGACACCATCTCCCCGTCACCACCTTGGCCTTTCTGCCAAATGGCAAGACCCTCGCCAGCGGCAGCCGTGACGGCGTGGTGATCTTGTGGGACCTTTAGCCAAGGCGGTGCACCAAAAGGTGCGGCGCCCCAGGCACGGCGACGCCGTGGCGGTTTGGCGCGCGCTCTGGCGACGGGCAGCGGGGCCGTCTCGTCAAGCTCCTCATCGCTGGCGGCTTTCTTTTTCGGCCCATTGGTCAAGCAGCGCCAGATGCTGCGCGGCTCGCTTCTTGCGCCAACGAATCCCCACCAGGACGATCCCCACCGTCACCACCGAAGCCACCACCACGCCCCATACGCCCAACCCCCTTGGCCCGAACAGAATAAACGACCATACCGCCGCAATCGCGGCAACACTTCCGCCAATGATGACAAGGTTCCCCGACCCCTCTGGCCGCGAACCGCCCTGTGGATGGGATGGCTGGGACTGGGAAGACATGTTCTGCATGGCACAACGCTCTCAATCAGTTCGCACGCTCCCTCCGCATGCCCGCTGGGGCTATGGCCCGCTTGTCACATGCGAAGCCACACTGCGCCCAGGGGTAGGGAGGTCGGGGGGGCAGCCGATCGCGGGCGCGACCGGCGAGCCGCAGTCTCCATCTACCTATTATGGACCGCCAGTATGCGTGTAGTTCGCGTGGGGCGTCCATTCGCCAAGCGATATGCTGGGGCGTGACCCGTCTAATATCAAGCCGGCTGCGGCACTCCCGCCACGGTTACCATGAAAGTGTACAGCAAGTTCAATGCCGTTGCCCGAGCACGCGGAAGTGGCGGGCAGCAACCGCTAACGCCCCTGATCGAGTGTGTAGTTATAGGGAGGTGCTGTGCATGCAATGGCCAGCATCACGCTGGAGATCTGGGGTTCGCCACCACGTCGCATGTGCCGTGCACGCAGCGGCTCGCCGGGAACCGTGGTATCGAGCTGCCGCTCGGCCGGCGGTGAATTTACCTCAAGTTCGACGCGGTCTTTGGCCGATAGACGTGCGCGCGATTGCCGGCCACCTGGGTCATGGACCGGCACCTGAATACCCCTCCGCCCGATTGAGCACTATCATGAGACGGCCGAAAACCGAATTCAACCTGAACCGCATATTGCGAGAGCTGCGGCGAGCCGCTGCCTCAGGACCCACGAAAGGGCGCACCTTCTTCCGGATCCTGCGGCGCTACGTGCAAGCACGGTGCCGCGCGGCCTAGTTTGGGTGCTTCGACCCTGCGGCTCGATCTCTGCGCCTGTATGCATGCGGCCGCGCCGTCATTCGGCGCGCAAACACTCTAAGTGTGCGGCGGGTGTGCGCTGGCGCTGGCTAGTTCGAGTACTTCCACCCGGCCGCCTCCTCGCCGTCCAGGCGCAGGGTCAGGCACTTGGCGCTGCCGCCCGCCTTCACGAACTCATCGAGCAGGGTCTCCCGCGGTACAAAGCCGCGCTCGGCTAAGACCGCGTGCAGCCTGGGACAGCCCACGTTGGTCACCACCGTCCGCCCCACGACCACGGCGTTGCAAGCGAAGCGCCGGGCCTCCTCGGCTGATACCTCGATCAGGTCCGGCACCATCTCGCGCAGCACTCGCAAACCGTAGGCGTCGAAGGCCGCCGGGTAATAGGCCGCCGTGCGAATGTCGAGCGGGCAGAAACAGGTATCGAGGTGGTAATAGTACGGATCCACCAGTTCAAGCGGGATCACTCGGCAGCCGATCCGCTCTGCGACAAGCTGGTGACCGCGCGCATCGCTGCGAATGCGATAGCCCGCAAACAGGGTGTCGCCGCAGAATAACGCATCTCCCGCTCCCTCGAAGTACACGTCTTCAGGCACGCGGCACACCTCGAAACCATGCGCGGCCAGCCAGGCCGCAAAATGCGGCTCCTCTTGCTGCCGTTGCGGATGGCGAAAGTGCGAGAGCACCGCAAGCCTGCCAACGACTACGGCCGCATTGGCAGTAAACACCATATCCGGCAGCCCGGCCACCGGGGCGATCGTAGAAACGCTTGCGCCGGCTTCGGCTAGCAGCCCGCGCAGTGCGTTCCACTGGTCCACGGCTGCGGCGTGATCTGCCGGCCGGCGGCGGTCCATCCACGGATTGATCTCGTATTCGATCCCGTAGTAGTCCGGCGGACACATCAAAATGTGCGCGGCCACAAACTACGCTCCCGCCCCGGTTTGCTGCTCACCCAACTCTTCCAGCAGCTCGCGCAAAAACGGCTCCACGTCCGTTACCAGACCCATAGTCTGGAACGTGCCTCGGTCTGCCAGCTTGATCACGGTCGACGGGTTGATATCCACGCACACCACCTTCACCCACGCCGGAAGCAGGTTGCCCACCGCAATCGAGTGCAGCGTGGTGGCGATCATCAGTGCGAACGAAACGCCCTTGATCCTGTGCCGCATCTCCCGCTGGGCCTCCAGCACATCTGTGATCACCTCGGGCAATGGGCCATCGTCACGAATGCTGCCCGCCAGCAAGAACTCGACCCCATTGCGGATGCACTCGTACATGATGCCCGACCTCAACACGCCTGCCTCTACGGCCTGGCGGATCCCTCCCAACCGGCGAATGCGATTGATCGCCCGCAGGTGATGCTCGTGGCCCGCCTCGGCAATGGTGCCGCGGTCGAGATGTACCCCCAGGCTCGTACCAAACAGATGCTGCTCGATATCGTGCGCCGCCAAGGCATTGCCGGCAAACAGCACGTCGACATAACCACGGCGGATCAGCTCGCACAGGTGCGGCCCGCTGCCCGTGTGTACGATGGCCGGCCCCCCCACCACCAACGTGCGGCCGCCGCTCGCCTTAGCACGCTTGAGTTCTCCCGCCACCGCACGAATGGCGGCACCCTTGGGCTTCTCTGTCGAGACCGTGGAACTCATGAACTCGAACTGCTGGGTCTCGCTGGCACGTTCGACAGGAAACACGCGCACGCCCGCGTGCCCGACAACGATCAGGTCGCCCAATCGCACCTCGCACATGGGCAGCGTACGCGCCGTGCCTGCCGCAGGCTCTACCACAATGCCGCAATCCATCTCCTGATCGGCTACCGGGATCCAGCGGCCGCCGAGGCGGATCTCTGTCCGCTGATTGGTGGTGCTGTAGAAGCCTTCGGGAAAGGCACCGGGCATGTCGGCGGGCACCAGGCAGGCATCCCGGTCGGCGATGGGCAAGGCACCATGGTCCGCGATCTGGCCAAGGATGCGCGTAAGCAGCTCCTGACTTTCGGCGCGCACTTCGATCAGTGCGTGGCTGGGATCGCTGCGCGCCTGCCCGATGGCAACGTGCTTGATGCGAAAGGCGCCGCCATGGCTGGTGATCAGGTCGAGCACCTTGGGGAGGATCAAACTGTCGATGATGTGGCCGCGGAGTTGGACGTCTTCGACGTACAGATGATCGGATGAAGCCGTAGCCTCCGGCGGCATGCTAGGGGCGTGTGGGGGCACAGCGGCTGTGGCGGCATGTGGGTTGGCGGGGGGCGAAGTTGGCGGCTGCGGACCGCCGCGGCGAGCATCCATCACGCGTACTCCCCGGGTTGGAATCGTGGTAGTGGATTGTACGGCAGCGGGGCCAAGGCGGCCAAGGCAGACCGGCATGGGAGGCAAACTGCCTGGGGAGAACGAGGCGGCAGATTGGCCTGGCCTACTGCCGCTGGAGAATCAAGATGGAGGTATCGTCGTGCCGGCCGCCATTCGTAAAGGCGCGAGACTGTGCAAACAGTGCATCGAGCGTTGCCTGAGGGCTGGCATGACGGCAGCCGTGAAGCGTGTTCTTGACCCCATCCAGCCCGAACTGCTGACTTGCATCTTCGCCGCGCAGCGCCTCCACGAGCCCGTCCGTGTACACAATGAGGCGGTGCTGGCGTGGAAGCGCGTGGACCAGCGTGGCATACTCGGCACCGGGGTCGATGGCCAGCGGCAAGCCGCCCCCTCCCTCGCTCGCGCCCAACTCGCAGATCTCACCCGTGCGGAGATCCTGCAACAGCGGCAAGCAGTGTCCGGCCGAGGCCCAGTGGAGATGGTCGTCTTCGACCACGCCATACACAAGTGTGATGAAGCCCTCGTCGTTGAGCACAAGGTTCTGCCGGCAAAGACGCTCGTTCACCTGGGAAATGAACTCCGCCGGAGATTGCCTGAGATTCTCCTGAATCTGATGGATCAGCACGTGCATGCTCACAATGGCCATGCAGGCCTTGATGCCGTGCCCTGAGGCATCTCCCACCAGGAACACCAGCCGCCGCTCGCCGAGCTGGAAGGCGTCGTAATAATCTCCGCCGGCCAGCACTACAGGACGCCCGTCGCTCATGTCGATTTGCGAAGGCTCGTACCGCCCCACAAGTTCGTACCCTGGCAGATGCGGCATGTCGCGAGGAATGATCGACTCTTGAAGCTGCCGCACCGACTCGATCTCCGCTCGCAGCTTCTCAGTAACCGCGCGCAGCTCTTCAGCACGGCGCGCTGCCAGCGCCGTTTCTAGCATGGTTTGCAGCAAAATCAGCCACTCCCCGGCGGCATCCCGCAGGATGTGCGCCTGCACCCCGTGGCGGATGAAGCGGCTGAGAGCATACACCTCGCCCGGCCGGGCCGCCGCCAACATGGGTACCCGCGCGTTCATCTCCAGCATCTGCTGGAAGGCCGCAAAACTGCGCTCCGTATCCGGAAAAGTGATCGAAAACAACACCACGTCGAACCCGCCCTGCCCATACGCTGCGACCATGGCCTCCGGGCACTCGGCGACGTGCACCTGCCACTGGGCCGCCTCCAGAAAATTGACCACCAGCTCAAGCTCGGCGGCGTCGTCCCAACCTACCAGCACTCGCATGGACCGCTTCTAGCATCCCAAAGCGGCAACAAACTCCTCGATCCCACCATTCTAGTCATGCACGTGGCCACCGAAAGGTTACACGCCCGAGCACCGCATTGCCTCTGCGGCCACCGCACCCCACAATGCTCGCTGCACCCCAGCACGCACGCTCTATGCCCATTCCTCCCTCCGCCCAACGCATGCGCCAGCCCGAAAGCTGCGTCCAGGCCGGCGCGGCCCGCCGCGATATCACACCCCCCATCGGTATCTACCACCGCATGTGGGGCGCCGCAGCGCACGACCGCGCCACCGGCATCCATCGGCCGTTATACGCAACCGCCCTCGTACTGCGGCCCCTCGATGGCCCCCAGTGCCACGAGCTGGCCATCCTGGCCCTCGACCATTGCCTGCTCTGGCCGCGCGAACTGCACGAGATGCAAGCACGCGTGGCGGCCGCGGCCGGCGTGCCGCCTCAACAAGTGTTGCTCTCCTTCTCGCATACCCATGCAGCCGGCCTGATGGGCCTGGAACGCACTTCCCTTCCCGGCGGAGAACTCATTGCACCCTACCTAGACGAATTGGCAACGCGCGCTGGCGAGGCCCTGCGCGAGGCACGCCAGTGTGTCCAGCCGGCCGTCATCGGTTACGCACTTGGCCAATGCAACCTGGCGATGCACCGCGATATGTACGATGAGGAGCGAGATGCCTGGGTTTGCGGACCGCACCCACACGGCCCGGCCGACGATACGCTGCTAGCGGCGCGGATCACCAGCGCCACAGGCAAGCCGCTGGCAACAGTGGTCAACTACGCATGCCATCCGACCACGCTGGCGTGGGAGAATTCGCTGATCAGCCCAGATTTCGTGGGTGCGTTGCGAGAGACAGTCGAGGCTGCGGGCTGCGGGCTATGCCTCTTTCTACAGGGAGCATCCGGCGACCTCGGACCGCGGCGATGCTACGTTGCGGATCCCAACGTGGCCGACCAGAACGGCCGCCAACTGGGCTACGCTGCGCTTGCGGCGTTAGAGAGCTTGCTGCCGCCTCAGACAGAGTATGTGTACGCCGGCACCGTGGTCTCTGGTGCCCTGCTCGGCTGGTGGCACCTGGAGCCGGTAGCAGACGAGCGGCGAGCACAGCAGGCTATTTGGAAATGTGCGCAGTGGCAGGTCGACCTGCCGGTTCGGCCCGGCCTGCCCACGGCCGAGGAAGTTCGTGCCCAGTTAGCCCACTGCGAGGCAGCGGAGTCTCACGCCAGCGCCTCAGGCCAGTTCCAGCAGGCTGCGGTATGGCGAGCACGTGCAGAGATCTGCCGCCGCCAGCTCGTACGCCTGGAGCACGTGCCCGGCGGCCGCTACCCCCTCTCTGTCACCACCTGCCGGCTGGGCGAGGCAGTCTGGATCTGCGTAGAGGCAGAACACTACCAATACCTGCAACGCACGCTGCGCGCACGCTTCGAAGGTACGCCGCTGCTGGTAACCACGCTTACCAATGGCTCGCTGCCCATGTACCTCCCCACGCGAGAAACCTACGGCACCGGCATCTACCAGGAAACAATCGCCCTGCTCGCTCCGGGCTGCCTCGAGCAGCTTGCGGACGAAATTGCAGACAAGGTCTCGCAGCTTCTGATGTGAGCATGGACGTAGAGCAAGCGTCCCCGCCCCGTAGAGCAAGCGTCCCCGCTTGCTCAGCCAGGCCAAACACCGCTGCCAGGCGCGCACAAGCGAGGACGCTTATGCCCCGTAGAGCAAGCGTCCCCGCTTGCTCAGCCAAGCCAAACACCGCTGCCAAGCGCGCACAAGCGAGGACGCTTATGCCACGTAGAGCAAGCGTCCCCGCCACGTAGAGCAAGCG